>Ga0207646_10000346_pt1 | contig 62858 bp, 41 predicted proteins | sample KBSK5502metaG_FD_184343 | JGI IMG/M metagenome (GOLD analysis project Ga0207646, IMG submission 184343) | Corn, switchgrass and miscanthus rhizosphere microbial communities from Kellogg Biological Station, Michigan, USA - KBS K5-50-2 metaG... | ecosystem: Host-associated > Plants > Roots >... | reverse complement strand
GAAAATCTTCTGGCTGTTGCTCTCACGGCTCTCTTTCGGCAGTCGCACTCGACGCTCAACGTTTGTCTCTGCGGCTCCCTCCGCCCCGTGTAACAATTCCAATTGCGCCTGGCGGAGCGCCGCCGCTTTCGTCATCCCTGGCCGCGCGCTGTGAATTTGATAGAAGCGCCGCATCAATTTCTGGGTGCTCCAGTCGAATACAGACCAGAGAGTCGCCAACACGGCCTTGGCGCCCTGCCGCTGCGCCAGCACGCCGAAGCCCTCCACCTCTTTGCCGCTCGCTCCGCTGCTGCCCGTCGCCGTATTGCAAGCCGAGAGCGTGAGTAAATCTACTCCGCCGAAAACGTTCGGCAGATTCTTGATTTGCGCCAGGCTCATAAAACTGCCGTCGCCTAACAACAAGACCGAGTCGTTCTCATTGCCGGGCCGAAATTGGAAGTGACTCGCCACGTGCACCACGGGAGGGCGCTGCCGGAGACCTGAAAGCATCGCTTCCTGAGTGAAGAACTCATCCAGTTTGATGGTGCCGGGCAACACGCCACCCTTCACGCTCGTGCCTTGCTCGTGGATGATGCCGCGCATCTCTTCCGCCACGCCGGGCAGCGCCGGGACGCTCTCGCCGTGCGCTTTGGTCACGCCCAACCCGAGCGCCTTCCAGTGTTTGCTCGGCGCGTCCTTCAAGTTGTCTCGACTGGCCGGAGTGAAGACGACTTGGCGATAACTCTCGATCAGATATTTCTCGCCATCGTGCAGCGCCGCCATCGGCAGATAGCGCAGCGCTCCATCCAAAGACCACATCAGCGTCTGCGCCTTCGCCCCCTTGAGGTCTTTGGTCAGAGGGCCGAGCAGAATGCGGTAGAGTTCCTGCGCCTGCGGCAGCGGGTCGAGCTTGGGGTTTTGCAACACTTCACGAAAGGCAAGCACCTTGCGGTTGAGGTCCGCGGCCTTGATCGGGTACTCGAAGCCCTTCTGCACATCGGACGTCATGAGAATGACGCGGTACTTCTCTTCGCCCACCAGAGTGTAGAGCGCGACCGTGCCTGCGCCCAGCGCGCGCAGGGTTTCCATCAGGCTCTGCGACTCGCGCAGTTGATAGACTTTGGTCGCAGCGTCTTGGTTGCCGCCTAGTTCGGTGGCCATGCGGTCGAGGAACTTTTGAAAGGCTTGCCCGGCGACGGCGAGGTCGCTATCGAGTTTGGCGAGGCGCTGTTCCTCTCCGGGAGTTCGTGATTTCTTGTCAATCAGCGCGCTGCGCTCAACGCCGAGCGCCGTGAGTTGATCGGCGATCTCACGGTAGCTTTTATCCAGCGCGGCCTCTTCGGAAGTCAGATCAGAGCGGCCCGCCGCGCCGGAAGCCGAAGAGTCGCGGCGGATGAACTCGAAGTATTCCTCCTCCTTGAGGAGATTGATCACCCGCTCGGCTTCGGGCAGGCGGCCTTGAGCGATGAGCAAGTCGGCGAGGTCGCGATAGGTCTCCTCTTTTGATTTAATGAAGCTCTGCTGCGACTCGCGTTCGAGGGTGCGGATGTTGCTGCGGATTTCCTGATAGAGATTAACCGACTGCTTGCCGTAAAAGATGGCGAGGCGCGGTTGATTGCGAGCCTTCCAGACCAGCATCAGATTATTGAGAGCCGAGGCTTCAAAGCCTGGATCTTTGACCTCGCGGGCGATCCTCAGCGCCTGATTGTGATAACTGGTTGCCCGGTCAAAGCTGCCCAGTGAGCGATAAACTTTGCCCAGACCATTGAGTGCACTTCCTTCACCATACCGAATCTTCAACTCACGGAGAATGGCCAACGCTTGATTGTAGTATTCAATCGCCTTCTCATACCGGCTCAGCTCTGCGTAGGCGTCGCCCAAACTATTGAGCGAATATCCTTCACCAATTTGATCCTTCAGCTCACGGGAAATCGCCAGCGCTTGCTCCTGGTATTCAATCGCCTTTTCATACCGGCTCAGCCCATAGTAAGTATCACCCAAACTGCTGAGCGCAGCTCCTTCGCCCTCCCGATCCTTCACCTCGCGGAAAATCATCAGCGCTTGCTCCTGGTATTCAATCGCCTTTTCATACCGGCTCAGTCTAAAATAGGCGATGCTGAGATTGCTGAGCACAACTCCTTCGCGATACCGATCCTTCAACTCACGGTAGATGGCTAACGCTGGCTGATAGTACTCAATCGCCTTCTCATACCGGCTCAGATTGGTATAGGCATTGCCCAGATTGCTGAGCACAACTCCTTCGCCATTCCGGCTCTTCAACTCACGGAAGATGGCTAGCGCTTGCTCGTAGTCCTCAATCGCCTTTTCATATCGGCTCAGTGTAAAATAGGCGATGCCGAGATTGTTGAGCGCTCGCACTTCGCCATTTCGATCCTTGATCCCACGGAAGATGGCTAGCGCTGGCTCGTAATATTCAATCGCTTGGTCAGTTTTTTCGACCAAGGAATAAGCGAAACCTATCAGACTAAGCGTGCTTGCCTCCCAATATTTGTCGGCTAGCTCGCGCCAGATTGCCAGGGCCTGTTGTGCTTTCTCAATCATTTGCTGAGCACCGGCAGGCCCCCGTTTCCTCGACTGATTTGCCTCAACCAGTAATCGCTCGGCGACAATCCGCTGCTTGTCCTGCGCGGCTGCCGATGTTTTTACCTCCAGCCGCACCTGATAGGTTCCCTTCGGCGCTGTGGCAGCAACAGTGCGGATGATAATCCGGCAGTCGCCACTGACGGCGGCTTCATGGGAGAGCGATTCCTGACCAAATGCGCCGGTAGGTTGGTCTACTTCGATGATCTGCTTGCCGTCCGGGGCAATGAGCGCCACGGCCACATCAATGCCTTGCTGCTCGACCACGACGCGCAGAAACTGCCCCGCCTGAAGCGTGATCTGGTAAGTGTGCGTTTGCCCGCCCGCCATCTCCCGCTCAATCGCCTTGCCTGGCTCAAGCGCATGGACGTCTTGATCACCTTTTGCCTGGCTGCTGAGGCCGGTTTGTTGCTGTGCGGAATGTATAACTGGGCTGAGCTGAGGCGTGATGCTCCAGCACGCCGAGATGGTGGTTACCGCTCCCGGCCAGAGAAAGAGGCTGAGCCAGAGAGCGAAGCTGCAAAGAATAGAACACCAGCCCCAACGGCGAGTAGATAGAGAGCATGAAATGTGGCGAGCCAAGATGACACCTCCATTGAAGAATCGCTTCTCTGCTCAAGCCCTTTAAGCTTGTTCCTTGAGGTCATCATTTCTCACGCGGCCTTCGCGAACACGTCAGGGCTTGGAGATAATGAACTGGATAAGGACTGAATGGTCGCAGGCGCAGGCGGTTAACTTGGCTCAGCATCTGTGCCAAGTTTCAGGTCGCTGCCACTTTCTGATCAGCACTGAGACGTGGCCCATGAACTTCGCGGCTGATCCTCCAAAAGCAGAACGCCCTTCAGTGCGCACCGTCTGCTGCTGACACACGGGCGATGAAGGGCGTTCTGCGAGTGATGAATAGTAATGCGATGCCGACGCCCAAGACATGCGTGCGGCTTGAATATCCCGTGTGTGCCAGCGCCATCATCCTACACTTAATAAAAAGGTGGTTCAAGACTTCGACAGCAATCCTTGAGGGTCCTGACTTCACCGCCCCACAGCCTGCCCATTAGCAGGGGCGGCGCTGACTTGGCCTTTGAGGCTGGCGCTTGACTCCTTCGTGTTTCACCGGGCGCGGCGCGCTGCCCCGCGACCTGCTAGTGCAGAGCCAAAAGCCCCCCTTTGAATGAGAGATTCACCGCCGAGGCGCCGCAGGATCGCAGAGCTTTCGCAGAGGAGGTTTTCTCTGCGCCGCCTCTGCGTCCTGCGGCGCCTCGGCGGTGAATTGGGCTCTCAAAATAGGTCGCTTGATTTTGCACTAGGTTGCGGTAGTCTCCGCAAACAGTCCTTTGACATCTACTAGACCTGTTGGCACGCACCCGCAATCTAACAGGAATAGGACATTCTTTCTCTTGAACTCTATAGTTCGCTCGGCACCCTGGCGGTTGGAAGGTCCTCAAAAACGTAAGCCCCGTATCCCACCACCTGATCACGCGGCCCGGCCGTATCTCCCGAATTGCGCAAATCAACCGCCCTGGCCTGCAAGCCGTACCGGCGGGCCGCCCAGAGCAGGCCATTGATCGGCTCCCGCCCGCAGGCCTGACCGCGATAGATCGCGTCGGGCTGCAATGCTTCAATCGCCTGTGAGGTTTCCCGGTCGAGACACTGGGCAACGTGATACTTGTGGTAGTGGCTGAGGTCGGAACTGATGATGATGCGCGTCTCCGGCCCGCCCCAAAGGGCTTCCAGCACCGCGCCTACCGTCTCAGGCGCCGCCTCGCCGACGAGCAGGGGGACAAGCCTGAAATCACCGAGGATGACTTGCAGGAAAGGCAACTGGACTTCCAGGCTGTGCTCTGGGGCATGGGCTTGGTCCAGGACTTGAACTTGGGGTAAAGCGAGAAGCTTGGCCACCGCCGCTCGATCTATCGGCACCGAGCCCAGGGGAGTCGCAAAAGCATCGGCGCTGCTGGCCGCCACGCCATCAAAAGAGACGAAGTGCGCCGGCCCCAGGAGCACGATACGTTTGATCGCGTCACGGTCATCGACCAGGTGAGCATACCCGGTGGCCGCCACCGGCCCTGAATAAACGTATCCGGCATGAGGTACAATCAGAGCCTTGGGAGTGGGGCCAGAGGTCTCAGCCGATGCCAAGAAGTCCGAGACCATCGCGCGCAGTTCACGCGCGTCTGCCGGATAGAACAGGCCGGCCACTGCCGGATTCCGTACTGAAGTCATGGCCATCGCCCCTTTCTCAGAGATCGATCATTGGTTTCAAGTATAGCAGGCCGCGGCGAGGTCGGTAATTCAAGCGCGTTGGCGGCCCAAGGAGAGTTGAAGTGAAGACGCAAGCATTAACTACCGCCGTGGTGCCGACCCAGTATTGGCACCGGCTCGAAGACGGCCGCCTCCAGTGCGACGTCTGCCCGCGTTTTTGTAAGCTCAACGAGGGCCAGCGGGGCATGTGCTTCGTGCGCGCCAGGCAGGATGGTCAAATCGTGCTGACGACCTATGGGCGATCCAGCGGCTTCTGTATCGACCCGATTGAGAAGAAGCCGCTCAATCACTTCCTGCCGGGCACGCCGGTGCTCTCTTTCGGCACGGCCGGTTGCAATTTGGCCTGCCAGTTCTGTCAGAATTGGGACATCAGCAAGTCCCGCGAGATGGACACCCTGGCCGACGCCGCATCGCCAGCAGTGATTGCTCGCGCCGCCCAGGCGCTCGGCTGCCGCAGCGTGGCCTTTACTTACAATGACCCGGTGATCTTCCTCGAGTATGCCACCGACGTGGCCCAAGCCTGCCACGAGCTGGGGATCAAAACGGTGGCCGTGACCGCCGGGTATATTTGCGAGGAGCCGCGCGAGGAATTCTACCATTATATGGATGCGGCCAATGTTGACCTGAAGGGCTTCACGGAGCGGTTCTATCGGCAAATCTGCGCGGGCCAACTGCGGCCGGTGTTGGAGACGCTCGTTTACCTCAAGCGCCACACGCCAGTCTGGTTTGAGATCACGACGCTGCTGATCCCGGGCGAGAATGATTCGGAAGCGGAACTGGAGGCGATGACCCAGTGGGTGATCGAGCACCTGGGGCCGGACGTGCCGCTGCATTTCACGGCCTTCCATCCTGACTATAAGATGACCGACAAGCCGCACACCCCGGCCACGACACTCACTCGGGCGCGGCAGATCGCGATGAAGAATGGGTTGCGTTACGTCTACACCGGCAACGTGCACGACGCGGAGGGCGGCAGCACTTACTGCCATCAGTGCGGGGCGCGGCTCATCGGCCGCGACTGGTACGTGCTCCAGGGTTGGAATTTGACCGAGGACGGCCGCTGCCAGTTCTGCGGGGCGGGCTGCGCGGGGGTGTTCGAGGGCCGGCCGGGCTCGTGGGGGCCGCGCCGCTTGCCGGTCCGGCTCAGGGATTTCGCCAGTTGACAGCGTTTGGAGTACCGGCTTGCGGCCGGATTGTGCTTCTCACCATCGCACAATCCGGCCGCAAGCCGGTACTCCAAACGCACGTGCTCTCCGTACAGTCAATTGTAATTCGCTCTAAAATAAGCCGGGGCTACTTCTCTAAACCGGCGAGCCTCTCAATGATGCGAATCAGGCTCTGCGTCCCGTCATCGCCTCGCCCTTCGGCCTCGACCGCGGCGAGCAACTGATGCACGAGGGCGGCGCCCGGCAGCGAGGTCCGGCTTTCGCGCGCGGCGTCGAGCACGAGGCGGAGGTCTTTCTGTTGCAGCCGGACCATGAAGGCCGGGGCGAAATCGCGGTCGATCATCTTGCGGCCGAGCACCTCTAGCGCCCACGAGTTGGCCGCCCCGCCGGTCAACGCCTGGTGGAGCGTCGAGAGGTCGAGCCCGGCCTTGGCCCCGAAGACCAGCGCTTCACACACGGAGAGCAAATTGAGGCCGGTCATAATCTGGTTGCAGAGCTTCGCCGACTGGCCGTTACCCGAGGGCCCAAAGTGGGTGATCCGTTTGCCCATCGCCTCCAAGACCGGGCGACAACGGTCGAGCGCCGCCGCGTCGCCGCCGACCATGATCGTCAGCGTCCCTTCAATCGCGCCCTTCTCGCCACCTGAAACCGGGGCGTCGAGCCAGCTCAGGCCACGCGATGCGGCCTCCGCCGCCAGCTCGCGCGTGACTTGCGGCGAGATCGTGCTCATGTCAATGACAACCGTCCCGGGCCGTGCTTTCGCGAAGACGCCGTCCGCCCCGCGCGCCACTTTCACGACATCGGGCGAATCGGTCACCATCGTGATCACCACCTCGCTGGCTGCCGCCACCTCGGCGGCTGAACTGGCAACGCGGACCTCGCCCGGCGACCCAGCCTCGGCGGCGAACCGCTCGGCCTTACCCGGAGTGCGGGTGGCGACGGTCAGCGGAAACCCGGCCTTCATCAGATTGCGGGCCATCGGCGCCCCCATAATGCCGAGCCCAATCAGACCAATTTGCATAGTCAATCTCCCGTATGAAAAGGCTGAAGGCTGAACGCGGAACGATGAATCAGGGATCAGCCATCCCCTTCAATTCATCGCTCAGCCTTCAGCGTTATTGAGTGGAATCATACTGCGTGACGAAGGCAATGAATTTCGTCACCTCGACAATGTCTTTGCCGGTAAACCCGACCGTCGCCCCGTCCACGCGCTCCACGTTGGGGAGCAGCGAAAGGACCTCGGCGTTGATCATATTCTTGAAAGTGATCTCCAGCCGCACGGGCTTTGTGAGCGTGAAGGGCCGGAACGAACTGACCCGGCCGAGCGTCGCTTTGGCCGCATCGCGAATCATCCCGCGTGCCACTTCAGGCGACAGATTATCGGCGGAGTGATAGCCGATGCCGCGCTTGACGGCAACGCCGACGATGTGCGGGTCAATCGTGCGGTGAACTTCATCGACGATCTTATCGTCGCCTGAGAGGAGCACTACGGGCACGCCGAAATGCCCGGCGATGGCGGCGTTGAGCAGCGCCTCGCTGGCGTGCTTGCCGTTCAGGCGCAGGTCGTAGAAGCGGCGCGAAGAGATGGTGTGTGCCCTCACCGCGCCCGGCGTGCCAATCGAGGCGTGATAGCCGATGAAGAGTGCGGCATCAAACCCGCCGTCCACGCCCTCCATCATTTCGAGCGGGCGCGGCCAGGAGCGAATCAGTCGCGCTTTGGGGTTCAGCTCATCGGGCAGAATGGAGAGGCCGTTGCCGTGCGAATCGGCCACCGTGATCTTCGTCGCGCCCGCCGCGAGCGCCCCGTCGATGGCCGCGTTCACCTCGCCCGTCATCATTTTGCGAAAGCGCTCGTACTCGAACTCTCCCGGGCCGAGTTGCGAGGCGTTCACCACCCCGGCGATGCCTTCCATGTCGGCCGAAATAAAGACTCGCAGCTCTCTCCCCTGCCCCGAGTCTCCAGAGCCGGCGGTGACGCACAGCACTGTCAGGACAAATAGGATCCTGGCTATCACTCTCATCGTCTGCTCCTTCGAAAAATGTCCCGCGACCTGTCAGGTTGCGGTTGTCTCCGCAACAGGTTACTGGTGAAGTCAACCGCAACCTGACAGGTCGCGGGACCACTTGCCGTGAAAAACTGCCTTAATGCCTGAAACAGATTCTGCTATAGTGCCGATCTAAGCTTCGCCTGCGGCCTGGCGACCAAATCACGCAGGAGGACGTGATGCTCCCAACGACCGAGTTTGTCCGAGTTCTTCGGGTAGAGCTCGCGGCTCGCTGGCTCTACAGTGCCGCGATCCTCATCAGCTTGGCCTTGGCCGAAGCAGTCGGCGGACAGATTCAGACGGGGCAGCCACCCGCCCCGGCACCGACCCCGCGTCCGGCTGAAGGTGGTCTGCCCACGACTCGCCGCGACCCGGCCGTGCGCCCACCAGTCGCCGTCTCCGGGTCGAGAGAGGCTGACCACGCCAAAGCGCTCGCGCACCAACAGTTCATCAAGAACTTCCGCGAGTTGCAAGAACTCGGCTACGGTTTACTCCGCGAACATGAAGCCGGCCGGCTCAAACCGGCGCAACTGTCTAAGGACGCCAAGTCGATCCATAAGCGCGCGAAAAATCTCCGCTCGCTGCTGGAGCTCGGCCGGCAGCCGCTGCCGCCCCCAGAGCTTATTGGATTGCCGGCCACTCCACAAGAGTTTGACCGCTCTATTCACCGCCTAGCGAGGACCATCTACACCTTCGCCCACAACCCGGTCCATCAAAGCAACAAGGTCCTCAACACCCGCGAAGCAGCACAGGCGCGAGTTGACTTGGCCAACATCATCGGCCTCTCGCAGACCATCCACCGCAAGGCCCAAAACTACGTCGCCCTGCTCGCCCACGCGAACTGAGTTTCGCCCAGAATCGGGCCCAGAATCATGATTGACTTTCGGCACCTCAGAGAGAATAATGTGGGCGGTCGCAAAGTTCTCTCCCAATCAGGACAGCGCCTGGATGTTCTGCCGCTCTAAGCGCTGAAGCCCCGTCTCAGTAGTAGCTTGAACTGCTGCGATTCGACCGGATCGAGCCGGCACCCGATCCGTGCTGCAACCCGCTTGGGGCTGAAGCCGCGAGCTGAGCTTCACCTCGCAGATTTTTTAAGCCCGCATCGATCAGGTCCCTCGCACCATAACTTCGCCCCGCAGGTCGTCAGATAGAAGAGTATGAGCCATGATGAGTTCGTGGTACTAGTCGTGGACGACGATTCCATGACTCGCAACGTGATTGCCGACATCCTGCGCGACGAGGGCATCGCAACCCAGGGGGCCGAGAGCTTCCGCACGGCCGCCGCCTCATTCGCGTCGGGGAAGTTCGACGCCGTCATCTTAGACAACCAACTCGGCGACGGCACGGGAATCGAACTCTGCCGCCAGATCAGGGAGATCGATCAAGCCGTCACGATCTTTTTGTTCGCCGGCGCGAGCGAGGCGGTCAGACTCGAAGCGCTCGAATGCGGGATCACGGAGGTGCTGCAAAAACCCTATGACCTCTCAAAGCTCGCCTACCTGGTCAAACGCGCGGCGCGGCGCGGGAAGTCTGGTAAGATCTCAGGGGCGTAGCACTGAGAAGCCAAGTGGCACTTGACCTAGCGCTCCAGCCTAAACCCGCTTCATTCTCTTACCTCATCACTCCAAGCTCGTTCGCCATCTCGCGGTTTTTCCACGCCTCACTGGCCAGATCGAGATCCGGTGTTATAGTATAAGCCTCCCTCATGTTCAGACGATGCTTCCCACGCCACCGAATAAAACCCGAGGAGGTCTCTGCATGGGAGTGGGTAAGGAGCAAAGAGTCGGCCGGGTCATCGCCATCAGCCTGGCCCTCGCCTTGACATCCGGGCTGGCCGCTTGCGGCGGGTTGACCAACAACGGCGGCGGCGGCGGCCGGCAAGCGGCACAATTCAAGCCGGGCTTCAACCTCCTCTCGCCCCAGCAGGACATCGAGATCGGCCGCCGGTCGGCGGTCCAAGTCGAGCGGCAGATGCGCCTGCTGCCCGATGCTGATGTGCAGCGCTACATTTCGGCGCTCGGCCAGCGACTGGCGGCGAAGGCGCCGGGCGAGAAGTTCCCCTACCAGTTCCACGTCGTCGACGTCCGCGAGATCAACGCCTTCGCCCTGCCGGGCGGGTTCACCTTCGTCAACCGCGGCACGATCGAAGCCGCGCGCAACGAGGCCGAGCTGGCCGGCGTCATGGCGCACGAGATCAGCCACGTCGCGCTGCGCCACGGCACGAGCCAGATGTCGAAGGCTTACGTCGCCCAGCGCGGGCTGAGTATCATCGGTTCGATCTTGGGCGGCGGCAGGGATGCGGCGGGCGATATGCTCGGTGCCCTCGGCGGCGCTGGTCTCAACCTCGTCTTCCTGCGCTTCGGCCGCACGGCCGAGAAACAGGCCGACCTGACCGGGATACAGATTATGACCGCGGCTGGCTACGACCCGCGGGCGATGATCTCCTTCTTCGAGACGCTGGGGCAGAAAGGCAGCTCGCGCCCGCCGGAGTTCCTCAGCGACCACCCCGACCCCGGCAACCGCGTGCGCTACCTGACCGAGGCGCTGCCGTCGCTGCCGGTCGCCAAGAACCCGACCACTGACACGCCCGAGTTCGATCAAGCGCGGGCGCGCCTCCGCAGCTTGCCACCCCCGGTCCAGCAGCGAGCCGTGCGCCAGCAACCGCCGGACGGTGGAGTAGAACGACCGTCGCCCCCGTCAGCCGAAGAGAAGACTTTCCGCGCGCCGGACGGCCTGTTTGAGATCTCCTACCCGGCCGACTGGGAGTCGCTGGCCGAGGGCGGCGAGCACCTGGCCTTCGCGCCTCAAGGCGCTTTCGGCCGCCTCAAAGATGGGGGCGTCGTCGTCACCCACGGCCTCTTCGTCGGGACTTATGAACTGCCGGCGAACGCCCGCGAGCTGGAGCGGGCGACGGAGGCTTACATCGAGTTGCAGCTCCGCGGCAATCCGGAGCTGCAACCGCTCAACCGCCCACAGCCGACCAGTCTGGGCGGCCGGCCCGCGCTCGCCACGCCCGTCGGCGGAGACTCGCCCGTGACGGGGCGGGCCGAGTACGATGTGATCTATACCACGCTGCTGCCGAACGGCCGGCTCTTTTATCTCGTGACGATCGTTCCGCAGGACGAGAGAGAAGCCTACAAGCTGGCCTTTGAGCGGACGCTGGCCAGTCTTCGGTTTGGCGGTTAGCCGGTGAATGGCCGATGCCTAGCCGGCCAGGGAAGCATCACGGTTCTATTTTTCAAGGGAGGGCACTATGAAGAGCAGTCCCATGCGCAGCCTCGCGTTGATGGTGTGCGTTCTCTGCCTGACCTCCGTCGCCTGCGAAAAGCAAGATGTGGATGATGCCGCGCTGACGACCAAGGTCAAAGGTAAGCTGGTCACGGACGGACGGGTCAGCGCCACCAGAGTCAGCGTCGAGACCAAAGCGGGCGTCGTCACACTGAAGGGGGAGGTCCCGACCCAGCAGGAGAAGGATGCGGCCGAGCAAGTGGCCAAAACGGTCGAAGGCGTGAAGAGCGTCCGAAACGAAGTGACGGTCAATCCGGCCACCGCGGGCACTGGCGCCCCGACCCTGGAAGAGGTCAAGAACAAGGCCAAAGAGACCGCCGGCGAAGTGGCTCAGGAAGCCCGCGGCAAGGTGGACGAAGCCTTCTTGCTCAGCAAGGTCAAGGCGCGGCTGGTGGCGGCCGGCTATAGCAACGTCTCAGTCGATCTCAAGCAGGGCGAGGCCACACTCACGGGAGAGGTGACGAGCGACAAGGACCGGATTGCCGTCGAAGCCATTGTTGAGAAAGTGGACGGCGTCAAGAAGATCAATAATAAACTGGCGGTGAAGCCGCGCTGAACCGTCAGGTCATTTTCCATCTGAGATTTGTCATTGGTCATTGCTTGAACAGCGCCGAGCGCGATGGCCAATGACAAATCTCAAATGGAAAATGGAAAATGATCTGGGATCTGCCGCCAAATTGTTGCCCTGCCGCCTAGTTTTCCGGCGCTGGTTTCAGGTATCGGGCCTGGTAGTCCCCGTGATGCACGAAACCCGCCTGCTCGTAAATGTGCCGCGCGATCTGCTCGTGCGGCTCCACCACCAGGCAAATCACCTGCTGCCGGCGCAGCCGGCGATGCGTCAGCTCCGCCACGCAGCTCTTGGCAATCCCGCGATTCCGGTAGTTCGGGTGTGTCCAGATACCTTCGAGGTAGATCGCTTCCGAGGTGATGCTTTGCAGTTCGGCCTTGAAGACCACCTTGCCGTCTTCCAGCTTGACCCAGGTCCGCCCGCGCTCGATGCGCTCGGCGACGCGCTGGCGGAAGCCCTCCAGGTCCGCGACGCGGGGGTCGACGCCGCTCTCTTCCAAGGCCATCTCGGCCTGCGCATTGGCCACGACCTCCAGCTCAGCGAGGCTCGCCTGGCGCAGTTGCAGCCGCTCAAGCGGTAACTGCGATTGCTCACAGACATACCAGTAATAATCACGCACCAAGCGGGTCTCACGCCCGGACTCGGACAGACGCGCCCAGAAAGCTTCGACCTGCTCGCGCGGCCCGAAGACGACGTGGCCCTTGGCTCCGGAAGCTACGGCGGCCTGCGCAAAATAGTTGAGCGCCGCTTCCTCCGCCTCGGCCTCGGCGTAGATCATCATCAAGTGGCCGAGCAAGGCCACCCCGGTGAGCCGGCCGTCTTCGTAGTAGCCGAAGAAGTGACCGCGATGCTTCGGATGGCAGAGGCCGTGGTCCTCGATCATACTTTGGAGGTGGACGCCGCGCAGCGGGTCGTTCGATAACAAGGCCAGCACCGGCGCCCGATCCTCCTCACCCAGCTCGCGCACCGTTCGCTTCAGCACTTTATCTGGCCCTTGGCCATCAAACGGCGCGCTCAGTGTCTCATCAAAAATGGCGACCATAATTACTCCTGATAGCTTTGAATTATTCCTTCATTCCCTCTCAACTATCAGGCTAAGGGATCGGCACAAACGCCATCCCGGTGGCGGTGTCACCATAGATGGTTTGATCGGCTTTCGGTGTGCTATCACCCAGCACCACCGCATCACCGATCACCACGCCATCGCCGATCACGACCCCATCACCGATCACCACGCCATCACCGAGCACCACCCCGTCGGCGAACAGCGTGCCCTGCGAGAGCAAGCTCCCGGCGGAAGTGACCGCCCCCTGGCTGAAGGAGATACCGCTTGAGACCAGCCCGCTGGTGAGCTTGATCGTGCCCGAGGAGGCGTAGCTGGCATCGGCCAGGACCTTGCCCTGGGCGTAAGCGCCTTGCCAGTAGGTCATCAGGTCGCTGCCAAAGAGGAAGCAGTAGTTGGTGATCACGCCTTGTCCCCACCAGCAGGTCTCTCCGGTGTTATTCATGTAGTTCTCACTCGGCAGCAAGTTGGTGAGCATGGCGGCGCCATTGGTGAGCGTCGCAGGGTTGGATTGGACGAGCAAGGCCAGCTCCATCGCCCCATCCACGTTGAGCATCCCGGCGCCCTGCTCCAGCGTGTTGGCGCCGTTGATCGTGGTGGCGGTGTACATCAGGATCGCTTTGACCAGGCTGGGCGTCAGATTCGGGTTGACTTCCAGCAGCATGGCCGCGGCCCCGGCCACGACCGGCGCCGCCATCGAAGTCCCGCTCAGAGACATCAATTCCTTGTCCCCCGTCGCGGCCCCGACCTTCAGCCCTGGATACTGTTTGATCAAGCTGCCCGAAGATGCTTGGGAAGCTGGCGAGCAGGCGCCGATCAGCTTGTTGCCCGGCGCCACCAAATCAGGCTTGATCAAATTGTCATAGTGTTTGGCGCCCAGCGTGTCAGTGTAATAACCCCGTGTCGGCCCGCGCGAGCTGTAACTCGAGACCTTATCATCCGCCCGCTGATTGGTGCCGAAGGTGTCGGTAGCGCCGACGGTGATGACCGAAGGGTCAATACCCGGCGAGTGGATGCCGCCGTAAACTTTCTGCCCGGACGAATTTTTGCCGTTATTGCCGGCCGCCGCCACCACCACGATGCCGGCGTTATGTGCGCGGCGCGCGGCTAAACATAGCGGATCATTCTTGTAGCTGTCCACGGCCTTCGCGCCCAGGCTCAGGTTGATGACGCGGAGGTTGTAGGTCGCTTTGTTCTGGATGCACCAGTCAATCGCCGCGATCACATTGCTCGATTGCCCCTGTCCGAGGCTGTTGAGCACGCGCAGGCTGACGAGCTTCGCGCCGCGTGCGATCCCGGTATAAGCTCCGCTCGCGACGTCTACACGGCCGGCGGCGAGCGTCGCGGCGTGAGTGCCGTGGCCAAACTTGTCACTGGTAGTGTTCTCGCCGGTGAAATCCTTCTGGTAGACGACGCCGGGATGGCCGCTCGCAGCTTTGATCAGAGTGTGCGTCTTGTCAATCCCGCTGTCGAGGATGGCGATGCCGATGCCATTGCCCGTGAAGGTCGTGCCCGTCACCCTGACCGAGCCTTCAGCCCCGCCGGTCGTCACACCCACATGGCCGTTATAACCTTCGACTGTAAATGAGGCCACGTCGCGATCCGGGCTGACGAACTCGATGTCATCATCCGCCGCCAGTTCGCGGATGCGCTCCAGCGGCAGCTCGGCGCTGACCAAACTCAGGGTGTCGTGCGACCGCTTGACCCGGCCCTGGTGGCGCGCGAGCTTTTCAACTATGCCGATGCGCGGCGCGAAGTCGCTCAGTTGGATGATCACTGAGGGCTGACCGCTAGCCGTGCCCCCACTGGCCGCACGGTCGATGTTTTCCTCAAGGTCCCGCGCCAGCTTGTGCTTTTTGGGCTTACCACTCTCGCTCTTCTCCACCTTCCCACTAGCAGCAGCGCCTACTGGCACAGTCGGGAATACCAGCGCGGCAGCCATGATCGATGCGATGAGCACCTTGATCTTTAGATGGGCTCTCTTCACCATAACGATTCTCTTCCTTCCGTCCCAAAGTTCATCTAATAAAATGACCGCTCATCACCCGATCAGTGCGAAGAGCGGCTGGTTGCTTTTTCGGCCTAATGCCTCTTCGGGAACTCCCACTGCTGCATCACACCTATGACTCAGACTGGTGAGTGCATACCGCCTGCGGCTTTCGCCCGAGCAGCCGACTCTTATCGGTGACGATCGATTGAATAAAAGAGCGTGCCCACAGCCGTGAGCGTTCAGCGATTAGCGAGCGATGTGCCAAACGCGCGGCCTGGGGCTAACTGACAGAATGAGCGGCACCTTTCGGCAAGCAACCGCAGCCCTTGCGCTCGCTCAAGGCGATCAAGCTGACTGAAGTGACCCCAGGCGCTGGTCAACTTGACCGCCTTCGGGAACCTGGCCTTCTCGCTAGTTCCCGACGACGTAAAAGGCCAGGGCGCGGGCGACACCATTGCTCGACTCTCCCCGTGCCTACTGCGGCCGGAACTGCGGCTCGAACTGCTGATCCCCTCGTGGCCGACTATCTGATCGGGTAGTCAGTTATCTGAGTGGATATCTGAGGTAAGCACGTTAGCCACTGCAAGCCTATTGCAGCTTCGGCAGCCGGCCAACAGGGAGGACCTAAATTCAGTAGCGCCCCCCCGGCATCCCCTTGCCTTGCCATCCGAATCGCGGTAGAAAAAGACAGATGGTCGTGATCATTTAAGGGAGAGCATGATGGCTGAAAGAGTACCGACACGCGAAGAGGCCTGGCAGCTCCTGTGCGAATACACGCTGGGCGAGAGCCTGCGCAAACACGCCCGTGCCGTCGAGCACGCGATGCGCGCTTACGCCCGCAAGTACGGCGAGGATGAGGAGAGGTGGGGCCTGGTCGGGATGCTCCACGACTTCGATTACGAGCGCTACCCCGACGAGCGTCATCCGCAGTTCGGGTCTGAAGTCCTGCGCGAGCGCGGCTACCCCGCAGAGGTCATCCGCGCCATCCTCTCGCACGCCGACTACACCGGGGTCAAACGCGAGAGCGTGATGGAGCACGCGATCTTCGCCACCGACGAGTTGTGCGGCTTCCTCACGGCCTGCGCGCTGGTGCGGCCCGATAAGAGCTTTGACACGCTCGAAGTCTCCTCGGTCAAGAAGCGGATCAAGGATAAGGCCTTCGCCCGCACCGTCAACCGTCCCGACCTCTGGCAGGGCGCCGATGAGTTGGGGCTGAGCTTTGACGAGCACTGCGCGTTTGTGATCGCCGCGCTGCGCGAGATTCAAGAAGAATTGGGATTGCGGCGTAGCGAGACCAAGGCAGCGGCTGAGAGCAAATGAGGATTGAGCGTCCGGGACAGCACAGGGAGCGTGAGCGACCTGGACCTCTGTCAGGGAACTCATCGGCGAAGCTGCGGGTCGCTCACGCTCCCCGGACTGTCCCAGCATAACTGATGAGCTACCACCCGTGGCCCATGATCAGCTCCACCGTCTGCTCGGTATTGCCGCGATAGAACTTCAGCTTGACCTTGCTCCGGGGTTTGGCGCCGCGGATGCGCCGGCTGAACTCATTGGGCGTCCGCATCGCGCGCTGATCAAACTCGGTGATGACGTCGCCCAATTGCAACCCGGCGAGATCGGCCGGGCTGTTGTCGATTACCCGGTGGACCTCTAAGCCCCATTTTTTGGTGCCTGGCAGGCAGCAGCGGCGGCTCACATCTCCCAATCCCAGAAAGCCCTGGTCTCTCGGTTCCGTCTTCGGCTGAAAAGGCGCAATCGATAGGTTAGTGATCTTGATGGGCGAGGTCACAGTTTCCCCATCCCGATAGAGCTTCACCTTGACTTCCGCGCCGGGCTTCAACGAATTCAAGACCTGGGTCAGCTCGCTGCTATTGCGCACCACTTGATCGCTCAGCTCCGTCAGCACGTCACCCGCTTGAATATGGGCCCGGGCGGCGGGGCTATCATCGCTCGTCAGGTTGCCCACAAAAATCCCCTGGAGGTCCGGGTACTCCGCCTCCGAGAGGCTGGCCGGCACGAAGCCCAGCGCGTTTTGGACCGCTTCCTCAAAAGCGTGGTGGGCAATTTCGGCTTGCTTGACCCGCCTGGCCTGCTTGGCCCGCTCGGTGGCCCGCTCGGCCCACTCGGCTTGCCTGGCACGCGCGGCCTGGCGGGAGCGGAGCACGCTGCGGCCAATGGTGACGCCCGCACTAACGAACAGCGAGAGCAACAGAAAGATCATCGGAAAGACTAGCCAGAAGGACTTCCGCTGGAACAGCCTCTTGCCAATCGACCCGGTCTGATAGGAAGGAGCTGCGCCTGGCGCGATGGGAGGGGCTGGCGGCGGAACATAGAATGGGTTGGTCGGGTCTTGCGACCCGGGGTGTGCTGAGGGCGGGGCGGTAGCATTGAAGCGGTGAGTGCCCACCAAGTCCCCGGCCAAGGCGGCGACTGGAGCGCCGCAGTTCCGGCAGAAGCGATCCTGGCCAATAATCTCCGTGCCACACGGCTGACAGATTGCCATAAAGCCTCCTCGTTGTGTCTGAATCCGACGGTTGTTTCCGAATACGACGAGGACGGCGAATTTGTTCGCCCCGGCAGATCGCGGCTGATCGACACCGCTATTTCCTGGCAGACTTCAAGAGTTGACAGAGGTCGCGGGAGCAAGCTAGTATCTTCTGGCCAATGCGGATGTGGCGGAATTGGTAGACGCGCAGCCGCACCACAGTTTGCATGAAATACACCAGGGAGATAATGGCGGATGCTGTCAGCGACAGCCAGTCTTACGCGGGTGTCATGCGGAAGCTGGGGATTAAGTGCACTGGCGGCAATCACGGGCACATCAAAGGCGTGATCGCCAAGTACGGGATAGACACATCCCACTTCTTAGGTCGAAGGACAAACTGTGGCGGCGCACACGCCGGAGGCCCTGAACCTAAAAGCGCCAAAGAAATACTGGTGCTCTCCGAGCCAGGCTCTTTAACCTACAAAGCCTTTCAGCTTCGTCGGGCGCTACTCGAAGCAGGCCGAGAGTACGGCTGCGCTGAATGCGGCTTGGCCGGCTGCTGGAACGGCAAGGAGTTGACCTTGCAGGTGGATCACATCAACGGAGACAAACATGACAACCGAGAGGAGAATCTGAGATTCCTCTGCCCCAATTGCCATAGCCAAACCAGCAACTGGGGCTATCGTAATAGCGGCGGCACCGACCGCACCAGTCGGGCAGCCTATGCTCGAGCCTACAGAAAGAGGCAAAGAGAGGCCGCCAAAAGTTAAAAGCCGAAGTGGTGGAATTGGTAGACACGTGCGTTTCAGGGGCGCATGGCCGCAAGGCCGTGGGGGTTCGAGTCCCCCCTTCGGCATCCTCGATTTGAAGATCAAGATTTGAAGATCCATGATTGAGTTGCAGGAAAGTGTGCTGATCGCTTAGGCGAATATCTGGGGAGGTTCGAGTCCTCTCACCCGCACCAAGATTTGAGCAGGGGCGACTTGATTCGGTCGCCCCTTTCCGTTTTGATCCTCATAACAGCGAGCAGTTACCTTCGTTGGAGAATCATCCTCATCCCGTGCTTTGGCCGCAGCGTGATCAGCGGCTGAAGCTCAACTCGATGCCCTGGATCATGCTGCATTCGCCACCGCTGAGCGAGAGCCGCCATCACCAGCACACCTTCCATCCAGGCAAACCCTTCGCCGATGCACTGCCGGGGGCCGCCCCCGAAGGGGAAATATGAAAACCTGGGCCGTGTCGCCTGCGCCTCCGGAGTCCACCGTTCGGGGTCAAACTTGAAAGGATCGGGGAAATAGCGCGCATCGTGGTGCATGACATACTGGCTCATGACGATGATTGAGCCAGCCGGCGCCAGGTAGCCATCGACCTCGTAATCATTCAGGACGCGGCGCCCCATGATCCAGGCCGGCGGATAGAGCCGCATCGATTCGGCAAAGATCATCTCCGTGTAGCGCAGTCGAGCCACATCATCGGCCGTCGGAGGTCTGCCCGCGAGCACCGCGCCGAGTTCGGCATGTAGCTTCGCTTCCACCTCCGGGTGCTGAGAGAGCAGGTACCAGGTCCAGGTGAGGGCGTTGGCCGTCGTTTCGTGGCCGGCCAGAAAGATGGTCATCGCCTCGTCGCGCAATTGCGCGTCGGTCATGCCGCGCCCGTGGCCTTCCGCCGCCTCTTCATCTTCTTCGTCTTGGGCGAGCAGCAACATCGACAGCAAGTCGCCACGGTCTTCACCGCTCGCCCGGCGCTCATCAATCATCCGGTAGATCGTGGCATCCAACCGGTCCCGCGCCTTTTGGAAGCGGCGCTTGCCGGGGAGCGGGAGCTTCTCCAGCAAGTCGGCGAATGGGAGCGTGAGGGTGGTGAACAACTCCATCGCTGTAGTCAACGCCGCGCCAATCTCGTCAGCCTCTGACCCCACGTCTGCGTCGAAGAGCGTCTTTCCGGCAATCGCCAGGGTCAGCCGCGTCATCTCCCGTGAGATGTCCACCGTCGCTCCGTCCTGCCAGCGCTCCTGGAGGCGCGAGGCATAGTCGGTCATCGTGGCCCCGTAAGCGGCGATGCGTTGCCGATGAAAGGCGGGCTGGGCCAGCCGCCGTTGGCGCCGGTGGAATTCGCCCTCGCTCGTCAGCAGCCCCTCGCCCAATAAGCGCTTGGCCCGTTGGAGCCCCCGGCCCTTCATGAAATTGCGGTGATGAGTCACCAGCACATCGCGGATAGAGTCAGGATGATTGAGTAGAAACATCTCCTGCGGGCCGAGCTTGAAATAAGCCACATCCCCAAACTCGCGCGCCAGCTTTGTGAAGAAGCCGAGTGGGTCACGGCGCAAAGCCAGCAGGTTGCTCCCGGGCAACATACTCTTTGGACCAGGCGGATACAGAAGCGTCGTCATCTTAACTGCTCATCTTTCAATCTTGCCGGCGACATTCGACTGATACGCGATGCTGCCGCGCTCTCCGCTTGATTATACGCCGGGCTTACCAGAGGGGATGTAAAGAATCGGTCAAAGGTCAGTAAAGTTTTGTCAGCGCCGAGAGGATAAGCTGATACTTCTCCGCAAAGGAAGGCAGGGAAAAATGAAGTCTGCCTGTTGTCCCGCGACCTGTTAGGTTGCGGAAGCTTTCATTGAGCGGGCGAGTAAATTCCAAAGGGCTGATGGCGGACACAGCCGCAACCTAACAGGTCGCGGGACATATGTAGAGTGCGACTGACAGCCGACACGCGGCGTCTTCAGCATAACCGCTTCTCGCTCTCCGCCTGGACAAACTCGGAGATTCTCTGCCGGTCATCTTCAAACAGGCTGTCGAACCTGACGGCGATCTTCCAGCGGCCCGCGCGCTTGGTCGGCTCACACCGCAGCACGGTGGCGTAGGCGTTGATGCTTCCGCCGGGCAGGTCGAGCGTGGCGATCACGACGCTGCCGACTTTGATGGCCCGCCTCAGCGTCAACACCATGCCGGCGGCGCTGAGGTCCAGGCAAGTCGCGGCGAGTGGCGTTTCATCACTCGCAGCCTGCCCCGGCGCCGTCACCCCAGTGGTGATCAGCGTCTTTAAGCGCGGCCCTGCTCTGCGGTCTGAATCTGACATAGCTATACGTCAATGGTCAGTTGTCCGTAGTCAGTTGTCAGTGGTTAGTAACACCGTGCCACTGACCACGGACCACTGACCACTGACCATCTTACTTTCCGAGCAATGCGCGAACTCGCGTCACGACGTTGGCGGCGGTGAAACCGAACTTCTCCATCAGAATCTGATAGGGCGCCGATGCGCCGTAGCGCTCCATCGAGATCACATCGCCGCGCTCGCCGACGTACTTCGACCAACCTTGCGCGACGCCCGCTTCAATCGCCAGTCGCGCGGTGATGGCCGGCGGCAGCACTTCGTCGCGGTACTCGCGCGGCTGCTGCTCGAACAACTCCCAGCTCGGCATGCTCACGACGCGGGCGCCAATTCCCTGCCCGGCCAACTGGCCTTGCGCCTCAACCGCGACCGAGACCTCGGAGCCGGTGGCGATCAGGATGACATCGATCCGCCCGCCTTCGGGGTCGGACATGACGTAGGCCCCGCGGGTGAGACCTTCGGCCGAAGCGAATTTCGCGCGGTCAAAGACCGGCAATTTCTGCCGCGTCAGGGTGAGCGCGGTCGGGCCGTGCCAGTTCTCAAGCGCCACCCGCCACGCCACCGCCGTTTCATTCGCATCCGCCGGGCGAATCATCGTCAGGTTTGGCACCGAGCGCAACCCGGCCAGGTGCTCGATGGGTTGGTGCGTCGGCCCATCCTCGCCCAAGCCGATGCTGTCGTGCGTGTAGACGTAGATCACCTGCAAGCCCATCATCGCCGCCAAACGCACGGCCGGGCGCATGTAGTCGTAGAAGATCAGGAACGTCCCGCCGTAAGGGATGAGCGGACGGGTGAGCGCCATGCCGTTCATCACCGAGCCCATCGCATGCTCGCGCACGCCGAAGTGGAAGTTGCGGCCCGCGCGGTTCTCGGCTGAAAATTCACCCATACCTTCAAGAAAAGTATTGTTGGATGGGCGCAAGTCCGCCGACCCGCCGAGCAGCATCGGCAAGGCGGCAGCAAAGGCGTTCAAGGCTTTGCCCGATGCTTCGCGCGTAGCCATTTGTTTGTCAGGCGGGAAGTGAGGCATCCGCTCTTTCCACCCTTCAGGCAGCTTTCCACTCGACCATTCACGCCACTGCCGAGCGAACTCCGGGTGGGCTTTTTCGTAAGCGGCAAACTTCTCCTCCCACTCGGCCTCCAAGCGCCACCCCTTATCTACCGCCTGGCGAAAGTTCGCGAGCGCTTCTTCCGGCACGTAGAAAGGCTCTTCGTACGGCCAGCCGAGATTCTTCTTCGTCAGCTTCACCTCCTCGACGCCGAGCGGCTCGCCGTGCGCCTTCGCCGTGCCCGCCCTGTTCGGGCTGCCGTAGCCGATCGTGGTCTTGGTCCGAATGAGCGACGGGCGCGGGTCGGCCTGCGCGGCGCGAATCGCGGCGTCTACGGCGGCCAGGTCATTGCCGTCGATCTCCTGCACGTGCCAGCCGTAAGCCTTGAAGCGCTCGCTTGGATTCTCGGTGAAGGCCAGCGAGGTGCTCCCGTCAATCGAGATCCCATTATCGTCGTAGAGGTAGATCAGCCGGCCGAGTCGCAAGTGCCCGGCGAGCGACGCGGCCTCCGAGGCCACGCCCTCCATCAAATCTCCGTCCGAGCAGATTGCATAGATGTGATAGTCGAAGACGGCGTGGCCCGGCCGGTTGAAGTATGCCGCCAGATATTCAGCCCCGATCGCCATGCCGACGCCGTTGGCGAAACCCTGGCCGAGCGGGCCGGTGGTGGTCTCGATGCTCTCGGCCAACTCCGATTCGGGGTGGCCCGGCGTGAGGCTGCCCCACTGGCGGAAGTTCTTCAGTTGGTCGAGCGTGAACTCATCGTAGCCCGTCAGGTGGAGCAGGCTGTAGAGCAGCATCGAGCCGTGGCCGGCCGAGAGCACGAAGCGGTCGCGGTTCGGCCAGCGCGGGTTCTTCGGGTTGTGCCGCAGGAAGCGCGTCCAGAGCACGTAGGCCGCCGCCGCCATCCCCATCGGCATGCCGGGGTGGCCGGAGTTGGCTTTCTGCACGGCGTCCATGGCGAGCGTGCGAATCGTGTTGATCGAAAGTTGGTCGAGCGCGTCTGGTTTAGGTGCCATCAATTTCCTCTTGCGTGGGAGTACATTTTTAGTTAGGGACTAGCGAGGAATTCTAAGGAGGGCGGCGGCGGTTTGCAAGGCCGGGGGAGAGTGGCCGGGCTATTCTTCAAAGAGTGAGCGCGGAAGCCCGGACTGCCGGATGATCGACAGCAACGTGCCGATGCGGAGTTCAGTGTGATCTGGGACCGGAACCGTGATGGTCGAGCCACCGGCCTTCTTTTGCATCACAATATGACTGCCGCGCTGTCGCACTTGAACGAAACCATGCTGCGCGAGGATGTGGCAAACTTCACGGCCGGAAAGGACGCGGAGTTTACCCAACCTCCACCTCCACGCGCGTGACGAAGACCTCCGTGCGCATCCGGCGCTGCACCTCCGCAGGGTCAGCGGCCTCGAAGAACAGCTCTATCGCTTCGACTAAATTGCGCTTCGCCTCTTCCACGGTGTCGCCTTGGCTCGCGATATCGAGTTCCGGGCAGAGCGCTACGTACCCATTCCCTTCACGTTCGATGATGCCGGTGAAGTGTTGTAGTTGTTTCATCGCGTTTCCTCGGGCATCTGTTGCGGCGGCTCCTCTGCCATTAGGCAGCTTATTGAAGGATACTCGGCGAAAGAATTGGTCTACTAGGCGTTCCATTGGCTCAACAGGCCAGACCTGTCCAATACTCTCTTTGACCAAGCACCTGCTTGTTCAGCTACCGCCGTCCGTTTAATCGGGTCGGCCCAAATGTCCTTCCATGTGTGCTGCCATTGGGCTAACTGCCTCTGAAGCTCTACCAGCTCGGCCTGTAGTTGCAAGTTCGCATCGGGCGCAGTCCACTCAATAAAGTATTTGCTTTCGTCCAACAGGCGTTCGACCACTTCACCGTGGTCAAGATGATTGGAAAATGATTCGACACGAGCCAGATTAGCTGCCAACCCACCCAGACGGATCGGCAACGGATCGCGCAGGTATCGTTCCTGAATTGCCGTTCGATTCTTCATACTCCTCCCAACAATCGCTTCACGATTTCATCAACCCGATCACGAACTGCCGGATCCTGGATCGTCATGGCAAGATTATTCTGGCGCGGCCTGATATTGATCAGAGCTTCTTATCTTTTTTTCCTTCGATTATATGGAGATCGGTTAGTTGGTTTTAGCGGAATCCCTTTTTCACCAGCTTTAGCTCGTACCGCGTTTTCGGTACGCCCAAGCTTCCGTCCAATAACTCTTGTCGGGGTGTTTTGTTTAGCTAATTGCCGAAGTTGAGTAACTTGGCTTGAAGTCCAAGACTTGCCAGTATTGCTCGTTGATTTTGTTGGCCTCGGATCAGACTTCCGTGTTACTTGGCCATTTATTAGTTGAGGGGGAGGCGCTGGCGCTCCACGGAGCAAACCTTCCGTACTCAAATCTTCATCTACATCTGGCCAATGTATTCCATATCCCCCACCGCTAATTTGCCAATTTCTGCGTTCCGATGAAGTGGCTTTCAGCAAGCGCGGATACCAAGTAAGTGGGACAGTGATTGTCCTACCATCCATGAGGCTCACGCTCAAGGTATCGTCAGTGCACTCTACTTCTGCTACGCGCTCATCTGCCGCCAATGCGAAAATGCCCATTCCAAGCCTCCAAAAACTCTGTTTGATGCTCCTCCACCAACAATTGTAACCTCCTCAATTCTTTTGCGGCAAAGCCAAAATTACGAGCTAACTTACTGGATTCAGCCAGAACTTAGCAGATAGGTTATCTCTATCAATATGAACGTGGGGCGGTTCATTTGGCTCGTGACTGTAGAAGTAAACTCTATAAGGCCCCTTTCTCAGGACTGTAGGCATAGACGAGCATTTTAACTCAACAGCCAGCAAGCACCTAACTCTCAATTCACACGCTCGCTCTGCGTGACCGGCTGCTGCTCCGCGTGGATGACCGGCAGGACGCCCTCGGCGAAGAGCGAAGAGTTGACCAGCATCTGGACCACGTGATCGCCGGCCTGATAGAAAGTCATGTTGACGAAGATCGTCACGTTGTCGGCGTAGCCGTCGGGCGGGATGACGAAACTCGTCGGTTGTGAGACGGCGACCGTCTGCATCCGATCAGGGGTCAGCACGCGCACTTCGCTGAGGTATTGCCCCTCGCCCCGCCAGTGGGAGACGACGGCGAACTTGATCATCGTCACCGGCAGCCGCGGGACCACCACTTGATGAGTCACGCCCATCAGACTCAGGTGGTTGGTCGCCTCGAAGCGGACATCTTCGCAGAAGAGCGTGTAGACCAGCTCCAGGTTATTTTGTTTCTTGTTCATCATAGCTTGAGTTTCGAGTTTCGGGTTTCGAGTTTCGAGCTGGAATCTCTAACTCGAAACTCGAAACTCGAAACTCTGACCGGTCATAAATTCTTCAGCAACTCTTCCGGATGGGTGGCGGCGCTCACCTTCTCGTAAACCTGCGCGATCTTGCCTTCCGGCGAGATGACGTAGCTGATGCGGCGCGCGTACTGCGCGTCCGGGCTGTCGCAAGCCCCATAAGCCATCCCGATCTTCCGCTCCGTGTCGCACAAGAGCGGGAATTGGTAGCCGAACTTCTCGGCAAACCGGCGGTTCTCCTCCAAGGTGTCAAAACTCGCGCCGAGGATTTGCGCGTTCTTGGCATCATAATCGGCTTGGCGGTCGCGGAACCCGCAACCTTCGGCCGTTCACCCGGGCGTATCGGCCTTCGGGTAGAACCACAGGATGACATTCTTCCCTCTATAATCACTGAGGCTCACCTCATCCCCGCGGTGCGTCTTGACCGTGAAATCGGGGGCTTCGTCTCCGACTTTGAGCATGGGCATGATTTATCCTCCAAAGATGAACCGCCGATCAACGCTGATCCACACCGACCTGAAAAATCTGTGTGCATCCGCGTTGATCGGCGGTCCCAATCAGGTTGAAAACTTGGCGTCCGAACCTTATTAAGAACGGCCCCACTGCTCACTCAGCGTAGGTGTGCAGGCCCGGCAGAATAAAGCTCACTCCCAAATAGGTGAAGATCACCAGCAAGAAACCGATGAGCGCAAAGTAGGCGCTGCGGCGGCCGCTCCACCCGTGCGCCACCCGCGTGTGCAGATAGCCCGCATATGCAAGCCACGCCACCAGCGCCCCGACCTCCTTGCTGTCCCAGCTCCAGTACTTGCCCCAGGACTCGTTGGCCCACACGGCGCCCGTGACGAGCAAGATCGCGATGCCGGCGAAGGCCACGCCTACGGTCTTGTAGATCAGGCTGTCGAGCCGCTCCAGGCTGGGCAGGCTCTGGCGGATGCGCTCGGTCCGGATGCTGAAGAGCATGATGAAGAGCGTGACGACGAAGATCGTGACCAGCGCCGCGATCTCCACCGGGTTGCTGCGCACGTCGAGGACGAGCGAGCCGCGGTTCTGCGCCAACCAGTTCGCCCCGACCGAGACGATGCTCTCGACCGGCTGCCCGGCGGCGTCCTTGCCCAGCAGGTGCTGGCCGACCTGATAGAACTGGTCGTTACCCACGAGCGAGCCGACCGGGCCCATTGTCTTGATCCGGTAGAAGAGCAGGGCGTTGGTCACGCCCTGGGTCAGGAGCGACCCGCGCAGCAGCCGGTGCCCCCAGCGCCGCGCCGCGCCGTTCTGCTTGTACAGATAAAGCAGGAAGCAGACGGCCATCGCGATCAGTAGCAGCAGCGAGAGGCCGAGCCACGGGCCCACGCCGGGCAGCGCCACCCGCGCCCCGCTGTTCATCACCCCCTGGCTGTGCTCGACGCCCGGGTTCATCCGGTAGCTGAACGAGAAAGGATCGAACCCCTTGACCCCGCCCATGAGCCAGACGAAGAGATAGCAGGAGAGGAGGAAGGCCGTCACCGCGACGCCCATCGCCTCTGGCTTCACCCCGTCTTTGATCAGGAAGACGACGGCCAGCGCGAAGCTCACCAGCGCCACGCCGTAGCTCATCGAGGCCACCCCGACGTGGATCGGGCGCCAGTAGCTGTCGAGCACCGGCTGCAGGCTGATCAACTCGCTGCCGATAAAGACCGCCAGCAGCAGCACCAGCGAGATGAGCGGCATCGAGAGCGCCCCGACGAAACGCGTGTTCGGCCGGTGGCTGACGAGCAACGTCGCGAAGGCCGCGCCGAAAGCAAACGCCACCGAGAGGTCATACAGATTGGCGAAGGGGATGTAGCTGAAGAAATTCCAGAAGTGATGCTCGCCCGTGATCTGGTCCGTCAACCGCACCCAACCCTCGCGGTCGCCCCACGTCACCCAGCGCACCAGCCAGCCCGACAAATTACAGAAAAAGCCGAGCGAGGCCGTCCACAAGCCGAGCTTTTGCAGGAAGCCGATCGGCGCCCAGAAGTTGGTCACGAGCGACGCCGCCGCGAAGATGTAGCAGAGCAGCGCCCACACCACCAGCGTCCCGTCCTGCGGGACGGCCGACGGGCCATAGACCTTGCGTAAGACGACCATCAGCGCCGCGCCGAGGAGCGGCAGCAGCGCCGGGAGGTAATCAAAAAAACCGGGGCGCCGCAATTCGAGCTGCGAGGCGGCCGGGACGTTGATTGACTTGATGGCTTCACTCATCTCTATCCTCCGAGGAAGAACGATAACTTCGACTGATTAAGCGGACCTCGGCGGCAGTTCAGGCTGCCGCCGCCTGCGGGTCGCGGATGTAGGCCGCGATCTTCTTCACACGATCCTCAAAGCCCAGGCGGTTGCGGTTCGCATCACCGCCCAAATAAACTTTCCCATCCTCAACCACGATCCACAATCGCTGATGGGAGAAGAAGAAGACCCCGATCAGCGTCAAGCAGAGCAGCGCAAAGCCGGTGTAGACGATCGTCGAGCCGGGGTCGTACTGGATCGAGAGCATGTGCGCCTGCGGCACCTTCTCGAAGTCGGTCAGCAGGAACTGTGAGCCGCCCATCTTTTGAATCGCCGACTGCAAAAACGGCGCGCCGGTGATCTCGCTGAGGAACCTTTCGGTGAAGGCCCACGCCTCGCGCCGCTCCCCCGTCGGCTTGATCACTTCGAGGCGGGCCGCCGGGTTCTCGTAGGTGCCTGAGGCGAGCACCGGCTCCTGCTGCTGGTTGATCTGAAAGTCGGGGAAGAATTCAAGGTAGCGCAGGCGGGTGCCGTCGGCGAGCGTCGTCTCCCCGTTGCGCTTGATCGAGACCTCTTGCGGGGCGCCATCAGCTTCCAGCGTGACGCGCAGGTTGATCGTGCGGGCGCTGCCGACGGCCTGAAACGAAGCCTGGAAGAAGCGGTAGCCGCGGTAGTCGTAAGGCTTGTTGAGATGAACGAGCGCGTCGCGCTCGCCGCTCTCATCGCGAAGCTTGACGCGCGTCAGCCAGTCGAGCGTGTTGCCCGCGTCAATGAACTTGTTCTTGTCGATCAGCTTCTGCTGGAGGTCCGTGGCGTAGACCTCGAAGGGGAGTTGGAGTTCCCGCGTCGCCACGTTCAATTTGTTGGTTGCGTTATCGACGCTGTACTCCGGGTAGCTCATCCGGTCGCTGCTCTTGCCCGGCTCCAGCCACATCCCGCCGGTGTGGCCGCGCGTCGCCGTCAGGAAGCCGCCGAGAAAGATCGTCAGCAGGCCGACGTGGACCGCATAAGCCCCCAGCCGGTTCCAGACGCCGCGCTCGGCAAAGATGGTCGTCCGCGACTCTTCTTCGGTCACCCTCACTTTGAATTTGAAATGCCGGGCGGCCTGTGCGGCGCGGGAGACCAAATCCGCCCTTCTGACGCCACGCACCTCAACCGCGTCGCGCACCCGCTGGGTCTGGGCGAAGGTCGGCGAGGCCGTCAATTTCTTGCGGCGGATGAAGTTCCACGCCTTCGGGAAGTGGTCGATCGAGGCGAGGATGATGTTGAGGCTCAGCAGCAGGAGCAGCAGGTTGAAGTACCAGACGTGATAGATGTTGAAGAAGCCGAGCTGCCAGTAGACGAGCTTCTCAGCCGGCGTCAGCTTGGCGTAGAACTCGGTGAAGCCTTCGACCTCCTGCTGCTGGATGAGCATCCCGATCATACAGGCGATGATCAGCAGGACCAGGAGCGTGATGCCGAACGGCACCGCACTCAACAGCCCGAGGATGCGGTCGATGATCGACTGCCGTTGCGCCTTGGCCGAGACGCGCGGGACGACTTCACTCTCATTCACCACTGCGCCGCCGGCGACGGCGACTTCAGCGAGCGGGGGCGTAGCGGAGAGGGCGCTTCCCTTCTCAGGCACATGCTTCTTCCCCTTCGTCTTGGCGGAGCTTTGCGGATAATCTGATGCTGCCATTAATTGACCTTGCGATGCTCTAAGGTTTCAGAAATTTGGAATCTTACCGGATAAAAGTGTTCGTCAACGTACGCAGAATGTCAGTGTAGCAGTTGCATTGGTCGTATGCAACCACGCCTAAATCAGAACAAAGCGATCTTGGGGCAGTTGGCAAAATGAGGCTGCGTCACCCTTCCCTCATATTTCATATCTCATATGCCATATCAAAGATGACATATGCCCCAATCTTGATTAGCCTGATTTAAAAAGGGCCACTGGCCTTCAGTCAGTTCACCTGTCTTTCGGACTGTAGTACCGCTTGAGCCACCGACTCAGGCCGTCGAGACCGGGGAACATGACCCGCTCGGTGATGTTGGCCTGGTCGAGTTTATCTCTCACTTCCCACTTCAGCGAGGCGGGAATGATAATCCGGCGGAAGACCCCCGGGTGCTCAATCAGCCAGCCGTCGAGCGAGACCGTGGGGCTGGACATCAGAGAGAAGAGGGCGAACTGATTGACGATCCGATCATCGAGCGAAGGCGGTTCGAGGAAGACGACGAACTTCGATTCGGAGAGCCGGTCGAACTCTTGGAGCGTGTTGCTCGCCCGATTCAGCATCTCGACGGTGAAGACGTCGGAGCCTTCTTCCTGGAGGACCCGCTGGAGCCGGGTCGGGAGCAACTGGTTGGTCTTGACGTAATCCACACACCAGATCACGCCGTCAACCTCATAGCTTTCCAGGTCCTCAGTCGCGAAGTGCATGGCGACGTAAGGCGAGTAGGTCCAGTCGAGCAGCCGCGTCGGCAATCCGTGATGCTGCGCCACCGCCAACCAGTCCCACACCGAATCAACCCACGACACGGCGTCGCGCAGCGCATACTTCCTGAAATTCCGCAGCAGGTGCCCCTCTTGCCTTTCGTACGCCTCGCCCAACCGCATCAGGCTGGTGGTCAGGTCGAACGAAGAATCAGCCTGGCCCCGGAAGGCGAAGTTAGCCCGAAAGCGCCCGAGCGACTCCTTCCACGACCCTTCATAGAGCCGCTCATTCAACTCGTTCCAGCTTGCGACTCGAACGTCATCCACAGCGCGCTCCCCCTTTCCGCTCTGAGACATTGTAGCTCAATCGAGCCCTAGAGTAGCCTCCGTTTGAGCGTATGGTGTTTAGAGTACCGGCTTGAGCCGGGCTTTTCTCCTCGCCACCGCAAAGCCCGGCTCAAGCCGGTACTCTAAACGCCAGTGGGAGAGTCTACTATTTCTTCCGGCCAGATAGCATCGGGCGGGAGCGAAGGAGAGGGGATGAGGGAGGACCAAAATAGCTACGGCTGCAAGCGACCGGTAAACTTGCCGCTTGCAGCCGTAGGTAAAAATCACAGCAGGGAGTTAGGGGTGGCTATTTCGACCAGCCACGTTGCTACCTGGTCGTCACCGCGCCAGTGCCTTCCGCCTTCTTGCCGTTGACGCCGCCAATTTGGACCAGCTTCGCGGCTGGGTCCTGCTGCTTGAGGACCGACTGCATGTAGAGCTTCTTCATCAGGCGCGATTCTTCGGCGGCCGTCTGCGGCGCGTCGAGTTTATCTTTCGTGCGCGCGGCGTCCGCGACGTTGATCCGGAGCGAGTGCTCGTAGGTCTCCAGCTTGACACTATGGTTGTTGGCGTAGATCTCGTGGCGGCCGTGCTCCTGATACCACTTGGCGACGGTCGCGTTCTGGTGCATGTTCTCGATGATGTTGCGCCAGCCGATGCCCGTGTTGTAAGCGCAGAAGCTGATCTCGCCCTCCTGCGTGCCGTAGGGGATGATGCACATCTCGGTCCGGCGGAAGTCGTAGTTGAAGAGGTCCTGGAACCACATCCCGGCGACGAACAGCAGGTTCCACGGCTCGCGCCGCCGCTTCTCGATGTCTTCCATGGTGCGGTCGCCGGAGACCTTGCCGTAGTCCTTCCTGGTCATCTTCAACCCCAGTTGATTATCGAACTTCTTGAGCAGGTCGAAGACCGAGAAGCTCGACGGGGTCTTGAAAGGTTCATAGTTCTTCATCACCGCCAGGGCGAGCATGAGGTTCGAGAAGACCTTGCCGCGGGCCGCGTCCGTTACCTTCCGCAGGTCGGCCAGGAAGCCCGGCACGTTGAGGAACTCCGGCAGCGGCGCCATCTCTTTGGTCTCCTTGTTGATCATAATCGCCGTCCCGACGCCGCAGTTCGGGTGGCAGCCGCAACTCATCTGCCCCCACTCGGCTTGCGGCCCGTGGACGAGATCGGCGAAGTCCGCCAGCCCCGAGATGACCGAAATCGGGAACCAGTCGCGCGTCGGCTCGGTGATCCCGATCTGCTTTTTGACGTCGTGCGCCATGTGCGCCAGCGTGTAGCGTTGCCGCAATCGGCGCTCGTCGGTGATGTCCTCGTCGCGCCCGGTGAAGGAGACCGGCTGGAAGGCGACGAGCGCGATCTTCTTCGGGTTGTCCATGGCGAAGCGGATGATCGGGCCGACCTCGTCGTTGTTGACCGTGTTGACGAGCGTCACGACGAGCACGATCTCGATGCCCGCTTCGTGCATGTTATTAATCGCCCGCAGCTTGACATCAAAAAGATTGCCGATGTGGCGGTGGCTGTTAGCATCATTGCCGATGCCGTCGAATTGCAGGTAGGCGTAGCGCAGCCCGGCCTCGGCGGCCTTGCGGCAGAATTCTTTGCTCTTGGCGAACTCGATACCGTTGGTCGCGGCCTGCACGCTGTTGTAGCCCTGCTTGCGCGCGTACTTGATCGCGTCGAGGAAGTAGGGCGACATCGTCGGCTCGCCGCCCGAGAACTGGACCGAGAGTTGACGGCGCGGCTTGATCGTGATGGCGTTATCGAGAATCTCCTTGATGTCCTCCCAGTTCAACTCGTGGACGAAGCCGACCTGGTTGGCATCCATAAAGCAGGGGTCGCACATCATGTTGCAGCGGTTCGTGAGGTCCACCGTGAGGACCGCGCCGCGGCCGTACTTGATGGTGCTGGAGCCGTGCTTGTGGAGGTCCTTGTCGTTGTGCGCGTCGATGTCGCGTCCCGGATACTGGGCCTCGATGTGTTCGAGGAACTTGGCATCGACCGCCATCATATCTTCAAAGTGGCCGTGCACGGGGCAATCCTTGACCATCCAAATCTGACCGTCACGTTCGATGATCTGCGCCTTGATCTCGCCGGGCTTCTCTTCGATCACCTTCCACGGGTCTTCACCGTCCTCGATAATCCGCGTGCGCGCCTCTTTGACGCATTTCGGGCACAAGCTATCGGTCGTGCGCGGCCAGCCGAGCGTCGGCTTAGTCTTCTGCCACGATTTGAGCAGCGGCTTCTCTGACCACTTCGGCGTAAAGGACGGGTTGGGTTTGTATTTGTTGAAGAACTGGATGGTATCGAAGGCGCCTGTGGCAATCTTCGTAAGGCCTTTCTCAACGTACTTGATTGGTCTATGCATGAACTCTCCTCGATGTTTATTTAGAGTTGCCCAGGGTCGCGCAAGCGCATCTGGCAACGAATCGAGAATCGGCAAATCTCTCCAATTCTCCTGCGACTGCGGCGTGTGACCTGCCTGCTCCGCACACGCTTGGTCGTAGCTGATAAGACTCTGTAATAAATTCGACCTTGATCAGCCCAAATTACTGACAATGGCAAGTATCAAAGTATTTGGGTGTTGACAGCACACCGCAGGCCAAAGCAGGGAGCCTGCCTGAAAAAAGTGCTTTCGGTTTCGCCCGTCGACCTCAACCGAACAGCTAAGTTATTGATCTTGTCGTGTTTCATCTACCAAAACTTGGTTCTTACCTCTCCACCAGATGATGTTCTGCCGATCAACTTCACAAGGCCAATACTAGGTCGGAGAGGTATTTATTAAAAAATGGAGACCCGGATCCGCTGATTCGAGCACCATTCTCGGGTCAAAATGGGATAGATTGATCGAGCCCCCGGAGATGTGCGGTATTATGACCTGAATCGGCTTGGCAAAGCAGTCTAGGCGTGTCGAAATGTCCACCTGAAAAGTTAAAATCCGTGGTAGGCAAAACAATCACATACAGATGAGTTGTATCTTTTCGCTCCTTAGCTCTTGGGTCGCTCCTTAGCCCCTGGAGTTATCCGAGGCCTGAAATTCTGCTTCCAAATGAAAGTCAAAAACTCCCGACTTGAAACCACCTCATCCATCCCTGATAATAGCCAATCGCGCCCGACCAGGCTTGGATCGAAGGAGAGTGCATGGTTGACATCCATTGCCATATTTTACCCGAGACCGACGATGGGGCCGTCTCGCTCGAGGAATCAGTCGAGATGTGTCGCATGGCCGCCGCCGACGGCATCACGACCATTGTGGCGACCCCGCATATGTTCGACGGAGTTCATCAGACCCCCGACCGCGAGACGATCCTCCGCAAGATTGATGAGGTGACAGCCGCTAATGGCGGCTGCGTCGAAATCGTCCCGGGGGGCGAGGTCCGCTACAGCCATGAGATTTTCCAAGAGGCCGAGGTCCCCAATACCCGGATCAAGATCAACGGGTCATCTTATATGCTGCTCGAGTTCGCCTTCCAGATGGTGCCGCCCAACATCGAGATGACGATTTTTCAAATGCTCAACGCCGGCCTCACGCCCGTGATCGCGCACCCGGAGCGGAACAAGCGCCTCCAGCAGCACCCGGAAATCCTGGCGACCTTGATTGAACGCGGCGCCTTTTCGCAGCTCGATGCGGGGAGCCTGACCAAGAGCTTCGGCCCGGAATCCTACAACACCGCCAAGCGCCTCCTCGAGGCCGGGATGGCCCACTTCATCGCCACCGATGCGCATCATAAAGAGCGCCGCCGCCCGATCCTTTCGGCAGCGGTCGCCACGGCCGCCGAGATTGTCGGCGAGGAGTACGCGCGGGCGATGGTCGAAGATAACCCGGCGGCGCTGATTAAGGACCGCGGCATCCCCTTCCAGCCCGAGCCGGACCTGGACGCGCTGCTCGGCCGCAAGAAGAAGAAGTGGTACGCGTTCTGGAGGTAAGTCATGTCAGGCATCACACTGGAAAAAGTGCTGGAAGAGGCAAAGGCGCTCTCGCCCGACGAGCAGCGGCAACTCCGTGAGCTTCTGGCCGAAGAGGCGGTGAAGGCGCAACACGCTGAGCAGGAGACACCGGGCATTCCTTCTCGGGAAGTGGCCAAGTTCAAACAAGAGATGCGTTGGTTGGCCGAGCACCGAGAGGAATTTGCCGGGCAGTGGGTGGCGCTCGATGGTGATCGGCTGATAAGTTCTGGGCCTAACGCCCGCGAGGTTTATCAGGCTGCCCGCCAGGCGGGAGTCGCGGTCCCCCTCCTCGTGCGGGTCGAACCAGCCGATCAATTACCTTTTGGAGGCTGGTAAGCGTGGCGCAGACGCTGACTTTTGCCGTGTTGCACGAGTACGATGCCGGGGAGGGCGGTATCACTATCCCTGTCAGGCTAAGTATTGGGCAGCAGTTTGTTCAGTTGCCCGCGAAGTTGGATACTGGCTGTAGCTATTGCATTTTTCAACGAGGGTATGGTGAATCACTCGGCCTGGACATTGAAAGTGGGCAGCCAGAGCACATTGGTACGCCGACCGGCTCTTTCCTCGCTTACGGGCATGGCGTGACGCTTTCGGTGCTCGGCTTCCAATTCGATGTCATGGTCTATTTTGCGGCGATGCCTGATTTCCCTCGCGACGTGCTTGGACGGCACGGATGGCTGCAACAGGTCAAGCTGGGCCTCATTGATTACGAGGGGAAGCTCTATCTCGGCGCTTACAATGATCCGTCTTGAAGGAGATACTATTCACGTGAAAATCAAGTCTCGCGCTTCCACCGTCAGGTTAGCGACGGTGTTATTTTTATCGGCGGTCGTGGCCGCGACCGCGCTCGCCAAGCCGCAGTGGCAGATGACCAAGCTCAAGAACGGGCTGCAGGTGATCGTCATCGAGAACCACGCGGTCCCGCTCGTCACCGTCGAGATTGCGACCAAAAACGGCTCCTACACCGAGCCGCCCGAATTCAACGGGCTCTCGCACCTCTACGAGCACATGATCTTCAAGTCGAACGAGCGCTCGAAGGCCGAAGGCTACCTCGACCACCTCTCCGAGTTGGGGATCGTGCGCAATGCCGAGACCAAGGAAGAGGTGGTCAACTACTACGCGACTTCGGTCAAGCCGAGCCTGCGCGGGACGATGACCTACATGCGCGACAACATCCGCTACCCGCTCTTCGACAAGACGGAACTGGAGCAGGAGCGCGAGATCGTTTTGGATGAGTTCTCGCGCAACGAGGCGAACCCGTTCTCGCACCTCAAGCGGGCGGTGGACCTCAAGCTCTGGTATAAATATTTTTCGCGCAAGAACGTCATCGGCCAGCGCGACGTGATCTCGACCGCAACGCCGGAGAAGATGCGGACCATCCAGCATAAGTTTTACGTGCCGAACAATTCCGCCCTCATCGTCTCCGGCGACGTGACTGCCGCGGAGGTCTTCAAACTCGCCGATGAACTCTACGGCGACTGGCCGGCCGCCGAAGACCCGTTCATCAAGAACCCGCTCGTCAAGCACCCGCCGCTTGAGCGCGACCAAACCGTGATCGTCAACCAGGATGTCAACGCCGCCACGATCATGATCGGCTACCACGGCCCCTCGACCGACACGGACGCCCCGGCGACCTACGCCGCCGACGTCTTCTCGTTCATCCTCAACCAGCCGGATTCGAAGTTCGCCCGCGCGCTGATTGACACCGGCATCACGACCGTGGCCGGGATCAATTACTACACGCAGCGCAACGTCGGTCCGATCACGATCACGGCCCAGACCACGCCCGGCAAGCTCAAGGCCGCGATCGCTGCCATCGACGCCGAGGTCGCGAAGTTTGACGCACCCGACTACATCACCGACGAGCAACTCGAAAGCGCCAAGACCTTGATCGACGTCAACGAGATCTTCAGCCGCGAGAAGCCTTCGGAGTACGCCCACACGGTCAGCTTCTGGTGGGCCAGTTCCGGGCTCGATTACTACGCCACCTACGTCGAGAATGTGCGCAAGGTGACGCGGGCCGACATCAAGCGCTACGTCGATAAGTACATCAAGGGCAAATTGCGCGTGGTCGGCGCCATGCTCTCGGAGGCGGACCAGAAGCGGATCGGGCTCGCTGACCAAGACTTGCTAATCAGGAAAGAGGCCAAGGCGAATGACTAATCAGAGAGTAGGCAGTAGGCAGTATGCAGTAGGCAGCGAACAGATGGCAAATAGCAGGCAAGCGGTGGATGGCAAGTGGCAGAAGACTGCTTACTGCTTACTGCTGACTGCTTACTGCTTACTGTTTTTCAATTCCGCAGGGCTCGCGCAGGCCGTCGACTCGACGACGGATTTCACGACGCCGAATGGCTTGAAGGCCGTTCACAAGCGGGTGCAGGGCAATGAGGTGGTCGCCATCCGCATCTACTTCAAAGGCGGGGTGCGCAACATCACGGCGAAGAATGCCGGAATCGAAGCTCTGATGTGGGAGGCGGCGCAACACGGGACGAAGAACTTCAGCAAGAGTCAAATCAACCGCGAGCTGGCGAAAATGGGAACGCTCATCGGCTCGGCCGCGGGCTATGATTACACCTTCGTCGCCATGCAGTGCGTCCGCCAGCACTTCGACCGCTCGTGGCAAATCCTCGCCGACATCGTGCTCAACCCGCTCTTCGACGAGCCGGAGGTCGCGCTGGAGCGCGAGCGGATCGTCAATGCCTTGCGCCAGGAGGCGGACGACCCTGACTCCTACGTGACGACCCTCAGCGACCGGCTGCTCTACGCCGGGCACCCTTACGTCAACCGCCCGACCGGCACCGTCGAATCGCTCAGCAGCCTCAAGGCCGCGGACCTCAAGGCCTATCACGCCGCGCACCTCACGGCCTCGCGCCTGCTGCTGGTCGTCGTCGGCAACGTCACCCTGGACGACGTCAAGCGCAAGGCCGAGGCGAGCTTCGGCAAGCTGCCGCAGGGGGATTACAAGCCGGAGCCCCCGGCCGGCTTCACGCGGGCCAACACACCTGAATTCGAGATCAGCGAGCGACAGGTCCCGACCAACTATGTGCGCGGGGTGTTTGCGGCGCCCTCGATCGGGGACAAGGACTACGCGGCGCTGATGGTGGCGATGAACATCCTCAACAGCCAGTTCCTCGAGGAGGTCCGCTACAAACGCAACCTTTCTTACGCGCCCTCGGCCGACCTGCTCGCTCAGGGCGCCAACACCGGGGTCATTTACGTCACCACCCCGAAGCCGAACGAGGCGATCAAAATCATGTTCGAGGAGATCGCGCGCATTCAGCAAAACGTCATTCGCGATAAGCCGCTCGCCGACATCATCAATGGCTTTCTGACGACCTACTATCTCAAGCTGGAGACCAACTCGGCGCAGGCCTCGCGGCTCGGTGAATACGAATTGCTCGGCGGCGGGTGGCGCAAGGCTCTGGCTTGGCTGGAGGAGGTGCAGAAGGTGACGCCAGATGATATTCAACGCGTGGCCAACACCTACCTTAAGAACTTCCACTTTGCGGTCATCGGCGAGGCCAGCAAGTTTGATCGCTCGCTCTTCCTTCAGGGCAAGGGCGGGTCCTAGAGCAGATCACGATTGAGGGCACAGTACGGGGAGCGTAAGCGACCTGCCTCTCAGCAAGCAGCGTGATTTGGGATGCTCAGGTCGCTCACGCTCCCCGTACTGTACCCGCCTGCTGCCCTAATGTTTCGTGGTTTGATTTAGGAGGTAGTCGTAAAAGCGTTCGGAGTACCGCCTTGAGGCGGGCTTTTCGCGTGGGCTAAAACCTGACCGCAAGCCGATACTCCGAACAGATGACTACCTCGACGGCGTCTTCGCGCTGGCGGTATTGTAGGGGGTCGAATTGCCTACTGCATTGAACGCCCGCACGCGGCAGGTGTAGATGGTACTTCTGCTCAGGCTGATGTTCGAGAAGTTGGTCGTTCGGACGCGCAACGGAAATCTATCAGGAGGTTCACCCGTATGAGATATCAGATTATAAGACTTCTGTGGATTTTACCATTTCGACTCAAGGTCACTTGAAATTGCTTATGAGAACTACATCTCTTCCTCCACTCCCACCCGCGAAAGCAAGCTGTTTGCCATCATGCGACCAATCAAACCAAAAAATCTTATCGGATCTAAAGTCAATTGACTTCTCTGGTGGACTCCCATCTATTGGTTGCTTCCAGATACTAGGTACACCTTCATTGTAGTCAATATATGTTAAGGCACTTCCATCAGAGGTCCATCGAACGCCTATATCCAAATTGACGGTAGGTGATATATTAAAAATCTTAATGAGGTTTCCTCCCTCACTTTGAAGGACAGCGGCGTGCCATCCTTGATTTTTCGTCTCTGTTTCTCTGTAAAAGCAAGCTACTAGTGCTCCGTCAGGCGAAATTGCTGCTGCCCCTGTATGTTTGTTGCTCAGTTGAATGGCCTTGCCGCCATCAATAGGCACTTTCCACAACGTCTCTTTACTTAAATCAAAATTTTTATAAATCACCCATTTGCTATCGACTGTGCTCTGCGGGTAAGCTTCTCTATTGCTCTGGGTTAGTTGTTTAGGGCTACTTCCGTCTATATTTATTCGCCATATATGAGGAGCTCCAGTTCGGTAAGAAGTAAAAACAACATAGCGGCCATCATTTGAAGCAGATGGATATAAATCTGAAGAGGGATCAAAGGTCAATTGCTTCTTACTGCTCCCATCCGCATTCATAATCCATATATCTTGATTACCACTCTCGTTAGATGAATATACGATCTTACCATCTGAAGCCCAAGAAAGGCCAAAGCAACCGTCATACTTACTACTTGTGATTTGTTTTGCATCACTTAGACCTTCAGACGACCCCGCCCAAATATATGAATGCCCCTCAGCTTTTACTGTAACTAGAGCACCAGAGCCTGATGATAAGCTTGTACCCAAATAACTATCTAGGTCGTTAGTAATCCTGCTCACCTTGCCATTGGGATAAGAGAGTTTATATATTTGATAAGGTGATTCCGGCGATTCCTCCCGCGCATTTAATATCAAGCTACTGCCATCTGTTAGCCAGGCAATATCTACAATTTCCCACCAATTCTGAGGGATGATTCGTTTTTCTGCCCCACTTCCCACAGTTACTTCAACCACGTACTCCCGGTCGCCAACAGTGCTTCCAGCCGAGCAAGCAATAATATTTCCATTTGGTGACCACGCTGGTTGGGAATAATAGTCGGTTTCTTTACGTACAGACAACTTACGCTCTTCAGTGCCATCGATATTGGCAACCATTAGAGCATACTCCCTTGTATCTAGATCTTCGCGCACGAAAGTAAACTGTTTGCTATCAGGGGAAAGAGAGATTTTGCTATCCACATCTTCTAATAATTTTCTCGAGGTTCCTCCTAGCATTGGTATTTGATAAAGCACCCCTAAAGGGTTACTTTTCCCCTCTGTCATAACGTAGTAAAGATAGTTTCCGTCATGTGAAAATGTCAGTCCCTTGTAATCGACCTCAGCAGGAGAAACTATTTCTCTATCACTAGCGGCGCCAACCTGCTTAATCCGAAGGCTTTTTTTGCCAGATACATTTAATACGTAAACAACGTATTTCCCATCGGGAGAAATAACCGCCCTTTCAGCTTTACCATGAGCAGTGAGCAAAATGCTCTTCGCTTGGGGAGGCGATTTTGACCTGTCATCATGGGGTAGCATGTCACCCTTAACGTAATGCACGCATATCCAGGTGACAAGTGGGATTCCGACGATAAGTGCAGCTATAACACATACTCTTTTCTTGTAGCGTGTGAATGCACCAATAAGAAATTTAAAAAATGATTGTCGGGATGTTGGCGGCAACTGGAAATAAGCAATTATAACTCCAATTGCCGAAATTATAGCGGCGATTACTGAAACCGCAAGGCTCATCTTTTCAACTACGTTACCGGTATCCATACCCTGTAGATTGCGAACTGACAATTAAGTAATCATAGCTACAGCGCTGGTTTATGCTGACATTCGCCCCCTCATCTGATATTGGAGTCTCGATGCTGGGTGGCGTGCTGTTAGGGACAATAATATATAAAGCTGAGATTCCCGTATGCACTTTATGCTAATCGCGATCTAATTGTCAATGCCGGTAATGCTGATTTCTACCTTTGTGTCTTCGCGCTGGCGGTATTGGAGGGAGTCGAAGTGCCGGCCGCGTTGAAGGCCCGCACGCGATAAGTGTAACTCGTATTTCGACTGAGGCCCGTGTTCGAGAAGCTGGTCGTGCCGGCGCCGACTTGAGCGACCTGGGTGAAGTTCTTGCAACCCGAGCCTTGGCAGCGCTCGATCTTGAAGCCGCCCTCATTGTTCGAATTATCCGTCCAGGCCAAGTTAATTTGACTTGACGAGGCGGCAGTCGCCGAGAGGCTGCTCGGAGCGGTGGGCGGCACGAGCGGAGCGGGCGTCGTGGCCGCGGCGGTGTTGGAGTAGGCCGAGTCGCCCCCGCCGTTGGTTGCGCGCACGCGGTAGACGTAAGTCGTGCTGGCCGCCACACTCGTATCGCTGTAGCCGGTTGTGCCCGCGCCGACCTGATCGATCTGAGCGAAGTTGGCGCAGCCTACGCCTTGGCAGCGCTCGATCTTAAAGCCAGCCTCGTTGGTGCTGTTGTCAGTCCAGGCCAGATTGATCTGGGTGGCGGAGGAGGCTGTTGCGGAGAGCCCGCTCGGGGCCGCCGGCGGCGCCGGAGGGATCACCACGCCCAGGCTGATCTCCCACATGCCGCGCCCGTGCGTGGCGATGCGCAGCGTGCGGCTGGCTTTGTGAATCGCCAGATCGAACACCGCCACGACCGGCAGCCCCGTGCCGAACGGGCTCCAGCTCGCGCCGCCATTCGTCGAGCAGTAGACGCCAATATCGGTCCCCGCGTAGAGCTTGGTGGAATCAGCCGGGTCGACGGCGAAGGCGTTCACCGGGATGTCGGGGATGCCGTTGCCGCTAGTGGTCCAGGTCGGCGTGGCCGCGTTGAGGTTCGTCGTCTTCCAGACGTGCTGGCCGGCTGAGAGCCCAAATCCGGCGAGCGTGACGTAAGCCGTATTCGCGTTGTTCGGATCGATCACCGCCCGCGCCACATACTTGGCTGGAATCGGGCCTGTGATGTCTGAGAGCGTCGCCGCGCCGGTGGCGGTAGCGAAGACCTTGCCGTTCTCCAAACCGACTAAGCGCACGTTATCGTTCTGCGGCGCAACACTGATGGCGCTCACCGGGACGCCCGCCGCGAATTGCTGGCTGACCACAAACATGTTGGCGCCGCTATCGACCGACCGGTAGAGGCGGTCCGTGCCGAAGTATAGAGTATTCGGATTGCCCGGCCCCAAAGCTATCGGGGCAAAGAACTCCACCGCCGAGTCGTTGCAACTGAGCCCGTTCGGCGCGGCGCCGCATCCGAATGCATCCCAACCGTCATCCTGCGCACTCGCTGTATTCACCACGCGGGCGAACGCGACCAGGCCATTCCTCCCCACTTGATTGAAGTATGTGTGGTACATCGTGACATTGATCGTATCGGTGGCGTTCTGGTCGATCAGGGCGAAGCCGCCGTCACCGAAATCGGCGCGGGTCCAGGTCTGATCGGACCGACGCATTTCAGTGCCGTTGTCCTGCGTCCCGCCGAGGATGAAGTTCGCGTCCGTGGGGTGCAGGGCCAGGCTCTGAAACTGGGTCGCATTGAAGCCCGTGTTGTTGAGGCTCGCCCAGTGGGCGCCCGCGTCAGTCGATTTCCAAACCCCGCCGTCGCTGCCGAGGTAGACGATCGAAGGGCTTGAAGGGGCGATGGCGATGGCATGCGTATCGGCGTGCAGCCCTGTGTCGATGCGAGGCATGCTCGCGCCGTCCGTCGATTTGGTCAGGACGCTGGAGCAGGTGCTGTTGGCCGAACCGCCCAGGTAGAAGGCGTTGGGATTGCCTGGCTCGACGGCGACGGCGATGTCGTAGCCGCACTGTCCGCCGCAGAATCCGTTCGCGCTGCTGAGCGGGATCGACCAGTTCTGCCCGCCATCGCTTGAGACTCTGAGTTGCCCGCTCTGGCCCCTGGTGGCACAGATGCCGGTCCCGGCCTCGCCGGTGGCCGCCAGCACTGTCACGGTCCCGCCGCTTTTAGTGATCGCCAACTGCGACCGGACCGCGGCGGTCGTCGTGCCCAGCGCCAGCGTGCGCACAAAGACCGGAGAAGGGTCCAGCGCGTTGGTCGTCCGCCAGATGCCGCCGTCGCCGGCATTGCCGAAGCCCAGCACGCTGCAGAGCAGAGTGTTGGGATTGCCCGGCTCAAAGGCCAGGTCCGTAATCGAGCGGTTGCCCCCGTTGGCCGTCACTACCGTCAATTTGGCAAAGGTGGGGGCAGCGCTCAAGGCGTTAGTCGAGCGGAAAAGGCCGCGGCTCGGCTGAGCCGTCGAAGCGTCGCAGCCGACCCCGCCGATGCCGGAGGCCGAGGCGACAAAGATGATGTTCGGGTCGTTCGGGTGGACCAGGATCTTCGCGACGGCGCGGCCGGTGAAGACGTCCGCGCCGACGCTATCGAGATTGAGCGGGCCGGTCAGGTTCGCCGTACTCTCAGCGTTGTCGATGCGGTAGACGCCGACCCCGAAGAAAGAGTCGCAGGAGAAACTCGCCTCCCCGGTGCCCACAAACACGGTCGTCGGGCTGGAGGGCGCAATCGCGATGGCGCCAATCGCCAGCGACTTCGCGCTATCCATCAAAGCGGTCCAGGTCAGGCCGCCATTGAGCGTGCGATAAAGCCCGCCCTGCGCCGTCCCCACATAAACGATATTCGCGTTGTTCGGGTGGACAGCAAGAGCCGTGACGCGCCCACTGACCGCCATCGGCACGCCGGTGGTCTGGCCGTTCGGAATGGGAGCGGGGCCAATCGGCGTCCAGGCGGCAGCGCTCGCTGATGCCGCGGCGAGGCCAGCCTGTGATGCGCTGCTCGCATTCGATGGAGTGCCGGCGCCGCTACTATGGAACTTGCTCTTCTGCTGCCGCTCCATTTCGTCAATCGCCTTTCTGCGCCAAGGCCCATGATTGGGATGGTCGAGCCCACGCAGTTTGGCAACGTGTCTAGCGCGCAGGCGCTGGTATTCTTCATCATCGATGGCAGGCAGTCCTTTGGGCTGATCCGGATCGACCTCTTTTTCCGCCCGCCGATTGTTCAGCAAACGGTCTTGCGCCTTGATCGGCAGCGCCACCACCGGCATCAGCCAAACTACCATCGCGACCAGCGCCAGATTCCTTCTCATAGACAAACTCCTCAAGTTTCAAAAGCAGGCAGGCCAGCAGCGTGAGGTTGCTGCCTCGGTTTTAGAGCAAATCACGATTGAGTGTTAGGTACAGTACGGGGAGCGTGAGCGACCTGGGCTTCGCAGATCAGGCTCAAGACGGAGCGGCAGGTCGCTCACGCTCCCCGTACTGTACCCGCCGCATCCCGGATATTGATTTGAAAACCGCTATAGGATTTCAACTCTTATCAAGTGTCGCTCAAGACTGTGAGAAAGTCGGACTCAAATGATGAACCAGGCAATCAAGCCGCCCAAGTGTAGGCCGGTTAGAGGCAAAGATCAAGAAAGGTGGAGCCCATCTGACCCATCATTCTCACCGGCCGTTAAGCACTCAGCAGGCCCAGTGGTCCGGCGATCTTGCGGTAGCCGGTGCTGTGCCAGAGGTCGAGTTCCTTGGCCCGCATGATCGGGAACGGATGAGTGCGATAAAGGGTCAATAAGACTTTGTAGGCTTTATTCAGCTTCGCGCTGTCGGCGTCTTCATACTCGCGGATCTGGCGGAGGAACTCCGTCCGGTCCATCTCGGCGTAGAGGCGGCTGGCGCCGCCGGCCAGTTTCATAAACGTGCGGATGCACGGGTCGAGGTCCTGCACGCCGAGCAAGCCCGCCCGGTCCGCCGTGAGTTCGGCCTTGCGGTACCAGTCGTGGAGCGCGATCACCAGGCCCTGGCCGAGCAGCGTCCCGATGCCGTAGGTCGCCTGGCCGATCATGGCGATGATCGTCGCGATGTTTCTCGCGAGCACCAGGTAGAGGACGTGGTCCGCTTTGATGTGGCCGAGCTCGTGCGCGATGACGAAGAAGCGCTCCTCGTCGTCCAGCATATCGACCAGCCCCGAGGTCAGGACGATGAACGGGCGCGTGTGCCCGTAGGTGAAGGCGTTGGGCACGGGGTCGGTGGTGATGTAGAGTTCCGGCTCCTCGACGCCGAGAATCTTGCAGCCCCATCCGAGGCTGCGGTAGAGGCGGCTGAACATGCGCGGCGTGACGCGCACGTTGGAGGCGACGTTCTGGAGATAGAAGAGCCGCTCGAAGCCGTACTCCATGACCTTGGCCACGACCGTGTCGAGGCCGGGCACCGACTTGAGCGCTTCGGTGGCGGTGACGTCGCCGGGATGTTGGAAGTCTTGCGGATTGAGATCGCGGAAGACGTGGAGCCGCTTCTTTTTGTTCTCGCTCATGCCGGCCTCTCAGAGGGTCAAGCTGCGCACTTTAGATGAACGCCTGGCGCCCGCCCTCGTCCGGGCAGGCGCGAGGAGCTAGAGTGTACTACAGAGTCGATCTTCTCGGGTGGATCAATTGCGCTTTTAGTCTCGGCGAGGCGGCGGCGGGGCAGGACCGGGGAGGAGGGCTGGCCTCCGACCCCACATCGGCTTAAACTATTCCCGACTCCTGGCAAATTTCCGAACGCCGACGGAGGGGGGGTAAGCATACGAGCCGGGAGTCGCCTGCCTCATTGGTGTGAAGTATGAAAGCGCTAGTGATCGATGACGAGACCCTGATCCGCGACAATCTGGCCGAGGCGCTGCGGGCCGAAGGGTGGATGGTGGGTGAGGCTGAATCGGCCGAGCGTGCCTTCGAGATGCTGGCTCAGGACTGCTGGTCACTGGTCTTCTGTGACGTCAAGCTCGGCGGCGACGGCAGCCAGGACGGGTTCGCCGTGCTGCGCCGCTTCACCGAAGAGCAGCCCGAGGCGCGGATCGTGCTCATGACCGGCCACGGCTCGGCGGTGGGCGCGCTCGACGCCGTCTCCTCCGGCGCCTACGACTACCTGATGAAGCCCTTCGACCTCGAGGACGTGCTGGCGATCTCGCAAAACATCCGCCGCGGGATGGAGAAGCCGGCGCCGGCTGGCTCCCCGGAGGAGCCGATGCTCCCTCCCGCCTACACCTCAGACATCGAACTGGTGGGCCGCAGCCCGGCCTTCGTCGAGATGATGAAACTGGTCGGGCGGGTGGCGGCGACAAGCCTGCCGGTGCTGATCACGGGCGATTCGGGCACTGGCAAAGAGGTCGTGGCGCGGGCGATCCACCGCCGCAGCCCACGCGCCTCGGCGGCCTTCGTCGCCGTCAATTGCGGAGCGATCCCCGCGGAGCTGATCGAATCGGAGTTGTTCGGCCATATCCGCGGCTCATTCACGGGGGCGACCGGGGACCGGCGGGGTCTGTGGGAGGAGGCCCACAGCGGCACGGTCTTCCTGGACGAGATCACGGAGACGACCTTGGCTTTTCAAGTGAAGCTCTTGCGCGCCCTGCAAGAGGGCGAGATCCGCCGCGTGGGCTCGAACACCACTTTACGGGTCGACGTGCGCGTGATTGCCGCGACCAACCGGGAGGTCGAACGCGCAGTGCAGGAAGGGCGCTTCCGGCAGGACCTGCTCTACCGGTTGAACGCCGTCACCTTGCACCTGCCGCCGCTGCGCGAGCGGCGCGCAGACATCTTGCCGCTCGCGAGACACTTCGCCGAGCGGACGGCGCGCCCCGGCGTGCGGCCCGTCACCTTCTCGCGCGAAGCCGTCGAGTTGCTGGAGAACTATCCTTGGCCCGGCAACATCCGTGAGTTGGAGAACGCCATCGTCCGCGCCGCCGCCTTGTGCGATCAGGTTGTCCGACCTGAAGATTTGCCCGAACGCATTCGCAGCCTGGCCCTCCGGGCAGTCCAGGTGGAAGAGACGAAGCCTTCACGAGCCAATCAGAGCAACGATGATCTATTGCCGCTCTCAGCGATCGAGGGCCGCCACGTCGCGCGCGTGCTCGCGCACACGGGCGGCAACAAACAGGCCGCGGCTCGCATCCTGGGCATCGACCGGACGACGCTCCAACGCATGATCAAGCGGCACAAGTTATAGAGTTCGAGAAAAAGAAGGTTTGGAGTACCGGAGGCGGGTTTTCTGCTCATCCAAGCCAAAACCCGCCTGAAGGCGGAACTCCAAACTTCGTCCTCATCCGCTCAGCTTATGCCGTCAGTGGCCTGTTCTCCATGTCTTCATCTTAAGCGGCTCGATTTAAGCGGCGACGATGGAGGCCACCTGCGCGGCGGGCTTGGTGGAGTTTGCGGGCGCCTCCCGACCTTGGGCAACTTCCTGCGCGATGGCTAAAATCCGGTCGACGGTGAAAGGCTTGGTGACCACCCAGGCGACCCCCGCCGCCCGTTGCTCGGCCGAGTCGACGGCTTCGCCCCAGCCGGTGACGATGGCCAGCGGGATCTGACGATTCCGCTCGCGGATGGCCCGCGCCAGCTCCCAGCCGCTCATCCCCGGCAGCCCCAGGTCAGTGAAGACGGCGTCAAACTTTGAGTCCCCAAACAGCGCCAGCGCCTCGCGCCCCTCGCCGGCCAGCACCACCTCATACCCCCCCTTCTCCAAAATGTCACGCAAGAGTTCGCGCACGTGAGCCTCGTCATCAACGACGAGGATCTTGCATGAGACCGACTGGGGCGGGAGCGGCGCGGGCGCGACTGACTCAGCGGAGGGTTGAGCGGCGACGACCCCCGCGGCCATCGGCAGTTTGATCCGGAAACTGGTGCCGCGCCCGATCTCTGATTCGACCTCGATCGTCCCCTCGTGCCGGCGGATGATGCCGAAGCTGACCGCCAGGCCGAGGCCCATCCCGGTCTTGCCCTTGGTGGTGAAGAACGGGTCGAAGATGCGTGAACGCACCTCCTCGCTCATCCCGGTGCCAGTGTCGGTGACCGAGAGCTCGACTGAGTCGCCCACCTCCTTGGCCGAGAGCGTCAGGGTCCCGCCCGCCGGCATCGCATCCACCGCATTGAAGACCAAGTTGACGAGGACTTCGCGGAGCTCTGACTCATCCCCCATGACCAGCGCGTTGGAGTGGATCTGCAGTTCGAGGTTGATGTGGACGTTGGCGGCCTCGGCGCTGCTTTTCCAGCGCGGGCGCGTGATCTCGCCCACGTCCAGCAGCAGTTGGTCCACCGAGACGGGGGCGAAGTCGTGGGCGCGGCGCTGGCGGGCGAAGTCCTGGATGCGCCTGATGGTCTTCGCGCCGTCCTTCGCAGTCTTGATAATAATCCGCAGCCCGCTCTCGATCTTCTCCGGGTCTTTGACGCGCAACAGGAGTTGGGCGCGGCCGAGGATGCCGGTGAGCGTGTTGTTGAAATCGTGCGCCACGCCGGAGGCCAGTTCGCCGAGCGCCGACAGCTTCTCGACCTGGGCATACTGCTCGCGGATGCGCTCCTGCTCGGCGATGTAATGGCTGAGCTCTGCCACGTGGCGCCGGGCCTGTTCCGCTTGAGCCGCCGCGGCTTCGGCCCTGGCCCCGGCCTCGGCCTCGGCCTTGGCCGCCGCCGCCATGACTTCAATATTTTTGAGGTAGGTCCGATAGGTCAAGTAGATGATGGCGATGATCGGGGCGATCGAGATCATGCCGTAGAAGCCCACCGCCCCCACGAGCTTGGCCGTGATCACCGCCGCCGAAGCCCCGGCAAAATAGGTGATCGAGGACCACAGGCAGTACTTACTCCAGACCTGCCAGACCGGCTGGCCGGTCCTCCAACCCTGGGCCACGGCGGCCAGCACGGAGTTGGCGATAAATTGCACCAACCCCATGACGCAGATGGCGGTCACGAAGTTGGCCGAGAATTTCCCGTGGGGGAGCCCGACGATCGGCCCGAAGAAGAACCGCAGCGCCCAGACGGTGAGGAAAGTGGAGCAAGCCATGACAGCGGAACTGAACAGGAAGGTGACCGGCTTTTTGCCGATCCCCCAAAGCGTCGACAGGCCCTCCGCCGCCGCCAACAAGATGGCCGGCTCACCGCCGTAGAGGAGCATCGTCAAAAAGATGAACGTGTCGGAGACCGTGATCCTCCCGCTCACGCCCGGCATCGGCACGGCGATGCGGGAGGCGACCGTGACCGTCACCAGAGCGAGTAAGAAAAAGCCCGGATCAAGCTGCGCGACGGATAGGCGGGAGGCGGAGAAGAGACACACGGCCGCCCCGGCGATGATCACCGACCACATAAAAGGTTGGGCCCAACGTTGTCTGCTCATAGCTTCGATGTTAACCCTCTACAGATGTGGATAAAAAAAGAGAATGACGTGGCTCCTGGGAGCGCCGGCATCCTTGCCTGCCTGACTGCGGCAACCCGCTCTTTTCCTTTTAAAACATCTCTTCCGCCAGCCCGGCAGGCAAGGATGCCGGCGCTCCCAGGGCTTGCAAGTAGATCGTGTCGTAGCAGCCGCGGAGCTGATAGCCGGCCCGGCGAAAGAAGGCTTGCGCCCTTCGGTCCTGTTCGTTGACGAGCAGGCAGATTGACCTCTTCGACTCTAACAGGTTCTGGCCCAGTTGCGACAGGCAGCGCAACCCGTAACCTTGACCGCGCTCCTCCGGGGCCACCCAAACACCTTCGAGGTAGCTGACCTCGGGCGTATCAGCCATCACGTCAGCCTTGAAGATCAGCCGCCCGCCCTCGACCCACACCCAGACCCGCCCCTGCTCGATGCGACGCGCACAGCGGGAACGAAACCCGACCGGATCAACCTCCAACGGGTTGACGCCGCTTTCGGCGTCAGCCATGTCGGCCTGCACCGGCACGACCAGCGCGAGGTCGTCGAGCCTGGCCAGGCGTAAACCTGGCGCCACGGCTGAGGTCTTAACCGGTAAGCGCTGCTCGAACCACAGTTCACGGCAGATCAGGCGCGGCGCTTGTCCGTTGGCCGAGTAAAGGCGCCAGAACTGATCGACCGTCTCCTGCTCGCCGAAGATCATGTGGGCGGAGCGATAGCCTTGGGCAACTTGCGCGAAGGCCTCAAGCGCGATCCCACTGCGCGTCTCAACCAGCATCGCATGGCCGACCAGGGCGATGCCTTCGAGGTCTCCCCCTCTCTGACGGCAGGCGTAGAAGGCGCCGCGGTTCAATGGACTCTCCAGCCCGTTGTCGTAGATGAGGCCGGTCATAAAGACGGTGGGAATCGAACGCGGGGCAAGAAATGCGAGGGCCTCTCGTTCGGACTCGCCGGTCAGAGGGTGAATGCATAAAGCGCCTTCCCCGGCGGAAGGCTGGAAGGCGGTGTGAGGGACGCTTGCTTCTACCTGGATGGCATATGACATCGTGCTATTCCTTGCTGGGCACCCTAAGTTTTTATCGTTCCTTCGACGGCGAAAGGCGGTCACTGGCGCGAAGGTCAGTAGTCCAGGCAATCCACCCCGGTGTCTACCTGTAAGTTCATGGCTGAAGTGAGGTCACCGCCAACTGACGCCGACTGCGCCTGCGTGACGGCGTCGCTCCGCAGCGTAGTGTCGCCAAAGACCACGCCGTCCCCGAAGACCACGCCATCCCCAAAGACAACCCCATCGCCGAAGACGACTCCGTCGCTCAGCAACACGTTAACGCCCATAAAGAGCGTGCCGTTGGCCATCACTGCCCCACTACTGGTCAGAATGCTGTCGCCGAAGACGACGCCGCTCGAGACCATCGTCGTATCGCCGAAGACGACTCCGCTTGAGACCAACGTCCCGTCCCCGAACACGACGCCCGTGCCGTAGATCTTCTGGTAGAGCGTGATGAGTTCGGCGCCGACCGCATAGGTGCGGTCGACGATGAGCCCCTGCGACCAGGTGAAGGTTTGCCCGGCGATGGTCGTCTGAGGGGCCGGTGGCGTAGAGGTCGTCAGGAGAGGAGCGCCAACCGATGTGGCCGCGGTCAAATCGGTCCGCACTATTTTTGCCAACCGCACTGCGCCCTCAATGTTGAGCTGCCCCGCGCCCTGCTCGAACATATTGAAGCCGGCGAGCGGTTGCGCCGTGTACATCAGAATCGCTTTGACTAGATTCGGCGTCAGGTTTGGGCTGGCTTGTAAGAGGAGGGCCGCGGCGCCCGCCACGACGGGCGTTGACATCGACGAGCCGTTCAGGAACATCATCTTCCGGCCGTCGACCGGGCTGATGCCGGCGTCCAGTTGTGGGTTTTGCGCGACCAGGAGGTTATCCAAAGCTTCGGCGTCAACCAGTTTATTGCCGGGCGCCACCAGGTCGGGCTTAACCAGACTGTCGTAATGCTTAGTCCCAGACGAGTCAGTCCAGTAACTGCGCGTCGGGCCGCGCGAGCTGTAGGTGGCCACCCCGTCATCGCCGCGGCCGTCCGTGCCAAAGGTGTTCGAGGCCCCGACCGTGATCGCTGCCGGCTCAATGCCCGGTGAATGAATCTGCCCGTACACCTTTTGACCGGAGCTGTTCTTACCGTTATTACCGGCCGCCGCGACGACGACGATGCCGGCATCCACCAGACGGCGGACGGCCAGACACACCGGGTCATTCCGGAAAGTATCTACGGCCGGAGAGCCAAGGCTCAGGTTGACGACGCGGATGTTATAGGCCGCGCGGTTGGTCATCACCCAATCGAGAGCGCTCAAGACATTGGACACCGACCCTGCGCCCTGCGCGTTGAGCACCCGCAGATTGATGAGATTGGCGTTGGGCGCAATGCCGATGTACTGGGCGTTGGAGATGCGACCGTTGCCGGCGGCGAGCGAGGCGACGTGCGTGCCATGACCATAAGGGTCATCCGTGCGGTTTTCGCCGGTGAAGTCTCTGCTCGCGACGACCCGCAGTCCGTTGCTCCGATCCAGGAATGCCCGGTGAGTGGTGTCGATCCCGGAATCAAGCACCGCGATGCCAATTCCGGTCCCGTCCAGCCCGCCCGTCGTCGTGCCATTCGTCACTCGCACCGCGTCCGCGCCGGTCGTCAGCGAGAGGTGGCCGGAAGGAACGTTCCCCCGGTCTAAAGAGAGGAAGCGAACCTCGCTACGGGCAGACAACGCCTCAACGGCGGCGGCCGGGAGTTCAATGACCCGCGCATTGAAACTCTGGAAGTGGCGAAGGGTGCGGGCGCCGTAGCCTGGGAGCAAAGCATCCGTGGCGCTACTCGCCGCGCCGTTGATTTGGAGAATCACCTTGACGCGGAGCGTGGCCGCTCGCGGGCCGCGCGCCAGGCCCAACAGGTCAGGCGACACTTTGCTGACGTACCCAGGACTGCTCTTGCCTTTGACCTGGCCACCTGACCGCGCCTCGGTCCTCCAGCCAACAGCGAGGCCGGCGCCGAGGGAAAAAACCAGCAGCGAGAGGGTCGTCCATTTCACTGCCCTGGAATGCTTAAAGATCTCCACCTGACTCCTCCTAAAAGCGAATGGGGGGCTATCGCCGGACTCACTAGCCAACACCACACCGAGCGAGGGAAAGTAAGCCCTGTCTTGTCCAAACCTGGATGCTAGTTAAAGAGCACAACTCCCAAGGAAATTGAGATCGGCCGACCGCGAGGCAAAATCGACGGCTAAGAAAGGAATTTCAAGGAGGGCTCAGTATCCCAAGTAATGAAACTTCAGTCAATACTGAACCGCCTCCTAGACGGGCATCGTCCTGTTTGGGTTATTGCCGGCAATATTTGTACCGCTCATCACTTTATCAACGGCTGCCATACGCCTCATCCCGCCCGGCCGTTTGTATGACGCCAGATGATTTGATGGCCAGTTGAGCCAGGCTTGGTTCCCAGAACTGAAGCTGCTGAGCAGGAAAGAGAAAATCCGCTGGACGACGATCCAGGCTGTGACCAAAGTGGAAGTCATGAAGCTCCGGGTCGTGGCCTCATCTGAGCCAAACTGGTTGTCATTGGTCACAGCCAGAGAGAAAGAGGGTGATGCATTATGCATCGGCCCGGATTGTGCCGCAGCAGTTTGCATCACCGGGCCGGGATTGACGCATCACCCGGCTAGGGATGCAGACCCGGACAAGGCTTCAGAAGCGAGGCCCATCGGAATCAATCGCGGCCGACAAGGCTCCCCAACCCCAGCGCCGAATGCCCGATAAACTCTACCTTTCTCTTCCCGTCACCTGATCACTTCAGTGAGAGCGACCGCGATGCGCCGAGAGCAGCCGTTGCTCGCACTCCCAATCGCGAAGGGCTGGAACACCTCTTGCACTTTGTGGCCGGCGCCGGTGAGATGACGATCACGTGCTTCCCAACGTCAGGCCCCCGACTGACACCTCGCCGGCGATCAAGTCACAGATGGCCAAGCGGCCTCGAGGGCGACAGCGAGTATGAAATTACCGGCGCCTCCCCCCGCCAAAAAGCGCATCTTCTGCGTCGAAGACCATGAGGATACCGGCTGGGCACTCATTGCCACACTAGAACTTGCCGGCTACGAAGTCACGCTGGCGCGCAGCCTGGCTGAAGCTTTGAAGTTAGCCAAGAGCGCCCATTTCGATCTCTACATCCTTGATAACCTGCTCCCCGACGGAACCGGCGTGGAGGTCTGCCAGCACATCCGCTCGTTCGACCCGCACACCTCGATCCTCTTTTTATCAGGCGCCGCTTACAAAGCGGACCGGGAAAAGGCGATCCGGGCAGGCGCGCAGGAATATCTGACGAAACCAGAAGGCCTGGAAGTTCTGGAGCCGACCATCGCGCGGCTAATCGGCGAGGCCAAGCTGCTGACAGAAAGGGCAGTCGATGAGTTCCCTCCCCCGGATTGCGGCAGCATCAAGAAATTATGTGATCAGGCGCAGCGACCGCCTTCAACCCAGGGTTGCGGAAAATAGCCGATCATTTATTCCGCCGCTGTCGCCGAAGCGTTCAGCGCCTCTCGCTTTGTAGGAAATCAAGATTCACCTTGAAGAAGGGTGAACTGGCGGCTTGGATTACTTGCAGGTGTAAGGGGCATAACCGCTGACGATCCAAGCCGCCTTCCTCTTTGCGTCAGCTTTCAAGATCTCCACCATTCATTGCTATAGCCTTCAAGAAAATAAATCTCGGCGGCGCCCTGTCCCGCGACCTGTCAGGTTGCGGATGCGTTCGCCAAAAGGTCTGGTGGAAGCCAAAGAACTATTTGCAGAGGCAGCCGCAACCTGACAGGTCGCGGGACATTCTTTCTCTTGAACTCTATAGTAGAAACCTTTGGCCGGCCCCATTTCCCTTCCATTAGCCGCGGCATTCGCCCGCTAGCCGGCTGATGCGCAGCCGCTTCGTTGATTTTACCGGCCAGTACGTGTCACACTGCCACCTCCTGGTACACGAAGATCACGGCCTGATCTAACTACTCGAAGTTGTCAGTAACCCATCAGCCGGGGGACGACCAGTGGAAAGAAACTTTTGTTACCGCATCGCGTTTCTGGCCGCGACGCTGCTCTCTTTGGGTTTCAGCTTGGCTTCGCCCACGGGCAGCATTAGCGGTGTGATCAAAGATCCGTTGGGCGCGCCACTGCCCGGCGTCCGGGTCACGCTGGTGAGCGCCACGACCGGGGCTCAGAGAACCTCTCTCTCAGACGCCCGCGGGGCCTTTCAGTTCATGCAACTGGAGCCGGCGAACTGGTCGCTCTCAGCCGAAGCGCTCGGCTTCAAACGCGCCACGATTCCCTCAGTCATCGTTCAGGTCAACCAGGTCACTCACGTGGAGCTTGCCATGCAGTTGGGCGACCTGTCGGAAGTCATCGAAGTGGCCGCCGCCGCCCCTGTGCTTGAGCACGACAAGTCGACCTTGAGTACCGTCGTCGACAGCCGGACTATCGCCAGCCTGCCGCTCAATGGCCGACAGTTTCTGGACCTGGCGCTGCTCACGCCGGGCGTCATTCCGGCGGCGCCGGGCACGCAGGGCAACGGCTTCAGTTCCGCCGGTGCCCGCTCACAATCGAACGTCTACCTCCTGGACGGCATCAGCAACCAGGACACGCAGCAGAATGACGCGCTCAACCAGTTCCGCATCACGGACGCGGTCCAGGAGTTCGCCGTGCAAACGAGCGTGCCCCTGCCGGAGTTTGGGCGCGGCAGCGGCGGGCAGGTCAACATCGTCACCAAGACCGGCTCGCACGAGTTTCACGGCTCCGCCTTCGAGTACTTCCGCAACACCAGGCTGAATGCCGCCGATTTCTTCACCAACAAACTCGGCGGGCAGAAGAGCGTGCTGAATCGCAACCAGTTCGGCGCCACGCTCGGCGGGCCGCTGATCAAGGATCGGACCTTTTTCTTCGCTTCCTACGAGGGCTTCCGCCAGGTGGCTCCCGTGGTGCGCTCGACGCGCGTGCCCACGCCGGCCGAACGGGCGTCGGCGACCGATCTAATCTCGAAGCAGCTCCTCGACTACTGGCCGCTGCCCAACGCTGCCGGGACACAGAACTTCATTGCCAACGTGCGGAACGAGGATCATGACGACACGGGCTTCATCCGCCTTGACCACCGGCTCGGCCCAGACGACCAGCTCTCCGGCCGGTGGACGGAGTACCGTGGGTCGAGCTTCGTCGGCGGACCCACGCCGCTCACCGGCGGTAACCAGGGCGAGCCTCTACAACGATCCCTCATGTGGAGTGCGGTGCATACGTTCTCGCCCGCGTTTCTCAACGAGCTTCGCTTAGGCTACTCGCGGAACGAGAATGAGCGGCGAGTGCAAGACTACGGACTCAACGCGGCGACGATCTTCACCGACGCCGGCGGCATGCCCTTGCCGGGTGTGGTCGATGCTGCCAAGGATCCGCTCGACTCGGGCCTGCCGACCATCTCAGTGGCGGGCGGGTTCGCGGCGCTGGGGGCGAATGTCAACATGCCCCAGGGTCGCGTCTCAAACACGGTGGAGTTGTTCGAGAACCTGTCGCTCAAGGCCCCGTTCGGCCGGGCGAGGCATGCCTGGCGCTGGGGCTTCCACCTTCGCCGCGAGGACCTGCGTCGCTATCTCGACCGCGCTTCACGCGGCGCCTTCAACTTCGCCAGCTTCGCCGACTTCGCGAAGGGGCTCGTGAACGCCTCCAACTTCCGCAGCGGGAGCACGCTGGCCTACTGGCGCCGCTACCCGTGGGACGTGTTCTGGCAGGACGAGTTCAAGGCCCGCCAAAACCTCACGCTGAACTACGGCCTGCGTTACGAGTACCCGTCGGCCGTCGCGGAAATCCGCGGTCATGCGACGAACTTCGTTCCCGGATACGGCCCCGTGGTGGTGGGCAGCAACCGGATGCTGGAGATCGATCCGGCGTTGAAAGGCCCCGCGTCGCTCGTCTTCCGCACGGTCCCGTTCACGCTCCCGTCGAGCGGCGTGGATGCGGACAAAAACAACCTCGCGCCGATGTTCGGCTTTGCCTACACGCCCCGCGTGGGCCGAGGGTTGTTCGGCGTGAGCGACACCGTCCTGCGCGGCGGCTTTCGGATTGCCTACGACGACCTTTTCAACAACGTGCCGTCGAGTATGGCGCTCGGCCCGCCCTCCAACCTGCAAATCACTCAGACAGCGAACGTGACCCAACCCGGAAAATTTCCGTGGGCCGTCGGTTTCGATCAAAACGTGCCGCTGATCTCGAACTTCGGCAAACAGGGGCCGGGCACGCCGACGGTCGGCGTGCTGAACTTCCAAGGCGTGGATCCGCATCTGAGAAGCGCCTACCTCTATCAGTACAACCTGGGAATCCAGCGGAGGTTGGGCGACGCGTTTTCGATTGAGGCCGATTACCAGGGGAGCGCCGGCCGCCGGCTCGGGATCTTCATCGACGCGAATCAACCCACGGTCGTCGTGCGCGATCCGACGAAACGCGGCACCGTCGCGCCCAATGAGCAGGTGTTTCCGTACAATCATTTCGGCAACGCGCAGGTAGCGAAGTCCATCGGCAATTCGAACTACAACGGGCTGGTGGTGATCGCGAAATATCAGGGCCGCCGCGGCCTCTTCATGCAGGGATCCTACACCTTCAGCAAATCGCTCGACTATAACTCATCATACTTCGGCTCGAACAACCTGCTCGGGGAGACAGGAGCGCCCGTCGATGCGAAGCGGTTGCGCTTGGAGCACGGCCCCTCCGCGTTTGACATCCGCCACCGCTTCAATCTCGTCTACGTGATCGCGTTGCCCGTCGGGCCGGGCCACCGGCTCTTCGGGTGGAACCACGGCCTCTCACGCTGGCTCTTTGGGCAATGGCAAATCTCAGGCATCACCACGCTGCAATCGGGCTACCCGTTCACGGTCGTGACGGGCGGGGCGGACTCGAGCGGCTTCAATCAGGCGAACTCGAGCACCAGCCCAGCCGGCGGCGACCGGCCTGACCTCGCCAAGCCCGGCCCGCTGCCACAGAACAACCGCAACCCCGACGCGGCCTTCGATCGGACCTGGTTTACCCCGGCGCTGGCGGGCCGCGTCGGCACCTCCGGGCGCAACCAGTATTACGGACCAAGTCTCCAGAACTATGACTTCGCCCTCGCCAAGGATTTCCCGCTCTGGACGAAGCTGGGCGAGCAGACTCGCTTGCAGTTCCGCGCCGACTTTTTCAATCTGTTCAATCACCCGAATTTTGCCAACCCCGTGAGCGACCTGAGCAACGCGAACTTTGGCAAGATCACGCAAACGCTCGGCACGGCGACGGCGAATGCCGTCGGCACCACCGGCGGCCCCGTCGGCGGCCCCCGGTTGATCCAGCTCTCGCTGAGAATCCGGTTCTAACCAGGAAAACATTTTCCATTTTCCATTTGATATTTGTCATTGGTCATTGGATTGCGGGTTTGTCCAAGAGTTAACCCCGGCGTCGCCGGGCTTCTTTGCGAACTTCGACCCCAATGGCTACGGGAGTTTCGGCTGGCAATTCACGAACACTACGAGGCCACACGCCGTCTCGGGAAAAGGTGGTGAAAGTCGGCTGACGTTTTGAGCCATTACCGATGTTCACGCGTCTGGTGCGCCGACACCGCTTATCTGGTCGAGTAACCACGCTCTGGCAAATGCCCAGTCGCGTTTGAGCGTGGCCACCGAAATGCCGAGCACTTCCGCCGCTTCTTTCTCCGTCATGCCGCCGAAGAATCGTAGCTCCACGATCTGACTCGCCCTGGGGTACAACTGTTCCAGGCGCGAGAGCGCCTCGTCGAGCGCGATTAAATCTTCATGGCGGGCTTCGGACAATCCGGCCGCCTCTTCCTGGAAGAAAGCCGTGCGCTGGCCGTGACGCTTATCAACTGGGAGTGTCCGCGCGTGGTCGACCAGAATGCGGCGCATCTGCTGCGCGGCAACCGCGAAGAAATGTGCCCGGTCATGCCACTCGCCCTGGCCCTCACCAAACAGCCGGAGATACGCTTCATGCACCAGCGCCGTTGGTTGTAAGGTGTGTCCGGCGCGCTCCTGGCGCAGGTACCGCCGGGCCAGCCGCCGGAGGTCCTCATACACCAACACGACCAGTTGCGCGCCGGCCTCGTCACTCCCTTGGCGCCACTTGTAGAGAAGGGCAGTAAACTCTGTCGGGTTGGGGGAGCGCATGCGCAATCCTCCAGGCAGGCCAGGGCAAGACGAACAACGGGTTTCGGAAGTGATGAGGCAGAAGTGATGGGCAACTGCTCCACTGCCGGCGCTGGCCCCGGTCGTTGACGAACTGCTGGACGCTTCGTGGCGGTCGCTTAACCGCGTCCAAAATATATCACACCGGGATTTGGCAACGTGACTCTGGATCGCAGAAAATTGTGCGGCTCAAGTGAGCTCTTTTTCCGAAATCTTACGCTTTAGTAGATGAGAGGCGTGAAACTGAGCGCCGCATCCTGCCAAGGAAGGTCAGAGCGTGACAGCAGAGCAGTGGCACCAAGTTAGGGAACTCTTCGAGGCCGCGTTGGAGCGCGAGGCTGGCGAGCGGGAAGCCTTTCTGGCTGTAGCCAGTGATGGCAACGAAGCTGTGCTGGCCCAGGTCCGCAGGCTGCTCCACGCCCACGAACAAGGCCCCAGCATCCTGGAAAGCCCGCTCCTGATGAGTGCCGCAGGAGAGGATACTGAGCCCGATGCGACAGTTGGCCGGCGCATCGGCCCCTACGAGGTGTTGGCTGAGATCGGCCGCGGCGGTATGGGTGTCGTTTATCTCGCCGCCCGTGCCGATGACGAGTATCAGAAGCAAGTTGCGATCAAGCTCGTCTGGCCGGGGCTTGATAGTGCCGAGGTCGTGCGGCGCTTCCGGCAAGAGCGCCAGATCCTCGCTAATCTCGACCACCCAAACATCGCCCGCTTGCTTGAAGGAGGAACGACCGAAGACGGCTGGCCCTACCTGGTGATGGAGTACATCGCCGGTGTGCCGATCACCGAGTACTGCGACGAACACAAACTGTCGATCACTGAACGCCTGAAGTTATTTCGCACTGTCTGTGGCGCAGTGCAGTACGCCCATCAGAACCTGGTCATCCACCGCGACCTCAAGCCCTCGAACATCCTGGTGACCCAGGAGGGCGTGGTGAAGCTCCTCGACTTCGGGATTGCCAAACTACTTGACCCTCAAGCCGCCGCGGCGGACCGCACCCGGACGGGGCTCCATCTGATGACGCCAGAGTATGCCAGCCCCGAACAGGTGCGCGGAGAGGCGATCACGACCGCGAGTGATGTCTACAGCTTAGGGGTCGTGCTCTACGAGTTGCTGACCGGCCATCGCCCCTATCGCTTTAAGAGTCGCCTGCTCCACGAGGTGATCCGCGCCGTCTGTGAAGAGGAGCCGGAGAAACCAAGTGCGACAGTCAGCCGGGTAGAAGCGGGTGACGCTCGGGACGCAGCTTCGCGCACGCTGGAGTCAGTGAGCCTGACGCGGGAAGGGAGGCCAGAGAGGCTGCGGAGCCGGCTCGCTGGCGACCTCGATAACATCGTCTTGATGGCGCTCAGAAAGGACCCGCAGCAACGTTACCCCTCGGTCGAGCAACTGAGTGATGACCTCGGGCGGCATCTTGCAGGCCAGCCCGTGATCGCGCAGCAAGACACCTTCCGCTATCGCGCCGGAAAATTTATCCGGCGGCACAAGCTTGGGGTCCTGGCCTGCTCAATCCTGGTTCTGTTGTTAATCGGCGGGACAGTAGCCGCCGTGTGGTGGGCACGGGCTGCGGAAGCGGAGGCGAAGAGGAGTCGCCGCCTGCTCTATGCGGCGCAGATACAGCAAGCCGGGCGAGATTGGGAGGCAGGCAACCTCTCGTACCTTCAGGAGGCGCTGGAGAGTTATCTCCCTCGACCGGGCCAAGAGGACTTACGCGGCTTCGAATGGTCCTACCTCTGGCGGCTCACGCATCGTGCCCTGGTTACGCTACCGCACCCGGCCGAGGTGTGCGCGGTGGCCTTTTCCCCTGACGGCAAAAAGTTAGCCGCCGCCTGCCAAGATGGCACCGTCAAGCTGTGGGATGTGGCCCTGCAGCGGGAACTCCTCACGCTTAAGGGACACACCGATGTGCACTGGTCGGATGTAGGCTGGTCGGCGGCCTTCTCTCCGAACGGGAAGATCTTGGTCACGGGCGGCGGGGATAGGATAGTGAGGTTATGGGACTCCACATCGGGCCAGGAGTTGAGAACGCTCCCAGGTCCCGGAGACCTCGTCGGGTCGATTGCCTTTTCACCCGATGGCCAAAGGATGGTGGCAGGAGCTGGCACCGGGCTGACTACCGGCACAATCGGCAAGGCGTTTTTATGGGACGTGGCGACCGGACGGATGCTGATGAGCTTTGGGCCGACTGAGTACATCCACGCCGTCGTGTTTTTCCCCGACGGGAAGAGGATCGCCACAGCGGGAGAAGATCGCTTGATCAGACTGTGGGACGCAGCCACTGGGCGGCCACTTGCCGTTCTCAAAGGGCATGCTGGCGAAGTCTTGGCCCTCGCCATCTCCCCGGACGGGCGCCGGCTTGCTACTGGCGGTGGTGACAATACGCTGAGGCTGTGGGATGTGGCCGCCGGGCAAGCGCTCGCCACGCTCGCAGAGAATCAGCCGGAGATTCGCGGGATCACATTTTCACCTGACGGCCAGACCCTCGCCACGGGCGGGGCTGACCGGGTGGTGAGGTTATGGGATACAACGACGAGGCGAGAGGTCAAGAGCCTCAAAGGACATACCGACAAAGTGCTTTCGGTGGCTTTCTCGCCTGATGGGAAGCACCTTGTTTCCGGCAGCATTGACCGCACGGTCAAGCTTTGGGAAGCGATCCCGAGTGAAGGGCCTGACGCCTTCGAGGACACTTCCGGCAGAGTGATGTCGATGGCCGTCTCTCCTGACGGCCGGAAAGTCGCGACGGGGAATAATCAGGGCATTGTCAAATTGTGGGAGGCCGCCACGGGCCGTGAACTGGCCACTCTCGCGCGTCACGCGCCAGGCCTCTCAGTGTTGTCCGTGGCGTTCTCACCGGACGGCCGAAAGCTCGCCACGGCCGGCCAAGATGAAAAAAACAACCTCTGGAGTGTTGAGACAGGACAGCTTCTTACCACCTTCAGCACTCAAGACCCACCTGATGTCTTACATTATGTCTTACATTACGTCGTCTTTTCACCAGACGAAAGGGTGATCGATGTGAGAAGCGAGGATGGTCCCGTGAGACTGGTGGATTTCGTCACCGGCCAGGAGTTGCTGACGCTCAAAGGACACACACCATTACCGAATAAACCCAACACCGGCGTCGTCCGGTGCTTAGCCTTCTCCCCCAATGGCCAGAGGATTGTCACCGGCAGCGAGGATCACACGGCAAGACTCTGGGACGCCGCTACCGGCCATGAACTCGCCGTCTTCAAAGGGCACGCCGCCGGCATCTGGTCGGTAGCCTGCTCACCCGATGGAAAAACATTGGCTACCGGAAGCAGCGATCATACGGCCAAGCTGTGGGACCTCACTACCGGCCGTGAACTCGCCACGCTCAAAGGGCATGCCGGCGAAATCTTGTCCGTCGCCTTCTCTCCTGACGGCAAACGGCTCGCCACTGGCAGCGTCGATCAGACGATCAGGCTTTGGGATGTAGAGACGGGGCAAGAACTCCTCACCTTCAAGGGGCATACCGACCGAATCAACACAGTCGTCTTCGCGCCGGACGGGAAGGTGCTCTTCAGCGCCAGCCGGGATCGAAGCGTGCGGATGTGGCGCGCGGCGACAGACCAAGAGGTGACGGCCCGGAATAAGCAGTAGGCCATCTCCTGAGCCGTTTAGACCCAACTGGCCTATCTCGTTTACTACTCCCGCCTAAAGTCTTCTCCCTCCTCATCCTCGCCCCCATTTTGTGGTTCAGTCTGAGGCTCCGAGGGGTGGAGGAGAAAAATATTTTCAAAAGCGTGAGCTCTTTTTCCGAAAACTTACGCTTTATATACGGAGGCCGGAAATTTGGATCCCGGCCCCGGCTTGACCAAAAAATTAGACTGATCGGAGGCGGTACAGGCACAGACCTGACTCACTTCAATCGCCCGCCCCCATCTGCCGGAAAAGTGCAGGCAATCGATTGATAGAAAAATAGATGAGGCCCAAGAGTCCGACATCTCAGCAGTACCGTTTGTACGAACTCTTCCTGTTGTTTGTGTAGTCACAGCCCTGGACACGCTCTCACCCCTTCTCGTCTTGAGAAGGTCAGTAAAGGCGCAGATTCAATGACATACCTAGCCGTCCCTCGCCCACGCTTGATCCGACTCGCCGTCTTACTGTTGGCCGGAGCAAGCTTTGTCTTCCTGTCGGATAACTTCGGCAGCCGTACCACCGCCACCGCCGACACTCATCCGCGCCCCTCAAAGAGGACCAGCCACCGCCAGCGGGAAAGACGGTCAATTCCGGACGGGACTCAATCCAACTCATTAGCGCCCCCATCAGCCGAACTGACCAAGCAAAGACTGAGCGAATGGTTCAAGCTCCCGCTCTATTTCGTAGAGAACCGGGGGCAGGTTGATCGTCAGGTCGCTTATTACCTCCAGGGCCGTGACACGGCGGTCTATTTCACGGCTCAGGGAATCACCTTCTCTCTGACTGGCCAGGGAGAAAGACCGGAGGCCATCAGAGCTTTCGAGCAACGAGCCGCTTGGCGTCCTGCCTTATTCGGCGGAGCCGCAGACCAAGCGGGCGCCAAGCAGCGCTGGGCCGTTAAGCTGGACTTCATTGGCGCCAATCCTGGCGTGCGACCTGTCGGGCAAGATTCGACTCCGGCTGTGATCAGCTACTTCAAAGGGCGCCAAGACCAGTGGCAAGCAGGACTAAAGACCTATGCCGCGCTCGCCTATCGCGACCTCTGGCCGGGGATTGACCTCGTCTACTCCGGGGCAGGCAACCAACTGAAATACACCTTTCTCGTCAAACCCGGCGCGGACCCTCATCAGATCAAGTTGGCTTACCGAGGCGCAACGAGCGTCAAGCTCAACGCCGCGGGGCAGCTTGAAGTGACTACTCCCGTGGGCGGGTTTCACGATCAGGAGCCGTATGCTTATCAAGAGACGAACGGTAAGCGACTGGAAGTGACGGCTGCCTACTGTTTGGAGGCCGATCCGAGCACCGGCACGCAGAGCTATGGCTTTCGCGTCGGCGATTACGACCAGAGTAGACCTTTAGTGCTTGACCCGGCCGTCTTGATTTACGCCGGCCTCATCGGCGGCGCTGGCAACGAAGCAGGCTTCCACATCACCGTGGACCAGGCCAGGAATGCTTACGTCACCGGCTACACCAGTTCCGCAGAGACAAGCTTCCCGGTGCAAGTCGGCCCCAGCACCACTTTCAAGGGCAACACTGACGCCTTTGTGGCCAAGGTCAAAGCGGACGGGACAGGATTAGTCTATGCCGGTTTCATTGGCGGCAGCGGCGATGAGGCCGGCTTCGGCATCGCGGTAGATAGGCCGTGTCGCATAATTCGATAGGCCATACACCTCCGGTGTCAGCCTCTTTTTACTACTTTTTCCTCCTTCATCACCTTGATCGCTATTCAGCCTTGAGCCAAGCCTGTGGCTTTGGCTT
>Ga0207646_10000345_pt1 | contig 62865 bp, 51 predicted proteins | sample KBSK5502metaG_FD_184343 | JGI IMG/M metagenome (GOLD analysis project Ga0207646, IMG submission 184343) | Corn, switchgrass and miscanthus rhizosphere microbial communities from Kellogg Biological Station, Michigan, USA - KBS K5-50-2 metaG... | ecosystem: Host-associated > Plants > Roots >... | reverse complement strand
TAAATTGTGTTCTCGGGGTTGGTCAAGTAGCCAAGCGGCAGGCGGTGACCAACCCCGAGAACACAATTTATTCAATCAAACGATTCATGGGCCGCCGCTTCAACGAGGTGACCGAGGAAATCAAGCAGGTACCTTACAAGGTTCAGGGCAGCGGCGCGGGCGGCGACGTTCGCATCGTAGCCGGCGGCAAAGAATGGAGCCCGCCCGAAATCTCAGCGATGATCCTGCAGAAGATGAAGCAGTCCGCTGAAGACTATCTCGGCCAGAAGGTCGAGAAAGCGGTGATCACGGTACCCGCTTATTTTAACGACTCGCAACGGCAAGCCACCAAAGACGCCGGTAAGATTGCGGGTCTGGAAGTAATGCGCATTGTGAACGAACCCACCGCGGCGGCTTTGGCTTACGGGCTGGATAAGAAGAAAGACGAAACCATCGCGGTCTTCGACTTTGGCGGTGGCACTTTTGACATCTCGATCCTCGAAGTCGGCGAAGGCGTCGTCGAAGTTAAGTCCACGAACGGCGATACCCACCTGGGTGGTGACGACATCGACGAGCGTCTGATCGAATGGATTGTTGAAGAATTCAAGAAAGACCAGGGCATCGATCTATCGAAAGACAAGATGGCCCTCCAACGCCTGAAGGAAGCCGGCGAGAAGGCCAAGATCGAGCTTTCGTCCACCATGGAGAGTGAAGTAAATCTGCCATTCATTACGGCGGACCAATCCGGACCGAAGCACCTCGTGATGAAGCTCACGCGGGCTAAATTCGAACAGTTGGTGGATCCAATCTTCAAACGTCTGCTGGGACCGCTTGAGCAGGCTCTGAAAGACGCAGCCCTCGACGCGAACAAGATTGACGAAGTCGTACTGGTTGGCGGTTCGACCCGCATTCCCAAAGTGCAGGAGATCGTAAAGAACTTTTTCGGCAAAGAGCCAAACAAGAGCGTCAACCCTGACGAAGTCGTGGCCGTCGGCGCGGCGGTGCAGGCCGGCGTGCTCTCTGGCGAAAAGACCGACATCCTTTTGCTCGACGTGACGCCCTTGAGCCTGGGCATTGAAACCCTGGGCGGTGTGTTCACCAAGCTTATCGAGCGCAACACCACGATTCCGACGCGTAAGTCCGAAACCTTTTCGACGGCGTCGGACAATCAAACCTCGGTCGAAGTTCATGTCTTGCAGGGCGAACGGCCGATGGCGACCGACAATCGCACACTCGGCAAGTTTCATCTGGTCGGCATTCCACCGGCGCCACGGGGCATGCCGCAAATCGAAGTAACTTTTGATATCGATGCAAATGGCATCGTGAATGTGTCTGCGAAAGACATGGGCACCGGCCGTGAGCAGAAGATCACCATCACCTCGTCATCCGGGCTTGGCAAGGACGAGATCGACAAGATGATGCGCGACGCTGAGTCGCATTCTGCGGACGACGCGCAAAAGCGGGAAGAGATCGAAGCCCGTAACCGTCTGGATGGTTTGATCTATCAGATGGAGAAGACAGTGAACGAGAATCGCGAGAAAGTCGGCGCGGTTGCCGGAGACGTCGACACCGCTATTGCCGATGCCAAGAAGGCGATCGAAGTGGGCGGCGTTGCGGGCATGAACGACGCGTTCAATGCGCTCCAGGCCGTTTCTCACAAAATGGCCGAAGCTTTGTACCAGCAGACATCTGCATCTCCTGAAGCCGAAAGCTCGACCGACGAGTCGTCCGCGGCGGGCGCTTCGGCCGGCGGACAGACGGGCGGCGAAGACAACGTCATAGACGCCGAGTACGTCGACGTCGACGACAAGAAGTAGGTACATTTCCGATTGCCGGTTTTTGATTGCCGATTGGTCGCCAACCTCTCGCTACGGTAGTTCATAGCGGAATTGGTAGTGATCAATCGGCATTCGGCAATTGGAAATCGGAAATGACTTAAATGGCCAAAGAGGACTTCTACAAAATCCTGGGCGTCAAACGCGATGCCAAGCCGGAAGAGATCAAGAAGGCTTACCGGCGACTGGCGAGAAAGTACCATCCGGACGTAAATCCCGGCGACAAATCAGCGGAAGAACGCTTTAAGCAAATGAGCGAGGCGTTCGACGTCCTCTCTGATCCAAAAAAGCGAACCGTCTACGATCGTTTCGGCCAATACTCAGATAATCTCGCCGATGCGGCCGCGCGCGGCGGCGGGCCTTCCGCTCATACCCGCGGCACTCCCTTTGATTTTTCCGGATTCGACTGGGGATCAGCAACTCCTGCGGGAAGTAGTGGGGGCAGCAGCAGCTTCCGCGACATCTTTGCCGATTTGTTCAGTGGCGGGAAAGCCGAACGCGAGCCACCGCGGCCACAGCCTCAACGCGGCTCCGACATCGAAATGCCGCTGTCGCTCACGTTCGAAGAAGCGATTACCGGCCTGACCACCAACATCACCGTCAATCGATCTGACCAGTGCTCGCGTTGCCACGGTGCGGGTGATACCGGCGGCTCAGTCACACAGTGCCCGACGTGCAAAGGCATCGGACAAGTGCAAAAGGCCGGCGGCCGTTTGCGCTTTACTCAGGAGTGTCCGGACTGCGCCGGCACCGGCAAGCGCCGTCCGCCGTGTTCACTGTGTAAAGGCAAAGGTGTGCTGTCAAAGACTGAAACGGTCAAGGTGCGCATTCCGGCCGGCGTGGACACCGGATCGCGGGTGCGCATTCCGGCGAAAGGCGAAGGCGGCCGGTTGGGCGCGCCGCCGGGCGATCTCTTCATCATCACCAATGTTGGCCGGCACAAACATTTCACCCGCAAGGGGGACAACATCTACGTCACGGTTCCGGTCACCGTCCCGGAAGCCGCACTCGGCGCCAAGATTGAAGTGCCGACAGTCACCGGCAAGGCGCAGTTGCGCATTCCACCGGGCACCCAATCGGGACAGAAGTTTCGCCTGCGCGGCCGCGGCGCGCCTTCTTTGCGCGATCCGAATGTGCACGGCGATCAGTTTGTTGAAGTACAAGTGATTTTGCCGAAGGTGATTTCGGAAGAAACGAAAGAGCTGCTGCGTAAGTATGCGCAGATGAACGACGAGAATCCGCGGGTGGCGATGGGACTGGAATAAGACGGCCTTTGATCTTGGGTCTTTGATCTTTGATTTCTTTTCGAAGCCACGCGATTCAATAAGAGGGCGCGTTCGAGAAGAGACAACAGCAAAGCCCAAAGATCAAAGTCCAAAGACCATCTTCTGAATTATGAAGAAGCGAGCCAAAACATTTACGATCAGTGCGGTGGCAGAGCAGTTTGAGCTGCATCCCCAAACACTGCGCATGTACGAGCGCGAGGGGCTGCTGAAGCCTTCGCGGTCAGAAGGCAACACGCGTCTTTACACCGACACTGATCTCGAACGCCTGGAGATCATTCTGTCTTTAACCCGCGATCTCGGGGTGAATCTCGCCGGCGTGGAAATCATCCTCAACATGAGGGAAAAGATGGACGCTATGCAGCGCGAATTCGAACGCTTCTTTGAATACCTGCAATCCCATGCCGAAGAGTTTTCCCAGTTCACCGAGCCACCGCCTGAAGCCGGCGCGATGGTGCCCATCAGCCGCATGAACCGCCCGGTTCCCGTAAAGCGCCGCACTGCTGGTAGCAAGACGCGCTAATTTATTCCTTCTCAACAGACTCCAACCACCGCAAATTTGTGGCTAGGACATCGTGCTTGACTGAGCCGACGATAGTGCTAGTGTGTGCCGCCCAAAAGAGTGAAACGGGCGTCTCGCCCGTGAATCGCGCGCAAGCTACGCGTGCCACGATCGCGTTGTTTCGGTTCGCCCCTAATGCGGCAGTCTGGAAAATCCATTTGCGTGCTCGGCCTGCTCGCGGCGTTAGTATGCCTCGCGATTCAACCTGCCGTCGCACAGGATCTCGACAACGTAACCATTAGCGGCCGCGTCATGGATCAGAACGGCGCGGTGATTCCCGGCGCCAGCGTCACCGCCGTAGTGTCGGCAACCAAGGTCGAGCGCACAGTCGTGGCCGACGGCGACGGACGTTACAAGCTGATTCAGCTGCCGCCCGGCGTTTACAGTGTCAAAGCTTTCTTTACAAATTTCGCGACTGAAGAAAAGACTGACCTGACGACGATTGCCGGACAGAATGTGCAACTGGATTTCGTCCTGAAGCCGGCCACAGTAACGGCGGAAACAGTGATCGTCAGCGCCAGCGAAGCACCACAGGTCGACACCGCTCGCACGGTCGTGGGCGGCACCCTAACCACGCGCGAAGTTGAGTCGCTGCCGGTCAATTCGCGCTCGCCCCTGGATCTGATTTTCACTTTAGGCGGAGTCAGCGAAGAACCTTTATCGACGCGCGATCTGGCTGAAGACCGCTCAACCTCGCGCTCTTCGCCGGAAGAAGCGGGAAACTTTTCGCTCTCTGGCGGCGCCGCTTACTCAAACAACATTACGATTGACGGCCTCGACAACAACGACGACCGCGCGGCGCGCGAGCGGTTCACGCCCTCGATCGAAGCCGTGGAAGAAGTCCAGGTCATTCGCAATCAGTTCGCGGCTGAGTACGGACGCGCTTCGGGCGGACGCATTAACGTGCGCACGCGCGGCGGCTCGAACAAGCTGCGCGGACGCGCCTTCTATTTCTTTCGCGACGAATCATTGAATGCGAACACCTGGAGGAACAATAAGGAAGGAGTGCCGCGACTGCCCCTGCAGGAGCACGATCCCGGCTTCACTCTAAGTGGGCCAATCGTAATTCCGAAACTGTTCAATGGCAGAAATCGGACGTTCTTTTTTACCGCGTACGAGTACGACACCATGCTGGACTCGACGCTGATCGACGCGCTGGTTCCGGTCGATCAGAATCCGTTGTTCAAGTTGCCGGCCCCCACGAATCTCGCCGAGAAAAGAGACGAGGACCCATCGTCCCCCGCGCTGAAGGCTGTCAACGGTGTCGCTCCATTCGTGTCACTCCTTAGTACGCCGCAACGCAGTCACACTTTCACCACGCGCATCGATCACAAATTCACCGACATGCACAACGGTTCGTTCCTGCTGCAGTTGGGGCGGTTGAATAATCTCCGACAGTTTGGCGGCGGCAATCGTTTAGCCGAAGCCTTGATAGGCAAAACCCGCAACACCGACGCGATCTCCTATTCTGATAACTACGTCTTGTCGGCAAAGGCGGTGGCTCAGACGCGCTTTCATTTTTCGCGCCTGACGCCCGCGGTTGAGGCGACTGGCGGCGCGTCCACACCCGTGCTTCTAGTCAGCATTCGCGATTCCCTGGCCCTGGACACAGGAACCTTAGTCGCCGGCACGTCGACCAGCGGCGCCACGGATCGCAAAGAGACGCGCTTTCAGTTCCAGGAAATCTTCGCCTACATTGGCGGCTCACACGCGATGAAATTCGGCGGCGACATCCAACGCATCAAGTCCACTTTCATCGATCTCAGCGACGCCTCGGGCACCTGGAGCTTTGACAGCGCCGGTGACTTTCTCGCCAACACTCCCAGTCGTTATCGTCAGAATTTTCAAACCAGCTCGACCCAGCAAAACACTTATGTCGGCATCTATGCTCAGGACGAATGGCGTCTGAAGCCGAATCTGATGATCAGCTACGGCCTGCGTTTTGAAAACGAAAGCATCGTGCGCGATCTGAATAATTGGGGGCCGCGTGTTGCTTTCGCTTACGATCCGTTCGGCACCGGCAAGACTGTGATTCGCGGCGGCGCCGGCATTTTTTACAATCGCGCGCTGTTGCGCACCATCGACGATTTCACCCTGGGCGCGCAACAACGCTTTTTTGATACCGACGCACTGGTTGATCCGGTCACGAAAAAACTCCTCACTGATTCGCAGCGCCGCGCATTTATCGCGGCCAACCTTCGCTTTCCGCAGACGCTCACTACCAGCTCTCCACTGGTCACCCAGTTTGGCGTGCTCAACTCAGGATTTTCGCGGCGGCTCGATCCCAGTTTGCGGATTCCGGAAAGCTATCAGGCAAACGTCGGCCTCGAACGCCAGTTGGGTAAAAATCTGGTGGTTGAAGCTAACTATACCTGGAACCGCGGACTGCACCTGTGGAGAGAGTTCAACGTCAACGCGCCGGTGCTGCCGAAAGGCTACAAGAACTTTACCGAATATCTGGCGACGCACGACTTTGCGAACTTTCTCAGCGGCCCCGGGGGCGTGCGTCCCATCTATAACGGCGCCAGTCCGGCTCCCGGTGACCTGGTGCGCTTTACTACGGTGGTGAATCCGGCTGATCCGAACGCGATTAATCGCATCGTTGAGTTTGGCGTGGGTGTCAATGTAATTAGTCTGAACAGCGTGTCTTCGACCAACTCGCTGAACGCGGCCCTGGCTGCCCTGGGCACTCTGCGGCCTTTTCCTTCCCTGGGCGAAGTCGAGCAACTAATCCCCGTAGGCAACAGCGCCTATCACGGGCTGACTCTGGAAACGCGTTATCGCTTTCGCCAGAAGAAGAACGGCGCCAGCTTTTCGTTCCGGGCGGTATACACGCTCTCTTTTCTGAAGGACGACGGCATCGTGAACACTTCAGATGCGCTGGTGCCGGGAGATTTCCAACGCGAGTTTTCACGCAGCCTGCTTGATCGCCGTCATCGCTTCGCGCTTTCAGGAACGTTCGACACGCCAACCAAACTGGGCAAGATTCGTTTCGCGCCAATCCTGCGGTTGTCTTCCGGCGCGCCCTTCAATCTCGGCCTCGGCGGTGACGATCGAAATCTGGATGACGTCGGCAACGACCGGCCCAACTTTACCGGCAATCTTAGTTCGTTGAAATGGCGCGCTCCCGGCACGCCCGGTGACGTGTCGATTATCAATCAGTTCAGCCAGCCAACCATCGGCCAGTCCGGAAATCTGCCGCGCAACGCCGGCACCGGTCCCGGCCAGTTCGTTTTCGACCTGAACGTCTCGCGCGATTTCAAACTGACGGAAAGAGTTCGTCTGCGGCCGGTGGTCGAGTTCGACAACATTCTCAACAAGACCGTATTCAGCTTTGGCAGCGAGTTCATCGACTTCAGCGCCTTCTCGCCGACAGCCTCCGCTACGTCGCGACAAAACTTCATCGACAACTTCCTGGTGCCGACGCGCACCATGCGACCCCGCCAGATTCGCCTGGGTGTGCGGCTGGAATTCTAAAATTTGGAGTGCGGTGGCAAGCGTAGCGCGACACCTCTTTGGATGATCCGCTCCCTCCCCAGGTCGGAGAGGGGAAAAGAATCAAAAGCGCCGTCGCCGCTTCGCTCTGCCGGCGCACTCCAAAACGAAAAGCCCCTGCCAAACGGCAGAGGCTCTCTCTTTTAGGTTGGTTGCTTCCTGCTACTTAGTGAACTCGATCACGAGGTCCTTTTCGCAAAAATCAAACTTCGCCGCATCGGACACTTCGCCGTCACTCCAGGTAGCCTTGAACCACCATTCGCAGGCTCCGTTGTCGGTTGATTTGTCCCAAACCATCTCGTCAGTCGCACCCGCGTCGATACCGTCACCGATGTCGAAGGTGCCCCATTTCTTGCCATCATCCGATACCTGGATCTTTTTGATGACCAGCTTGGTGTTGTTGTGGATCTTGAATTTGTATTCGACGTGGGGCTTAGCAAAGCTAAGCGTAAAGCTCATCAGCACCAGGGCGGTGGCGAGCATGACTACTTTTCCAAAATTGCTATTAACGCGCATTTATTCTTGATTTCTCCAATTTACTAAGGTTTTCCCTGACTTTTTGGGTCAAGAGAAGTGTCGACGTAGAGCGCTCGACTAAGTGATGATAGAGGTTGAGCGGCACTTCCGCAATGACTGATTTCAGCCGCTGCTAAATGCCACAATGCTCACTGCCCCAAAAGTCGGCTAAGCGGTTACAGAACCGCTCGCGGTAGCGAGCGGGATAAAAACTCAATCAACCCTAACGGAAGTGGCGCCATACTCGCAGGTCAAATACGGAACAGATTCAGATTTCAGCTTGAGTCTTGATCCCGCTCGCTACCGCGAGCGGTTCTGTACCAAGCGCTTTGTTGGCTTCCAGCCGACTCAAAGTTGCCTTTTGGGGCAAAGCCTGCTCACTGCTCACTGCTCACTGCCCACCGCTTTTCGAACCGTCCCACTTGCAACTGACCATTTTGCTCACCTTGCAGACTTCCTCACATCGCGTTTTGGTCAGAGTCTTACCAAGGTGAATTTGTTTCTGCTGATCATTCACACCGGAACAATCGTATTCAGGATGGTCGGGCGAAGCTCTACAAAGGACGCCCTTTTCAATGTTAAGCGTGGTCTTGCTTAGCCTCCATCGCTGATTAGTGCCATCGGTACATGAATGCAGGTACACCGGAGCAAAGTTGTCCCTGATCTTGCTCATAACATCCATGCACTGGTTACTCTGCACATCCCTTATTTGCAGATTGAGGCCGAACTGGTTCATGGCCCACTTCTGGCTGACCTTGCCGGGGACGCAGACATTCTGTTGAATCGCGGTGCGGCCTTCGAGCGCGTCTCCTGAGACCTCCAGACACAGGTCACTATGCACCGGCCTGATCGTGTAATTACCGGATCCGTCACTGGCGACATTGAACTTCTGGTTGTTACTGGATTCAGTCCGGTCACAGTCGAATGTCTGTATCCCGATCCCGTCTCCGCAAGAGTTGTTAGGAACTTCCAAACAGCGCCGGCTGGACTCGCCCACGATCGTATACATCCCATCAGGAATATTTCCGGCGGAAGGTTTGTTGAGAGTATTTCCTTCGGAGGCTTTGGTTATTGAACTCAAGTGCGTCATGGCATTAGCCCACAGTACCAGCAGGAACGATAGCGCAAACAGAATCGCGAGCCCTTTTTTCATGTTGAGTCTCCCGAAGAGATGACGTGAAAAGGCTTATATCATCGATCCTGTTGAGAGACAATTAGTAGCGCAAGTTGTTAACTTGCACCCGCCGGGGCAATAGCCACGACGCGATTTTTGCAAAGCCAAAGAAGTAGATTTGGAGGTGGTGTTGGGAGTTCGGTGTTGGGAGCATCCGCAGATTACACAGATTTCACCGATTACTCAGTTCAAACACTGCGTAGTGCCAACTGACTTACGGTCTTCTGCTCTGCGTAATCTGTGTAATCTGCGGATATCTCGCCTCTTCTTTACCATTCACGATTTACCATTTACGATTTACAAACTATGGCTAAATGGACTTTTGAACCCGGGCACACCGCCGCCGGCTTCACTGCCCGGCACATGATGGTCACCAATGTCCGTGGACACTTCAAAGACGTACACGGCTCACTCGTGTTTGATCCGGAAGACCCGACCAAATCTTCTACCGAGGTCACGATCGACGCGCGCAAGATCTGGACTGGAGAGCCCATGCGCGACGATCACCTGCGCAGCGCAGACTTTCTCGACGTAGAGCACTTTCCGGAGATCACTTTTCGCGGCAACCAGGTGACTCTGGTTGGCGAAAACGATTATCAGGTGACGGGCGACTTAACGATTCGCGGCGTCACGCGACCTGCCGTCCTCGACGTTCGCTATCTGGGTGAGTGGCAGACACCCTGGTGGGAAAACGGCGTCGATAAGGGGCCAAAGAAGCGTGCCGGCTTTGTCGCCACAACCAAAATCAACCGGCTGGACTTTGGCGTCAGTTGGAACGACGTGATGGACAAAGGCGGCATCGTCGTCAGCAACACCGTCGAGATCACAATCGATGCCGAAGCGGTTTTGGAAGATGAGTGATTGCCGGAAGCGCGGACACCGCATTACGCGGACCGCGTATCGGGGCAGTAGCCCGACCGTGAGGGAGGGCTGGATTGGCGATGACCACCTGCGTTAGCGGGTGGGTAAGGGGGCAGTAGCCCGACCGTGAGGGAGGGCGTCATATGGTGCAAGTTGATAGTCCGCGAACTCATCACGCTGAAAGCGTGAAATACAATAGCCCAGGGTAAGCGCTGCTTCAGCGCGCCACCCTGGGATCCCGCCCGATTATTTCTTATTAGCCCGCTTTAGCGGGCGACAGAATCTACTCGTCCGGGCGACCCGACCAAAGCGTGAGGAAGCGGATGTTCATTCTCGGGTGTGTTTAGCCATCACATCTTCGTAAGCCACGGTAGCAATCTCGCCCGCCTCATAAGCTGCCCATCGCTTGCGAGCCTCCTCAGCCCAGATGCGATCGATTTCGGGATCGGGTTTATCGAGGTCAGTGAGGATTGCGTCCACCAGACGCAGCTTTTCTGCATCCGGCAAGTCTCGAATTTCCGACGCCAGTCTATCGGCCGTTGTTGACATGATCACCTCCGTCGCGTTTCGCAATTATAGACTACCGGGTCGAGATTCTGCACTGCTTTCTGCCTGCTGCCCGCTGCCTTTACCCCGTGAGATACAAAGGTACTTATCTCACTGGGTGAGCTGCCTCCTGCTCTTCCGGCCCCGCCCCAGCACCTCGCGGAAAGCCTCCGGCTTTGCAGCCCCTTTCCTTACTTAACCGAGGGTACGCCTCTGCGACGAGGCACCCATTTTTGAGATTGCTTTCCGCTTCAAGGTCAGCCGAGACCTGGGCAAGCTTGTGTCGTCGGCCCGACGCCCATCGCGTGACGCGTTAATATCTTCACAAGATCGTCCCCGCTTGATAAAGATCTTTACTTGACCCGTCTGGTAGAATTGAATGTCTCGGTCGACCAAACATTGCGCGCGACGTACACGAATTTTGAAGATAATAATGGTTTTTGCAGTGAGTAATACTTTGGCTAATGCTAGACTGCAATCGGAGGATAAATGAATAGGATTCGCACGCGTCCCCGAACACTTTTCCCTGAACTCACTACGTTGGAGTTATGTGCTGGGGCGGGAGGCCAGGCTTTGGGATTCGAGCAAGCCAGAGTGGAGCATGTCGGACTCCTTGAAAAGGACAAAACCGCTTGTTCTACACTCAGCTTGAATCGGCCCCATTGGAATGTAATTGAAGGAGATCTTGAGGACTTCGATGGGACCGCCTTCAAGGGAGTAGACATGATTTCCGCCGGCCTTCCATGTCCGCCTTTCTCGGTAGCGGGAAAGCAACTCGGAAAAAGTGATGAGCGTAATTTGTTTCCTCCAACTATTCGACTTGTGGATCAAATACGACCCAGGGCGGTGATGATTGAAAATGTTAGAGGCATACTGGATGCTATTTTTGAGGACTACCGTAAGTACATAAAGATAGAGTTGAGAAAGCTCGGCTACGAGTCCGATTGGCGACTTTTGAATGCATCGGATTTCGGCGTTCCGCAGCTGAGACCTAGGGCGGTGCTGGTTGCCGTCCGTACAGAGTATTCAGATCGCTTTTCATGGCCAGAACCATCATCCACCGGGCCACGAACTGTCGGACAGGTTTTGTATGATCTAATTGCTGCGAACGGTTGGAAAGGTGCCGCAGCTTGGCGGGACCGCGCCAACGAAATAGCCCCTACGATCGTCGGTGGCTCCTTAAAACATGGAGGTCCCGACCTCGGACCAACGAGGGCGAAACAAGCGTGGGCCGCACTTGGCGTAGATGGAAAAGGAATCGCCGCAGAACCACCAAATGCGGATTTTGTAGGAATGCCCCGATTGACGGTCCGGATGGTCGCGCGTCTGCAGGGTTTTCCAGATGACTGGAGTTTTGTGGGCGGAAAGACACAAGCTTATCGCCAGGTGGGTAATGCATTTCCGCCGCCGTTTGCCCGAGCATTTGCGGAGCAGTTTAAGTCATGCCTCAGCGCATCACGACGACTCGTGCGCGCTGCCAGCTAGGTGTTTGAGTGTGGCGGATACTATCACCCCCGATCGGCGGAGCGAGAACATGCGCCGCATCAAAAGCAAGGGGATGAAGCCAGAGTTGACTGTTCGCGGCTTAGTCCACGCGATGGGCTACCGTTTCCGTTTACATGTTACCAATCTTCCCGGCAAACCCGATCTCGTCTTTCCTAGACTGAGAAAAGTAATTGACGTTCGCGGTTGCTTCTGGCATCAGCATGGGAAGTGCATCGATTCGCATATACCAAAGTCCCGTATCGAATACTGGCGTCCTAAGCTACAGAGAAATCGTCGACGCGATAAGAAGAATGCCCAAAAGCTCGAAGCACTAGGATGGAGGGTTCTTGTTGTTTGGGAATGTGAAGTAGGCAATCTCAAGCGATTGATGCAAACCCTGTCGAAGTTTCTAACCAACTAGTCTTTCTTGCGCATTCTGTTAAAACGCTCCCGCTCCTGTTCAAATCGTCGAATCGTTCCTGATGGATCCTCCGGCCAAGGCTTGTAGCTTCTGAGAATATAGTCTGTCTGCTTCTTACCTGAAGCACCTTTATAGCCCTTTATATCAATTTGCCAACCTATGACATCATATCTCAATTCCCGAAGCCTCTTCTGCCAGTCGTCCTGGTCGGCCACAACTTCGAGAAGGGCAGAAGGCGTCCGATTTCCAATTCCGATCGCTTTCAGAAGTTCCCCTATGCGCACGTGTACGCTTGAATGGGATATCACTTTCTTCATCATTTCGGGATCAGCATTAAGCGAAGAAAAATGTGCTTTCTTTCCTCCGTTGCATTCCTCACAGATTGCCCAGAGGTTTTGGGGCTCATTCGTGCCACCCCAATCTCGCGGTCTCTTGTGGTCGACAACAAGAGTAATTTCGTCCTTCTCTATCGTTTTGCCGCACATTTGGCATCTGCCGTGAGCTACTCCAATAATTTGAGCCCTAAGTTTTTGACTAATCGATCCCTCATCGATAACACTCGCTCTTTCGCCTTCGTAGCTGTATAGATAGCGCTTTTTGCCATCGACGAGCGCTGTAGACATTCTTTTTCCGATTACAAACCAGGTTTTGAGCTCCCGCTTGCGTTTATCGAGATGGGTTTGGTCCTCGGGCCGCAATCCTTCCCTCTCAAGTTCTTGTCTAATTTGGCCACCGGTAATTCCGTCTGGGAACCGCTTCATTACTTCTACGATTCGAAGATGAATCTTTCCGGGTTTACTTCTTTTTGTTGCCATTCTCTTTCAGAACTCCTTGAAGACGCGGTTATCTGAATTGCCTTTGGTTCGGCATGGACGCAGTGTAGCGAAGTCCAGCGGTGATGCAAAATATCGTACTTGCCGAATTCGCAATGCCTGGGTAGTATCGACGGCCTTTGGAAAGCCGAGGGCTTGATTTGATGTTCCCAATTCTCACCAACACCTATTTCTCAGGCGCGGGGCTGATGGACATCGGCCTCGAAGCCGGCGGTCTGACATTGCAGCAAAGTTTTGAGATCGAGGCTCGCTGTTGCGACACGATGCGCCAGAACTTCGCTCACGAAGTCGTCCAATGCGACATCATTCAGAAGCTGGTGCAGTCTGAGAAGGAATGCCACGTGATGGTGGCTACCTATCCCTGCACAAAGTATTCGCCGATCGCCGACATTCACGGCGTGCGAAGGGAGACAATTTGTTCCTGCATTGCCGCTACATAGCCCTCCCTCACGGTCGGGCTGGCGGCACGTTGCCATCCGCAGGCCCGAGCTGTACGTGGTTGAGAATGTTCCCGGCATGAAGAAATTCCCGGTCGTCATGGAAGCAATGACAAAGCTCCCGGACTACTACGTACATGTTGCCTGTCCCGTCAAGACGTCGATCTGGCTGCCGCAAAAGAGAGACAGGCTGATCATAATCGGTAGCCGGCGAAACTTCGCCTGGCGCGAACCCACTTCTGAAAAGCCCGTCACGTTAGCAGATATCCTCGAGCCGGATCCCGCACCACACATCCCTGACTATGTGAGTCGCCGTCTTGCCGGCAAGTATCGAGACCGCCCGATTATCAGCGATCCGAAACGCGGTGACATCGCACCGACTTGCGTGGCGCATTACGCCAAAGACTTGAGCACGAGGCTGGTTGCGGATAGACGATTTCCGCACGGCGCGCGGCCGTACACGGTTCGAGAGTACGCGCGGCTGCAGGGAGTTCCCGACACATTCACTTTCGCGGGAAGTTCGAACGATGCTTATCGAATGATCGGGAATGGTGTTTCAGTGCCGGTGGGGAAATGGATCGGAACGGAGATTATGCGGTATTTCCAATGAAGAGTGGAGACAGGGGCGTAGCCCCGGAAGACCAAGAGGATGCGGCCCGGAAGGTCAGAGACCTTCCGCACATCTGGAGGCGGAGCCTCCGAAACAAAAAGGGAAGTGTGCCGGTAAGCCATAGGCTTACCGCCCTGTGCGGCGGCAAAGCCGCAAAAAAATAGCGGCGACGAGTCGCCGCTTACCAAAGCGGTAACAAGTTACCGCACTCCACAGTTACCGCACTCCACAAGCAAACCCCGTGAGATAAGAGAGTACCTATCTCACGGGGTGAACTGTCTACTGCCTACTGCCTACTGTCAGTTACGGCTTTTTACCTTTACCTTTTCCGCCGCCACCATGATCGTGCCCGCCAGCTTGGGCTGCGGCTTTCGGCTTGGGCTCCTGTTTAGCTGCTCCCTGTGACGGATGTTTCACCTCAGGCTTGGCAGGCTTCGCCGGGTTACCTACTCGAACTCCCTGCGGTTGCGCCTTGCGCTGGGCCTTCTCCTGGGCAGCCGCCTGTACGCGAGTCTCCTTCTGCTGAGTACGCTCCTGAGCACGCGTCTCTTTTCTTTGCTGCTGCTCAAGCTGACGAGTCTGACGCAGCGCTTCCTTGTTGCCCTTGGCGGCTTCGGCGCTCAGACGATCGATTTCCTTTTGCAGCCCCTTGTCCGCCTTTTCCGCCTGCTTCAATTCCTGGCGCTCGTCTTTAATTCTTATCTTTTGATTCCTGGCCGTGTCCGAAACACGTTCCACGCGCATCGACTTTGCCAGGTCCTTACGAAACTTCGACTGTCTGATATCGCCGGCCACAAAAACCGGCGTGTCCCGAAGTTTCTTGGCAATGCCCGGCGGCAGATCAATCTTGCCGCGTCCCCAGGCTGAGTGGATTACTGCATTTCTCAGCGGAGTCAGGGTCAAAGGATCGAGCGTCGCCCGCAGTGCTGCCAAGCGCTGCTGATCAATCGTGCGGATACTCCGCCGATCGATGGGCCGGCCCCAGGCATCCACCGGCACTACGGTGACTGCTCCGGGTACGACGTAATTAACAAGTTGTGTCGGGACGATATTCGTTCGCGTCAGATAATGTGGCTGCCAGTTATCGTCATAGTAACGCGGCGCATAAGTGTCGCCCGGGCCCAACGGTACCCAGCCAACCTGGTTCGCGTTATCCAGCGGAACAAAAGCAACGAGGGCCGGCGCATACGACGGGGTCGTATTCACGCCATCGGGAACCCAGTACCACTGGTTACCGACGTTCGCCCAACGTCCATAGTGATAAGGCGCATAGCCCCAGGGCTCACTGGAAACCCAGGTCGGGCCGTACGGATAATTGTTGGTCCACTGACCCTGCTGATACGGGACCCAGCCGGCATCGACTCGCGGTCTCCACGCATAGCCATAATTGCCGACGTTCTGCCAGTCGCCGTAATAATCAAGGTCGTTGAGGCCCGGAATGTTTGAACTCGCATACTTGTAACTTACGTTGCGCTGGTACGGATCGTAATAGTTGGGCTCATTAAGATAAGCGTCGTAGTTACTGTAGCGACCATCGTAAGAGTTCGGATATTGATAGCGGTAATAATCGTCTACCTGATATCCGGCATCACGATTATTAAGGCGCGACAGGGCAACCTCGGACGCAGCCTGGCCCAGGAGGGTCAGCATTTCGCCTTTGTTGATCTCACTTGAGCCGCCCAAACCGACTACCCGCGCCAGTCCGCTCAGCACTGAAACAAGCACGCCGCCATTCCGGTCGAAACCGACGTTGTAAAGTCCGGGCTGATCGAAATTAATCGCACCGTTGGGCGTCGCCACTTCAAATAATTCACCCGACTCCAGGTACCCGACGTCGAACATGGCCGAGCCGTCGCGGAGCGCGAGCTGAGTGCGGCGATCTTCAAGACTCACCACATCAAGCGAAGTGTTGGGATCGAGCCGCGCGAAATTGCGCCCGTTAAAAGCGAGCGAGGCACGCGAGTTATCGCGCGTGTAGATCCGATCTCCCTCTGAGAAAGGTTGATTCGCAGTGGCGGCTGTCCACACGGGATTCGCGTCCGCGTTTGCCCGGTCATCGCTGTAAGCGACTTCGCCATCCACTCGTTGAATACGAGCCGCATAGGGCAGCGCCTCAGCGGATACCGTCTGTTCATGCCTCATCCACCATGCGACGCCTAAGCCGGCGAGCACGGCAACCAGCACTACTACGACTGTTACGTGCGGCCATAATTTGATCCTGTTCATAAGAACTCTCCTTCGTTAAATCCAACCGAATTGTTTCTGTTAATCCTTTGGTTTAGTCAGTCTTTGCGGTCCAGGGACGTACTCGCCCTCGGATGCTGACTTGAAAAGCAGTTTTGACGGTGGTGACCTGTGAGGCTTATACACGATTGCATAATCAACTGTCTGTCGGTTATCACACATATAGCGCCACTCACTCGTATTCACCACAAAAAGTGTCCTTTTAGCACTCAGAACTGTCTTTTCATTGATGTTGTGGCAAGCACCATGCCCGCGCCTGCTGGATTCGAGCGCAAAACCGTGGGCTGAGGACGAGATAAGGAGCTAAGTGCTGACGGAGATGCAGGCCGCCATGAATTAGGCACACTCTTGCAAGGTGATTGCTAGAGAAGGAATCGCGGTGAAGAGCGAGCGAGAGAGTTGGCAGTTTCAAAAACGTACCATACAGGGTGTGATGTTCGCCAATTCCGTAAGGCGCTCGCATTAGGGCGACTTATCGCCGCTTTCGTAGGCGCTGACTTGTCGGCGGACGAGCTTTGCCCCAAAAGTCGTTAAGCGGTTACAGAACCGCTCGCGGTAGCGAGCGGGATAAAAACTCAATCAACCCCAACGAGGTGGCGCCATACTCGTAGGTCAAATACGGAACAAATTCAGATTTCAGCTTGAGTCTCGATCCCGCTCGCTACCGCGAGCGGTTCTGTACCAAGCGCTTTGTTGGCTCCAAGCCGACTCAAAATTGCCTTTTGGGACAAAGCATCGCGGCCGCATGGAGGGCGCGGTGGCCCGCACCGCGGCGACAAGTCGCCGCATACCAAAGCGCTGACAAAGTCAGCGCACTCCAAAAAGTGCCTGTGATAACATTGACGAGCCTTGATCGCGTGAGTTGCCCTGGCTCACGCGCGGGCTTGCGGAAACTCAGCGTAAGGACATGGCTGACGATCATAAAGAACCTGTCGGCGAAATCGAGACGGCGCTACTGGATGCCGAGTTGTTTATCAAGTATGGCTCGGCGGATCGCGCCCTGAAGCGCCTGCGCACGGCGCTGGATCGCAACCCGCGATCGATTCGCCTGCGTGAGCGAATGCGCGAAGTCGCCGCCGCCAACAAACATCCGGAAGAAGCTGCGCGTCAGTGTCTGGCGCTGGCCAGTCTCTACATTGAGCGCGACAACTTTGACGCGGCCCACGATCGCCTGCTGGAAGCGAAGACCCTCGACAATCGAATTTCAATCGTGACCGGATTGGAAGCGATTCGCCGCGCGCGTCATCCGGAGTTGCCGGCCAAACCCGCTGCGCAGACCGAACCGACGCGCATAAGACCCGGCGTTACCTTTGCGGGCGACCTGGCAACCATTAGTGTCTTTGACGCGATTCAGGCCATTGAGAACTCGCGACTGACGGGAGCGTTGATGTTGACGAACAACGCACAGGCCGGCCGCGTGCTCTTTAATGACGGCCAAATCATCGGCGCTGAGTGCGGCAAACTCACAGCGACCGAAGCTTTTCGTCAAATCGTTTAGTTCACCGGCGTGGCATTTGATTTTCAGAAGTCAGCGGAGAGTTTTCCCGTGACGATCGAAGCAGCGAGCAATACGAATTTGATTTTGGATAGTTTGAGGCAAGTGGATGAGGAAGCAGTGAGCTAGTTTGGAGTGCGGCGACTTGTCGCCGCTTTCAAAAGCGCTGACTAGTCAGCGCGATCAGGCGCGAAAGTGCCTGTCTCAGAAGTCATCATATATCTTGAGGTTGTCCGTCTTAAAACCATAAATGGTTTTGACCGTCGCTGGGGACGCGGTTCTTTCAAACCACGCCGCAGACAGCTTAACCAGATGGCGGCGACAAGTCGCCGCCTCTCCTAAAGCGCTGACAAGTCAGCGCACTCCAAAACTAATCAACCAGCACGCGAGCGTCCAAAGCTTCAGCGCGTTCGAGTGCTGACAGAAGGCGCAGAAACTGAGCATAGTTGCGTGTGCGCGAATGCAGGCGCGCTCTTTCCGACTCGCTCAAATCATTGCGCAGAATCAAATCGAGAAAATCGTAGTAGTCAGCGGTCGCGGCCCGAGGAAACTCGCGCGTGTAACTGGTAGCCTCGGAATCATCTGAACGAAATCCAGCCAACATGTCGAACACGTTGTCCGTCGTCAGGTTCGAGCCGGCGCGCGAAAGTCTGATCGGAAGACGCAGCTCGAAAAACCGCAAACCTCCGTCAGTAGTTACGCGCCGCAGCTCCTTCGTTGCCTCACCATCAAACGGCGATTCGGGATCTACCAGGATGTGCAAGAGTCGCGGCTGGTCAGCCTTGTCGAGCGTGTCAAGCATAAGCTGAACCCGGTCGGCAATAAATTTTTCAAACTGCGCGTCGATGGGATAGTTGATGCGGCCGAGGCAACCGACGGCTTCGCCTTCACCGGCCGTGTCGGGTGGCAGACACGCGGGACAATTCGGGCAGACCGCGGTTTCCTTCTGCAGTAACTCGATCTCCTCAGCTGCGTCTTCAATCCATTTCAGCTTGTCTGCGCCTGGCGCGCTCTGATCGCCCGTGGTCAGAATCGTATGCAGGTTGGAGAGCCGGCCCCACTCGCGCAGGTGCTTTTCCGGATAACGCGCGCGCAGAACGCAGGGATAGTGAACGCCGAATTCGAGAGACATCTCTAAGGCAGTGGTCAGTTGTCAGTGGTCAGCGATCAGCGGTCGGAGCCAGTTGGATTGTGGTCGATAATCTCGACGATGGCAGAAAAAGGGATCTTTACGATCTCGCCGTCGGCGCGTTCAACTTTTACGCTCGGCGTCGTCAGGGCCTGGGTAGTTTTCATGCTGCGAATGATGCCGCGAACGCGATAACCATCTTTGGTAACAATTTCGATATTGCCCTTGGTATAAAGCGGCTGGAGCGCCGCCAGGGCTCTGGTGATTTCCATCTATTTCACCTTACTTCTGGATTCTATCTCAGCCGACTGACTATACTTGGTCGAGGGATTTTCGTAAACCGGCGAGGATTAGGGTCAGAAGCCCGACCGTCAGGGAGGGCTAGTTGGGAAGTAGCTCTTCCCGAGTATGACTAGCGCAAAAGCCAAAAACTGCCTGATCGGAAAGATAGCCCTCCCTCACGGTCGGGCTTCTGACACGTAATTTACACGCAACCATTCCGCCTGATTCGGCGTATAATTTTCCGCTAGTCAGATAAGTGATTTAGACTCAGAAAACACTCGTTATGGACTCTCCGCCAGATTTCTCAGGGTTTGCCGATCAAAGCCGCAACATTGCCTGCTCGCAATGCGGCGCGCCCATGCCGCGCGAAATGCGTTTCTGCCGCTCATGTGGAAACCGGCTCGGCGAAGGCCCGGCTGAATACACTGAGACTGTGCGTTTTCCGAATGCACCCGTGGCCACCGGCGCGCGATTCACTGCCCCGTTTACTCCGGGCATGAATGCCCCGCTGGCGCAGCAAACCGGACGTGGATTCATGCGCCGGCGTCGACTGGGTTTTACGGGGATGACCTGGATGTGGATTGTGCTGGGTGTGTTTTTCGCGGGTGGCGGCGCGCTGAGCGCCCTGATGAAAGGTACTAACAGTCCCCGGACGCGCATCTCCGCCCCGGCGCCGAGCCGTTCCTACTTTGGCGTCAACCAGTTTACCAACGCGGATGGCGGGGTGACCTTCAAGGTCGTTGAGCCGCCAAATTCACCGGCTGACAAAGCCGGTTTGGTTGGCGGCGATATCGTCACAACCTTCGACGGACATCCGGTGAAAAGAAGCGACGAGATAATGAGTCTCTTGCGACAGACTCCGGTTGGCAAGACGGTTGAGGTAATCTACCTGCGCGACGGCGAAATAAAGAAGACGCAACTGACAACGATCTCAGAAGATGAGTTCGATCAACTAAACGAGGCGTTCGATGATCGGCCACAGGGCAAAGGCATTTTGGGATTTGAAAGTGACCGGACGACGACCGTATCAATTCCCGAAACCAAGACCTATGGCGTGCGCCTCGATTACCTCGAGGACAATGGGCCGGCCATGCTGTTTGGCCTCAAAGTTGGCGACATCATCACTGAATTTGACGGCGTGCCGATCCGCACTCCATCTGAATTGCTTTCGCGTGTGCGACGCGGTATTCCCTACAACCTCATTAAGGTAGTCGTAATCCGCGATGGCCAGCGCCTTGAGGTCCCGTTAAAACTCGGTAAAGACTGAGACCACGACCGCTTTGCCCAAAAAGTCGTTTTCGAGACTGTCGCTTGAAAGCCAAAGAGAGCTGTTACAGAACCGCTCGCGGTAGCGAGCGGGATAAGGACTCAAGCTGAAATCCGGATTTGCTCTGCATTTTGATCACCGACCATAGCGCCTGCTCCGTCATTATGGTTGGTCGAGTTTTTATCCCGCTCGCTACCGCGAGCGGTTCTGTAGCCGTCGAGCCCGACTTTTGGGCAAAGCCGATCACGGCCGTATAGCGAACTCTCTTCATAACAATCTATTTTTTCGGTCCCCGATCCATTAACAAGTAAGCTGGAGGGTCTCGATCAAAAACAGGCTCAAAATCAGCGGTATGACCTGGTTGCTGATCGCAATCGGGGTCCTCTTCGCGCTGGGTGCTGCCATGACAGCACTAAGGGGAAACAGACAAACTTCCGCAACCAGGGATACTTCGGATGATACTCGCTCCTATTTCGGCGCTAATAATTTCGAGGACACTGACGCCGGTGTGACCTTTGCCGATGTCGAGCCACCGGGATCGCCCGCCGACAAAGCCGGTCTGGTTGGCGGTGACATCATTACAACCTTTGACGGCCAGGTCGTTAAGAATAAGAACACGATGATGAGTTTGCTTAAGCAGACGCCACCGGGAAAAACAGTTGAAGTGATCTATGTGCGTGACGGCGAAACAAAGAAGACGCAGCTAAAGACGATTTCGCGTCAGGAGTTTTATGATCTCGCGAACGCGTTTGATGAGGGAGCCGGCGGTCGGGGTCTGTTGGGCTTCAACGAAGGTGACTCTGACACGGTGCCAATCGAAGGAACCAAACTTCAGGGTGTGCGATTGGGCGATATTGGCTCCAGCGGTCCGGCGGCTTTGGCGGGGCTCCAGGAGGGCGACATCATTACCGAATTTGACGGTACGCCGATCCGCACTGTTGGTGAACTCGTCTCGCGTGTGCGCCGCTCCAAAGCTTACAGTACGGTAAAAGTAATTGCCTTCCGAGGTAAAGAGAGGCTTGAGATTTCAGTTAAGATGGGTAAACGCCGCTAATCAATTCCGGCTTACTTCAACGCCTGCTCTCGCATTCGGCCTTCCATTTCAACCCGCTCTGCTTCCCGATCTGCTTCGCTTTCATCTGCCGCGAATGCTTTGAAAAGTGCGTAAGGTTGTTCCCTGGCGAGACGCAGTTCCCAGGCTTCCCGGCCGTCGTGTGAAGGTCGAGCAAACCACAGCGCATCAAAATCCGAATCGATCGTCTGTACTCCTTTCAAGAGATCATCCGCCCTTCCGGCGAGATCAGCGCGGGTCTCCGCTCGCAAAAGGACGCGTTGCACTTTCCAGCCGTGCCGCTGGTAGGTTGCGATGATTTCGGTGAAGAGGGCGAGCATTATTAGCTGGTACGATTATTCGACAGGATTGACATGATTAACAAGATGAAGGCTGACATCTGGCTTTTACAATTCTTGTGTTCATCCTGCTAAGCGGTTACAGAACCGCTCGCGGTAGCGAGCGGGACGAAAACTCAATCAACCTCAACGGAGGTGGCGCTTTACTCGTAGGTCAAATACGGAACAGATTCAGGTTTTAGCTTGAGTCTTGATCCCGCTCGCTACCCCGACAAGTCGGGGTTCTGTACCAAGCGCTTTGCTGGCTTCAAGCTGACTCAAAATTGCCTTTTGGGGCAAAGCCCTGTCTGAAAGGTCTGTTACGTTGATGGTTAGCCGCAGGCCGTCTATTATTCCAGCTTAACTTCAGACCGGCTTACAGTCAGTCAATAATGGTCGAACCCAACGAAACTGAATCCGCAGTTAGCTCGTCATCCCCATTTTATGTCGCTCTGAAGCGCGCGTTCGAGAAGCGGGGCGTCAGGATCGAAGACGCCTGCCCGCCTGACGATCGAGTTGCGCAGCGGGTGCTGCACGATTACGGCGCAATATTTGTCGGGTCAGAAGATATTCTGCCGCCTCCAGTCTGTGTGTTTACGAGCGAAGATCAGGTGGCGCGTTTTCAGAAAGCAGCCGGACGGGCTGCGGCCACGATCGGGAATGATGTGATCGAGTTGCAGCCGACGGCGATGACCGGGCTCTTGAAAGCACGGGCGGCCGCGCGCGCAGCCGGACTGGATATTTCTCCGCGCGACGGCGCTGAGGCCGCTCGCCGGAGTTATGCAGACACCGTGCGACTCTGGAATTCACGCTTCCTTCCGGCGCTGGATCATTGGACTGGCCTCGAAAGGCTAAGCGTGGCTGAAGCCGCGCGGCTGCGCGCGCTACCGGTGGCTAATCAGGTGCCGGAGGTTTTGGAGCTGGAGAAAACCGGGATCTTTTTCAGCAAGTGCTTATCAAAGTCAGTACTCTATTCCATCGCCGCCCCGGGGACCTCGCAGCACATTGCGATGCTGGCATTCGATGCGAATGAATTCCAGGACGAGCGCGTGCGCGAGATTCTGGCGCGCCAGGGGTGGTTTCAAACGGTGCTCAGTGATCTGCCTCACTTTACGTTTCTCGGATTAGCCGAAGCGGAATTGCCGGAGCGAGGATTGAAGAGCGTGCAAGTAGACGGGCAGAAATTCTGGATCCCCGACGTCTGGTAAGGGCTTCGCACAAAAGTCGTTTTCGAGACTGTCGCTTGAAAGCCAAAGAGAGCTGGTACAGAACCCCGACTTGTCCGGGTAGCGAGCGGGATAAGGACTCAAGCTGAAATCTGGATTTGCTCTGCATTGTGATCACCGGCCACAGCGCCTGCTCCGTGATTATGGTTGGTCGAGTTTTTGTCCCGCTCGCTACCGCGAGCGGTTCTGTAGCGGTTTTTGCCAGCGCCCCTCTGACGTAACAACCATAGTTTCAGGGCATGGCCGGTCCTATTCGCGACTTGGGACTTGACCTGGATTCCGTTAAGATTAGTCACCTCCCCGCGAGTATCATTCGGGAAATCAGCAATCCATGATTAGAAAAGTTATCTTGCTCATCATCCTGGCTACCTTTGCCGGCGCAGCCCAGGCCCAGCCCAAGGCATCACCGTCGCCTTCACCGCAATCACCACAAACGCGTCCGTTTGAGCTTTCCGAATACGGGGTCGGCCTGCAGCCGGACGCGCGTCTGATCATCGTAATGGCTGCGCTTGAAGCCGCCGGTTTCGATCCGACGCCCCCAGGCAAGCAGCCTTCTGCCTTTCGCACTCTGGTGCGGAAGGATCAGGCGAACCTTGATGCGGGACTGCGTGAACGACTGAAGAGTTTCTTCGAGAGAAATAAGTTGCCGGCGCCGGCTACTGCCGCCGATCAAGCGGCCCGCTATGTCTCGCTGGCTTACGCGCTGGGTGCGCCGCCCCTGCTCGACTCACCACTGCGTTCTGAAGATCTTCCGTCAGGCGTTCTGGAAGTCCTCGACTTTGGTTCGCTGGTACAGGAGTTCTATCGAAAGTCTGACATTGATGAACGTTTGGTTGCTTACATGCGTGCCTATCAGACCGAGGGTGATCGCATGCGACAGCCGGCCGCCGAAATGGTGCGCGCGGTGCTGTCTTACCTGCACACACGGCCGATTCTGGTGAGCAGCGAGCGTGTGCGGGTCAAGAGTCCCGACAAAAAGAAAAGCAACACTACGGTTTACTCAACGCGTGAGCACGAACGACGCTTTTATATCGTGCCCGATTTGTTGGCGGCGCCGGGAGCGGTTAATTTCCGCGTCATCGCCGACGACTACTATGCGATCGTTCCCGAAGGTACCGATCCGGCTTCCTCAGAACTCCGCCGTGGCTATTTGCAATTCGTAATCGATCCGCTGGTGCTGAAGTTCAATAAAGAGATTGCCGCCCACCGCGAGCCGGTGAAGCAATTGATCGACGCGCGCACGAAAGATGGCGGCACCGTATCGCCGGACGTATTTGTAGTAGTCGCGCGATCGATGGTAGCGGCCGCCGACGCGCGTTTTGAGGAATCGCTGAGATTGTCGGCGGTCACAATTTTCCAGCGCCGCCGTTTGGAGCAGGCCAAAGACGACGCCACTCGCAAAACCATCGCCCGCGAGGCCGAAAGTGCCCGCGCCGCGATTGCCGACGAAGCGATCGCCCGGCTGGCCGAAGATTACGAACGCGGCGCGGTGCTTGATTTCTATTTTGCCGGTCAGTTGCGCGACTTCCAGGACTCGGGCTTTGATGTGGCAAGCTTCTTTGCGGAGATGGTTACCGGGTTCGAGCCGGCGCGTGAAAGCAAACGCCTGACGGAAGTTAACGAGGCGCGTGAACGCGCCCTGGCTGCTCGTAAGGCCCACGCTCGATACTCGCTTTGGTTAATCGATCCCGCTTTGGAAACGCGGGAAACTACGGACACTACGCGAACTTCGGCGCTGGTCAAGAATCTTACCGAGATCGAAAAACTTCTCCAGACCAGAAACTATGAAGCCGCAGAGACCCGGCTGAAATCCCTGTTGCAGGAGTATCCGGGCGATGCGCGCCTGTTTTTCAACCTGGGTCAAACGGCCAGTCTGTGGGCGCGTGACACGACCGACGACGATCTGCAAACGCAGAGATTGAACCGCGCGTTGGCCAACTATGGTTTTGCCGTGCAGGCTGCTTCGCTCGAAACGGATCGCGCCCTGCTCTCGCGAGCGCACGAAGCGATGGGCCGCATCCTGGCGTTCCTGGATCAAAAGGGTGAAGCGTTAAAGGAATTCGAAGCGGCCATCAAGATTGGTGAAGTGACCGGCGGTGCTTACCGTGATGCGCTGGAAGGAAAAAGAAAACTGGAGCAGCCTTAGCTGACCAAAGGCAGTGTCAACTTAAGGCGACGAAGGGGATTCTCCGGGCGCGGCGGCTTGCTCATCAGCAACCCAGGAAACAAACAAGCGAGTCCAATTTTCCTGCGGCTCGGCAATCTGCACGCCAACCCGTGCGGTTCCGTAGATCGCCGGCGACAGACGGACCACTAGCGCCGTAGCTTCGGTCGGCGAACCGTCGGGGCGATGCGCGCGAATGTAAAGCTTTTCGCCTATGGCCACCTTCTGGTTTAGATGGAACAGCGCGCCGGAGGTTGAAATGTCATCGGTCTCGGTAGGTTCGCTCCAGGCCGCGCCGTCTTCAGAGCGGCCAGAGACGACGATCGGAAGGCGCAGCGCCATACGGAGCGCAAAGCGTCTCTCTTCGTTTTGATACGGAGTGCTCATAACGGTCGCCACAGTATTCTCACTGCCCCGAGGGCTGGTTCGACAATAGCCTAACTAGTATATGCCCTTTGACCCTTTTCCTGCTCGTTCCAGGTGTAGAAACCTTCGCCGCTTTTCTTGCCGAGCTTTCCTTCGCTGACCATTCGCCGCAGGATCTCGGGCGGGCGGAAAGTCTCCGAACCCAGCTTGCCGTGCAGATACTCGGCGATACTCAATCTTACATCCAGGCCCACCAGATCGGTCAGACGCAGCGGGCCCATCGGGTGGTTATAACCGAGTTCCATCGCTGTGTCGATGTCGTGCGCGCTGGCTACGCCCTGCTCAAGCATCCGCATCGCCTCGAGCCCCAGGGTCACGCCCAGCCGGCTTGATGCAAAGCCAGGGACATCGCGCACGATGATCGGCTCTTTCTTCATCCGGGCAGCCACCTCGCGGACGGTAGCGGTGGTGGCGCTGCTGGTTTGCTCGCCGATGACGATTTCTACCAGGCGCATGATGTGTACAGGATTGAAGAAGTGCATACCCACGACCTGTTGAGGCCGCGATGACCGTGAGGCAATTTCGCCGATCGATAACGACGAAGTATTGGTGGCAAAGATGCAGTCTTCTCTGATCAGCGCTTCGGCTTCACGCAAAAGATCATGTTTTAGCTGGAGGTTTTCCGGAGCGGCTTCGATGACCACGTCCGCGTCGCGAATTTCTTCCAGGCGCGTCGCTCCACGAATGTGCTGCAACGTTTCGTCGCGATCGGCCTCAGTTATCTTCGCCAGCTGGATTGCTTTGGTCAGGTTTCGTTCGATGGCTTGCACCCCGCGCGCCAGGGCGTCCGTATTCAGGTCGCGCATGACCACCGCGTAGCCCGCGGCGGCCGCCACCTGCGCAATGCCGTGGCCCATCGTGCCGGCGCCGAGCACAGCTATAGCGCGAATTGGGCGAGCCGAAGCCATATTCTTATTTTCGTCCGAGATGGTTCTCAATCTCGTCTCTCGAAGCGTGGCCGAACCGGAATGGTGGATGCTCAATTCAGGCCAAAATCTGGCTGGGGCCAGCCTGGTTCGACTAACTTGTACACCACTAGTTATACTATACGCGCAACTAAAAACGCCAATACATTTCCCGCTTATCGCGACTTCCAAAGGCTCGGAAGGAGATCAAACCAGCTTGGGCAAACAAGAACTTACCCGTCAGGTAGTCATCATCGGCTCCGGACCGGCCGGCCTGACCGCCGGCATTTACGCGGCCCGCGCGAACCTTAATCCATTATTGGTCGACGCGCCGGCTGATACTGAGAAGCAGACCACCCCTGGCGGGCAGTTAATGATTACGACCGACGTCGAGAACTATCCCGGTTTTGCGGAAGGTATCCAGGGACCCGACCTGATGGTCGAGTTCCGCAAACAAGCCGAGCGGTTTGGCACTGAGTTTCTGGAAGAGTGGATTACCGAGGTCGATCTGCAGAAACGTCCGTTTACGCTTCATACTGAAAACAAGATCATCAAGGCCGAGTCTTTGATTATCGCTTCAGGCGCATCGGCAAAGTGGCTGGGTATTCCCGGCGAAGCTAAAACGCCCGAAGGTTTTGGTGGGAACGGCGTCTCTGCCTGCGCCACCTGTGACGGTCCTCTGCCGGCATTTCGTAACAAACATTTGGTCGTCGTGGGCGGCGGCGACACCGCCATGGAAGAGGCAACCTTCCTGACGCGTTATGCCAGGCGGGTTTTTGTGGTTCACCGTCGCGACAAATTACGCGCGTCAAAAATCATGCAGGACAAAGCATTTCACAACGACAAGATAGAATTCATCTGGGACACGGACGTCGTCGCAATCCTGGGCACGCCGGAGCAGGGTGTAACGGGCGTGCACCTGCGACAGGTCAACACGGGTGAAGAAAAGGTCTTTGATTGCGAAGGAGTCTTTATCGCTATCGGTCACAAGCCGAACACTGATTTGTTCAAGGGGCAGATCGAAATGGACGCAGTCGGCTATATCAAAACTTCCGGCCACTCAACGGCCACAAACATTCCGGGCGTCTTTGCCTGCGGCGACGTGCAGGATTCAGTCTATCGCCAGGCGGTCACGGCGGCGGGCACGGGCTGCATGTCGGCCATCGATGCCGAGCGTTTTCTGGATCACTTGCCAATTGCGCTGCCCACTGGCACAGAAGTCACCATCGAAGGCGAACGCATCTCGCCCGATCACAGCGTGATTGTTTTACCCACCGGCGAGGTGGTGCCGAATGAGCCGGCGTTGGATTAAAGGCAAGTGTTGGGGCGCGTGGAAAGTCAACACTTCGCGAGGTCACAACAACACAATCGAATCGTCTTTCGGACGTCGCCGCGGAACTGGTGGAGGTTCACGGATAGGCGACGGTTCTTCTGTGAAAATCGGTTCACCGCGCGGCACCGGGCAGAAGTCGCAGTAGTAACCCGTACGCTCCTTACGTTCTTCGCATTCATTGCAGTCCAATGCCTGCCCGGTCTTCATCAACGCATCGAGCAGCGGAATCAGCCGGCGGCCCCGCTCAGTCAGTTCATATTCAACACGACGCGGCAGTCCGCCATAATTATTCCTAATTATCAGCTCATCGTGCTCCATTTCGCGCAGCCGGCCCATCAGCGTGCGGCTGCTGATCGGATGCAGATCTTCCAATAACTCCGTGGTGCGTTTTGGTCCAACAGAGAGATCGCGAACCAACAGCATGGTCCATTTGTCGCCGACCAGTTGCAGCGCGCCGGCAATCGGACATCCATCAATCTTACGTCGTCGCATGCTCTCTCTTTCCGGAAAACGCGGAGCCGTCGACAATCAACGCTTGCTCGGGCTTTCGATTGGCTGAGATTACTCGGTTACGATCCGGTCTGGCAAGAAGATTCACCTCCTGCGTGAGTTAGCCCGAGCCATAATCATCACGGATTTATCTTGAAATCGTTTTGGCTTTGCCGCAGAATACCCCGTCGTCGATTTACATTTCTCAAAGCCGCCTACGCAGAAAGCGGCGCCTTGTTTTCTTTCCTGATTTTCGCGTCTCTGGCTGCAGGAGAACCCCACAAATGATCGGGCAAACTATTTCTCATTACCGGATTGTCGAAAAACTCGGCGAAGGCGGCATGGGGATAGTGTATATCGCGGAAGACACCCTGCTCGGCCGGCGCGTGGCCATTAAGACTCTCACCACCGGCCGCGCCGCGAAGGATCCTCACTTTCGCAGTCGCTTTCTGCGCGAAGCCCGCGCAGTCTCAGCCCTTTCGCACCCGCATATCGCCACGATTTACGATTATGGAGAGACTGCCGACGGCGAACCTTACATTGTCCTTGAGTTGGTCAGGGGCGAGACGCTCGGCGAGCTGATGCTCACGGAAAAACTGACCATTCCGCGCGCTCTTGAAATCATTGCGCAGGTCGGTGAGGCGCTGGGCGAAGCGCATCGCCATGGCATCGTGCATCGTGACATAAAACCTACCAATGTAGCGATGGACCATCGCGGTAATGTGAAGGTGCTCGACTTTGGGCTGGCGAAACAAATCCCCACCGGACCGGTTAACGTTTCCGATCCCGATCGACCGACTCTGATGCATACCCGAACGCAGGAAGGAGTGGTCCTGGGCACTCCGATGTATCTATCGCCTGAACAGGCCACGGGAGATGAGATCGATGCGCGCAGCGATCTGTTCTCTCTCGGCGCATTACTCTACGAGTGCATCGTCGGCACACCTCCATTCGAGGGGAAGAGCCAGATAGAGATTTGCGCGAAAGTGATTCGTGACGATCCGCCGCCACCTTCGGAGCTTAACTCTGCCGTCAGCAAAGAATTGGATCGCATCACTCTGAAAGCTTTAGCGAAAAAGCCGGAAAATCGGTATCAATCTGCCGATGAAATGATCGCGGATCTAAGTGCCGAGAAAACTCAGTCGGAGATGCGCGGATCCGGACAGACCGTCACGCGGATAATCCCTCAAACACGCGTATCGCAGCCGACCGGAGCCGTGGCTACGCTGTCAGACATCTTCAGGCGGCCACGGCTTTCTATTGGTTATGTTGCCGCGGCCTTGCTCGTAGTGAGTGCGTTGGCATTGGTCACTTGGTACTTGATGAGCGCCAAGCCGCACAAGCCAACTGTAGAAGCGGAGCGTCTCTATGAGGCAGGCGCCAATGCGTTGCGCTCGGGTTCGTTTTTCCAAGCCAGCAAGGCGCTGGAGCTTGCCATTCAGAGTGATGACCAGTTTGCGTTGGCCCATGCGCGTCTGGCCGAAGCATGGATGGAACTGGACTACAGCGATCGAGCGAAAGATGAACTACTGCGGGCGGGCGAACTCTCACGCGACCGTTCGTTGTTAACCCCGGTGGATGCGCTTTATGTGGACGCGATAACTGCGATCGTTCGCCGAGACTTTCCCCGGGCTATTGCCGCTTATTCGGAAATCGCGCGCCAACAACCGGATCAGTCTCACGTTCACGTTGATTTGGGGCGGGCGTATGAAAAGGACAACCAACCGGAAAAGGCCGTCGAAAGTTATGTCGCCGCCACCAGGTTGGACTCTCAAAACGCGACGCCTTACCTGCGGTTAGGTATCCTTCATGGCCGGCAGCTCAAGTTGAGTGAAGCCAATGCGGCTTTCGATAAGGCTGAAATAATTTTTCAGGCTCTGGGGAATGTTGAAGGACGCGCTGAAGTGGCATTCCAGCGCGGCGTGTTGCTCAACGACATAGCCGGGAAAGTTTCTGAGGCTCGGGTCCAACTCGAGCAGGCGCGCGACATCGCGCGGATAGTCAATAATCAATACCAGCACATCAAGATTCTCTTCCAGTTAAGCAGCGTGTCAGCGAAGGAAGGCAAGTCCGATCAAGCAGAGCAATATGCGCACGAGGCAATTGAACTAGCGCAAGCCAATCACATGGAAAGCCTGATTGCGCGCGGCTCGCTTGAGGTTGGCAACGTCCTTCTGGGGCGCGGCAACTACACCGACGCTGAGAAGTTTTTTCAACAGGGACTGGAAGCCGCCCAAAGATATGGTGGCCGGCAGAATGAGGCGCGGGCGCGATTATCTCTGGCGAGCTTGTATATCCAGCGCGGCGAAACTGATCGCGGCCTGGGCTATATTGATCAGGCACTGGCTTTCTATCAACCTGGGGGCTATCGTACCGAGACATCTCAGGCGCTGATTCTGCGTGGTCGTGCGTTTAAGCAGAAGGGTGACTACACGGCTGCACTCCAATCGTTCCAGGAGCAACTGAAACTTGCCGAGCAAACAGGCGATCAGGCACAGATAGCTTACTCGCACGGCAGTATCGGCAGCCTCATGCTTGTCCAGGAACAATACGCTGAAGCCCGTCAGCATTTCGAGGAAGGCCGGACGAGATACAAAGCGATGGGTAATCAACTGTACGAAGGTTACGCTTTGATGAATCTCGGCTCAGCATACTGGGGATTGGGCAACTCTGAGGACGCCCGCAAAATGATCGAAGAGGCCTCGGAAATAGCCAGGAAAAGCGGCTCGACCGCCCTCCAGTCGGCGATCGATTTGGTAGAAGCACGGATTCTTTTGAGTGAAAGAAAACTCGCACCGGTCGAAGCTAAGAGCCGCCAGGCCCTTGAATTGGCGGGCGCTCAGGATAAGGCTGTCGCAGTCGAAGGGAAATATCTGCTGGGATTATCTCAAGCGCTCTCAGGTCGCGCGCCCTCAGGTACAGCTCTATGCCAGGAAGCGAGCGATGCTGCGGCGCCGCTCGGTGATCCGTTGTTGCTTGCCAAAGCCCAACTCGCACTTGCCGAAGCAGCACTTGCTTCCGGCGACACGAAGCGCGCGATCGAGATGGCCCGGCAGGCGCAAACTTTCTTTGCCGGCGCCGGGCTTTTGGAATTAAACTGGCGCGCCTGGCTCATCGCGGGATTGGCAAGCCAAAAGGCCGGCGACCGCGCCAATGCACAACTTTACCTGAAGAGTGCCGCTGACGGGCTCTCGTCACTGCACCAGAAATGGGGCGAGGAAGTGTTCAAGAATTATCAGACTCGCGCTAATATTCAGATTTACCGCAGACAGCTCGATCAAAGTTCTGCGGCTGTACGCTAGTTAACGGAAACTATTACTAGTCCGAAAAAGGAGACTCACAAATGGTAGCCAGGAAAACTTCACGCAAAAGAAAAGCCCCGTTGCTCGACACTGATCCGCCGATCATCGTTGGCGGCGGTGGTTCCACGCTCGTCTGGGTGCGTAATGATTTCACATTCACACAGATTCCACTCTCAGCCGTTAAGGCAGGTGCCCCAAAGCCCAAGACCCCAAACAATTATCAAATCTGGGAATGCGCAGTTGACGTTACTACTCTGGTAGTACGACTGAATAAAGGGGCTGGACATTCAAAACACACCGGCTTGGATCCAAAAGGGTATTCCACAGAGTTCGAAGTTTAGCTTTGACTATCCCCAAGCGGAGCGGCAGAGGCTGGGCCGTTACGTTCTCCGGCAGAACTCTGAACCAGCATTGTTGCGCCCAGCCACGACGGATGCAGCCGCGGGTCAGTAAGAAGTCTGCCCGCCGTTTTGGCCGCGAGTCCCCGCGGCTGCATCCGTCGTGGCTGGGCGGCCTACTTCAGCGAAAGTTGAAATCGTTTCACGCGACGGGTGCACAACGCTTCGAATCTTTCGAATTGGCGATTTCCATCTCGCAATATGGAATGAGTTCACCAGGATGCGCGGATCCGCCGGACGAACCCTGCTTTTGCCCCCTCGAAAAAAAAGCAACCCGAAGCGGTGGGAGCCTCGGGTTGCTGCTGGTTTCAGCTTGCAGTGAATTTCTTCTTACCAAGTTCCCTGCGTGCTGCCACCGTCGACGTGGGGCAAATCGAATTCATTATTGAAGGTCATCAATTACGGGCTGTCAGCACCACTTCCTCGACCCTCAAATCCAGGCTTGCGAGTTCGCGTTCGATCGCGCGTTCAGCGCGTGACTTCAACGCCTGCAGGCCTGTGCTGGTCCCGGACATCCACGCCTGAGTGAAGAAGTAATGGTTACCGTAGCGGTTGAAGATCAACTTCGCGTTGTCATCAGCCTTGCCGGTGACGGAGTTCATCTGTACCAGCGCGCGAGCGTGTCCGTCATTACTTACCAACTGCAGAATGTCGGACGAGTCGCTAATGTTTCTAACCGTGTACTGTCCTGCAGGCAGCGTCACCTTTCCTACGCTGAACTCGAATGGAATGTCGGCTTGCAACACTATGCGGTTGCCTGATTGACCCTTTACCGACACTGCGCTGCACAAGATCACCAGCGCTAACGTTGCAATTACGCTGTAAATCCCCTTTCTCATTTTTTAAGCTCCTTGGTTACCCGTTGAGTCTGTCGCAGTCCTTTTCGGGCCATCTTAAAGTCGGCCTCAGCCGCGTTCTGGACTCAACGTGTGACAGTTCCTTCTAGCGATTGTCATGCCGTGGAGTGACCAATCACTAGCCTTTCGCTAATCGACTGACAGGCAGTTACTTGCCGACCGATTGGCGTCTGCAAACGACACGAAAAGATCGAGAACTCATATCAGAACTGATAGTTCGCTATCAGTTGCGATATGCTAAACTCACGCACTGTTAGGGTTCGATTCGATTAAAGGACTTCTGGCGGACGCGGCTCTCATCACTTTCATGAATCCCAGACTGATCGCCATCAACGGAGCTCAAAGGGGAAGCACGTACCCTTTAGAGGTTGACCCCGTTTCCATCGGACGCGAATCCGCAAACGTGGTTTGTGTGAGTCACAGTTCCGTGTCGCGGCGTCATTGTCTGATCAAACAGAGTGGCGAGGACTTCGTGATTTGTGACCTTGATAGCTACAACGGCACTTTTGTTAATGGCGTTCCGATCAAAGAACAGACGCTGGTTCACGCCGATCAAATCAAGATTGGAAGTATTTCGTTACTTTTTCTCGTCGGAGAAGGTGAAGATCCGGCTCTGGTAAGTCTGGTGCTGCTGGACGACTCAAACGTCGTTACCCAGTCTGTCCGTCAGGTGCGTCCTGAAACCCTCCGTCACCAGACCGAGGAGGCGCTGCAAAGCACGGAACACGAGCGAGTCGCGCGAGATCTAAGCGCCTTATTGAAAATCGGTTCGCGCATCAATCTGCTGCGCAACATCACGGACCTGCAACAGGAGATTCTGAATTCGGTATTCGAAGTAGTGCCCGCGGATCGCGGCGCGATCCTGCTGAGCCGGGGAGAACAGGAATTCTCTTCGCTCTATGGCCGCGATCGGGAGAATCAAAACAGGCCGGTTCACATAAGTCGCACCGTCGTCGATAAAGTGATGTCTGAAGGCGTCGCCATTCTGAGCAACGATATCCGTACCAGTGAAGCGCTGGCCACCGCCGAAAGTTTGGTAGCCGACCAAATTACTTCGCTTATGTGTGCGCCGCTACTCGTGTTTGAAAAGATCGTGGGCCTCATTTATCTCGACACCATTGATCCCATAGTTCAATTCGATGAAAGACACTTGCGACTACTGGCCGGAATCGCCGGAATTGCCGCTGTGTCTTTAGAGAATGCTCGTCAGATGGAATGGCTAGAGGGAGAGAACACCCGGCTGAGATCTACTCTGGCGATCGAACACAACATGGTGGGCGAAGGCGAGGCGATGCAGGAAGTTTATCGCTTCATTGAGCGAGTGGCGTCCACAAAATCGGCGGTGCTGATTTGTGGCGAGAGCGGCACGGGGAAAGAGTTGGCGGCTCATGCCATTCATGACAATAGCCCGCGCGCGGTCAAGCCCTTTGTGGTAATCAATTGCGCCGCACTCGCAGAAACTTTGCTTGAAAGTGAATTGTTCGGACATGAACGAGGCGCGTTCACCGGCGCCATCGCTCAGAAAAAAGGCAAGCTTGAAGTTGCGGACGGCGGCACCGTGTTCCTCGATGAGATTGGTGAAATGCCTCTGCCGATGCAGTCAAGGCTGCTCAGGTTTTTGCAGGACCATCGGATCGAGCGCCTCGGCGGCACGCAATCGATTGGGCTTGATGTGAGGATAATTGCAGCCACAAACCGGAACCTCGACGAAGCAATTGCCCGGGGAATATTCCGGGCCGATCTTTATCATCGACTCAATGTGGTGAAAGTAACGATGCCGCCGCTACGCGAACGGCGCGAAGACATTTCCCTGCTGGCGAGCTATTTCGCGGCAAAGTACTCCAAGGCGTGCAAACGGACAGTGAATGGCATCTCGCCGTCCGCGCGCGCGTTGTTGCAGAGCTACGAGTGGCCCGGCAACGTGCGCGAGTTGGAGAATGCCATCGAGCGAGCGATTGTCCTGGGGTTAGGCGACATCATCGAAACCGATGATTTGCCGGAGCGGATTATGGAGAACGAGGGCAAGTTGCCGATTGCGAAATATTACGAAGCGGTTAAGCACGCCAAACGCGAACTCATACTCAACGCGCTTGAGCAGGCCAAAGGAAACTACACCGAGGCCGCAAACGCGCTGGGCGTGCATCCAAACAATCTGCACCGGCTGATCCGCACACTGGATTTGAAATCCGCGATTGGGAAAGGCGAAGGGCTAAGAGCTAAGGGCTAAGAGCGAAGAGCACGGACGCGCCGTTCCCCTCAGCTCTTTGCCCTTAGCCCTGGGCTCTTGCCTCTTTGCTACGGTCGAAGGTTGATATTGTAAGTCTTAATCTTGGAATTCAGAGTGGTTGGATTCATTCCCAGCAGGCGCGCCGCGCGCGATTGATGCCCGCCGGTTTGGTCGAGGGCGCGACGAATTAGATCGATTTCAAAGCGACGCACTTCGTCATAGAAGTTGACGCCTCGGCCGACGTCAATGCCCGAGGACGCACCGGCCCCTTCACGCACCACGGCCCGCGCTGACTGTGGGTCGGCGATTTCCGGCCGCAAACATTCTCGCGAAATCTCATCTCCGGGCGCGATCACGACCGCGCGCTCGATCGCGTTTTCCAACTCGCGCACGTTGCCCGGCCAGGAATAATTCTCGAGCAACGACAGCACTTCGGGCGCGATTTGCTCAGACACCTGGCGCCCATTCTCTTCGTTGTACTTGCGTGTGAAATGCTGGGCCAGCGGCAAAACGTCCTCGCGCCGGTCCCGCAACGGCGGCAGCTCGATCGGCACCACCGATAGCCGGTAGTAAAGATCCTCGCGAAACATTCCCTGGCGCACCGCCTCTTTCAGATCGATGTTGGTGGCCGCGATGATCCGCACGTCGACGCGTCGCGGAGTGGTGTCGCCAAGAGGCGTGAACTCACGCTCCTGAATCACGCGCAGCAGACGCACCTGGGTCTCAGGCGGAATGTCACCGATTTCGTCGAGAAAGATCGAACCGCCGTCGGCCACTTCAAACAGGCCTTTCTTGGCGGCGACGGCGCCGGTGAACGCTCCGCGCGTGTGACCGAACAGTTCGGATTCGAGCAACTCGGTAGGAATATTCGAGCTGTTAACAGTAACGAACGGCTTGGTCACCCGCGGGCTGGCCTCATGAATCGCTTTGGCAATTAACTCTTTGCCGGTGCCGCTTTCGCCGGTGATTAGAATCGTGGAGCGCGCCGGCGCGACCTGTTCCACCACGCGAAAGACTTCCTGCATGATGTCGGACCAGCCAATGATTGCTCCGCGATCGACCTCGCGGCTCATTGCCTGGCGCAACGACCGTCGTTCCTCTTCCTTCCGTCTCCGCTTGACGCCCGCCGCCACCTGAGCGCTGATGTGTTCGTTCTGGAAGGGTTTGCGAATGCAGCCAAAGGCGCCCTTCTCCCAGGCGGCGATGGCCGTATCGAAGGTGGCGTACGCAGTGATCATTACGACTACGGCTTCGGGATCGAGTTTGAGAAATTCTTCCAACGCTCGCAGTCCGCCAATCCCCGGCATCGAGACGTCGAGCAACACAGCGTCGTACGAACGCTTGGTATAAGCATCCAGACCTTCTTCGCCGGTCTTAGCAAGATCCACACGGTAGCCCTCTGACGACAACAACGTCTCGAGCACGTCCCGCATGATTTCCTCGTCGTCAACGACGAGCACTGAACCTTTTTTGGCCATCTTGAAGTGCGGTGACTATCACCGCTTTTTCAGAGGGGCCGCGACCGTGTCCTGAAGACCCGCGAAATGCCTACGCCCCCGACTGGTACAAAAGCGAGATTATTACCGATACGAACAGCAAAAAGCTAATGATGAAGGGGGACGCTAACTATAGCGCTGCGGCTTGCAGGCGCAGCCTGGGGTCCGTGGTCGGGAGGGTGATGCGAAAGGTAGTGCCGAGGCCGGGCGTGCTGGAGACGCTGATGTGTCCCGAGTGCTCCTGGACAATACCGTAAGTAACGGCGAGACCCAGGCCGGTGCCGCGGCCGACACCTTTGGTGGTAAAGAATGGATCGTAGATCTTGGTAACGTCTTCCGGGGCGATGCCAATTCCTGTATCCGCAACTTCAACCACCAGCAAACCGTCCTCGCCATTTCGGGTGGAAAGCGAAACCCGGCCATTGCCGTTGGCGATTGAATCGCGCGCGTTCAAGATCAGATTCGTAAACACCTGTTGCAGCTTGACTGAGTTGCCGTGCACCTGCGGCAGATTCTCGCCATAGTCGCGCACGATCTCTATCTGGCTGCGACGTAATTGTGGCTCGAGCAACTGCAGCGTGTCATCAAGCACCCGATGAATATTGATTGAATCAAACTCAGCTGCGCTGCCGGTGCGTGAAAAGTTCAGAAGGTTATTGACGATATCGGTGGCCCGTTCAGCCTGCCTTCTCACTTTCAGCAGCAGCGCATGCTTGGGATCGTTTTCGGACAACATGCCCAGCAGCATTTGCGTGTAAGAGGAAACTCCCGTCAGCGGCGTGTTGACCTCGTGCGCCACACCGGCAGCCAGCAAACCGATCGAGGATAGTTTCTCACGCTGTTGCAGTTGCTCTTCCAGGTGCAGACGTTGGGTGACATCTTCGAATACCACCAGCGCTCCGGTTTGCTCATCCGCATCGCAAAGCGGCGCGAGCGCAATATTGAGCACCAGCGAACGACCGCCGCGCGTGGCGGTATGCAACTTATAAATCTGGCGCGTTTGAGGTAACTGCCAGCCATCAGGGCCCAACACCTGATGGAGCGTGTCGGCAAAATCCTCAGCGAACAGCTCCTCGACCTTTTTCCCGACGGCCTCATCACGGGTAATCGAAAAGATTTCTTCCAGAGCTGAGTTCAGACGGGTAATCCGCCCATCGAGATCGACGGCCATCAAGCCAACATTGATCGACTCGACAATCGATTCATTGAATTCCTTAAGCAGCTCGAGCTCAGCGGCACGATGTTGCTGCTCCTGATAAAGCAAACTGTTTTCGATCGCGACGGCGATGTACCCGGAAACCGTGCGCAGGATCTCGACATCTTCTGATGACAGCAACGCTCCATCAGCGGAACGGCCCAACCCGATCACTGCCACCATTCGGCCCCGCACCACGCACGGCACGTAGTAGTGCAGTACGCGCCGCACAAAACCGTCGCCTTCGGGCGCCATTTCGAGATCGTCTGCCCGGACTACGCCGGTTTCAGAGGAACGCGTGCGAATCATCTCGCGAAAATCAGAAGGCACGTTTATCTGGGTCGACAGGCCAGAAGCCCGGGCCACGCGGTAACCTGAGGGTTCGGCATCGTCTTCGACAAAGATCGCCAGCCGCTCAACGTTCATGACTTCCCGCAGGTGTGTGATCAGCGAATCAATCAGGGGATCGAACGCGGTAGCAGAAATTGTGCGACCGAAATCCAGGAGACTGCGGCGCAGATCGTAACGGCGACCATAGAAGAGGCGGTCAACGCGTTCCTGCAGGAAATTCTTTACCGGCGCGGCAATCATCACTATGCACGCCATGGCCGCCACCGAAAGGATCAGGCGCAAGGTAATTTCGCCAGTCGAAGCGACGTTGCCGCTCAAGGCATAAAGACCCGCGAAATAAACAATGGCGCCAATCGCTACGGCAATCGCCAGCGTCGTGAACGCATAAACAGCGGCGCGGCGCACCACCAGCTCTACGTCCATCAAGCGATACCGTACGACCGAATATCCGAGCGCCAACGGAATCAGAATCAGCGGTATAAAAGAAGCATCGGTTAACGAGCCGGCCGTATCCGCGCCAATGATGTAACCCATGCCGTAAAGCAACATGAAGGGCGCGATTGCTAGCAAAGATCCCCAGACGACCCACTTCAACTGCTGGCGAGCAACCGTGTTCTTGCTGATTACAAAACGCCGGACGAGCAAGGCGGCGCTAACAACAAGGGCGATGGCAAAATGAATGAACGAGGCTCTGTAAAAGCGGACTACGAATTCCGACGAATTCAGCTTTCCTATTGCGGGCAGCACCCGACTGAGTTCTCCATTGAAAAACACGAGTGTCGCGAGGCCCAGCAGCACGAAGGCCGGCAGGTACAGCAGCACACTGCGCCGTCGGCGCGGCTGGAACAAATGATTACGAACGGGATAGATCGCGCTGAAATGCAAGAACAGCGGTGCGAACAGGATGAAGCCTGCGCTACGCAGGAAGGCAATTGCCAGATCCAGATCCTTGTACGTTCCGATCGGCGTATAGAAATGAAAGACGAATGCGGCCAGGCAAAGCGACGCGAAGTGCAATACAAACGGCGAACGCCCGCCCTGTTTGAAGATCACGAACAGCCCGATGCATAGATAGACCAGGCCGATCAAGTTTACGTAGAGGTCGCGCGCCGTCCAATTCTGGACCGATCCTAAATGATCAAGGTCGGCATAATAGTTCCGAGTCTCCGGCGGGTACGAGGGGCGCTCAATAAAGTAATGAATCTTGCCGCCGACCCCGGCGATTTCGAGGTAGATTTGGACATGTTTGGCGTCGACGATTTCCTGGCACTTCGTGCCCCGCGTGATGTCCGCGCAACTACGACCGTTAGGACTGATTGCCAGCAGGCGATCACCGGGAACCAGCAGCGCTCTGGCTGCGGCCGAACCCGGCTCGACCGTCTTAGCGACAACACCCTGCGAGGTATTAACCCAGGTGACTCCATCCCAGGGCGGCGGCTGGTGGCCAAGACGCTGTGAAAAGTTCAACGCGCCGGCAGCGATCAATAAAGCCGCCGCAACCAGCAGCAACCAAGTCCTCCCTGTTAGCCCTGAACCCTTCATATCAGCTCATTAACTGGTGCATCCGACCCCAGCACACACGGAACCGGCCTGATTTAGGCAACCTATGTTCCAACTCGCAAAGGTCTGGTGAGTTACTTTTGATCTTAGAGGTCTCTCAGCGTTTTCTGATTTACACGCCGCTTCACTGCCCCTCAGAGATCGGTGACACAGTTTCGAGTCAAATCGTCTGTCCAAGTTTTCGTACTCGTCCGAGATTTTGGAGAAATGCAGGCAACTGCTGACCGAAGGTACACGGGGCACGAAAGGCTGAAGGATCCGTGCCGCCTGATGCTTAGAACCTGACTGCAATTCCTCCACGAAGTGATCGGCCGTTGGGGCCAAATTCGAGCAGTGCTTCGCCGTTGCCGGTCCTCGATTGGAAGTCCAGCAGGTTGCGCGCGTCAACGACGGCCTGCGCTCGGACGGGCAATCCGAACGTAGGCAAGTCCTGCGTGACCTGAACGCTGAGCGAAGGATCATAGACGGCCAACCGGCCCGCAAAAGGATCTATCGCGAACACGGTTGCCTGAGGCGAGAAGCGAAACACAGTCTGCACGTGAGTACCGGTCGACCAATCGCCGGACACCTGTAGGGCAGCAGTCTGGAAGAAACCATTGCTAAAGAACTCTGCCGGGTTCGTCAGGCCGTTGAGCGAAAGGCTCTGTCCGCGGCCGAGTGAGTAACCGGCTGAGGCGCTCCAGGTATGATTCAAGCGACGTGAGTAGACCAGACGGACACCGCGCGCCGAGCCTTCCTGATTGGCAACTCTCTGAATTGCCGCCGCGTTGTCACCAGAGAAAGCCGACAGGGACGTGGCCATCAATCCGACACCGCGACCACTTGTCAGATCCAGAAACGCCGTGGCTTCGACGCGGGAACGATTGTCGAGCACTCGTTCCATTCCGAATTCCAGTCGCCGGCTTTGACCCATCACCGCACGGCCGCTAACGAATGCTATTGGTTGACTGTTTGGCTGTTTGAAAGCTACCTCACCCGATTCGAAACCGGCTGAGCTTTGTAGCTCGGATTCCTGACCACCCGGCGCGTATGCCGCATGCACGCGCGTGCGTGCATTGGCGTCAAATTGGATGCCCAGCCGTGGACTCAACGAGGCGGCATTCCCAGCACCCAGGAAGCGGGAGTAATCAACTCCCAAAACCACCACTACGCCGTCGCGCACAATCCATTCATCAACCGCGCGTACTGACATCTGGCCCAGCGGGCTCGCATTTGATTTGTCACCAAGTACCGCAACGAGTCTGGCGCCACTACCACTCAGGGTCAGACGATGTCGATAGTTGGCGCGCCAACGGGCGGTGGTTTCGAACCGCTGAGGAGCGCCAGTTCCGATGCCACTCTGACCTGCAAAAATCAGATCGATGGTCTCCGAGGCAGGCAGGGCGACGGCGAAGTTGACGCCTTCGTAGGAAGGCGCGAACGGGTTCGCTGAAGCGGCAAAGTATGTCTCAACGACTCCCTGAGTACGCGCTCTGCGGCGATCCTCGCGCTGTGCTGCGGCTTCAGAGGTTTCTTCGGCTGTTTCGACTGACGCTATGGCCGAGTCATCGCCTTCGTTAGCCTGGAAGATCGAACGGCGAGTCTGCACTGATCGTAGCGTCCACTTAACGTTGTCTTTGTCTTTGCGTTGATTGACGAGGGTGTTTGCGGAATCCGCAGGTTCCAGGTTAAAGCGATAGGCGATTTCCGCCGACGGGTTGACCTGGACCGACGAGAAAAGGACTTCACCAAATCCCGCGGCTATTGCCCTCAACGAATAACGTCCAGCCGGAATCTTTGCTGAGAAGCTGCCGTCGGCGGCAGTCAGCGTTTCTTTGACGAGTTTGTTCGCGCCCTCGCGAATCAACTGGATCACCGCGCCGGCCAGCGGCATCCCCTTGTTATCCCGCACTGTTCCGGTGATGGTTGCCAGGCCGCGGGTGCCTTTGCCATGCGCTGACGTAACGCTCATTCCTATCAGCACAGCAAGAGCCACCAGCGGCGCGGTAAATCTGAAGATTTTTCTCATTGCGGCCGGACCTCCGGGCAAACCTCGCGCAGATCTGCGAAGCTCAGTTTTTAGAACGAAAGCGGACAGCAAATCTCAAGTTCGTTCGATTCTCCGGTTTGCATATCAGATGCCTGGGCGGTGATTCGGAATCCTCTGGTCCCGATCCATCGTCCGCCCGGGCGAGGGAGACCTACACCCGTTTGAATGTTCCCAATTCTTAGCTACCGGCGGGACTTGTGTCAAGGCCAAGTGGGCCATTTGACGGTCATTTTGCCGCGTGTTTTCCCCGTGTTACGATGGACTGCTTTAAGACACAGCAATTGGTTTTCAGCTTCAGACGGAATGATAGATCAAGTTCAAACCAGCCGGCTCCCAAACGGCCTCACCATTCTCACCGAACACATGCCGGGCCTGCGCTCAGTCAGTATGGGAATCTGGGTGCGGCGCGGCTCGCGTCACGAATCGCCGGCCTTGAACGGGATTTGCCACTTTATCGAGCACGCTTTGTTCAAAGGCACACACCGGCGCTCAGCCCACCAGATCGCCAGTGAGTCTGATCGTTTGGGCGGGCACCTGGATGCTTATACGGCCCACGAGATCACCGGCTTTGCGTTAAAAGTGATCGATACGGCATTGCCGCAAGCATTTGATCTGCTGGCCGACTTACTCGCTAATCCGCGCTTTGACCATGCCGACCTGATGCGCGAGCAAAAAGTGATCATCGAAGAGATGAAGATGATCGAGGACACGCCGGACGAGCTGCTCACCGAACTTTTTCATGCTGCCTATTTTCCCAATCATGCGTTGGGCCGGCCGATCGAAGGCACCGAAGAGACGGTTTCGTCTTTCGATCGCGATACCATCGCCGGTTTTCATGCGCACAACTACTCGCCACGGAATCTGGTCATCGCAGCGGCCGGTAACATCGACCACACGCAACTGGTCGAGCTCGCAGGACAAACGTTTGGAGTTGACAGTAATGAAGCCGAACCAATTCCGGCGGTGCCCGTCTCGCCACAGCCTGCCGCGCCGATTCTGGTCGAGCGCAAGAGCGAATTGGAACAGGCGCATTTGATCATCGCCGCACCCTGGCCGTCGGCAAAAAGCGAAAACCGCTACGCCGCCAGCATGCTGGGAACCATAATCGGCGGCGGAACTTCCAGCCGCCTGTGGCAGTCAATTCGCGAAGAGCGCGGACTGGCGTACTCAATCGGCGCGGGCGGCAACACCTTCACGGATGTCGGAATGTTCACAATTTACGCGGGCACGTCGCCCGGCCATCTTGATCAGGTTGTCGATCTTTCGCTCCAGGAGCTGCGCCGTGCAGTGCACGAGCCGGTGTCCGCCGACGAGTTGCGGCTGGCAAAAGAGCAAGCCATCTCGTCAGTCCTTTTGAGTCTGGAATCTTCGGGTTCGCGTGTGGGTGCCCTGGCGCGCCAGGAGATCATTCATGGGCGGCGATTTTCACCGGAGGAGATAATCCGTAGGATCGAGGCGGTGACCGTGGAAGACGCCCAGATCGTCGCGCAGGAGTGCTTTACAACAACTACTCTGGCGCTGGGTGCGCTGGGTAATCTAAATGGGTTTTCCGCCGACCGTGCGCGTTTGGAAATCTGATCACAGTGACGGGTAATAGGTGACAAGTGATAAGTGTGAATACTTGTTTTGACTCAGCGCCTGTCACCTGTCACTAGTCACCTATCACTTATCACTAATGAAAGTCTCTGTACTTGGCAGCGGTTCAACCGGCAACGCGGTGCTCCTCATCGCCAATGGCACGCGGGTCCTGGTTGACGCCGGTCTGAGCGCGAGAGAGACTGCGCGCCGCATGTCCATGCTCGGCGAAGATCCGAATTCGCTGGACGGCATTCTGATTACGCACGAGCACGGCGATCACTCCAACGGGCTGCGCGTGCTGATAAAAGATCTCGATTGCCCGGTCTTCATTTCCGCCAAAACCTGCGACGCCTATGTGGGCGAGCGGCGCAATGTCGCCAGTGACGAACCGCGCCGGCGCGCCGACGCCTTAAGAGATCGCACCGTCGAAATAGATTCAGGCCACGATTTCCGGATCGGCGAGATCGATTTCCATCCGTTCACGGTACCGCATGATGCGGTCGATAACTTTGGCTTCACTGCGACCCATGGCGGAGTTAAGGTCGCAACGCTGATGGACTTTGGACACGTAACGACCCTGATTACCGAACGGCTGCGCGGCTGCGCGGCAATCGTGATTGAATCAAATCACAGTCGCGACATGCTTAAGACGGTGGAAAACTATCCGTGGGAACTTAAACAGCGCATCCTTTCGCGGCTGGGCCACCTTTCTAACGAAGATGTCGCCGAATGGCTGCTGGATGGCTTCGACGGCCAGGCGCGTCACATAGTGCTGGCGCATCTTTCACAGCGCGCGAACAATCCGTATCTGGCGAAAATCACCGCTGAGAGTGCGCTCCGCGAGCGTTCGCCGCTCTTTGCTGACGACACCGAAATCACACTTTCGTTTCCGAAAGAGCCTACGGCATGGATAGAAGTTTGAGACCGCCGTATCAGGAGCCCACACGTCGGAAGGGGCGCCCAATAGCAAAATCACGATGAGGTACATCCGGCTCTTTGTCATATCAATCACCGTGCTGGCCTCTGCGACCTGTAGCCAGACCGTTCGCCGCAGCGGCATACCGGCCGGCGCGCAGACAGTAATAGACCGTTCGATCGATGACATCGATGCGGGTCGCTACGAAAAACTTTATCAGGAAGCGGCGGACGAATGGCGTAACGAATCAACGCTGGACGAATCCAAAGCTACTTTTCAGAAACTGCGGGACAAACTCGGCAACGTGCGGACCAGGGATCTGCAAAGCACTCGTGAAGAGCAGACATCGACCGCTCCGATTCGTGGACACTCGGTGGTTGTCATTTATAAATCGACATTTGATCGAACCACCGGCAACCCTCCTCAGCCAATCAGAGGCATGGAAACATTTACGCTGCTCGAGCACGGCGGACAATGGTATTTGGCGCGTTACTTTGTCAACTCTGACGCGCTGAGGTAAGTTGAGCTTGGAGTGTCAGAAGCCCGCGCGTAAGCAAGGGCCACGTGGGGTGCCGGTCGATCTTCTTGTGCGAGTTGCCGTCCCTAACGGTCGGGCTTCGGACACCCACGGCAAGGGAACCTAATTATCGCGCGATGAATTCCTGTGTCAGATAAACCGTTCCATCCGCCGCGACGAAAATCCCGATGGCTGACTGCTGAAATTCAGCTCTCAGGATGTTTGCCCGGTGGCCGGGTGACAGTAACCATTCCTGGACCGCAAATCCTGCCGGGTCCGGAAAGCCCTGATTGTAAGCAATGTTTTCACCCAGTACGCGGAAGTGTGCAATCCCGAGCGAGCGCGCCCGGTCCGTCATGCGCAAACCACCAGGGTTTACGTGCGAGAAGAAACCAAGCCGGGCCATGTTCTCGGAATGCATCCGCGCCATCTGACAGAGTTCCGGGTCCCAAACAAGAGGGCCCAGGCCGTTGTCCACCCGGGCCGCGTTGGTTAATTCAAAGGCGCGCTTTTCAAGGTCGGTAGCTGCGACCGGCTGCGACGCTTCGCTGGGTGCCGAACCAGCCACCCGCCGCGGTCTTAGATCCGCGCCCCGATAGGCCGGGACTGACAGCAGGACTGTCGCGGGCGCGACGCTTGGGGTTTGCGCGAAAGTCTCTGGTATGATCGCGTTGGCAGCCAGAATTGAGAGACTGAGAACAATTGCAGGGACGCAAAAATGTCCCGGACGGGTTCTGGAAAACATCTTGGAAATACCTGCTTTACCCTGGGAAGGTAAGCCGAAAGGGCCTTGAGGTAGGCTGTTAAGGGAAAACCTGGCCCGGGGCGGGGTAGGTCAGTACATTTCCAGACTAACAAACGGCCGTCGCGCTATCAAGAGAAAACGTATCGCAAGAGAAAATTTATGATTCCCCGTTACACCTTGCCCGAAATGGGCGCAATCTGGTCTGAAGAGAACAAGTTCCAGAAATGGCTGGATGTGGAAATCGCCGTCTGCGAAGTTCATGCTGAGATGGGCACGATTCCGACTGAGGCGCTGGACCAAATTAAAAGCCGCGCACACTTTTCCGTCGAGCGCATCAATGAAATCGAGAAGACTACCGACCACGACGTCATAGCCTTTACCACCAACCTGGCCGAATCGATCGGCGAAGCGGCGCGTTTTGTTCATTACGGTCTAACGTCTTCCGACGTCGTCGACACTGCAAACGCACTGCTGCTACGGGATGCCTGCGACATCTTAAGCAAGAAGATTGATGTCTTACTTCCGGCGCTCAAGCGTCGCGCCCTGGAATTCAAGCGCACCCCCCAGGTTGGACGCACGCATGGGATACATGCTGAGCCGACTTCCTTTGGGTTGACCTTCGCACTTTGGTATGACGAGATGCGACGCAATCGCGATCGTCTCGCTCGCGCGCGTGAAGCTGTCGCGGTCGGCAAGATCAGCGGCGCGGTGGGCGCCTTTGCCCTGCTGGATCCACAAGTCGAAGAACGAGTTTGCGCCCGCCTGGGATTAAGATTCGCGCCCGTCTCAACTCAGATCGTGCAACGTGACAGCTATGCTGAATACCTTTGTACGCTGGCGATCATCGCCTCATCAATGGACAAGTTTGCTCTGCAAGTCCGTCACTGGCAGCGGACGGAAGTACGCGAGGCGCAAGAGAGATTCAAGAAGGGCCAGAAGGGATCGAGCGCGATGCCGCATAAACGCAATCCGATCCTTTCAGAGCGCATTTGCGGCATGGCGCGGGTCGTGCGCGCGCATAGCGTCGTCGGTTTGGAAAACGTGGCCCTGTGGCACGAGCGAGACATTTCACATTCATCAGCCGAACGGGTGGTGCTGCCGGATGCAAGCATTGCAACGGACTACATGCTGCACAAGATGACTTCGCTCGTAGACGGCCTGGTAGTGTATCCGGAACGCATGCTGGAAAACCTGAATGCGACGCGCGGACTAATCTTCAGCGGCCAGTTGCTGCTGGCGCTGACGCAGGCTGGAGTGGCGCGCGAGACGGCTTACGAATGGGTGCAACGCAATGCGATGAAGGTTTGGGACGAAGACAAGGACTTTCAGCCGCTGATTTCAACAGACGAGGATATCGCCGCTCATCTTTTGCCAGAACAGGTCGAAGCGGCGTTTTCTCTGGACACTTATCTCCGTAACGTCGATCAGGTTTTCGCGCGCGTCTTTGGTGAGCAGGCAATGAGCAAGCCTTGAGCGGCGGATACCTCTACGATCTTCCGCTGAACTTATTTAATCCACTTTTCCGCCAGGTTGCCGACCACGGGCAGCATGTACTTTTCGCCGTTATAGGCTTTTACTGCCGTGTAGATAAGCCCAATAATGTAGGCGATAATCGCAAGCATATATAACAGCCACAACAGGCTGCTCAGGGCCGCCAAAGTAGAACTGATCAGTGACAGCACAATCATCAAAATCGCCAGGATCACAACGATCGCCACAAAGACGATGGCCGCCGCTACGTGGTACAAGATGGATTGTAGCGCGTGAAATTTTACGAAGCGGTTATCTTTCTCCATGACGAGACAGATGATCGCAATAATACCTATGGGATAGCCCAGCGCCGCCGCAATATTTCCGTCCAGTCCCAAAGCTGATTTACCCGTATCCATTTGATTTCCTCCGATCGAATTATGCCGCGTCTTGTTTACCCACCATGTTCCAGGCCAGGTCGCCGATAAACGGCAGTTTGTACCATTGACCACCGTAGGCCTTGATGCCGACTATCAACCAGATCACCAGGAAAACGAAGAGAATCAGGAACCGTAGTCCGATGATGATGAGCCAGGCAAAGAAACCAAGATCAGCCATGCCGAAAACAACTCTCAGTACTATTCCCAGGACTGCGATAATCATGCCGATGACAAACGACGCTGCCAGGAGAAAAAGATTCTGCACGGCATGAAACTTTACAAAGCGATTCTCTTTTTCAGTAACCAGAAAAATGACGCTGAGAATTACACCGGCGCAGCAGATAATATTCCCGATGTAGCAGAGCATCGCCCCGACATTTGAATCGAGACCCAGACTCGTCTTACCACCAGGAGCACCCGAGGGCGGGCCCCCGGCCGGATATTCGGATGACATTTGCCGACTTCCTTTGAAAGACTTTTTGGAACTGATTACTGTGAACCGCGGCAAATACTATGATATCGACTACGCGAAAGGCAATGTTTTGGCGTAATATCTTGCGTTCAAGAATTGATCCGAGTCCGAATCGGAAACCCGTCCAGATCTAAGGTCAGAACGAAGATCCTGAATGAAAGCCAAAGTATTTGTCACCTTGAAAGCCAGCGTCCTGGATCCGCAGGGCAAGGCCATCAAACATTCGGTCGAACTGCTCGGCTTTAGCGGCATTAGCGACATCCGGCAGGGCAAGTATTTCGAGATAACGATCGATGGTGTGTTGAGTGAACAGCAGGCCCGTGACGAAGCCATGCGGTTGGCGCGTGACGTTCTCTCTAATCCGATCATCGAAGACTTTCGCGTAGAGATCGAGGACTGATCGGCTCGCAATGTTTTGAATTATCGCTGCTGATTACCGGAAAATGAAAAAGGTATCAATCATTCTCTTGCTGTGTTTGAGCTTCGGGATCCAGGCGCAAGCACCAAAGAAGAGCGACTGGGAAAAGGACGGCCTGGCCGGGCCGGTTAAGAGGATCGAGCTGTGGAGAATTGAGTACCAATTGGAAAACGGCCGCACCGTGGAGAATAAGCGGGTTTTGTTGCGAGCGACCTCCTACAACAGTGAAGGCGGGAAGGACGAACAAGTTGACTTTGATCCCTTCGGTAAACGCCAACAAAAGATAGTTTATACCTACGACTCGCTCGGCCGCTTCACCGGCTATGATGAGTACTACCGGGACGCGGACAATCCACGGAAGCACATTTATTTTCTAAACAGCGACGGCAATCCAACTGAGTATAATGTCTATGACGCAGATGGCTCCCCAGCCGGCAAGTTTTTCTATAAGTATGACGCTGCCGGGAATAAGACTGAAGAGATCTTTCAAAGTTGGAATGGTTCGCGAATAGGCCGCGTGGTTTCAACCTATGACGAAAAAGGAAATCAGCTGACGCAAACATCCTATGGCCAGGACAATGCGATTAGCTGGAACACTGTTTTGAGTTATGACCGTGAAGGGCGGCGGCTGGGATGGATCCAATACCAGAAAGGAACACTCAGATACAAAATCTTTTCAAAGTACGATGAGAAAGGCCGGATCGTTGAGCAGGAAACATTCGAGTTTAATGCGCCGTCAAATATGATCACATCGCACGCGCCGGTTCCGGGAAAGGTCCTTTATGCCTATGACGACGAAAAGCGAACCAGGGAAGTTGCGACCTACTCTGCCGATGGTCAATTGAGCAGCAGTATTCTCTACACGTACGATGAGAAGGGTAATCAAATCGCCGACGCGTCTTCCAAACCCGATGGTTCGAGTGACGATAAGGTAATCCAGTTCAGTACCGGCCGTTTGAGCGGCCGGCCGATAATCAGATTTGACTATGATGAACACGGTAATTGGCTCCGTAAGTCTTACCTAATCCAGCCGGCGGACTCAGACAAACCAAAGGCGTATAGCGGCGAGTACCGGGTCATTACCTATTTTTGACTTTTAGTTCCTGAGATTGAAATCATGAAATTCGGAGTCATAGTATTTCCCGGCTCAAACTGCGATCACGATGCTTACCACGTGATCTCGAAACACGTGGGCCAGCCGGTTGATTTCATCTGGCATCGCGACACCGACCTGCGCAGCTATGACGCCGTGATCATTCCCGGAGGCTTTTCCTACGGCGATTACCTGCGCGCCGGCGCGCTGGCGCGGTTTTCGCCGGTGATGAGTTCAGTCAAAGATTTTGCTGCGCAAGGCAATCTGGTGTTGGGCATCTGCAACGGGTTTCAGATTCTGTGCGAGGCAGGCCTGCTCCCGGGCGCCTTAATCCGCAACCGGGGTCTGCATTTTATTTGCGAACACGTCAGCGTACGGGTTGAGAACGCCAACACACCGTTCACGCACGAACTAAACACTGGCGACGTTCTGCGCATGCCGATTGCGCACGCCGACGGAAACTTCGTCTGTGACGATGCCACGCTTGACGAGTTGCGCCGCGACGATAGAATTATTTTTCGATATTGCGATCAGGATGGCCAGCCGACCGGTGCCGCAAACCCAAACGGCTCGCGCGACAACATTGCCGGTATTTGTAACGAGCAACGAAACGTCATGGGTTTGATGCCACATCCGGAACGAGCCTGCGAGGACCTGCTCGGCTCAAGCGATGGCCGGGAGGTCTTTCGTTCTTTGGCGGGAACACTGGCTGCGGTGGCGTAGCCTGTAGCGCAAGGTGCTCGCTTGCGCCGCAGACTAACAGTCTGCGTTACATCGTCCATCAGGAAAAGGAAAGGACACCTCAAAATGAAACGTCATCCAGGATGGCTGGCCGCTGGGCTGCTGGTCTTTGCAGTGCTCGCGTGCAATCTCAGCAAGAACAGCAATAACAACAATTCGAACAACTCGAATTCAAACAGCAACAAGAATTCGAACAGCCCCGTGATCAACCGGCCGGCGAACGCCGATGTCTATGTCGAGCGAATTCGCATGGCCAAGGACGACGATGGCAAGCCCGGCGAAACCACCACCAGCTTTGCGGCCAGCGACCATACAGTTCATTGCGTCGCGGACCTGAATAAGGCCAAGCGAGGAACTGTTATGAAGTTGGTCTGGAAAGCCGTGGACGTGTCCAACGGTCAGAACGGTGAGATCAAGACCATCGATTACACCACCAACTCGTTCGAGAACAAGGTGCATGGACACTTGACCCTGCCGAGGGACTGGCCCACAGGTTCCTACCGGGTTGAGGTCTATGTTAACGGCAATCTCGATAAGGTAATCGATTACACGATTGAATGATTATTGATCCTGGCGTGAGCATGTTCCGAGTGGGTCAACGGACATTCTCGCTGAATAACCAATGAAACGTTTCCTGCCGTTCATAATAATCGCTGCCGTGCTGGTCGCAATCGTGGTTGTGGTCGGGATGCTTTGGAAATCGTCAAGGCAGTCAGGACTACCGGCAAATACTTCGACGAATGGTTCGGAGCCCCCGGGCGCTCAGCCACCGCACGTCCGCGGCAACCCAAACGCCCCGGTGACCATGGAAGAGTTTGCCGACTTTCAATGCCCCTCGTGCGGCGCCTATTACTCAGAAGTCAAGAAGATCGAAAGCGAGTTTGGCGACCGCTTGCGCGTAATCTTTCGTGAACGTCCGCTGGTGCCGACGCACCAATACGCGCTGATCGCGGCACAGGCGGCTGAGGCTGCCGGCTTGCAGAATCGATTCTGGGAGATGCACGACAAACTCTACGAGAACCAGAAAACCTGGAGCGAAGCCAGGGACGTCGTGCCCATGTTCGTGGATTACGCGAAACAGATTGGACTGGATCCGGATCAGTTCATGCGCGATTTGAATGGCGATGTGGTGGCGACGCGCATTTTTCAGGACGGAAAACGCGCCCACGCACTCGGGATAGAGGGCACTCCCACGTTTATCATCAACGGCAAAGAGGCCAGAGACGAACAGTGGAAGCCGGAAGGCCTACGCGCAATGATCAATCAGGCGTTAAGCGGAGGTGGCAAATGAGTTGCCCCCTCTCCATCTGGGGGAGAGGGGGGAGAGGGTTTGCGGTTCGCGAAGCTTTTGCCCAAGAGTCGGCTAAGCGGTTACAGAACCGCTCGCGGTAGCGAGCGGGATAAAAACTCAATCGATCCTAACGGAGGTGGGCCATACTCGTAGGTTAAATACGGAACAAATTCAGATTTCAGCTTGAGTCCTGATCCCGCTCGCTACCGCGAGCGCTTCTGTACCAAGCGCTTTGTTGGCTTCAAGCCGACTCAAAATTGCCTTTTGGGGCAAAGCCGGTGCGCGCTAAAAACCCTCATCACCAACCCTTCTCCCAGAGGGAGAAGGGAGAAAATGACTAATGAGTGCAAACGTCTCGACTTCCGAATCCCAATCTAAGTTCCGCTGGTTGTACCTGCTCACGGCGCTGGTTTCTCTGGTAGGTTTGGGTGACGCACTTTACCTCACGGTCCAACATCTCACCGGCGAAAGTCTTCGCTGCACTCTCATCTCCGGCTGTTCGGAAGTCCTCAGCAGTCCTTACGCGCAAATCGGTTCGATTCCCCTGGCGGCCGTAGGCGCCTTTGCATACTTCACTGTCTTCAGTCTGTCAATCCTGGCCGCGTTTGGCTATCGATTTGTAAGAGTGCCGTTGACCTTGCTGGTCGCCGTGATGTTTGTGATGACGCTCTGGCTGCTCTATTTGCAGGCGTTCGTAATCCGTCACTTCTGTCAGTATTGCCTGCTCTCTGCAGCAGTCACAACTGTCCTGACCGTGATCGTTCTGTTTGGCTGGCGGCGCGGTAACGCGGTGTCAGCAGCCCAACAGTAAGGGAGAACCCGCGTCGAATTAATTCGCGAACAGCTATGAACCGGCGCGAATTCAACTTCAGTCTACTCGGAGGAACCGGGGCGTTGGTGTTTAGCTACCCCTCCGCGTTAATCAACCCGGTCGCTACCCCGACTAGTCGAGGTTCTGACCCACAACTGCGCGTCAACGGCGCGCGCATCGTCGATCACATCAACGCGCTGGCTGAGTTCGGAAAGAACCCGCAGGGCGGAGTCAGTCGTCTTGCCTACAGCGAGGCGGATCGTCGCGGCCGAGAGTACGTGATGGGCTTGATGCGGCTGGCGAAACTCGACGTCTCGATCGATGCCGCTGGAAACATCCTCGGGCGGCGCGTGGGAAGTGTTAAGAGTCTGCAGACTCCGCTTCTGTTTGGTTCGCACATCGATAGTGTCCCTGAAGGCGGCAACTACGACGGCGATGTAGGTTCGTTGGGTGCGATTGAAGTGGCCCAGACTTTGGCCGAGAACAACGTCACCACGCGTCACCCGCTTGAAGTCATTATCTTTCAAAACGAAGAAGGCGGCTTGATCGGCAGTGCGGCTATCAGCGGCCAGTTGACTGAGAAGGAACTCGATCTGGTCAGTCGCAGCGGCAAAACAATTCGCGAAGGGATCAAGTTTCTCGGCGGCGATCCGGCGAAGCTCTCCACCGTGAGACGCAATCGCGGCGACATCGCGGCCTATCTTGAATTACATATTGAGCAGGGCGGCATCCTCGAAGCCGAAAAGGTCGACATCGGCGTTGTGGAAGGAATCGTTGGAATCAATTGGTGGGACGTCGAGATCGAAGGCTTTGCGAATCACGCCGGCACGACCGCTATGAATAATCGCCAGGACGCTTTGCTGGCAGCGGCCAAATTTATCGAGGCGGTGAATCGCGTCGTAACCAGCATGCCTGGCCGCCAGGTCGGCACCGTGGGCAGGATTCAGGCTCTGCCTGGAGCGCCAAATGTGATTCCCGGAAAAGTGATTCTTAGTTTGGAACTGCGCGACCTCGATGCCGCGAAGATCGACATGCTCTATCAGAAGATTCGAGCCGAGGCAGATCAGATTGCGAACACAAATAAAGTGAAGTTCAGCTTCAAAGAGATCAATGTGAACATTCCCGCTCCGACCGACGCGCGAATTCGCGGCCTCATTAGTGAATCAGCGAAGCAGCTCGGGCTAACTACAAAACAGATGCCCAGCGGCGCCGGTCACGACGCGCAGGACATGGCCCGCCTCGCGCCCGTCGGCATGATCTTCATTCCCAGCATCGGCGGCATCAGCCACTCGCCTAAGGAATTCTCCCGCCCAAAGGACATTGAAAACGGCGCTAACGTGTTGCTGCACACGCTGTTGAAACTCGATGGCTCGTCGTAACCCTATTCGGGCTGGTCTAAGAACTGCCCGGTCGCACGGTCAATCGATCCACTCCCCGGAAGGGCCCTGAGCTCCACCATTTTGGCCGCGGCTCGGCCAGCTCAAGCCGAGGCCACCGCCGGGTGATCGCGGAAAGCATCACTTCCGCCTCCATTCGCGCCAGCGCCGCGCCCAAACAATGATGTGCGCCAACTGCGAAGGACAAAGGCGCGTTCTCCTGGCGTCGAATGTCGAAGCGATCGGGATCGCTGAAGCGCGCCGGGTCGCGGTTTGCGGCTGCCAGGATCACCAGCGTCGGCGTAAAGGCAGGAACGGTCACGCCGGCGATCTCCATCTCAATGATCGGCACGCGCACCACGTAAATCGTCGGCGTCTGGAAGCGCAGGAACTCGTTTATCGCGCCGGGAACCAACGAGGGGTCGTCGACAATCGCGGCGTATTGTTCCTGGTGCTGTAGCAAGGTAAAGAGTCCGTTGGTGAAGAGATCCCGCGTCGTGCGATGACCGGCGGAATACAGGGTTACGACCAGCGACAACACTTCTTCGCGGCTCAAACGCTCGTGACCATCTTTGACCTGAACCATCGCGGTAAGGAGATCATCTCCCGGACACCGGCGGCGTTCGTCAAGCAGCGCGGCAGCGTAAGCGGCGAAGCGAGCCGACGCGTCGAGGGCGCGACTCAAACCTGCTTCCGGCATCTTCACGCCCAGCAACGGAGTCACTGCCTCAGTCCAATCCGTTAGTTGATCGCGATCGGCAATTGGAACACCGAGCATCTCAGAGATCACGAGCGACGGCAGCGGGTGAGCAAAACAGGCGCGCACGTCGACCGTCCCGTCGCCCGACCGCATCTGATTCGCCGCATCGATTAGTTCGTCGGCCCGGCGCTCAACAAACGGACGCAAATCGCGGACGCGGCCCGGCGTGAATGTCTGTGAAACCAGCCCGCGCACACGCGGATGATCCGGCGGGTCGAGGAAGTTAATGCGATGCGACATTTCGTCGCGCGCGGCGCCCGGTGGAAGTAGCCGTCGGAAGCGCTCAGTGATCGGTCCCGATCGAAACTTCGGCTCGCGCAAAACCTCGTCCGCTGCCGCATACCCAACGACGCAATGAATGCCCGAAGCTGTGGGTAACGACTCGCCGGCTGAATGCAAAGCGCTGAAAAGCGGATAGGGATCGTCGAGCGCGGCGATCTGTGCCGGGTCAAACGTGGCCGGATCGAAAGGGTGATCGTGGTTCATGGGGTCGTAAGCAGCGCTCAGCAGATCAGGTTTTGTCGGACATGAGAGTTCATTGAGTGGGACGACCTGTCGCCGCTTTCTCTTTTACGGCGCGTTGATTCTCGCGCAATCGCAAGGTGCTGACAAGTCAGCGAGTTTCAAATTCGACCTCTAGCGCCAATCGCACCACTCGCGATCCGTCTTGTTCCACCAATCCATGCCGATCGGCTGGCCGTCGGGAGGATCGTTTGGCCGCGTAAGGTTCATCTTCTTCGGGTCTTCCTGAAAGCGTTTGATCTGGTTCGCTACGTAGAAGAGAAATGCCTTTTGGTTTTCTTCGGTAGCAACGGCCCGCTGAACAACGAGCGAACTCTTTAATTCTTCCAGCTTCATTTCGGCGATGGCCCGCACCTGGTTCGAAGCTCTGTCGTTGGCTGCCAGCGTCATCAACTCGTTCAGCACGACCATGTTAACGGTGCGCTGAACTTGAGCCTCGTACTCTACCGAGAACGGATATTTTCTGATTTGGCCGGCAGGCTGAGGCCGCCTTGCTGTACCGACGGGCGCCTTCAGCGTAGCGGCGAGAATCTTGTCCAGCACTTCATCAAAGCCGGGATATCGCGGATCGCGCGCATGAAACTCGACCAGCCGCGCCGCCCTCTCCGGGTTAAACAGAAAATCGCACACGTGATTGGCAAACGCTTCGGCCGGTGCTAAGCCGTCAAAGGCCGGCGCCGTGCGAATACGAAAATCCTCGCGCGTGCGCGGGTAACCCGGCGGGCGCGGCGGAATCAGACGCAGCAGTGATTCAGGCAGCGCCAACGCGTCGGGCTTGAGTGTATCGAGCACGTTGGACAGCGCGCGGCGTTGATCTTCAGCCGAAACGATCTGTGGATTGCGATCGCCCTTGCCCCTCAGGCTGAACGTGTAATCTTCTCCGCCAACCAATTTCGCTACTGCCTCGACCTGATAACGGTGATACATGTAGAGCGGCACCAGCACGTCCTCGAGGGTTGCCATCGCCGCGCCTTCACGAATGTTGTTTTCGCCGAAGCGACTAAGCGCCGCTCCACGCACTCTCAACACGTTGGTCAGTCCGTCGATGACGTTCGCGCCATTGTCCCAGAGGTGGGCGACCGAGCTGGAAGCTCCTGGCGGCCGCGCGTCCTGATCCGTCAGGTACATCAGGCCGCGCTTGAAGGCATCGCTCAAAACCTTATCGAGTGCTTCCCTTTCATTAGTCCCAACCGGAAAATCCTGATAGCCATAAGCGATCGTCACTTTGTCCCATTCGCCAATACCGCGCGCGTACGCTTCGGAAATATCAGGCACGCCGTCGACGCCGAGCTTTGCGAACGGCGCCGGATAATCCATCACTGAGGCGCGACTGGAAATGCTGGCGGCAAAGTTATGTTGCAGACCGAGCGTGTGGCCAACTTCGTGCGCCGCGAGTTGCCGCAGACGAGCCAGCACGACCGACTCCATGATCTTTGACGTGTCTGACTTGCCCTTTTCGTAGGGGGCCAGCAGACCTTCCGCGATCAGAAAGTCCTGACGGTCGCGCAAAGAACCCAGGCTGACGCGGCCCTGAATGATTTCTCCCGTGCGCGGATCGGTTAGCGAATTGCCGTACGACCACCCACGCGTCGAGCGATGCACCCACTGGATCACGTTGTAACGAACGTCCATTGCGTCGGCGCCGGCGGGCATCAACTCGACGCGAAACGCGTTTTGGTATCCGGCAGCCTCGAACGCCTGGTTCCACCAGCTTGCGCCTTCAACCAGTGCTGAGCGCACCGGCTCAGGCGCGCCGCGATCCACGTAATACACAATCGGCTTTACCGGCTCGCTGCTCGCCGCGGATGGATCCTTTTTTTGCAAACGGTGATGACTGATGTAGCGCCTGGTGATCGGTTCACTGATCGGCGTGGCAAAATCCATGTAGGTAATGCCGAAGTAGCCGGCGCGCGGATCGTTAGCTCGTGGCTTGAATCCGGGCGCCGGCAATTCGACAAACGAATGATGCTCGCGCACGGTTAGTGCCTGCGCGTTGGGTGTGACCTGCCGCACCAGGGGGCCGGGTTCTTCGCTGGTAAAGGTAAGTGTGGCTTCGACTTCCGTGTTCTTCGGAAAGTTTTTGGTGTTGTTGAGATAGAAGGCACAGCGCGTCGGATCCAGACGGAAGTTTCCCTGCTGCAATCGTTGCAGAGTGTTGGGAACTTGATGCGCGTCGCGCAGATAGAAGGCGGTTGCATCGACCAGTACCCGGCCGCTTTCTTCGGCGCCGACTTCGAATCCCCACAGCGTCGATTCCGCAAATGCGTCTTTGACCGCCCGACGCTCATCCGCGTTTTCACTATTGGCACGAAATCCATAGTTAGACGCGATCAGCAGGACCCTCGGTCCGCTGCGCTCGAACCGCACGATGTAACTCTGTCCGAGCTGACCGCGATCCAATCCAATATCGTTCGAGCCAATCCCGGCCGGCAAAGATTCCACGTAAAGAAACTCAGTATTCCATTTGTCGATCTCCAGCCAGATCTTCCCCGCCCTGGGGTCCCAGTAGAAAGGAACGTACCCGGGGAACTTTTCCATGCCGGAGACTTTTTCGGTGATGGTGGGAGTCTTCGCAGAGTCGGAACGCCCCTGAGCAAAGAGGCTGGAGCTAACTACCAGAAAAACAAAAAGCAGGGGGACGACACGTTTCATTCTTCGCTTCCTCCGAGGGTTCCTATCGGGATTTCGGTCATTCTTATTGACGGCGCGCAACACTTCTACTATGATTCGCCCGCCCTCGCAACAACGATTCGTGTTTGCTATTCCGTTAACTGCATCCCAGCTACGGTTTAGTTAGCGGTTTCGATTCAGGATTAACTTTTTAGGAATAGACAGGCTGGTCCCAGAGCCTGCGACTAACCGCCGCATCCTTCTCGCTCCAGCCGTCGAATCAGCGATACGCAACGGAAACGCTGTGATTCCGTTTTCCTATTTTCTAAGGAGAAATCCCATGAAGAAAAAAGCGAGCAAGGCCGCTCGACCACGAAAGGCGTCTGCGCAAGTCACGCGGCAAGAATTGAAACTGAAGATCGAGCCGCGAGGTCCAGATCAGACCCGAATCGACAGAGTATCGCAGGCGTTGGCCGACCATCCTTCAGTGCAGGAGTTCCTCGGAAAAACTCGAAATCGAATGCTCTCGTTCGAGTTGGTCGAACCAGAGCTCGAGACGAAAGCCACGCGGCCACCGCCACCGCCACATGCTTACCGCGCGACCTTTTACGATTACACCAACAACCGCACGATTTTCGTTGACGGAGATCTCGACAAGCCAAAGCGGGTCAAAGTCTCGGAGTCGGGTACTCGGCCGCTGCCGACGTTCGAAGAATTTGCGGAAGCGGTAAAGCGATTGGAAAAGGACGAAAAATTCGGTCCCGCAATTCGCGAGAATAAATTCCAGCCCTATCGGCCCATGCCGCCGCTAATCCGCGTTGAATCGCCGGATGGCCGCATTGAGCGCACCATCGGCGTGGGATTGCTGCCGGTCAGGTCTGAGGCCAAGCAGCACGAAATCGTCGGCGTCAACCTGGTGCAACAAGCAGTCGTTCGCTTTGACGAGCGCGCTCCGGGAAGCTCCAGTGCGCTTGAAGGTGTGTGCGGGCCGGACTACATCCAGCAACCGACGACGTCGTCGGCTGCCGGTCAGGTTTGGGTCACCGTCAGCCAGGGCGGCACGGTGCTGTGGAAGTTTCTGGCAGTAAGGCCGGCGGCTTCTTCGGGCACGCGGGGCTCGGGCGTCGAACTGCGCTTTGTGGATTACCGCGGCAAGCGCGTGCTCTATCGCGCGCATGTCCCCATCCTCAATGTCCGTTACGACAACGACGCCTGTGGTCCTTATCGCGATTGGCAGAATGAAGAAGGGATGATCCAGGCCAACGGGGTTGATGTCGCTCCCGGATTCCTCCTTTGTCCAACGCCGGCCAAAACCATTTTCGACACTGGTTCGGATGCCGGAAATTTCGGCGGCGTCGCCATCTATGTGCAGGGGCAGGAAGTCGTCCTCGTATGCGAGATGGAAGCCGGCTGGTATCGCTATATCAGCGAATGGCGGCTGCACACAAACGGCACGATTCGGCCGCGCTTTGGTTTTTCAGCGGTGCAGAATTCCTGCGTCTGCAACGTCCATCATCACCATCCTTACTGGCATTTCGACTTTGACATTCGCACGGCCGGACACAACCGCGTGCGCGAATTCAACGACCCGCCGTTGGTTGGCAGATCAAAATGGCACACCAAAACGTTCGAGATCAGGCGCCCGCGCGATCCCGCGCGCAAGCGCAAGTGGCGAGTCGAGAACACTGTCACCGGCGAAGGCTACGAAATCATTCCGGGCCCGGACGATGGAGTCGCCACCACTTCGCCGGATTGGCCCTATGGGCGCGGCGACGTCTGGATTCTTCGTTATCACGGAAACGAGTTAGACGACGGCGTCAACTGCACCACCGGCGGATTCGGCTGCGTCACTGAAGCGAACCTCGACGGCTTTGTTAACGGCGAAGCGATCAGCAATCACGACGTAGTTGTCTGGTACGCCGGGCACGTGACGCACGACGTTACTCATGATGCGCCAGGCGAGTTCGGCCACATCTGCGGCCCTGATTTGAAGCCGGTGAATTGGTGATTGAAGCTGAGGAAAGTGAGTTCTCGAAAAGCTTAGAGGTTCGAGGCCAGATGTTACTAACGAGATTCGTCGTAAGAATCGTAAGCGCGAAATCTTCAACCACGTTGGCAATCTGACGCTCGATTTCAGTGTTTTGGATTCCAACCAAAGCGTAGGGCATGTACGACGATATCATTTCATTGTGGGACATCGCTACTTCTATTGATCCTACCGTGAGATCAAGGAAGAAAGACATACCCGCGTTGCTAAAGAAACGCGTCCGCGCGGAACGTTACTCCCGTGCGCACTTGTTCTCACGAATGGCAGCAGGGCGTGTCTGCTTATTCAATGATTTCCCTGTTCCAATAAGAAACGGCACACATCAGAAGATCAGTTGTCTTTTGCAGGGAATCGAGATTTCTTTTCCTGCTCCTTTTTTGACGGAAGTCCAGGCTGGTCGCTCACGGCGGCGGTATAAAGTAAGCGTTGCTGAATTAGTTAATCAATGGAAAAGAGCGCGCGCGATCATTAGTGTGACAGATTTGCATTTTCGCGGAACGCGGTTTTATGAACTGGTAAACACGTCTTATTTAAGTGATTTCAACATTCTATGTAACGACCGAAAGTTTGGAGCTGAACTAATGGAGCAGCTGGAAATGATGACTTTAGTGATTAGTTCAAAGGGAAATGTTACTGATAATCACACCGACGATTGCGATGGCAGTAACCATTGTTTTGCCGGTAAGAAGCTCTGGCTGGCATGGGACCGAATGGAGGGTCGAGCGCGAGGTTTTGAGGATGTGGATCGTGACAGCGTTATCGATGCCGCCGCGTTTGATATGAAGGATTTTCTTTCGATGGAGAGTTCGCGATGGTTCACGGTGGGCGAGAATGAAACCCTTTTCCTCCCCGGAAGCCTCACACATAAAGTTATCACGCTCGAGCCTTACCTCGGGTTAGGAAGTTTTCATGTCGCTCTCCCCGGCTATATCAGATCTCTAAAAAGATGGATCCTTTACGACACACTCGACATCGAGCCAAAGAAACTGATCGACAAGATTAACGACGCTGTCATTCGAAGAATTCGTCGTTTACAAGACTCAAGTCATCGGACAAGAGAACATTGGGGACTCCGTGAGATGAGGAAAAGCATCGCACTCTGGAAGAAAAGTGAGAGTATGGAAATTAAAGACTCGCTCTTGCGGCATCCGCTATTCGCTAGTTTCTACAAGAGTGCCATCAAGGCGTGAGTCGACTACCTATGATGGCAGCACGAAGAGTTTTCCTCAGCGCCTGAAGACAGCATGCAATTTAAACCATTCGAATTAGAGCGAACATTTGCCAAGCATGAGCACGTGCCCGGAATGAACGTGCTGGGCGCAAGCGACGCCGAATCGCTGACTGTTGAGGAACTCATCAAGATGAGTCGCGTCCCACTTGACCTCATGAATCTCAAGTTAGGTTACGGGGACACCAAGGGTCTTTTGGAACTTCGACAGTCGATAGCTGAATCCTACAGATTAGAAACGATCGGGGCGGACAACGTATTGGTAACTGTGGGCGCTAGTGAGGCTATCTTCCTGGCACTTCATACGCTACTAAAAGCAGGTGATACCGCTCTGGTCTGCAAACCAGCTTATCAAGGCTTGTATGAAATGGCTTCGGCGGCCGGTGCTCAGGTAGTTCACTATGATTATGCCAACATAGAAAACGCATTCGTTCCTAATTTAGATCTGATAAACGGCGCATTGAAACGAAGCCCAGCTCCACAGTTGCTCGTCCTTAACACTCCGCACAATCCCACGGGCCACGCGTTTGATCAAGCATCACTAAACAATCTACTACATTCGGCCCACGCCGCCGGAACACGCGTGTTGGTGGACGAAGTGTTTTCAGGTGTGTTAGTTGAATCCATTGAGAGTTCCGTTTCCGCAATAGCTCTTGACTGCAATGCCATCGTCATCGGTTGCCTTTCGAAGGTCTATGGGCTTGCTGGCTTGCGCGTCGGCTGGGTGGTCGGTCCAGAACAGTTCATCCAGGAATGTTTGGATCTCCGATACTACACTGTGCTTGTGCCGCCAAGCATTGTGCAGCAGTTGGGCAAAATAGCAGTTGAAAATAAGACGCAAATCGTCGCCCGAACCCAACGCAACGTTATCGAGAACTTCAACTACGCGAAGACCTGGCTTAAAGACCATGAACATTTCGTCGACTGGTTTCGACCTCAAGCGGGGCTGGTTATGCTTCTAAGAGTGAAAGGGATTAGGGATACGGCTGAATTTGCGCGTGAGCTGGCAGAGGAACATAAAGTCTTCTTAGTACCTTGCTCCACCTGTTTTGACATGCCCGAAGGGTTCTTGCGATTGGGTTTGGGAGGCGCGCCCGCGAGATTCAGAGAAGGGCTGACCGTTCTTAGCAGCTATCTTAGGAGGAGAATGCGCTGATAGGGTGAGCCTTCGCTATCCGTTGTGCGTGGTGTTTAGAAGAGGTGTCTTATGGGCATAAGAGAAATGGAAGCGGTTAGGAAAGCCTCGTTCGGCGAGAGATACCGCAGAATCGTTAGGGCGCTGGACGAACAGAATCGCGAGGAAAAGAAAAACGAGTTCAGGCAAGTCGAAGACGCGGTACTTTTTCTAATCACTTACATAATTGCAAACCAGGACAGAAATGGTTGGTGGAACTACGGCAACCCATATTACAAAGTTCTAACCGCGCACGCCGTTCGCCTCCTGCACAAGCTGGGTCTGACTTTAAGGTCACGATGGAACCTTGACGGTAGCTCATTCACGGAAGGCAATTTATTCCACTCTACTGAGAGGTTGCTGGAATCTTTCGACACGGCTCCAGATCCAGCACGTTCGCGCTGGGACGAGGACGTCTGGGATGATTGCTGGATATTGCTCGCCCTGCTCGAAGTTGAGCCCGATTTTGCTCATAAAGAAATACAGAAAGCCCCTCACAATCTGAAGCGCGAGTTCGACTCGAAATTGCATCAGAGTGTGAAATGGCTCCAGCAACAATTCGACGTGTCGGGTTTCAACCAAAGAATAGCGGGAGCGAAATGGTTTGGCCCAGCTCATTATGCGGCTGCAATTGAGCTTTTCGATCATCCATTGGTAAAGGAAAGGTTTTCAGCGGCCACCGCAAACATTGAAATGCTGGCATTAGGCGTCGGACCCGTGCTCGAGCAGGGTTTGAATTCTACTCAAGTTGCTCAATGGAATAGTTTGTTCGCATGGCATATAGGTCAATTTGTAGTTACCTGGAAGAAAAAACGTGAAACGCATGACGTTATAAGGACGCTCGACGAGCCGATC
>Ga0207646_10000344_pt1 | contig 62868 bp, 50 predicted proteins | sample KBSK5502metaG_FD_184343 | JGI IMG/M metagenome (GOLD analysis project Ga0207646, IMG submission 184343) | Corn, switchgrass and miscanthus rhizosphere microbial communities from Kellogg Biological Station, Michigan, USA - KBS K5-50-2 metaG... | ecosystem: Host-associated > Plants > Roots >... | reverse complement strand
GATAGGTCAAGACATGCCCGCCATTGGTCGCATCCCAGACCCGCACCGTGTCATCATCGGAACCCGAGGCAATATACCTGCTATTGGGCGACCACGCTACCGCAGTCACTGGTTGTGCGTGTCCCCTATAAATAATATATGCGGGGCCGAAAGAGGACGGGCCTGGGTAAGAGATAATGGAACGGGAACGGGAACGGGAAGTGTTGAGCCACAAGAATCCCTCTCCTATCATGGCGGCGGCCAGTGCGCCGAAGCCGATTAGCACGATGCGCCGGCTGGTACCGCGTCTCGGGGTGTTTCCGGGTTGCGCGGGAAGCTGGAGGTAGAGGCGCTGGCCACCCATCGACGAGGGGAGGTCCTGGGGCGTGGGTGGCTGCCAGATGCGTGCCCCGTCCTGGCTCATGCGCTCGCGCCTGATCGCTTCGAGCGCGGCGGCAACTTCACGCACGGTAGCCGGCCGCTCGCCAGGATCAAACGCGAGCATGCGCTGCGCCAACGCTGCCAGCTCGTTTTCGGCAGCCGAGGAGCCCAGGCGCAGGGGAGCCAGGCCAACGGGCTGTTCGGAGGGGTCCTGGCCCGAGAGCAGGGCGTGCAGCAGCGCACCCAGGCTGTAGAGGTCGCTTTGTGGGGTGGTCTGTGCCCGGCCGTACTGCTCGGGAGCCGCGTAGCCCGGCGAGCCCAGTGCCCGGGTGTCACGGGCCTGACCCGGGCGGAAGTGGCGCGCGATGCCAAAGTCAATCAGGCTGAGTCTGCCGCTGGGGGAGCGCATGATATTGCCCGGCTTGAGGTCACGGAAGATCACCGGAGGCTGGCGCGTGTGCAGGTACTCCAGCACCCGGCACAGCTGCAACCCCAGGGCGAGCGCCTCGTCGACCTGCAGGGGTTGGCCCTGGGCTGCGCGCGTTTCCAGGTAGGTCTCCAGTGTGGTCCCCTCCAGGTATTCCAGGACGAGGTACCAGTGCTCGCGATCACGGAACTGGTCATAGAGCCGGGGGACCTGGGGATGGCGCAGCACGGCGAGCAGGCTGAGCTCGCGATTGAAGGTGTCGGTGGCCTCGATTGTCTCCTGGACGTTCAGCCCTGCCAGCCTGATCTGTTTGATGGCTACCTCGCGCCCGCTCTGCAGATCGTGTGCGCGATAGACCGCACTGAAGCCGCCAGAGCCGAGGGTCGTGCCGAGCTGATAGCGATCGTGTAACAGCACCTCGTCCTGGGCTTCTCTGCCATCTGTGCCGGCGCCCAGGAGCTGTCCACAGGCAAAACAGTGTGTTTGCCCTGGTTCGTTGGCTGCCCCGCATGCCGAGCAGAACTGCGTCGAAATCATGGTGATCGTCATCTTTCAGAAGCAGGGTGTCAGACGGCTCTGTCCCTCAAAAGTATAGCGCAAGAAATGGGTGCTGTCCAGAGGCGGACGCGTCGTTGACACCACTAGATCGATAACCGCGAGAGAGTCATCGGCAAGCCGTGCCGGGGGCGCAGCGTTAGCGAGAGTTCAGGTTCAACGGGGTGACCGGGAACAAGTTGCAAGCGGTAGCACTGCGCTATGGCAGCTAGGATCAACTGCGCCTCCATCATGGCAAGTTGCTGGCCGATACACAGGCGTGGACCACCGCCGAATGGGAAGTAGGCGTAGTGTGGGCGACCAGCGGAGCGTTCGGGCGTGAAACGTTGGGGGTCAAACACCTCTGGCTGCTCCCAGAAATCGGGATGGCGATGTGTCGTGTAGGGACAGAGCAAAATCATACTGCCCGCCGGTATAGCATGACCACTTATTTCGTCGTCGGAGCGGGCTTTGCGGCCAAGATAGAAGACCGGTGGATAGAGCCGCAGCGCTTCCTCGATTACCATTTGTGTATACGGCAGGTCAACGAGGCGCTCAACGGTGGGAAGTTGCCCGCCAAGCACTTCGTCTAGCTCGATGTGCAGGTGGTGTTCGACTTCTGGGTGCTGGGAAAGCAGGTACCAGGTCCATGCGAGCATAGTAGCTGTGGTTTCATGGCCTGCGAGCAGTAACGTCACCACTTCGTCACGCACCTGGCGGTCATTCATACCCAGCCCCGTCTCCTGGTCACGCGCCGACAGTAGCAGAGAGAGCAGGTCGCCCGCGTCTGTGCCCTGCCGGCGGTGTTTGTCGATAATGTCATAGATGAGCGTATCAAGCTTGCGAACTGTGGTTTGTACCCGGCGGTTGAGCGATGTGAAAGGCGCGTATAGATAGTCTGAAAGCAGCGCTCTGACCGTCGCGAAGGCCTTGCCTACAGCATCCGCCTCGTTGCTGAGGTCAATGTTGAAGAGTGCCAGTCCGGTGATACGCAGTGCCAGGCGCATCATCTCTGCCGAGATATCCAGCGGCTCGGCGCTGCCGGCGAAACCTCGCCAATGTTCGAGCATTGCACCCGTGGCGCCGGTTACCAGCGTGCCCAAGGCAGCCATGTGCTGGCGATGGAAGGCGGGCTGCACGAGGCGGCGCTGGTGCAGCCAGGACTCCCCGTCGTTGGTGAGCAGGCCATTGCCCAGAAATGGTCTGAAGAACTTTAACGTGTAGATGTCTTTGGTATAGTTTCGATGGTTCTCCTCGAGCACATGTTTGACGCCATGCGGGTGATTGACCAGGTAGGCGGGCCAGGAAAGGAAACGCACCCGGGCAATATCGCCGTACTGCTGCGTCATCGCCAGGGCAAAGCGCAGGGGATCATGCTGGGCCCCTCCAGGCAGGGAATGCCCGTGTGGGCCCAGCGGTGACTTGTAGTGGTACGGTATAGTCGCAGCGGGTATTCTAATGATTGGCTCTAACATTTTTCGCCTGCGCGCGCAGGCGTATCCAATGCACTGGAGTCAGCAGCTTGTAGATCACTGTTAGCATCGCGGCATTGTGCCAGATGTTCCAAAACTGCGACCACTGGAGTTTTGGATCGATGCAGAGACAGTTGGTCTGAACAGGCTCGTCTACACCAAAGCATGGATGAAGTAGTCATGCTGCATTTTCTCCTGATTAGAACTCGTATCAAACTTTTCTACGCATCATTGTACCGAGCGCGCGTCTCCTAATCGTTACAAAAAGCGTTACGAGCTGATTCAATTTGCTCAGTCGCCAATACATGAGCCTTTTTAGGCAAGGTTCAATGTGAAGAAACGTACGTGACCGTTTGACCAGTCACCCTGATGAATTTTCCAATCGAAGAGGGTAATCACGCCCATCGGGACGCTTGCGTCCCCGGCGTTCTGTAGGGACAAGGGGCGGATGCGGAGATGGGAGGGGGCCTGGTGCTTGTCCTCGTGAATGGCGCTTCCACCAGGGTTTCCTGCTTACCCATTGGGGCGAACAGGAAATGCCCTCAGATTGACTCATGTTTTCTGCTTCATCATGGCCCGTGGCAACGTTAGCCGATTGGGAAAGGATTATCATTTTGGAGACCGGATGGAGTCCCCTGGGGAAAGCGGGACCGAAGCAGTGTGGCAAAGGGTGAGAAGCCATCACTAGACCCGGTCAGGTTCGAGTAGGTCTGAGCCAGGGTATCACCTCCCGCCTGAACGATGTTACTCCAATTCATGCCGAGTTGGTAACGCAGGTAGTTGAGGAAGAGCGTCGAACACCCGATGGAGACATAATCAGTATCGGTCTGCTCGGTATTGTCTACCCAGTCTGGTCGATTGCTATCCAGCCAGGAAGCGGCAGAGGCAAATCCATTCAGTGCGCTGGGGTGCAGTTCTGTGGCTAGAACCCTGGAAAGTCCCTCACCATTGCTGTACCCACAGTTCCAACCAACGTTCTGGTTCGCCATAAATACCTCGTCTTCCTCAGCAACAACCAGCATGCTAGCAAGCTCGGTTGGTTCTCCTGGGGTGATGAAGCAGTACAGTGCGGTAGCATCGCAGCTATAGTGATAGGCCCCACCGTTGTTGCTGTCGCCTTGTCTGAGGTAGACCTGAAAAGGCAACCCCTGGATTGAAATATTCCCAAAGACGCCCTGCAGAAAAGTATAATCCTGTTCGCAAACAGCCAGCACAGCGTCAGCGAAGGTCTGACCATCGGCCCCCAGGCTCCCTTCATAAGAGACGACGAAGTTCTGGGTGCTCCCTCTTTGGACGTACGGACCTCCATCTATACTGGTATCCGTCTGTAAGCGCGGAACTGCTGCCCGTATCGTCTTTGTTGGGAGGAGCAGAACGTGGGGTTTACGCATTTGTGTCATAGTCTTCACGCCTTCCTTTCCTGTGGATAATCGTGGGACAATTTGGGATGTCCATCCTCAGCATCAGATTTTCTCGTGACTCGATGGAGAAATGTTGTAAATCTCTATAAGAGGTTCCGCGAAGATTACTAACTCAAGTATAATTCCATATTTGTTGCCGGTCAAGAAGCGATCGGCATATACCTTCGCGAACGGGGCATGCCAGGTCGTTAGCATCTATGCGTTAGTGAACCGCTCTCCTGGTCTCTCCGAACACAATACGCCCGCTACTCGTGGTGAAGTTCTCACCAGGGACACAAGTTCTTTGAGGGTATCCTGGGAGGTTAAAGATGCACGGGTTATAAGCAAATAGGTCGTAGCGTCTTTGGGGATGTGCTTGAGAGCGCCTTGCTCGCTGGTCACAAGACGTGCAATGCGTATGGGAGTGAGTATCTCTCCCAGGCTCATGTCTACGACAGAGGCGATGCGTTCAGGGCGATGGGCAACTTCTGCGCTCAAAGGCTGATTGATTGCTCCTGCACTCATCATCAGCAAAGCGATATTGGTATGCGTGGGTATGACCGGCTCGTGTTCTGCGGGAGCTTTAATCATGCGGTGCCTGGCGCCATCGGCTTCGACAATTACCGCGCCGGCTCCGCTGTGCATGAGCAGTTCATAGGGCTGTCCAGGCTGAAGCCCGGCGAGTTTGTCAGCCCTGATGATGGCTCCTGCCACGGTGACACGCCGGTATTGCTGCCATGCAGCGCTGATCATTTCGAGGAGGGTAGGCGTTTCAGCGGCGACGATCAGCGTGCCGGTTTGACCCGGTTCGGGGAAAAATATCTGGGTTGTCGTGGTGGTGATAACTCTACCGCCACGTTGGGCCAGTTCGCTGGCGAGGGTATACATAGTGGTTGTCTTGCCACCCGCGCCAACGATAGAGATGAGTGGATGAGCTGGTAAGTCAATCAGATCACAGAGCAGCGGCATTTTCGTTCTCTGTTATTCTGCGGTCCTGCTCAGAGGGCGATGACTCTCACCATCGATGCCCCAGCCGATGACACGGGCAGGATATACGCGTATCAGGTCCGGATCAAAGCTTGCTACGATCTCCTGGCCGCCGGTGGAGAATACTTCGGCACGCCCGCGTATCTCGATTCCGCGTGGTTTCCATGGGGGCAGTACATCGTCTACCACAAAGGCAACGCGCCCATAGCGAGCAGCGTCGCGAAACTTCTTACTTTGAGCGATGTTATGGCCTCCAATATCGATGGTATCCAACTCTGGATTGTAGCGAAAGCCCACAGGTACGACATGGGGTTCAGCTTTACTGTTCACTGTTGCGAGCCTGCCAAGGCGCTGGCTCTTCAGGTATTCAATCTCCGCGGGGGTAAAGACGCTCATTTGATTTCCTTTCATGCCACTTCATTGGTAAGAATAAATCATCACTGCTTTATCTCACCTGACTGCAGGTTTCCCCAATGAAAACAAACCTGGTGTCAAAAGTATTTCATCTTATGAGTGAGGATAGGAGGGAGGGAGTGGGAAAGGTGATAAAGCCGGGGAGCAAAGACTTTCTTCTCATTGCAGGCTAGCGGAGCACTTTTGAGGGTGCTCCGCTGCTATCCAGTTAGTCCACGGTACGAGATGCAGATAGTTGAGGGCTACTCGCCTTACGCAAAACTACTTCTACAAGTTGTTTACCTTGTTCAGTAACGCCTGGCCCTGTGAGATGAGCGATTGGGCCTGTGCGTCGCTGAATGGTTGGCCGCTAAATTCCGCTCCCTCTAGCAGGGCAATCATCTGCCCTGCCAGGGCATCACGCTGGTTACCAAACGATATCAGGTCGTTTTCGAGCGTGTTGTAGGTGTTATCACCAGGCGTATTACTCTCCAATGCCCTGTTAGAAATGCCCAGCGTTGCCAGGCCAAATTGTCCAACACAGGCATCAAGCTGCTTGTAGATTTGAGAGAGAGCGACGAAGCTGCTGCTCTTCTTCACTGCTGATGGTTGTGCAAAGCCGGTGAGATCTTCGACCAGCGTGCGCCCGTCGTGGCTGTAGTCATCCTTTAAGCCGAGCAGCGTCATCATCGTTGGACGGATATCGGTATGATCCGACCAGGTAGTGCTATCGATACCCGTCTGATCTACGCCCGGCCCGACCATGCCCAGCCAGGTAGTAACGATGTCCGATTGCACATCACCGTGGTTCCAGGCGAAGCCCGGTTGTTCCGTGACACACGGAGAAGTGCAGTTGGGCGCACCCGCAAACAGGAAGTAATTGGGGTCGGCGAACATCGTCAACGTTGGGTCGCGCGCGGGATCGGCTGTAATCATGTGGAGTAACTTCATCTCCACCGAATCGGCCAGGAACTTGGTGAGCGTATCAGTGGCACCTGTAATTGGGTTCACTGCCGTCAACTGGCCCAGATCACGGTCAAAAGTACGTGTGACAGCAGCATCTCGAGCTGGATTGCCTGTGATATAGATGGTGGGAGCCGAGTCGGAGTGCACCTTGAAGGGTGTGGTGTTGTTCCGCTCTGTCGCCAGAAGGCCAGCCATGTTGGCATTAACCTCACCGATCTTACTATAGGTGCAAGGTGTAGTCACGCCATCGCACCCTGCAGGGCTGGGAGGACCACCGGCGAAGTGATCGCCCTCGTCGGCGGTGAAGACGAACAGCGTGTTGCTCTTATTGATGCCATCGCTCGCCAGCCGTGTGAAGAACTTGCCGAAAGCATCATTGTACGACTTGAGCGCCGCGACATAACCGGCCTGGCCGGGGCCAAAGGCTGGTCCAGAGGGATGCATATCGTGTGCGTCGGAGATATAGGCGTAGGTGATAGGAACGCCATGTTCCTGCATGGCAGCTACATAAGCCAGCGAGACAGGTGCCTCCATGCCATCAAAGCCGGGGAAGCCGATATGACCTTGCGGGTCTTGGATCACATTGCCATTCAGGTCCGTCAAAGGGCCGTTCGGGCTGATCTGAGGCGCGACATATTTGTGGCCAAACAGGCCCGTGAAGCCCGAGTAGCCACCAGGCTCATTGGGCAGCGCATCGGTCACGCCAGTGTTGGCTGAGGAGCATAGCGAATTCCCAAGTGCACAGTGAATATCAATACCAACGAAGTCAGCGAACGCCTGCCCAGGATTGGCCTTCACCTCGGCGGCCTGCGGAGAGTTCGCGCCGAACACTGTAGGGATGTCCGTGGCGATATTCTCGAGAGTGACGTTCGCCGTCCCAACTCCACCGAAGTTGCAGCCAGCACGTGTGAACGGCACCCAGGGTGCGGGGGCGTTCAAACCACCAGCAGTAAGCATGTTGAAGGTGGTATCGGTCGGTGTCGACGTGGTCGGGTCGAAAATAGGGTCGGTCCAGTAGGCAAACGAAACACCGAGGTTACTCGTGCCATCTGGATTAAAGTAGCGGAAACTGTTGGCGACCGGCACACCGTGACGATCACCGTAGACACCTGTGAACGAGGTCAGGATGTCGGTCGCGGTGTGGGAGATGAGCGGTGTGTGGTGGTTGCTAAGCAGCACGCCATTGCTCTTAATAAAGTTGAGCAGGTTGGGCATCTGCTCCAGGTCCGAGGGAACGTTGGGATTGTCACGCGTGAAGTGGGTGTTGTCGAACTGGATGTAAATAACGTGCTTAATGTTGCCTTTTGCTGAGTTGAGAGTGCAGCCACTCGGGGCCGCGGCATAGGCAGCAATGCCAGAGTGAGATAGTGGCAATCCTACCAGGCTCAAAAGCATCGCCAGGAAAGTGGCCATACCAAATACGCGAGTAAAACGGTACCGCCAGAGTCCTTTCGTCTGGTTCATAGGTCCTCCTCTGTGAGTAACTTACAATGGCCTCAAAAGCATCAAACTAAGAGACGACAACAGGATTGGATAACCGGAAAGAAGCCTTTGGGATGTGATGAGAGAAAATGTCTAGCCCCCAGCTTAACTGATCTCTCGATAAGCAGTATACCACAGCTATATCCAGGGATGGATAATTGTACCGCTCATTGGAACGAGGAATAACTATAATGAACCCGGCAGCATAAAGAATCTGGCACCCGCAAAAGGGTGCCAGATAAGCGTCCTCTATTAAGAAGAGTCTACTCTGCATCGCCAAAGATGGTGTAGTGCCAACCCTTGCGAGCTTCGTTGCTTAGCTCGATCATGACATGTTTGATCTGGGTGTACTCATCGAAGGAATACATGGACATGTCTTTACCTACGCCGCTCTCCTTGTAGCCACCATGCGGCATCTCCGAGGTGAGCGGAAGGTGATCGTTGACCCATACGGTGCCAAACTGCAGCACCTTGCTGGCGTGCATGGCCCTGAAGACGTTGGTAGTCCAGACGGAAGCGGCCAGGCCATAGACCACGTCGTTGGCTTTGCGCAGCACTTCTTCTTCAGTGCTGAAGCGGACGACGACGACAACCGGGCCGAAGACCTCATTCTGCACGATCTCAGCATCGTTGTGGTCTTGCGCGATGACGGTTGGCTCAAAGAAAAAGCCTTTCTCCAAACCCGGGACGGTGGCGCGCTTGCCGCCTATCACGATGTTTGCACCATCGCGCAAGGCTCGCTCAACAAAGCCCTCAACGGTGGAACGCTGGGTAGCAGAGATCAATGGACCCATGTCGGTGCTCTCGTTTGCAGGGTTACCGACTCGAATCTGCTTGACTTTGTTGAGGAATGACTGCAGGAATTCGTCGTAGATGCTGTCTTGCACGTAGATGCGGGTGGCAGCGGTGCAGTCCTGGCCGCAGTTGACGTAGCCACCGACGACTGCTCCATTGGCGGCGGCTTCGATGTTTGCATCGTCGTAGACGATAAATGGAGCTTTACCACCCAGTTCGAGGTGTACATGCTTGACGGTTTCAGCACCAGCGCGCATGACCTGCTTGCCGCTCTCAGTGCTGCCCGTGATCGAGACCATGTTTACCTTTGGGTGGCTAGAGAGCGCCTGTGCTATACCCGGACCACTGGTGATGATATTGAGCACGCCAGGAGGCAGGCCAGCTTCCAGGGCAATTTCCCCTAACTTGAGCGTGGTGAGTGGTGTTTCTACAGACGGCTTGATGACGACGGTGTTGCCGGCAGCCAATGCAGGGCCGATTTTCCAGGCGGCCATCATGAAGGGATAGTTCCACGGGGCCAGCGAAGCTACTACGCCGATAGGCTCGCGGCGAATGATGCTGGTATGGCCACCACTATACTCGCTGGACGCGGTGCCTGCGAGTTGGCGGGCTGCGCCTGCGAAGAAGTGCAGGTTGTCGATGGAGAACGGGATGTCACTATCGCGCGCCAACTTAATCGGTTTGCCGGTGTCCTGCGATTCCAGTTCGGCCAGTTCAGCGGCATGAGCTTCAATCGTCGTCGCCAGTTTCTCCAGGATTGAGGCGCGTGTTCCGTGTGTCAGGCCGGACCAGCGGCCATCATCAAATGCTTCCCGTGCTGCTGCAACGGCACGCTCTACGTCTTCCATCGAACTTAAAGGTACCTGGGCTATCGGCTCGCCGGTAGCCGGGCCGATATCATCCACGGTCTTGCCCGACCTACTATTGACGAGTTCACCATTGATTAAAAGCTTGTACTCCGCCATCGAAGTAGCCCCTTTCATGTGTGTTAAATAGAGGAGCGCGATAAATCTGGCCCCTACAACAATATCCGCGTAATCTTTCGATATTCGTAGCAAAACAGCGAAATAGATACGAATCTGCAAGGCGGTACGATCTTCTAAGGACATTTTATCACAGCAGGAGTAAAGATATGCAGGGTCTCCCCTATTTCTACGACAATGCCACAGTTCGAGTCTCAGTTATGTGCATATCGTAGCGGGCCAGCTCACGGAAGAACGGCTCGACAGGGACGCACATTTCCGGACCGAAAGCGCCGCGACGGGTAATTTCACCATGCGCGAGCATGCGCCCGGCAATGGCGAGCGGTACGCCGGTGTCGAGAGCGCCCGCGCTGATACCCCAACGACGATAGGGCAGTACCACGACCTGGTTAGTAATCTCTACCTGCTGGCCTCCTGCCTCGCCCGTGGCGACAATGCGCAGCACGTCGCAATCCTGCGGTTCGGCATTTTCAACTGGAGCCATATCGAGCAAGCGGGCCAGCACTTCGCGCGGTGATACTTTGACACCACGCACATCGATTGGTTCATCATTGCCAAAGCCCAGGTCAACCAGGAACTTGAGCTTTGTCATAAAGTCGGATGGGAAGGCTATCTTGAACGAGACATGGCGGATGCCCTTGTCACGGAACGAGAGCGGAAAAGTTGCACATTCAGAATGTAGCGAATAAATGGCCGTGGCGCGGCCAACCGGCAGTGGGAAGACCATTTCTTCCTGCCCGCTCAATGGCTGCTGGGGATACCATACACCATCCTGGAAGACCTGCGGTTGTTTAGTAAATTCGTCGAGAATTGTGCGAATAGAATAGGGTGCAACCAGCGGAGCCGACGACGGCGTCGTATCGCTACAGCCAAGCTGCACTTTGATACCGTCAACATGGTCGAGCTTATCGACCGCGGCACGGGCCAGCAGGTTGGTGATACCAGGAGTACCGCCCATACCCAGGATGGCGGTTATGCCAGCCGCCTCGACCTCCGCATGCATCTGCATGAGCTTTCGCGTGGTGTGGAAGAGGCCGCCAAGGTCGGCATAGTGTACCTTCTCCTGAATGCATGCCGCGAGGATGGGCAGGTTAAAGACATACTCTACAGCGTTCAGAGCAACACTGGCACCGCGTAACAGCTCGCGCAGGCGTTCTTCATTAGTAACATCGACCCGTTTGATTTGAATCTTGCTGCTGTGAAGCGCGGCGGCAACTTCTTGCGCGCGTTCCTCGTTGTAGTCCGCGATAGTAACCTGGTCAACATCAGTGTATTCGGTGAGCGTGCGCACGGCAATGCGCCCCATTGCGCCAGCGCCACCCAGTACGATAATATGCATCTGAATCAGCTCCTTGTTATGCCACCGCGGTACCGGTATCCTGATTTACCACACTCTGGGAAGCGACAGGCACAACGAGCTGCGCCCCTACATCTCCTTTAGCGGGCACGCCGGGTGTTGAGATGGATGCACGTAGTTCCTGAAGTGTATCCTCCAGGCGGTTCAGGATGGTATCGATCTCTTCACGGGTAATTACCAGCGGGGGCTCAACACGAATGACCCGCGAGTTATTGAGCGTACCCGAGATGAGTACGCCTCGTTTGAAGAGGCCGGATGCGACCGCATAGCCTATGTCATCATTGACAAAGTGCTGGCCGATCAACAAACCCTTCCCCGTAATGTTCGTGTACACATCGGTATGGCGCGCGGCAATTGCCTTCAACTGTTCGATGAAGTAGGCACCTTTCTCGGCGGCCTGTTCAGGCAAACGCTCTTCGAGGGTCACGTTAATAGCGGCGATGGCAGCAGCACAGGCTAATGGATTACCGCCCGTTGTGGTTGTATGGATAAATGGATTGCTGTTCATGACGCTCCAGATTTTTGGAGTGGACATGAAGGCACCGATGGGCATTACACCGCCGCCCAATGCCTTGGCAGCAGTGATGATATCAGGTGCAACATTCCAATGTTCAACACCCCACAGCTTACCGGTCCGGCCCATACCTGTCTGCACTTCGTCAGCGATCAGCAGGACTTCATATTCATCGCAGAGCTGGCGCAGGCGCGGCCAGAAATCGCCGGGAGGTACGATAGCGCCTGCTTCGCCCTGCACGGGTTCCATGATGACGGCAGCAATATCATTGCCCACCTCGCGGGCGATACGCAACTGCTGCTCAACGGCGCCGGCGTCACCGTAAGGCACGTGAAAGACGTTATTTTGCGGCGTCAAGGCCGGGCGGCGGAAAATGGCCTTGCCCGTGAGAGAGAGGGAGCCAGCAGTTTTGCCGTGGAAGCCGCGCACGGAGGCGATGAAGCCACTCTTGCGCGTGTAGAGCTTGGCAAGTTTCATGGCACCTTCGACGGCCTCTGTACCACTGCTCACAAAGAAGCTGTATTGAATGTCACCGGGGGTAATCTCAGCCAACAAATGGGCGAGCATGCCGCGCAGGGGATCTAGCAGCTCCTGCGTAGGCAACGGGCTTTTTTGCAACTGTGCTTGAACGGCCCCCACGACTTTCGGATGGGCCCAACCAAGATTGAATAATCCGAACCCACCCAGGCAATCGATGTATTCACGTCCCAGCACATCCCTGAAGGTTGCGCCGTGCCCTGTCCATTCGACTGCCGCACAGTCACCTGCCTCTGCGACTGACTTGCGATACTCGATAAAGCCACTGTTGTAATACCTGGCAAAGTTACTGACGGTGGTTTCGATCAACCACTCCGCTTCACTCTTGCCCAACTGCTGTTTGTGGACGATGTCGAGGTACCTTTGGGAATCGTTGAGGGCCTTTAGTAAGCCATCGGTACTCATAAAAATCCTTTCTGGTAATGCGGCCTGATCAAGATATCCCACCCCGGCCCGCCTACCGGGTTAGCTGCTAGCAATATTGTTTATGCATAGATGCAAGCTTGTGGGTATATGTATTGTCGCCTATCCCTGGGGATAAACGATGCGATAAGGAATGAAACAAAGGACGCTTGCTACAGGTTAAACTCTACCTGGTTTGTGGAAAGCTGCGCAAATTACAATGCAAGGATAGCAGTAAAAAGCGGAAATGCAAAACGTGGGTTAAGGCACTTCATCCTAGCCTGCACGGACCAGGAGAGTGGAGAAGGGCTCAGGGGTAGCAAGTGGACAGGTGAAAGCCACGAAATACATAGTATTTCCGAATATAACGGCCTTGTTTTTTCCCCGGTAAGTCGGTGACTTTCACGAAAAACACCTGGTTTCAGTACGATATGTGGTGATCTTGCTTACAGTATAGCCTACGAGCTAGCAAGAAAGCAAGGCAATTGCAGGAAAGTAGAATTGGTAATAAAAGACTAGAGCAAAGGAATCTGCTAACTCCTTAGTTATATTAGTACGCTCTCGCAAACCGTGATTCGAAGAAACGAGCCAGCAATGAGAGCGGATAGCAAATTGCAAGGTAGAGCAGGGCACCGAGAATGAAGACGAACATTTTGACGCCCACGTCTGTTTGTATTAAGGCAAGTCCAAACGTCTGGTGGTCCAGTTCGATTAGACCCAGAACCGAGAGCAAGGCACTATCCTGTACCAATGTAATAAAGTAGTTCGTAAATGGAGGAATGGTGATACGGAACGCCTGAGGCAGCACGATGTGGCGCATTGTCTGACGGGAATTCAAGCCTAAGCTCAAAGCAGCCTCGGTCTGGCCTTTCGATACTGATTCGATGCCCGTACGAAAAACTTCGGTCAGATAGGCACCGTAGTTAAAGCTCAATCCAATTATGCCATAGAAATAAGCATTAAACTGGTCCGGGACGAGGCTATTGCTCTGGAGAGCCGTCATAACTTGAAAAGCGGCACTATAGGGGTCAAAGCCCATGGTCGATAGTACGTAGCCTACGCCATAATACCACAGCAGTAATTGTACAAAAATCGGTGTCCCACGCACCACCTCAACATAGACCATTGCGAGCCAACGGATAGGCGCAAAACGTGCAAGACGCCCCAGGGCGCCTATAAAGCCAAAGATAGTTGCCAGCACTAAGCTCAATATTGAGACAATAATGGTTACCCTGGCCCCGTCTAACAAAACAGGCAAATAAAGGGTCAGCAAACCCTGGTTCCTCTGGAAGGTGTACAGGTAGTAGCCAAACGCAACTACGGCCAGTAAAACCACCACATAAAAGAGGCTGTTCAATATGGTCAGCCAGGCCGGTGTATCTGACTGACCATCAGTCTTTTGTTTAACGAGACGTAGCGAGCGACGTTCTACCGAGGGTTCAACAAATGACATGTGCTTCTCCTTCCTGATTACAGTGCCGCACGCAATCTACGTTCAAAATATCTGGCAACATATGAGATCGGTAGGCTAAGAAGCAGGTAGAGCACAATAGCAAGTGTGTAAAGAGGTATAGGGTTACTGCCATGATGCGTAACCCAGGTGTTCAGCACAGCCGTGAGTTCAGTGCCGGAAATCACGCTTACTATAGCAGAGTCTTTGAGCATATAGATAAAATCATTAACAAATGGAGGAATCATGAGTGGAATAGCTTGTGGGAGGACAATACGAAAGAAGTTCTGAAACGATGTTAGACCCAGTGATAATGCAGCTTCTGTCTGACCCCGATCAACTGAAAGAAAGCCAGCACGAAATACCTCCGCCTCATATGCAGAGTAGTTTATTGCTAAAATGGCAATACCTGCAGACCAGGCATTATCAAGAGTCTCCAATTTGACCGTCAACAAGACAGCGCCCACTGCATAGTAGAGAATGAAGAGTTGAACAATGAAAGGAGTGCTACGTATGATCTCAATAAAAATACGGGCTGGCCCTCTCAGCCAGATGATACGAGAGCTACTCATCAGTGCGAGAATAAGCCCAAGCAGAAGAGCCAGTGGAAAAGCAGAGACACAATATATGAGGGTATTTCTTGCGCCTACCAGAAATTCTGGAAGAGCTTGCTGGATAAGGTCCATAAAGCACATCCTTTGTTAGCAATCCGCAAATATCAATTCAGGCAAAAATATTGTCTCTTTGCTGAAGCCAGTGCAACGTAGGTCTTTGTGAGCACCAATTAGTGAAAGATGATGCCATCAAGTCCTACGTTGCACTGAAGAGCAAACTATGCGCGGATATTTACCTACATGATGCCGATCTGAGCCTGCTGATCGTTCCACATGCTCCATTTCATATAGATCCTTTTCAGCGTTCCATCATGTTTGAGGACGGTAAGCGCTTGATCGATCTCTGGCTGCAAGGTTTGAGCGGTAGGGTTACTCTTATTGAAACCAATAAAGTAATCATCAGTACGGAACGGCTTCCCGATTGCTTTCAATGCAGGATTAGGTTTGGCACCAGGGCCAGCACCCAAAACATAGTAGGCCACGATTGGACCGTCGATTAACACGGCATCAATCCTGTGCGCAGCCAGATCATTAAATGGAAGGTCTGGATCATAAAGCTTGGTAGTGATCTTCTTGTCTTCCCCTAAGATATCTGCTGCCTTATAGCTTGCGCCTGTCCCAACCGTAAGACCTTCTAAATCTACCAAACCAAGATCGCTTGAGGTTGTCTTGCTGGCAAAACGTGAGTCATCCGCCCGTACCACAATCTGCTGTCCATAGCGATAGTAAGCTTGGGAGAATATCTCAGTTTTCTCGCGGTCAGGAGTCTTTTCCCAGCCATTCATCACCATGTCGAATTTGTTCGCCAGTAGAGCCTGCTCCATTTGCCCATAGTCGTTTTCTACCTGCTTCGATACAACACCCATCAGTTTAGCCATGGCTTGACCAATTTCATACTCGAAGCCAACCAACTGAGAGGGGTTGTTGGGGTCTGGGAAGACATATGGAGCCCCACCATCAGAGGTCGCCCCCCACTGCAATAAACCAGGGGTTTTCAGACCTGCATTGCCTATCGGCGTGACCCCTGGGGTAGGTGTAGTCGTGCCTCCCGTAGATACATTTCCACCGCAAGCCGCCAGCAAAGATTCGAGTGTCCCACCCGCAGCAATCAGCCCACCTGCCTGTCCCATACGCTTGAGAAAAGTTCGCCTGTCAATTTCAGGTCTCATAATACACCATACCTTTCTGTTGGTACTCCTGGTACATGTGTGTGTAGCCTACGGCAGAGTAGAGAGCACGCGCTCCAGGAATAGCTTTGTGCGCTCATGTTTGGGATGCTTAAATATTTCCATGGGGTCGCCCTGTTCTACAATCGTGCCATCAGAGATGAAGACAACACGATCCGAAACATCACGCGCAAACTGCATCTCATGCGTCACTACTACCATCGTTCTTCCTTCATAGGCCAGGTCCCGCATCACCTTGAGGACCTCGCCCACCAGTTCCGGGTCAAGCGAGGAGGTTGGTTCATCAAAGAGCAGCGCTCGGGGCTGCATGGCAAGAGCACGCGCTATAGCTACGCGCTGTTTCTGCCCACCCGAGAGACGATTGGGGTAGACATCACGCTTCTCCGTAAGGCCGACCTTAGCCAGCAACTGCTCGGCAAGAGCCACCGCCTGGTCCTTAGGCATTTTGCGCACGAGTAAAGGGGCTTCGATGATGTTATACAGAACGGTCATATGAGGAAAGAGGTTGAAATTCTGGAAAACCATGCCAAGTTCGCTGCGGATTGGACTGAGCTGCTTGTTAGATAGACGAGGATCGAGTTTTTGTCCATCAATGTAGATTTCGCCGCTGGTGTATTTTTCCAGCCCATTAAAGCAGCGTAAGAGAGTGCTCTTACCCGAACCGCTGGGGCCGATCAGCGCGACGACTTCTTTTTTGCGCACTTCAAAATCGACATCCTTGAGAACATGCTTATCACCGAAATATTTGTTCACCTTGGTGGCGCTTATGATGACCTCATCGTCAACGCCATTGGTAGAGAGGCTCCCACTGCTGGTGATAGGGGTTAAAGCGCTATCCGGTATGGTTTGCTCGGAGTCCATAGGCTACTCCTTATACTTTACTGCACGGCGAAACCTGGCAGATGGAATCACTCGAAAGAATGCAGCAATAAACGTTGCCATACAGTATAGTTGTGAGTAGAGAACCTGTCAAGCACTCTACCATACAAACTTCCGCGCCAGTTGCCTGAATGCTATAATGCTCATCAAATGAAGCTGATACACAGTATAATCAAGACAGGTCAAAATGGCATTTCTCGAGACATCCAATACCACAATGTACTACGATATTTTTGAGCAGGATATCACCAGCATGCCCCTTTCCGCCCAGCCACAAACAGTACTGCTGATCCACGGCTTTGGAGGAACCCCTACAAGCGACTTCGGGGGACAATTGCCTGCTTTACGCGGTCATTATCGTGTGATAGCCCCGCATCTTCATGGCTATGGGCGTTCGACCCAGCGCAGCAGCTATGCGCTCTCCTTCTATCGTGATGATGTGGCAGACCTCGTCGCTCTACTCGACATGCTCGAAATCGAGAAAGTGCTGGTACTGGGTTTTAGCGATGGGGGCATCGCCGGCCTGTTACTGGCAGCTTTACACCCACAGCGCGTGATTGCCCTGGCAGTAATGGGTGCACAACCGACAATCAATGCTCAAAATACAGCGGCCATCCGCCACTGGTTACTTGAAACGCCGCTTTCTGAGCAATGGCAAAAGGAACTGGCGCAATTGCACGGAGAACCCTACTGGCGGTCGCTGCCACGCATGTATGTCGAGGGTCAGGAAGCGCTGGTTGCTGCTGGAGGTGTGATTATTACCGATAAAGAACTGGCTTCTATTCGCTGCCCGGCACTGCTTATGCATGGTAAGCGTGATCGCATTGTTCCTGCCGGGTATGCGCAAATCCTGTCGGAACGTATCCCCGGCTCGCAGTTGCTGCTGTTTGACGCGGGACACGCTGCACACTTGCGCTGTGAGAAGGAATATACATCTGCTGTCATGAATTTTTTCCTCAATCAAACACGCCCGGCTGATGAGACTGGCTGACAGCAGATTCGTGCTATTGTGCTGGAATTTGCGCGTTCTTTTCTTGTCTAATCTTTGCACGCAAGCGCAAGTATAACAGGTAGCCGAGCAATAAGGCCTCGGCGGTCACTGCGCCTGATGCAGCCAGGGAAATGGCTATGAGCGCAGATTTGCCAACGAATAGCTTGAGCAGGAAGATGATGAGGCCAGTACGCACCAGCAAAGAGAAAATGTTGGTAAAGAGGGGAGTGCGTGCATCTTTGAGCGCGTAGAAGCCCCTTGATAGTAAGTCGCCGGCAACATGCCCAGTTAGACCCACAAGATAGCCAATCAACGCCAGGTAGGTCAGGCTGGACGAATGCTTGTTGAAAGCGCCGTGCTGGAAGAGCAGGTGGATCAAGGGTTGGCCCAGCACGCCCAACCCGATTGCCGTTGGGATACTCAACAAGACAGCAGCACCGACTACTTTCACGGTCAATTGGCGTAAACGTAGATAGCGGCCATCGGTGGCGAGCAATGACATGCGTGGTAAGGCTGCCTGTGCGACCGCCTGAGAGAGTAACGCGACAGGCAAATTATAGAAAAGCTGGGCATTATGCAGCGCTGCGAGGCTAGCCTTGTCCGTGAGAAACGAAGTAAAAGAGGTATCTATCGTGAAACCAATGGAGAGAATGATGACGGAGATGGCACTGGGAATGAGCAAGCGCAGGACCTGGTGCAGGCCGGGATCTCTCAAATCCCAGACAAATTCGTAGCGTATTTTTTGCTTCAAGAGACCGGGGATCTGCACGAGCACTTGCAGTACAGCCGAGACCACTACACCGAATGTAGGACCATAGATGCCAACCCCCGGAATAGCCAGTGTAACCAGCAACCCTCCAATTAAACCAACATCATAGATCGCGATTGAAATGGCGGGCAATAGAAACTGGCGTTTACTACTCAAGATGGCGGTGACAACGGTACTTGTGCCCAGAATTAACGGCTGGAAGAGCATTATGCGCGTCAGCGATATAGTCAGCGCCTGTTGTGCTGGAGAATAGCCGGGAACAAGAAACCTGGTTACATAGGTAGGAGCAGTAAACTCAGCAACAAGCAATAAAGCGGTGAGAGTAACGAGCATTACATTGAAGACCAGGCTTGCGAGCCGCCAGGTTTCTGCCTGGCTGTGCTGCTTTTCGTAGGAGACAAAGACGGGCACAAACGCTTGAATGAGCGCACCACCCGCAATCAGCGCGAAAAGAGTATCGGGCATCCGGAAAGCGGCATAATAAGCATTTGCTGCGGGACCGGTACCAAAGACGGCATTGAAAATGATCTGGCGAATTACGCCCAGTATACGTGAGGCGATATAGGCCATCATGAGTAGGAGTGATGCTTCCGCTATGCTAAAGCGCCTTAAAGAGAAGCCGCGCCCGAGGCGAAAACTCGACAGGCTAAAGCGAAAACGAAACATCCCTACGCCCACATACTCGTGTTGATCGAGCGTATCTTCCTCTTCTTCTTCGATGAGCGTAACAGGTTCTTCCAATTTGGGGTCAACGACAGTCGCTGCTGATGTTTTTTCTGGATGCTCTACGTCGTGTGAAATCTTCTACTTCTCCTCTTGACCCATTGCCCACGGTCAGGCTTCGTCTTTGATTACTATACCAGCGAACGGTTCGATCGTCGCAGATTTGTGCAGAAAGTACTTTTACCGGCTGCCCAAAAGGTTAGTGGTATGCGCTACCATTACAACGATTGTTTGCGCCTATGATCACACATCAGCTATGCAAAATGCCAGCGAGACCCAATCATGTCAACGTACTTGATAGACGTGGAGGGACAAATCCTCATCGAAAGCCTATCCAACCTTTCCTATGCCTCTGCAAATCTCTTCAATACACCCGTTCAATTCCAATAGCCGGCAAGCAATCGGTGTGAGCAAACAATGGTTAAGATGCGATTGGTGCAACTAGCCCATTTTCGCTATCTTGCAGTTGCAAAACTAGCAACCGGCGATATTTTCAAGTAAAGTGTCATTGTGTATCAAGCACAACAATGTATTTGTTCACTGTAGAGCGAGGTTTCAGCAGTATGTTATCTTCACCGGACCCCCACGTAACCAGACCCCTAACTGGTGAAAATGAGCGACTCGAAAACACAGGAAAACTTTCCAGCGGAATACAGGCAGGACAATTCAACAACCCGACTACCAGTACGAAACTGCCTATAGTCATTCCGGCATCAACAAAGCGCATACCCACCGAGCCCTTAGAGCATCCCCGGCATGGAAGGCGCCGCTTCGTGCTGCCAGGTGTACTGGTGGGAAGTATGCTAGCCATCATCTTTGCCTTCTTATTTGTTGTGCCGCTGGATAATAATAGCCAGCATTCAGGCACCATCGCGCAGGCGATTGGGAATCTGATTTCAACGGGGCATTTTGGTACCATTGACCCTTTACAACACATGGCGGTGCCCACATCGTCACTCGTCACAGGTGAGGGCCTCTGCGGGGGCACTGATATCTGGGGTACATGTGCAACCTACATTACTGCCAGCGGTGTGATGGGGACAGGACAAATGCAAAGGCCAATCCTGGGAGCTGTAATTACACAGCCCTTCGGTCATCCCGAGTACCAACTATGGTGCGGATGTTGGAAGCCGCACACGGGCATCGACCTGGCTGCACCCTATGGCACAGCGGTGATGGCTGCTGATAGCGGGCAGGTCATCTGGATCGGTTGGGACTGGTCGGGATTAGGCTGGGCGGTCAAGATCAATCATGGCTATTACATTGCCACGATCTATGGGCATCTTGATCACTTCATCGTGAAAGTTGGTCAGAATGTGAAAAAAGGCCAGGTGATTGGCTACGAGGGCAGTACTGGAGCCTCAACAGGCCCACACGTGCATTTTATGGTCCTGGTCTATAATATCTGGGTAGATCCCACGAAATATGTACAGCTCCCCTAAAACAAAAGGCAAGGCTGGCTTAAAAAAAGCCAGCCCTGTCGAAAGTAATTAAAGTACTGTACTACGCTTGAGCAACACTCTTAGGGCGACGGCGGCTGATAGAGCCACCCTTGCGTCCCGCGGCTTGCGCCTCTTCACTCGTCCATTTATGCGCGGTTCCCATAGCATGAGCAGCTTTGCCGCCCTTGCTGGCAATCTCACGCTTCTTTTCTGGGCTCATTGATGCAAAACCACGGCCACGACCTTTGCTAACTGCCATTGTTAATTCTCCTTCCATCTAAGTTTTAACAGCTTCCTCAGAACACCTCAATGCAGTTGTAGCTGTGACCAGTTATGCGACGGCTACGACCGCAAACGCTGAAAGTCTATAGAAGTGTTCTTCAACACACTAAGCATAACAGGCTCTGTACACAAGAACAAGTCAACAATAACAAGACCCAGCATTTTCTAATGTTTGCCTGGTTGCTCCAAGGATGAGCTAACCTGAGCAAGCGGCAAAGCCTCGCCTACGGTCCTTGGTTTAGATTTATATCGCCACTATCAGTATTCAGTGTCACTGTTGCGCCCTGTCCCTGTGAGGCGGTCCCTACATTTCCAGTTGCCTGAGTACCTGCCTGGTTGTTAGTCTGCTTCACGCTGGGAAAGTCAGGGGTATTGATCGTACCTGAGTTGGTCGAGGCTTTGAGATGAAATGCCGAGCCAGGCGACACGGTGAGATCGATTGCGCCGCTAGATGTACTAAACTGGTCTGTTCCACCCGTTCCAATGGTTCCATTGAACCTGATATCTCCAGAACTGGTACTGAGCTGGAGGTCAGCTCCCTGGGGAACGGTTACCGTGAAATCGACAGAGCCTTGCCCATTGTCTTGCACACTAGCGTTGATTGTGTTCCCATCTGCGCTTTGATTGTAGTTTACCTGTGTATCATTAGGATTGCCCGAAAAACCCGGGTTCCCTGTGTCCTGTATCATGACAGTGTTCGCATCAGAGCTTGTTTGAACATTGATGGTACCGTTATCACCGGTTATCACAACGGTTGGTGTACTGCTGCTGACTTTAAAGAAATGCGGACTCTCTATACTGCTGCTGGACTGCGAACCATTGAACGGTGGACCACCGAATCTATCCACAGATCTGAAGGCCGAGCCAAAACCTCCACCCATCAAGCTAATAATAATAAATGCAAGAATAACCCAGAACCAGATGCCACGACCACCTCTGCGGTATGGCCCCTGCCTGTATTGCCCTCTTACGGGCTGCTGTGGAGTAGCTCCAGCGTAAGGAGGAAGACCGGTGTACATTTCTTGCCGGGGAGGTGGGGGCGGTGGGGTATTCCACCGCCCGCGCGAATCAGCATTTATCGGTTCAGGGATAAATGTTTCCTGCTCTTGCGTACCCGTTTTCGCATCAAGTTTTTGGGAGGGCTTCCAATCGGGATCCGCAAATTGCATCTCCTGATTACTCATATCAGACTCCGTTTCTGCTTTGCCCAATGCAACTGTGTCATCATTATATACGTTTTTTTGATGGCAGAGTTACAAAGCACTTCTAGCGCCGTGGTCAGATCATCATGTACACTTATAATAATAGCATAATTGCAGCGGTGCACTTGACCATCGCAATAGAGGACGCTACAATGTGCCAGTAATGCCTAAGTGTATCGTTTTCCGTTAGATCTATTTGAAATAGCTCTGAGGAATCATTTTGCAGCTAAAGGATAAAAATCAAATGTCCGAAATGAGCCTGGAAGAGACCGAATCTACTACCCCTGCCGATAACGATGAAACGGAGCCGGGGGTGTTTAAGATCGAGGAGGTTACAGCGACTGCACCTGTTGAGGCCCCTGCACCTTCTGCCAATGTGACAGCGGCACCGCCTGCCGCGCAACAACGGTCGAATCGTTCGGCCACGATTGAGCATCTCGCAGCACGACGTGCGGTTACCGAACTGAGCGCCGACGCGCCTGAAGTGAAGCAGACTATCAGTGAGCTGCGCACGGAACTGACCATACTGGTGACGGATCTGCGCTGGGGTGGATTATCCGCCAAGGAAACCGCTGAGCGCATCATCCTGCTGCTTAATGTGGGTTCACTCCAGCAATGGATACCACTGCTGGTCCCCAATATCCTGGAAATTGACCGGGCAGGTGATCTTGTGCCTGCCTGGCTGAAGATTATAGAGCAAGAAGACCCTGTTGACCTGCCTGCTGATGCCAATCCCGCCGAGACGATGGTAGGGCGAGCCAGGCGCATTGCAATCCTGATGCTGGGCTATTACAAAACATCGCAAATTTCTGAGTTGCTGGGAAAACTGGCTGCCGACCCCGGTTCTTCTCTCTACGCGACGCGGTCATTGGTCCGGCAATCCACGCTAGCGGCGATGAAAGCGCTGGCGGGCGCACTCATGGATGCTGAGGGATGGGCAAAGGTTGATGTGATCGATGCCTACGCGATCCTCAATCAAGCGCGCTTTTACGAGATTATGCTGGCGAGTGGCCTTGACCGGGCCAATGGATTAGAGAGCTATATTGCGGTCCCGCTGTTCCGGACTATTCCGCTGGAAAACTACCTGCCTGGCGATAGTAAGCTTGCGCCACGGCTTACACAGCAAGCCGCGCTTGTGCTAAGCCAGGTGCTGCAAGATAGCATGAATAACGCTGGCGGTGGCTCGCTCCCACTTATCTTCGAGCGTGATCTACCCAGACTGGCTGGCGCTCTCTTCGAGGGTGCAAGAAACGCTCCAGATTGGCAGCATACGATTGCGCTCCACCGGCTTGGCTTATTGCTTGGTCGTTATTGGGGCGAAATCTCTCGCGGCACTATACAGGATCAGCGTATTGCACAACAGGTCTATGAATGCTTACCTCTGATGCCGGATATCGAGCGCTGGATGAACAGCACCGGTCGCGACGTGTTATTGGAAACACTTGCTAATCAAGAGGAGGTCTTCCTACCCAGCCTGAAAGCGCTGAACGAATTACGTGAGCTGCGCGCTACAACGGTGCTGATAGCTCGCCTGGATGCCACTGTACACATCGTTGATCGCGAGCACGCTGTCCGTTTGGGGCAAATATGCGATACGCTGGTTCAATTAGGCGATCGCCGCGCTGTACCTTCGATACTCCAGCTTGTGAAGCGCACTGTCGATGTTGATGGACGAGCAATGCGTGCCAAACGCCGTGACAACCTTGCAGTGGGAGATGCCGATATACCTGCAAGCATTGTGTATGGAGCAGCTATTCGTACATTTGCACAATTTGCCGATCGCAGTACGCTAGACCTCATTTTGCGTGCTGCAAACGACTTTGACCCTTATGTGCGCACTCAGGCGCTTGAGGCACTGAAGAGCATCGACCCACAAGGCGAAGAGTTCCGCACGCGCATGGTCGTACGCGAGGCGTTGAACGATCCTCGTGATACGGTTGTGCGTGTCGCTTGCCAGCTCATTGCGCAGTACCATGATACAGAGTCTGTGACCTCGCTGCGCGTTCTTGCCGAGACACGCCCCGAATTCGCGCCATCTGTACAGGAGACGTTGAGGCAATTGGGGGCGTTATAAGCTTCGAGGGCACTCCTGCTCCTACGCCCCCTTCGGTACAACCGGCAGCACGACATACGATGGGTGCTCGCGGTCGTGCAGGATGGTTTGGTGAGCAACGGCCAGTTCAGCGCTGGATCCGAAATCGTGGCCTGTATTCGGGTTGCGATCCCAACGCGGGAAGCTGCTGCTTGTCACATCCAGGCGAATACGATGCCCGGCTTTGAAGACATTGCTGGTGGCCCAGAGGTCGATCTCATACTCGTAGGCCATTCCTGGCTCAATCAAAGAGGGTGCTTCTCCGTGCGCAAAGTTGCGATAGCGAGCACGGATAATGCCATCGGTGAGATTCTGAGCATAACCAGCAGGATGGACATCTACCAGGCGCGCCACAAAATCGGTATCCGGTGCGCTCGAAATGGCCCAGAGATATACCTTGATCGGGCCGGTCACCTCGACATCCTCTTTTAACTCGCCGGAGGTGTATACCAGAACATCCTCGCGGCTCTCGGTAGAGCGCTGGTCGAATGGGCCTGGCCGATATTCCGGCGACATATTGATCGCGCCGCCTCGCGTAATCACCGGATTGGCAGGGTCATACGCATAGTGATCGGAGGAGGACCCATCACCCTCGGGGATATCGGTAGTCAGGTAGCCATCACCGTGTAGCGTGTTGGCCCGCCTATTGCTGTGCAGGTAATAGCGCGTCTCCACAGCGCGAGCCAGCGGCCACTCCTGCTCATCGCGCCAGACGTTGGCACCCATTACGAAGAGCTTGATCGGAGCTTCATTCAACATGCCTGTGTCGGCGCCTTTCAGCCAGTGGTCGAACCAGCGCAATTGCCAGCTCACGAAGTCCATCTGCAAGTCGATGAAAGCGCCGGATGCCCCGAAGCCAAAGTTCATCTCACCGATAGGATTCATTACGCCGCCATGCGTCCATGGCCCAATGAGAAGCTTGCTCTGCCGGGCCTCCGGTGTACTTCCCCGCGTGCGCATGATGGTAAAGTTGCTGAGGGTGTCCTGCAAGAAAATGTCATACCAACCGCCGGTGTTCAGCGTGGGAACGGTGACATTCTCATGCTTGCCTACAATAGTCATCGGATCAAGTATCTCATGCCCGCGCTGCAGCGACCCTGCAAAATTCATGAAGAAGTAAGGAGCTATATCCTGTTGTTTCAGCGGCCCGAATTCGCGCAGTGGCAGTGACCAGTATCCCTCTTGCTCCAATGCATCCATCTCTTTGGCCAGCAGGTAGATAGCACGCCCCAGGGCCTGCGGATCACCACGGTGGCGACGCACCAATAGATCGAGACCCATCATCAGTTGCCAGCTAACCGCGGCACCCAATTCCAAAGCTCCACCACGAAAGACTGGTCCGTTCAAGGGGTCATTCCATGTCTCAAAGGGTGCCATAGCTTTTAGAGCCGGGGGTTGGTGAACCGCTGCCGACCACTGTGTGAAGCCGAAATAGGAGATGCCATACATACCAACTTTGCCGTCACTAGAGGGTAAGCGGGCAGCCCATTCGATAGTATCAACGCCATCTTGCGCTTCAAAGATAAAAGGGATCCACTCGCCCTCCGAGGTGAAGCGTCCACGGGTATCCTGTACGATGACAACATATCCCCGCCGCGCTACTTGAGCGGGATCCATGACCGCAGTCCCTATGGAAAAATCTTTACCATAGGGTAGGCGTGTGAGCAGCACAGGCCAGCGACCCTCGCCTGCTGGCCGGTAGATGTTAGCACGCAGGATAGTGCCATCTCTCATGCTGGCTTGAACATCAAAATCCACGGTGATTTTCTGGTCTATTTGCATTGCCATATCCAGGAATGCTCCTTCTTTTTGCTTAACGGTAGCGTTGATCGATTTTATGAGTTTTCATGATCAAAACTGGCCATTGCGTAGGTGCCGATTATGAACATGTACACTCAAGACCGCGAATGAGGTGTGGCCTCGTCCTGTAGGGACAGGGGGAAGGGCGGGGTGGACGAGGGGGCCCTTGTGCCTGTCCTCGTTGGGGTGAGGTCCTTTTGCTTCACGGCATCCCCACCAAGTGGCGAGGAGGACAGGCACAAGGCCCCCACCCCTCCCCTCATCCACCCCCTGTCCCTACAGGAGAGGGGCAGACACCTGACCGATGTTGGTTGTTAATATTCATAATTGTGCGCCTACGGGGTTTTACCGATCTGGTTGGTAAAACTCATTTATTGAGCTGCAACATAGTCCCCAACCCACAATGTCTATGTATTATAGACCAGTTTGCTGCGCGGGGCCAATGCAGACTTGGGAGAGGAGACAGGGCAACCCTCGCGGCTGCCCTGACACCCGCAAGGAGTGTCACTACATTTGGGCCGTCTCCAGCATGAAATGTAGTGGAGCACCCTCCGGGGGAGGATCAGTGCCCCCTTGCGGGTACCAGGATAATTCACAGGCCATCGCGGCCGCCCAGAGCTTGACACTCATTAAACACATCGGCTATACTTTCTCCATAGATGGAACGTGGTTCCACTGAATAGAACACGACGGCGTTGTGACACTGGGGAAAACAGCATGCGACATGGAGAACCCTTGGACGGCGAAAATACAGTTCAGATCGTCCATCGTATCGCCAGCGTCCTACGAGCTTTCGGAAACCAGGGACTGCTAGGTATCACGGACCTCGCTAACGCCACAGGCCTGCCAAAATCCACCACACATCGTTTAGTCACAGCCTTAGTGAACGAGGGATTGCTGGTACAAGAGGAGGATAGTCATAAGTACGCCCTCAGCCTGCGCGTTACCGCTCTAGGCGCGAGTATCCTCAGTTCGCATACCGTACGTAAATCCGCACGTCCAATCCTCATGGAGCTACGCGACCAGACGCGCGAATCGGTGCATCTCGCGGTACTCGAGGGCATGGAGGCGGTGATTATCGACACCGAGGATTCCTATTTTTTTGTGCGTGCTGTCAATGTACCGGGCCAACACCTGCCGGCGCATGCAGTCTCCACAGGGAAGGTGCTGCTCGCCTACCAGTGGGAGGTACGATTGCGCGAGATACTCAGCCACATGACTCTCACACGCTACACGGAGCGCACAATAACCGACCCACGCTTACTCCTTGAGGAACTGCGCAACGTGCGCGCGAATGGCTACGCTATTTCATGCGGGGAGCTAGAAGAGGGTATCGACGCTGTTGCGGCGCCCATTTTTGACCACTTGAACTCAGTTGTTGCAGCGGTTTCCATAGGTGGCCCGAGCGAACGCTGTCGTCCCAGGCAGTCCGAACTGATTGCGGCTGTGACGCGAGCCGGGCAACAGGTATCGCAGGCGCTGCGCTATGTGGGCTGGCATTAATTATCGAGGATAAGGTGACGAAGCAGAACAAAGTCAAGACTAATGCAAGAAAAAAATGAAAGTACCTCATCCGTGGAACTATTCTGAAGATAACGGTGTCCTGGTTGCCTTGAAAGGCGCAGGTGATCTTGCTACAGGAGTTATACACCGTCTTACACGCGCAGGTTTTGCAGTGATGGCCACCGAACTGCCTCAACCCACCGTGCTGCGCCGCACGATAGCATTCGCGGAGGCAGTGACGCTGGGGCAAATGACGGTCGAGGGCCTAACAGCCGTTCGAGCCAGCTCTGCAGAGGAGATTCAGGAAGCTCTAGCGCGCGGATTTGTGCCTATTGTGGTTGACCCTGACGGGACAATGCTCAGACAGATGCAGCCCAGGGTACTGGTGGAAGCAACCCTCTCGAAATACAATAGCGGTATTTCGCCGGGTGATGCCCCAGTTGTGATTGCGCTTGGCCCCGGCTACGAGGCGGGCAAAGATGTACACGCGGTCATCGAGACGAATCGCGGGCATAACCTGGGCCGTGTCTACCTGCAAGGTTATGCCGAGCCGGATACAGGGGTACCCGGCACGATTGGCGGATATGGCGTTGAACGCCTATTACGCGCCCCTCGTACTGGCATGCTGTATGGTGTGCGCCAGATCGGAGACCAGGTACAGGTGGGAGAGACGGTAGCCGTGGTAAACTCGGATGATGGCAGTATGCCTATTACCGCTGCTATTTCCGGCATACTGCGTGGCCTTGTGCGCGATGGCCTCCACGTCAGTGCAGGCATGAAGGTGGGAGATATTGACCCACGGGCCGTTCGCGAACACTGCTTCACCATATCGGATAAATCACGTGCAGTCGGCGGGGGCGTGCTGGAGGCGATCATGTACTTGTTGAGGCAATAGGATTATATTCATGCTCAAAATCGCTGCCTATCATAGTCCCACAACATTAGCCGAAGCTGCTACTTTGCTCGCAGAAGAAGGACGAACCGTTATCGCAGGTGGTACAGACCTGCTCGTAAACCCACGCTATATGGTCGGGGTGCGCGAAGTTGTGGATATCCGTAAGCTAGGGTTAGATTATATCCGCGAAGAGAACGGGGAGCTCTATATTGGCGCGGGAGCTACTATGCGTACGGTAGCCCTGCATCCGAAGATACAGGCGCTGGCAGGGGGTATACTTGCACGAGGTGCAGCCGTCTGTGGCTCACCGAATATTCGCAACATGGCGACAGTAGCGGGCAACGTTGCCTCGGCTCTTCCGTCCGCCGACACTCCGCCCTCATTGTTGGCCCTCGACGCGCAGGCAGTACTGGTGGGTATCCAGGGTGAACGTGTCGTGCCGCTGAATAGTTTTTTTGTTGGACCCGGCAAGAGCGTTCGCGAGCGAGAGTTAATTCGTGAGCTGCGTATCCCCTTAGCCAATCTCGATAGATTACGTGGCGGTTTTTACAAGATTGGCCGCACGGCTGAGGATATTTCGCTAGTGAACGCCGCAACAACACTTATCATAGAAGATGGCATCATCACCGCTGCCCGCCTGGTGATGGGCGCCGTGGCTCCCATACCGCTACGAACTGTGCGGGCAGAAGAAGCCCTCACAGGGCAACCTCCCACGGAAGAGACTTTCCGGCGAGCGGCAGGGATTGTGCGCGAAGAGGTGCGGCCCATCAGTGACCACCGTGCTTCCGCCGACTACCGGCGACGAATGAGCGGAGTTGCAGCGGTACGTGCGCTGCGCCAGGCAGCGGGCTTAGCGCCACATGGAGAGGAATGGCACCATGCCTGAGATCGAAGTAAAACTGAAAGTCAACGGGCGCGCAGTAACGTGGCGCGTGCTCCCCGGTGAAACATTACTGGAGGCGCTGCACGCTCATCATCTGAGAGGAGCAAAACTCATTTGCGGCACGGGCGATTGCTGCGGCTGCGGTGTGATCCTGAACGGCCGCTCTATCAACTCCTGCTGCATGCTTGCAGCACAGGCGGATGGCGCCGACCTGCTCACCATCGAGGGACTGGCACAGGACGGGAAACTCCACCCCATCCAGGAAGCATTTGCCGAGGAGGGAGCCGCGCAGTGTGGTTACTGCACACCGGGCTTCATCATGAGGACGTATGCCTTTTTGCAGGAGCATCCTCACCCTACAGAGGATGAGATACAAGCGGCACTGGCAGGAAATATTTGCAGGTGTACTGGCTATGTCAAACCTGTGGCGGCGGTGTTGAGGGCAGCGGAAATGATGCAGGCATAGGACCGCTCCTCCACACGGGATAGAGCCACCCAAACTGCTACCAAATGCAAAGCAAGCAAAAACACAACGCGCCTGGTAGATCGTAACCAGGCGCATTTTTGTGTTGTAGTATGAGGTTGACGAGTCAGCGCTACGCCTAGATAGACTCGGCGAACTCGTAGAGGGGTACCGTGCCTGCTGGCGGTGCTGTCGTTTGCCGCAAGGCTTCCAAGCGCTCAATCGTCTCGGGTGTAAAAAGCACGTCACCACAAACATCACATACCTCCGCCGGGATATGTTCGACCACGATAATGCGGTCACCTTGACGCACGGCACGCACAACCTCGCGCTGCTCATACTCCCCCGGGCAACCCACAAGGCTGCATCTCATTGAGAACTCCTCTCTATTGGGCTCATCCACTTGGGCAGGGTAGGCACATACACAGTAATGATAACTAGTCGAGGCAGTGTTGTCGTGCAGACCATATGTAGGGGACGTCCATGCGATAGTCCCTCGCTACGTCGTTCTCTATCTAGTCACTCTTCCATTCTATCATAGATAGTTAATCCGATGTGCAAGTTTTAGCAAAGAAAGATAGGCTCTTGTTACGTAAGCAACCCACGGGTTGCGCAACGAGTTTTACCTCAGCAGTGATCTAGCTTGAGAGTATCTCTTTCCTCTCTGAAATCCACTCATGGGGTATGGCAAAGATTGTTTCCTGGGACAACCATACGAGCTGCTCAAGCCCGAAATACTCTGTATAAAGGTCATATACAGAAATCAAAACGAAGATAGCTTCATTTGATGAGCACGATCTGCCTCTCTCTTTGGCCTGGCTAAGGAATTTCAGTGAGATTATCAGGGATTCCCGCCACTGCAATGCTTGCGCATCTCGACCAGGAATCTTTTGCATATCCCTTGCGGATGAGGGGACAAAGCTTGCTTCCAGGCTCTGCCAAGGAAGAGAAGCCCAAGCATGTTTGCCGATTTCTGCTCACTTTTCTTTGATCATTGACCACACTCCGGGCAGCGCCAGTTGCTGGAAGATGCTTTCCATCTGTTCTGGTGGATAGGGCATATCAGCAGCGAGCCACCATTTGAGCAAGGTGAGAAAGGTCCCGGCCAGGTACTGGGAGACCACTGGCAGAGGGATCGGCGGAGAACGTCTTTCTGCACACAGGGTGCAGAGGGCCGGTTCAATCGCTCGGCAGAGTGCCGTCTGCAAAGCTTCCCACAAGGGCTCGCCCGCACGGCCTCGCATCAGCGCCCGAAGATGCTGATGCGGAGAGTGGTAGATATGCTCAAACAGTTCCAGACTGGGCACGACCCGTTGTCTTGCGGTTGAATGGGCGATCTGGTGCGTGAACATCTCCAGCTGCTGCTCGGTCATACTGTCCAGGACATCCTCTTTATCGAAATAATGGGCGTAGAAAGTGGTACGACCAATCCCTGCCCGATCCAGAATATCCTGCACCAGAATCTCCTCGTAGGGTTTTTCTAACAAAAGTTCAGCAAAGGCGGAACTCACCAGGCGATACGTGCGTTGGGAACGACGATCTGCTTTCTGCTGTTTCACGGATGTCACCTCCTTCTTCGGCGAACAATCAGAGCCTGATGTTCGGTAGAGAACGGCTTCTCAGGTTTGTGCTTGACGGGGAGAACGCTCCCTTGTAATCTCTTCTCAGAATACCATATTCGATAGCAAACATGTTGTTCCTCAAACTTGAACAGAGAAGGAGAAAGATCGTATGAATCCAGTTGTCACAACACAGTATGGCAAGGTGCGTGGCAGTGTCTCCAATGGCGTGCATACCTTTAAAGGCATTCCCTATGCAGCGCCACCCTTTGGGGTCAATCGGCTCCGCCCCCCACAGCCAGTTGAGCCCTGGAGCGGCGTGCGAGACGCTCTCACCTATGGCCCGAAGCAACCCCAGCCACCATCTCCCCCAGGATCGGAATTGTTTCCCCCAGAGCTTGCCGTCGCAGGTTCGGACTGCTTAAACCTCAATATCTGGTCCCCCGACCTGGGGTCGGCCAGGCAACCGGTGATGGTGTGGATTCATGGCGGGGCGTTTGAGATCGGAACGGGTGCGACAGCCTGTTATGACGGCAGCCACTTCGCCCGCGACAGCATCGTCTGCGTGACCATCAATTATCGTGTCGGTGCCGACGGCTTCCTCTCCCTGGGCGAGGGAAACGCCAACCGCGGCTTGCTCGACCAGGTTGCCGCCCTCGAATGGGTGCAGGAGAATATCGCCGCCTTCGGTGGCGATCCCGCCAACGTCACCGTCTTCGGCCAGTCATCTGGAGGGAAGAGCATCGCCTCGCTGCTGTCCATGCCTCGTGCCGAGGGGCTGTTCCGCCGAGCTATCGCCCAGAGCGGGGCGGCTTACCCGGTGATGTCAGCCGCGTCGGCGCAGCGCGTCGGAGAGATCATGGCCTCGAAACTCGGCGTCGCGGCCACCCGAGAGGCGATCACGGCGGTCCCCCTCGACAGCATGCTTCAGGCCCAGGCGGAGTTGAAGGCCGATTTCATCGCGCATCCCGACCCGGAGCGCTGGGGTGCTGAGGTGGTGGTCAGCAAGCAGCTGTGGCAGCCGGTGATCGACGGGGACGTCATCCCCGCGCCTCCGATTGATCGCATCGCTGCCGGAGCGAGCGCAGGGATCGACCTCATGGCCGGCTCGACCACCGAGGAGTGGAGAGTGTTCCTGGTCCTCGGCGGCGCAATCGACCAGGTCACCGACGAGGTCCTGGCTGGAGCCGTGGCGGCCTACGGATTCCCGGTCGAGGCGACGCTGAGCGCCTATCGTGCAGCGCATCCGGGCGAAAGTTCCGGCGCCCTGCTCTCGGCCATCCAGGGCGACTGGTACTACCGCATCCCCGTTCTCCACCTGGCCGACGCCCACGCGAAGAGCTCCGCAGCTACCTACATGTACGAGTTCGCCTGGCGCTCGCCGCAGTTCAACGGGCGCCTTGGCGCGTTCCATGCGCTTGAGATTCCCTTCGTCTTCGACACGCTGGGCTACGGGACTGAGCCGCTCTGGGGAACCAACCCTCCGCAACAGCTCGCTGACACCATGCACGCCGCCTGGGTTGCCTTTGCGACCAGAGGAGATCCTGGTTGGCCGAGGTACGAGCTTTCGCGCAGGGCCACCATGCGCTTCGACAGAACATCGGAGGTCGTGGACGATCCTCGATCCGCTGTGCGGGCCCTGTGGGAAGGCCTGCGGTAGCTGCTGCCAGCACTGGCGAGCCGTCCCTCTCCAGGAAAGGAAAAATCATGGTCGATATTACGTTCATGCGCGATGTAATCGTGAAACAGAGGCAATTCAAATCACAGGAACACTGGAACCGCAAGCTGCTGGCAGAGCATCAGCAGCGCATGATACACAGCTTGCGCGGGCACGCGAACGCTCACTCGCCCTTCTACCAGCAGTTTCATAGCGGGCTCGCTGATACCCCGTTGGACCAGCTGCCGGTGCTCACGAAAGCCCTGATGATGGAGCAGTTTGACCGCCTCGTCACCGACAAGACGGTGCGTCTGGAAGACATCAAGAGGTATATGCAAGATGAGAAGAGAAGCCCCTCTTTTCTCGGACGCTATGTGATCAACACCACCTCTGGAAGTAGTGGGCATCCTGCCGTGGTGCTCTGGAGCCGAGGTGAGTGGGCGGCGACAATGGCTGCCGCCTTCGCGCGCACCCCCATGCCATTCAGCCTCTTCCAGAAAAGGAAAATGGCGCAGATCACTTCGACGACCGCCTTCCATATGTCGGCTCAAGGAGGAACCTCTGCCCGGAACCTGTTGCTGCCGACCTTGCTGTTGGCCGCGACTGAGCCTCTGGAGAGCATGGTGAGGCGTCTGAACGACTGGCAGCCGGACGTGTTGATTGTCTACGCGTCGATGGGACGCATCCTGGCGGATGAGCAATTAGCTGGACGCCTCAAGATCGCCCCGCAGACGGTGATGGTGAGCTCCGAAGTGCTGACCTCCGAAACCCGCCGGCGCATCGAGCAGGCGTGGGGCCCGCGTGTCTTCAACAACTATGCGACGACCGAAGCAAGTGGGCTCGCCATCGAATGCGACCAGCACCGAGGCATGCACGTGATGGAAGACCTGGTGCTGGTCGAGAATGTGGACCAGGACAACCAGCCGGTTCCCCCCGGCGTCTTTGGCGACCGGCTCCTGGTCACGCCTCTCTACAAGCGCGTGCAGCCGCTGATTCGCTACGTGATCGAGGACCGCGTGCGTTTTTCCAGCGAACTGTGCCCTTGCGGGAGACCGTTCAAGCTCATTGATGCCATCGAGGGCAGGGGTCAGGAGGTGCTCTCTTTCCCCAAAGCAGACGGTGGAGAGGTTCACATTCACCCGCTCCTCTTCCATACGCTCTTAGACTTGCTTCCGGTCAGCGGGTGGCAGGTCATGCAGGAGGCCGATGGACTGCATATCCTCCTGGCGCGTGTGCATGATGCACTCGATGACCGCCAGATCGAGAGCCAGGTGCGCCAGGCGTTAGCGGCACAGGAAGCAGTGGTGCCACCCATCCAGGTGCAGCAGGTCGAGGCCATTCCCCAAACCATTGCCGGCAAAGCCCCCTTAGTGAAATCCAATCTGGCAAGGGCGTCGCACTAATGCACGCACGTCGCCTGGGAACGCTTGTCGAGGCATGAAACTGTTCATGGAATGGAGATGATGTAAGAACTATGATTATTCTCACCTCTTCGAAGGTTTCGATCCAGACCTCGGAACAGTCCGTGCCAAGGGTTCCAGGCTGGTTCGGGGAAGTCACTGTGATTGCGCATTATCTTGGACATCTGGGTGTGCTTGCGGACATTTCAGAGCGCGTGCGCTTCACTCGGCGTCGCTTCGGCCATTATGATCTCATTGACTTTGTGGTCGTGTTGCTCGGCTATGCCATCAGTGGCGAACGCACACTAGAAGCATTCTATGAGTGCGTTCATCCCTTCGCAGCCTCATTCATGGCGCAGATCGCGGCGAGAACGCCTCCCTCATCGCTCGACGCTCTCTCGCTTTCTTGCTGCCCTCAATCAAACGGCGGTTGAGGCACTGCGCACGGCGTTTCTTGAAGACCTGTGCGCTCGACCGCTGGAGAAGGAGGAAAAAACCGGGGGATTGTGGGATCGACAGGGGAACCGCTGGCTCATCTTCGACGTGGATGGCACCCGGCAAGCTGCCCGCGCCTGACGATTGCTGGTCAGCAAGAGGAAAGCTTCTTCAATCCGCATGACAAGCCATCTTCTCCACTTTCCTCAGCTCGTTGCGCAATCCGTGGGAAGCAACGATCAATTCGAACATGCTTTTATTTCTGTTTCACTTCTTCCTCTTTTGCATCTGGTAAATGCCGTAGTTCTTGTAATGTTTCTACAGAAGCGTAAGCGAAACTTCATCAAGCACTGAGTGTCAGATGACCCATTTCCTCCTTCTCTATTTGAGAAGGGAAGCGTCTCACAAAATAACTTGCACATCGGGTTAGTCAATAAAAACTTAGCCAACCTTCGAACAGTCCTGTCTGAGAACGTAGATCACTTGTCTCTGGTAAGAGCGCATGATATCATTGTGGCAAGAGAGGAAGGAGGAAATAAAATGTATCGTTTTCTAGCGATCATTGAAAGTGGTGAAGGCCTTGTAAACTGAGCGTGATTTTTATGATTTTTCGCCCTCGACCACCGTTTAGTGTGATTGTACCCCGATCCAGCAGCCTAACCAGTTTCAGAGAATATTTAATGGAAAACGAATCTTACGAACCTGGCTCCGGTAACATTGCCGATGCCGCACATCAACAGGCACGTCAGATAGCACGTACGCACGTGGTTGGACAGAAGGAACGGCGCGTGGATGCGCGGCCGCTGGTTACAGGCGCTCCCGTCTATGCGGCTGAATTTGAGCAGCCCAATATGCTCCATGCTCGTATCCTGCACTCACCGCACGCGCATGCAACTATTCGCAGCATAGACAAAAGCAAGGCCCTCGCTCTACCAGGCGTATATGCTGTACTCACCTACGAAGATCTGCCCCGGGTAGCACACAGCACCGCGGGCCAACCATATCCCGAAACGTCACCCTATGATGCCTATTTGCTCGACAGCCGCGTGCGTTACGTGGGGGACTGGGTCGCCTTTGCTGCCGCTGAAACGCCAACTATTGCCGAAGAAGCACTCAGTCTGATTGAGGTTGATTACGAGCTGTTACCGGCAGTATTTGATCCGCTCGAAGCCATGCGCGAAGGCGCGCCCCAGTTGCATGAACCAGATACAACACATCCTAATGCAGGCAAACACAAGGGCGATATTTACGATGCGGCACATAACATTGCAGCGCACGAGGTCATCGAACATGGCGATTTTGAGGCCGCTCTGCGCGAGGCCGATATCATCGTCGAAGGAGAATACCGCGTCCCTTTCATCTCGCATGCCGTGCTGGAACCACATGTCTGTGTTGCCTACCTGGATGGCTACGAGCGGATGATCGTCGTCAGCAGCACGCAGGTACCCTATCACACGCGCCGTCAACTGGCCGCTGTGCTGCAACTGCCCATCTCACGCGTGCGCATTGTCAAGCCGCGCGTGGGCGGTGGTTTTGGCAGCAAGCAGGAGATGCTGCTGGAACCTGTTGCCGCGGCCCTGGCGCTCAAGACCCGGCTGCCGGTGCGTATTGAGTACAGCCGCCAGGAGGAGTTTACGGCAGGGCGTTTCAGGCATCCGGTGATTATGCGTATGCGCAGTGGTGTCAAGCGCGATGGCACATTAGTGGCTATTTCAATGCATTCGATAGGCAATGCCGGTGCGTATGGTACACATAGCTTCACAGTTACCCGCAGTACCGGCCACAAAACGTTGTGCCTGTACCGCGCAAAAGCCTATCGCTTCCGCGCTGACGCCGTCTACACCAATCTACCCATCACCGGGGCCATGCGCGGCTACGGCGCTCCACAGGGCTTTTTCGCGCTGGAGTCGCATATCGATGAGATTGCCCACCGTCTTAATATGGACCCGCTGGAGTTCCGGCGCAAGAATCACGTGCAGAAAGGGGATTGGGACGCTATCGAAGGCGAGGAAATTGATGGAGTATGGCACTCGAAGCGCCAATTCCGTTCCTGCGGCCTGCCGCAGTGCCTGGAAAAGGGGATGGCAGCGATTGGTTGGTATGAACCGTTTGACCGGGGCGATGGCAAACCCATCCGGCGCGGGCGGGGCATGGCAACAGCAATGCAGGGGAGCGGGGTCGCCAGCTTTGAACTCGGAGGCGCTTCGATCAAGCTCAACGAAGATGGCTCGTTCAATGTGATGACCGGCGCAACTGATATCGGGCAGGGGAGTGATACCATCCTCGCTCAGATTGCCGCCGAGGCGCTTGGCGTGGGCATGGACAAGATCATCATGCACTCGGTCGATACCGACTCCAGCGTATTTGACTATGGTTCGTATGCCTCCAGCACTACCTATATCAGCGGCGGCGGCGTGAAGATAGCGGCTGATAGAGTACGCCAGCAGGTACTCGAGGTAGCGGGTGATATGCTGGACTGCGCGCCCGAAGATATGTCTATCACCGGCGGGGTTATCTATACGCCACGAGGTCAGAGCGATCTGACCGTGGCGGATATTGCGAATGAGACCTTGTATGGCAAGCACCGCCAGCAGATCATGGCAAAGGGAGATTTCTGGACAGAAGATTCACCTGCCCCCTTCTTCGCCCAATTCGTAGAGGTGGAGGTAGATACAGAAACAGGCCAGGTGCGCGTCACGAAGGCCGTCAATGCGCTTGACCTGGGCAAGGCTATCAATCCAACACTGGCAACGGGCCAGGTCGAGGGGGCAGTCACGATGGCGCTTGGTTATGCCCTCAGCGAAGAGGTAAAATTCGACGAGCAGGGCCGCGTACGCAACCCGGGTTTTGTCGACTACAAGGTTATGTCAACGCTGGATACGCCCCACATGACGACTATCCTGGTAGAAGATATCGAGTATACGGGACCGTTTGGAGCCAAATCAGCGGGCGAGGTACCTACAAACGGCATGGCTCCTGCCATTGCCAACGCTATTTATGATACACTGGGCGTACGTATGCGCAGCCTGCCGATCACACCCGAGAAGATTTTGCAAGCACTTGACGATTTAAAACAATAGATATTTGATGGGACTAGAAGAAGAGAAGGTAGTACATGGCACAGGAGCCATCAGAGTACGCAACAACAGCATATCTCGTCATTCAACAGGGACCACAGGCCGGTAAAAGGTTAGAAATCTGGAAAGATCGCACCATCATTGGCCGCAGTCTTGCGTGCGACATCTTCCTGGAAGATCTAGCCGTGCATCGCAAACAGGCCAGTATTTTGCGCACGCAGGCAGGCTTTGTGCTGTACGATGAGCACGGTTCAGGAGATAGTTTTGTCAATGAACAACCCGTCAGAGAGCAGCTCTTGAAGGATGGCGATCAACTACTCTTTGGCCATACACGGCTCACCTTCTTTGGTCATGAGGGCACGCGCCCTTTTCAACTTGCCTCGTCGCGAGGTCGCGAACTACACGTCCTCAAAAATTCCGATCCTAATACCAGCGTCATCGCGAAACTGGACATTTCTAGCTTCAGAGGAGCTATGCGCAGCTTTGAACTATTTCCAGACATGACCATTGGGCGCAGCCGCGAGTGTGATATCTTCCTGGAAGACCTGGCTGTTAGCCGCCTGCATGCCACTATTCGCCAGTTGCCGGATGGAGGGTATGAAATAGAAGATAACCACTCCGCATCCGGCACATTCGTCAATGGCATGCGCATCACGCGCTATCGCCTGCTCGAAGGCGATGCTTTGCAGATCGGCTCAAGCAGGCTTATTTTCCGGCGTTCGCGTGCTTGAGCAGTGCTTCAATAGCCTTGACACGTTCCCCGTAGCAATCGATGCTGGAGCCATCTGGTAATTGTACGGGTGGCGCGTATGCGTGCGTCTGGCGTATGAAGCGACGCACCTCCGGCGGCACTTCTTGCTCGTGGTCAGCGAGATCCTCCCGTATGCGCGTCGAAGAGATATCTCGATAAGCAGTATTCAAGGGGAGCGTATGGATATGGCTGGCGAATTGCCGATTTTCAGGTCGATCAAGCAGCCCGGTCAATTCTGCTGTTCCGGCTGCGCCTCGTGGGACAACCAGCAGTTCCGCCAGGGCGAACAGCTCACGAAGAGCTGCATCACGGTCTTCGTAATAGCGGGGATCGAGTATCTGCACGATCTTATCGAAGCCTATGAGGAAATACAGCTCCGTCACCTTTGGGCTGTATGAAGAACATGCGCGTACCGCCTCTGCCTGTTCTACATACAGCCCGCGATTAAAGAGCATAATCCCTGTATGGCGTAGATGGTGACGGAGTACGGTATCCAGCAGCACGATGCGATCAACCAGCAAAGGCCGCTCCACGGCTTCCTTGTCAACGATGTGCTTGCTGATGGCAGCATACACTTTCATGTGACCATGCAGGTAGGCAAAATGCCGCGCCTGTTTGAGCATGGCAAGATGTGCCGTGGTTGGTGGATTGAACGAGCCGGGGAAGACGATGATCCCGCCCTCAGGCGTAGGTGAGCCTGGTACGACAAGGGCCTGCGGCTCAGCTTGAGGGTCTAACCGGTCAAGCAGCGCCTGCACTTGCTTGAAACGTTGCACGGTATATGCAGAGAATTTGATGACTTTTGTATTTGTAATTCCTGGCATAGCATGATTATATCATGAGCGCACTGCATCTTAGCTTTCACGCCGGGAATCCAGAAAAGAGGTGAGCTGGATTGAGACCAGCCAACCTCTTTTCTAATTGATTCTTCCCTGCTCTGCCAGCATGATTTTTCTCTCTGCATCAAAAAATATACTATTGTCGTGTTAAACTATCTTTAATGGATAGGCTCACATATGTTAAGAGGAAGTAATTTCTTATTTTCTTTCTTTAAGGTATTATTAATCAATATGCCATTTATGTTAAAGTAGTATTAAATCTAAAACTTCATGTATGTAATGTCTACAAATCTTATAAGGCTCTTGTATCCTTTAGCCATTGCTATAGGCAAAGCCAGCGGGTACACTCAACCAAGGAACCTCGCAACTGGAGGTATCCCTTCTTCTCTGCAGCCTCTGTCCAGCCTACTAAGATGTACCTCTCTCTGTCACTGCATGCTTTGTTTGTGGTGAATTATCTTTCATTTTTGCTATCTATTTAGCACACGGAGGTATCTGCTGATGAGCAGCCAGGAACAAGAGCCGTTTGGTAAGCTACTGAACCCACACAATCGTCGCGACTTTTTTAAGCGTACTGGCACGTTTGATTTTTCCGCGAGCGCCTTGGCCGTCTTTCTTCAAATTTGTTACATGTGTGTATATTATACATTGCGTCATAGTCCTCAGCCTGTTACACTCGATTCAGATATCTCATCCTTAAGGATAGGAGGAGATATCTCTATATCCTCCGTCCAGCCTGAGATGATTCAAGTCGATCTTTACGTATTATTATATATATCCTAAAGGATGCACTTGTAGACCCAAGCGTCTACATGGCTTGCTACCGTACTGCATATATCTTTCTATGCAGTGCATTATTTGTTCGTCGTCGTTCTATCTTATTCAGCTACAGGGAGGTACCCTCGCATGCACAGTCAAGATCAGGAGTTATTTGGTAAACTACTTTCCCCGCACAACCGTCGTGATTTCATCAAGCGTGCTGGCGCTCTCGGCCTATCCGCAAGCGCACTGACTGCCTTTTTAGAGGCCTGTGGAAGCAGCAGCACCACGACCACGACCGGTTCAGCACCGAACATGGCAGGCCCAATTGATATGCAGACGTTGATTACGAACGCAAAGAAAGAGGGCCAGCTCCAGGCAATTGGCATCCCGCCAGAATGGGCCGACTACGCAGATATCCTGGCTGGTTACACCAGTCACTACACCGTTCCCATCGCCTACAAGGTAGAAGCCGAGTACTCATCTGCACAGGAACTCGTCGTTTTCAAAAACTCGAAAACGCATGCTCACGGTGACATCGGAGATGTGGGCTTCAAGTTTGGTCCCCAGGCTGTTCAGCAGGGGCTGGCGACGCCATATAAACATGCCCATTGGGACGACATCGATGCGAGCCTCAAAGACCCAAATGGCAACTGGTGTACCGAATATTGGGGAGCTATGGCCTTCGCTATCAACACCGATATTGTGAAGAACCCACCGGCCTCTTTCCAGGACCTGCTCAACAACGACTACAAGAATATGGTTGGCATTGACGGCGACCCACGCCAGGCTAGCGATGCCTTTTTCGCAGTCTACTCAGCTGCACTAGCACACGGTGGAAGCCCCAGTAACATTCAGCCCGGCATCGACTTCTTTGCCAAATTGAAGCAGAAAGGCAACTTCACTGTGGCCCGTGCAAGCGAAGCCAACATCGCTAAGGGTGAAGTAGCTATCGCTATCAAGTGGGATTATTTGGGTTTGGCCCACCGCGACGATTTGAAAGGCAATCCACACCTGTCAGTTGTTATTCCATCTGATGGCTCGATTGCCGGTTCCTACGTCTCCATCGTGAACAAGACAGCTCCACATCCGTTTGCAGCACGCTTATGGATGGAGTACATCTTCTCGGACGAGGGACAATTGTTCTACTTGAAAGGCTATGCACATCCGGTACGATACCAGAAATTGGTGGATGCGGGCAAAGTACCTGCCGATCTGGCAGCTAAACTGCCTTCATCAGCGCAGTACGCTAACGTCAAGTTTGTCACAGATCTTAGCCTACAGGATACTGCCACAACGCTGATTAACCAGAACTGGGGGCCGCAAGTACTGGGCTCGTAGAGCATACGCCGATACAAGCATGAGCACAGGGGACAATTTCATGTGCTACTATATACATAGTTAGCGCAACGAATTGTACCCCCTGTACCCTTTCAATACATAAGGAGGTGGCTCGATGCAACCACAGGTGGCGAGAGGAATAGCAGGTACTGCTGCCAGGAAATCGCCTCAGGCTAGTACCAGAGGCAGGCAACGTGGCGGTAGAGGTTGGAGCTATACCCTTACAAGCTGGCTGGGACTTGTGCCATTCTTACTGTTCTGCCTTCTTTTTGAAATCTTGCCCGCTATCATCATCATCCAGGGCAGCTTTTCCAACAATAGCACAGGTGCGCTAACACTGGACAACTGGCGACATTTGTTCTCACAGGGGAGCAACCTGCGGGCTTTCCAGACCAGCATCTCCATATCGCTAGTGACGGCATTGCTGGGAGGCGTGATTGGAGGGCTGGCTGCCTACGGCGTCTATAACTTGCGTACGGGCTGGTTACGCAATTTCCTGATCGGCTTCTCAAGTATCGCTGCAAACTTCGCCGGCGTACCGCTTGCTTTTGCCTTCGTTGCGACACTTGGCGTAACAGGCTTTGCCACGGTCGCTATACATAACTTGTTCCATGTGAGCCTCTATGATCTCGGCTTCAGTATCTACACATTCTGGGGGCTGGTGCTCGTCTATACCTATTTCCAGCTTCCGCTCATGATCCTGGTGACGCTTCCGGCCCTCAGTGCTCTCCGTCCTGAGTGGCGTGAGGCAGCCACCAACCTGGGTGCCTCAAACTTTACCTACTGGCGACGAGTAGGGCTCCCCATCTTACTACCCTCGCTCATTGCAGCCACGATGTTACTCTTTGCCAACGCGTTCGGAGCCTACGCCACCGCATTCGCGCTGGCCCAGGATAACATCAACCTGGTGCCGATCCTGATCAGCTTCGTCGTAAACGGCAATGTCACTGTCGATTTCGGCCTGGGCAACGCACTGGCTGTAGGGATGATCGTTGTTCTGCTCGTTGCGGTGTCACTGTATACGGCAATGCTCCGCCGGGTTAGCGTCTGGCAAGGGAGGTAAGCACTATGTCGATTGGAGGTACGAGCTCAGGTATTGTGCAACGGGCAATAGCAGATGTTCATCCCCCGCGTAAGAGCAAACCTACAGGTCGTCGCAGCGTTGGCCCCGGCAAGTTAGTGCTTGCGCTTGTGGTGCTCTATCTGCTAATCCCTCTCGGGGCAACATTGTGGTTCGGTCTTGACACCGGCCACGGCATAGATTTTTCCATATTTGGACGGACTTTCAGTGACCCCGATTTCTCACAGACTCTGCTAACCTCCCTCGAACTTGCTCTGGGAGCAACCATTCTGGCAGTTGCGCTGGTCACACCAACAGCATATTGGGTGCAACTACGCATCCCGAGAGCGCGCCCGTTGTTGGACTTTCTTACGCTGGTGCCGTTCGCCGTGCCTGCCATTATCCTGGCAGTAGGTCTACTTCAGGAATATAGTGGCACAGCGAGCCCGCTGATAAACTTCTTGTCCCTGGGCTTGGTTCCAGTATTGAGCAATAACCTCAATATTGTCAGTACCCCTCCATTGCTGGTCTGTGCGTATGTGATCATCGCATTACCGTTCGTCTACCGCCCAATCGATAACAGCCTGCGCGCAATCAACACGACTGTTCTCACCGAGGCAGCTTACAGTTTGGGCAGCGGTTGGTGGAGGACATTTCTGACGGTTATCCTGCCCAACATCTGGCCTGGTATCATTAGCGCGGCCCTGTTGACATTCTCCACAGTGATGGGAGAGTTCACCATTGCCCAACTTTTCAGCATTTATACCTTCCCGATTTTCCTGAATGGCGTCGGGCAGGAAGATCCTCATAGAGCAGCTTTATTATCCATTCTAAGTTTCATATTCACGCTGGTGTGCGTACTCGGTATTATCCTACTCGTGCGAAGAAGACCCGGCGGGGCCGGGAAAGACGGCCAGGTTGAAATTGCGGCAGCAAGATAGTAAGGAGCGTATGATGGCTTTTCTTGAGTTAGAGGATATCACTAAATACTTCGGGCGCAACACTGCTGTTGACCACATCAATTTAGCCGTTGAGCAAGGAGAGTTCCTCACGCTTCTCGGCCCAAGTGGCTGCGGCAAAACGACCATCTTGCGCATGATCGCAGGCTTCGAGACACCAAGCGAGGGCAACATTCTTCTCGACGGTGAGGACATCACCACCCGCGCCGCCAGTAAACGTCCGATGGGCATGGTATTTCAATCCTACGCGCTCTTCCCCCACCTGACCGCTGAGCAAAACATCGCCTTCGGCATGGAAATCAAACATCTGCCGAAAGAGGTGATTAAGCGGCGGTGCGCTGAATTACTCGAACTAGTGGGGCTGAGCGACAAAGGCCGCAGCTTTGCCCATCAACTCTCAGGAGGCCAGCAGCAGCGTATTGCCCTGGCCCGCGCCCTGGCGGTCGAACCCAAGGTGCTCTTGCTCGACGAACCGCTCTCGGCGCTCGATGCCAAGGTGCGCGTCTCACTGCGCAACGAGATCCGCCGCATCCAGCAGCAACTTAAGATGACTGCCATTTATGTGACGCATGACCAGGAGGAGGCACTGGCGATCTCCGATCGGATTGCGGTTATGGCAAAGGGCCGGATCGAACAACTTGACCAACCGGAGGAGGTTTACAGCAACCCTCGCACTATCTTCGCCGCCAGCTTCGTGGGCAGCAGTAATCAATTTCACGGTGTACTGACCTCGGCGGCGGAGGGCCTTTGCCAGGCAGAGCACTACACCCTGCACGTTCCACCTCAACAAACCTTGCAGAACGGTGAGCGGGTACTGGTGTTGGTACGTCCCGAAGAGGTAACGTTCCGGCCAGACACGGAGGGCGCTGAATATCACGTAGACAGTACAGGCAACCAGCTTCCTGGCGTGATCGAGTTGCGCACCTTCCTGGGTCCCTTCACGCGCTTCCACGTCCGTGTCGAGAAGGACACTACTTTGACGGCTGATCTCCCAAGTCAGCAGGCCCATGACTATTTTGTCGCGCAGCATGTCGTGCTCGCGTTTCCACCGGAGGTCTGCCAGGTGTTACCACTGGATGCCCATGAAACAGAACTGGAAAAGCTGGCAGAAACAGAAACAGTCTAACGGAAAACACTGCACGCCCAAAGGAACGGGCACGATTTCTCATGCCCGTTCCCAACTCTATATCAACGCTGCTTTTGGGTGCATAATAATGCACCCTGGGCAACGTGTACACCTACTGCTTTATTAACCTCCTGAGCACCGTCAGCAGAATGCCGCCGTTCTCGTAGTAGGTTACATCGATGGGGCTATCCAGGCGAGCAATTGTCTGGAAGGAGAACGTCGTCCCGTCTTCCCGCGTTACCTGTACGACCACTTCCTGGTGTGGCCTCAAGTCCTGCGCGATCCCCGCGATGTCATAGACTTCGCGTCCCGTCAGTCCAAGCGATTCTTTGTTTTCACCCGGCTTGAACTGCAGGGGCAGTATACCCATACCTACCAGGTTGCTGCGATGAATGCGCTCGAAGCTCTCGGCGATGGCTGCCCGCACGCCCAGCAGCAAAGGACCCTTGGCAGCCCAGTCACGCGAACTGCCCGAGCCATACTCTTTGCCAGCAATCACAAGCAGTGGCACGCCTTCCTGCTGGTAACGCATGGACGCTTCATATATTGTCGTCTGCTCGCCACCAGGCAGGTGAACGGTATAATAGCCTTCGGTTCCTGGCACCAGCCGATTGCGCAGGCGAATATTGCCAAAGGTGCCGCGCACCATCACTTCGTGGTTGCCGCGCCGCGCACCGTAGGTGTTGAAGTCGCGCCTTTCGACGCCATGCTCGATCAGATACTTACCAGCCGGACTCGTGGCCGAGAAGTTGCCGGCAGGTGAGATGTGGTCGGTCGTGATAGAGTCGTCGAGCATCGCCAGGACCCGGGCACCGCGAATGTCCTTTACCGGCTCAGGTTCGGCCGGCATATCCTGGAAGAACGGAGGCTCCTGTATATACGTTGAGCCGGGGTCCCACTTAAAAAGCTCGCCTTCAGTATTGGGCAGTAAACGCCAGTGCTCGTCACCATCAAACACGTGAGCATAGTCCTGCTCAAACAATTCAGGCGTGATCGACTTTGAAACCACATCGCGTATTTCTTCCTGGGTGGGCCATAGATCGCGCAGGTAGACCGCCTCGCCGTTGACATCTGTCCCTACCGGCTCTCTTGTCAGGTCGATATCTACCGTACCTGCCAGCGCGTAGGCCACCACCAGCGGCGGAGAAGCCAGGAAGCTCGCCCGCACCTGTGGATGGATGCGCCCTTCAAAATTGCGGTTGCCGCTCAGCACCGCTGCTACTACAAGATCGTTTTCCTGTACGGCCTCGGCGACTGGCTCAGGCAATGGGCCGCTATTCCCTATACACGTTGTACAACCAAAACCAACCAGGTGGAAGCGCAGGGCTTCGAGGTAGGGCAGCAGGTCGGCATTGCGCAGGTAGTCGATAACAGCGCGCGAGCCTGGAGCAAGGCTGGTTTTTACTGTTGGGTTGACGGAGAGGCCGCGCTCGACGGCATGCTTCGCCAGCAGACCAGCCGCTACCATCACCGTGGGATTTGAGGTGTTGGTACAGCTCGTGATGGCAGCAATAGCAACTGAACCATTGGTCAAATACGCCTGCGTATTACCCATAGTAACGAGCACGTCATTGGTATGCCCGTTCTGCCTTTTGCCGCCGGGATAACCCTGCTTCCTGGCCTCAGCCAGCGCCTTGTCTTTATCTTCTTTCTCAGCAATGGGGTCGGGATCGGCATGCCCGCTCTCCGTTCCCAGGCGAATCAGCGCATTCTCCGTGACATTGTTTTCTTGCAAATCCTTGAAACGGTCTGCGAAGGCCTCGCGGAATACGCGGCCGAGGTTTTGCATTGCGACGCGGTCCTGCGGACGGCGCGGCCCGGCAAGGCTCGGCTCGATAGTGCCGAGATCAAGTTCGAGCAGGTCATCAAATTGCGGTTCTGGCGCCGCGTCGGTGCGGAAAAGGTCCTGCGCCTTCGTGTAACGTTCAACCAGGTCAACCAGGTCCGGGCTGCGCCCGGTGCTGCGCAGGTAGCGCAATGTTTCGTCGTCAACGGGGAAGAGTGTTGCGGTCGCGCCAAACTCGGGTGACATATTCGAGATCGTGGCCCGATCAGCGAGCGCCAGGTAGCTAAGGCCAGAGCCGGTAAATTCTACAAATTTGTCGACTACGCCGCGCTTGCGCAGCAGCTGTGTAACGGTCAGCACCAGGTCCGTAGCGGTCGTGCCGCTGGGCAGCGAACCTGTGAGACGCACGCCGATGACCTCTGGTGTGAGCAGGTAAAGCGGCTGGCCGAGCAAAACGGCTTCGGCTTCTATACCACCGACACCCCACCCAAGCACGCCGAGGCCATTGATCATGGTAGTGTGAGAATCGGTGCCCACGAGTGTATCCGGGAATGCAATCGTCTCACCATTTTCCTGCTTCGTCATAACGACGGGTGCCAGGTACTCGAGGTTCACCTGGTGAACAATACCGGTGCCCGGCGGCACAACACGGAAGTTGCTGAATGCCTGCTGCCCCCAGCGCAACAATCCATACCGCTCGCTATTACGTTCATACTCTCGCTCGACATTGCGTGCGAATGCGAGGGTCGAGCCGAACATGTCCACCTGAACAGAGTGGTCGATCACCAGGTCGGCAGGCACGAGCGGATTGATTTTCAGTGGATTGCCGCCCATGCGCGCGACGGCTGAGCGCATAGCGGCGAGGTCTGCCACGGCAGGGACGCCCGTAAAGTCCTGCAACAGCACACGAGCAGGCATGAATGGATATTCTGCCTTGGACTGCGAAACCAGGCCAGGAACCCAACGGGCCAGAGACAAGACCTCATCTTCCGTTACAATTTCGCCGCCTGCATTGCGTAACGCATTCTCCAATAGAATTTTGACGGTAAAAGGTAACCGGTCAAGGCTTTGCACGCCCCTTTTTGTGAGCGCTCCCAATTGATAGTAGCTCACTGCGCCCCTGGCGCTTTCCAACCTGGCGCGAGCACCAAATATGTCACTATAAGCAGTCATCGTTTCATCCTCTGAAAAAATTGAACAATGGTATTGCTTCATTATATAACAGTATTGCCCCGCTCACGCACATTGCAGTCATTAGCCCCACCCTTACCGGAGATTGTTTTTATGGCGTGCGCGGAAACGGCGTGCCTTCAAAAGGTTAGCGCATTTATCAGTTGTACAGTACAGCTTGGTACGACTCTTACTCACATCATAAAAGACCCCAAGGCAGTGGGTATTTGCACATATTTTGAGACGTCTGGGATCCTGGTAAGCCAGCAAATGAGCGAACGAAGCCGCAATCTCTGCCTGCACCCAGTCCCAATCCTTCTTCAGCGGCACCATTTCCAATCGATATCTCTCTGTGTCTTTTATCAGGTGACGACTCAAGGGCATCTTGAGCAGAAAAGCATTGAGCGCTGCTAGATCATGGTCTGCGATCTGTCCCTCAACCAGAGCCTCTATCATAGAGCGAAGAAGGGTACGTAGTGCAAGAAGAGTAGTTAGTGTAGCTCCATCGGGTGGGCGATCAACCTGTAGGCTCCATTTGGCGAGAAACTGTTCCAACCAGCCTGGTTGCTGGAGATCATCTCTTACCCACCGGCCACGGAAATCGCGAAATTCGCTATTGATGAAATCAATGCATATCGTATCCATTGTTCCCTCTGTTCCCTCAGTTCCCACAGAGTCCTACAAGCATTGGCCCTGCCTGCTTCATGTCTCCTCTCTCATATAACGGTTGAGATGGAAAGAAGACCGGCATAACTCTCTAAAAAATATTGACAGTTACATAGTTAGCATGTTATCCTCTTGAATATAAGCGAGTCAAGCAAGCTTAGCAGTTACTAAAACAGCCCTGTCCCTTCATTGTCGCTCAGCACTATCATCAAGAAAGGGATTCGCCGATGGTGCGTAAACAAACAGGTGCATTCATGGGATACCTCTCTCGCCGTGAAGTTCTCCGGGGTCTGGCAGGATTCATGATAACCGCGAGTCTAGAGGGGTGCGCTCAATCTCTTTCCTCATCGTCAACTGCTGTGCTCGTCCCTACCCCTCGTCCTCGCGGAAGCGTCTTTTATACCTATCGTGGCCATAGCAATCGTGTAACATCAGTAGCATGGTCGCCCAAGGGCAAGTACATCGCTTCGGGATCTTTAGATCAGACCGTGCAGATCTGGGACGCCAACCCCGGCGATCATTTCCACCCCTTTATTTACCGCGGTCATACAGCCGGGGTGCAAGCAGTGGACTGGTCGCCAGAAGGTAATCGTGTTGTCTCAGGTTCTATCGATAAAACGGTCCAGGCGTGGGATGCGATTACCGGAGAGCCTGTCGCTATCTATTATGGGCATACCGACATCGTGAACGCAGTAGCGTGGTCACCGGATGGCAAATACATCGCCTCTGGCTCTGCAGATGGCACCGTGCGTATGTGGGAAGTCGCAACTGGCAAGCAGAAGTATGTCTATCGCGGCCATCTAGCGAGCGTAAACTCGATAGTGTGGTCGCCCGATAGTCAGCGGGTCGCTTCCGGTTCGTCGGACAAAACGGTGCAGGTCTGGGATGCCACGACCGGAAATCATAGGTATACCTATCGTGGACATACCGACATGGTAAGCTCGGTTTCCTGGTCGCCTGATGGGAAGCTCATCGCTTCCGGTTCGTCGGACAAAACGGTGCAGGTCTGGGACGCGGCGACTGGTGTTGTTGTTTACACCTATCGTGGGTACAATGTGCAAGCTGCACGATTTAATTCTTCCAAGGGGGTACTCCCTGACCTCATCTTTGCTGTTGCCTGGTCACACGATGGGAAACGCCTCGCGGCCGTAACCCAGGTCTATTGCGGCGATATCTGTGGAGTCTTGTTAAGCTGGGATGCGTATACCGAGCGCAATTTCGCCTTTTATATAAACCAGCCGGTCTTTGCCATAGCATGGTCCCCTGACGACACACGTCTCGCCATCTCAATTACTGTATCAACACAAGGTCTCCCCCAGGGGGGCGCACCGCAGGATGGTTCATTTGTGCAGGTAGCGCAGGCATAATACGCATTCCAGGTATTGGGAGTGCAGCTTGAGGCGGTGAAAAAATGGTCAGGGCAGGACCCACAGCAGGAAGATCGAAGCTCGAAGCTTGCTACCCATGAGAGAAGACCGCACGGAGAGACAAATGCTTCTCTTTCCGGCTTAGAAGAGGATAGATATCCAGACCGATAACGCATTCTCATAGTCGGGTCCCGGTTCCGTCCTATGAGTGTACCGGCCTATCATCGTCCAAGGCAAACTTCTCGCATAACAACCTGCCTGTGAACCCTGCCCACTATACTATGCACTATCGACGAGGAGAATACATCAGCAAAAATGCTTAGCAGCTTCACTCGGGCAAAGGCAAAGACAATTCGACTTTGCAACCGTCACTCAATGCTGAGGTAATTGCTAGTGTTGCACCGATCAACATGGCACGTTCACGCATACCTACCAGGCCTAAACCACCTTGCGAATTATGGCTGGCATCGAGGAACTGCTCAACAAAAAATCCCTTTCCATTGTCACGCACGGTAAGCTGCAACGCAGATGGGAGGTAGGCGAGTTCTACACTCGCCTGGGTGGCTTGAGAATGCCGCCAGATATTCGATAAGGCTTCCTGGACGATGCGGAAAATAGCGATTTCGGCTTCAGGAGTAGTAGGTCGAGGCGATCTGGTACACGTAAATGTACAGGGGACACCGCGCGCGGAGGAGCCATCACTCAGCCACTCCAAAGCGGCTCGCAGGCCGAGATCATCAAGCACGGATGGGCGCAGGTCACGGCATGCACGACGCACGCCTTCCAGTGTGCGGTCAGCCAGTTCTTGCAGATTTGCGAGCCATTGCACATCTTTTTCTGGAAGATCACGCCTGCCTATGGCGCGGCCAAGGCCATCCAGCCCCAGCGATAAGGCGATCAGTGCCTGAGCTGTATCATCATGCAACTCCCGTGCGAGGCGGCGGCGCTCCTCTTCTTGAACGCGAGTAATTAAGGAGGCGTAGTCTCGCAATTCATCCTGCCGGCGACGAGCACTACTGAGGTCTTGTAGCGTACGCTGCAAGGTAAATGTCCGAATGCTCAGCCGCGTACTAATCAAAGCCAGGTAGTAAATAGCGAAGAGCGGCACAAGAAAGAAGAGCCAGGCGAGTTCGGCAGTAACGTTATCGAAGATATCCACGACAGGCAGGAGCGGCCCAACGCTCAGCACCAGTAGCTGGAAGCGCAGCACAGATGATTGCAAATATTCTTGCCAGGCCGCCTTCAGGCCAGAACGATTCGCTTGCGCGATAGTAGGAAGTGATACTATGATGATCAATAGCATCATAACCAGCGCAGCCACGATGGAGCCAAGAAACTCTTTGGATTCATGAATTTGAGTATATTGATTAATAAGCTGGTTTAGGGGCGGTCCCGCAATCCAGGTATAGACAGCGCCAGAAATCAGAGCGAGTAGAGCGGTGCTTGCGATGCGATAGCATGCTTCTGTCAAGGAGACAAATCCCCGCAAGAGTGTGAAGCCTTGTAATGACGCCTGAGTTATCAATGCCAGTAGCACTGCGGCAGGAGGGCCAATTAATACTACGGCGGCAAGATAAAGTGGAGCCGTAATATCAAAGAGAAATAGCGGTAGCATTGCCGTTCGCGGCGGAAGATGCATCCCTTCTGCTTTAAACTGGCGCAAAAGCAGTATGCGCCCCAGCAATGCAAGTGCAACTGAAAGCAGCATCAGGCTATAGATTGCCCGAGGGCCGTAGAAATTGGGATTAGGCTGGTAGTTATCGAGCGCCCAAACCAGTAAACCAAGCGCAATACACAGGGATAGGATTGCAACTACGGGCTTGAACCTCGGAAACTCGCTCAGCTTGAGAGTTTTTGCGTTACTGTGAATCATACGTATCCTGCAAGGAGATTATGCCCTGGCGGAGGGCAAGCAAGACAGCTTCGGTGCGAGAACCTACATGCATTTTCGTAAAAATGTTGGCAAGGTGACTATGTACTGTACGGATACTCAACCCCAACCTGCGCGCAATTTCCTTGTTTGGCAGCCCCCGTGCCGCCAGGCGTAACACCTCAAATTCTCGTTCGCTCAACAGATCGGTCGAATGTTCGACGGTTACGGCACGGGCGGAAAGGCGCCGCATGATTTTCTCAGCCAGCGACGGCTGCAAGACGGATTCGCCACGCGAGACGGCCCGGATGGCATTGATTAACTCCTGTCCATGCACATTCTTCAGTAGAAAGCCAGCAGCCCCCGCTTCGAGCAGGGCTAGCAGGTATGGCTCATCATCATAGGCCGACAATACAAGTATGGCGGTTTCGGGACAACTACCTTTGATGGCACGTGTCGCTTCAATTCCGCCCATGCCGGGCATAGCGATATCCATAATGGCGATATCCGGGTGCAGCCTTTGAGCGGCTTCAATGGCCTCCTCGCCGCTGGCAGCCTCGGCTACGACTTCGACATCGCTCTCAGTCTCCAATAAGCGGCGAGTTCCTTCACGCACAAGCGCATGGTCATCGACGAGCATCACCCGGATCAATTTGCTATTTTCCTGGTCGCCACTAGCCAGATTCTGGACAGTCTCTGCGGCGATGCTGGTCTTGTCAGGTTGCCCCAAGGATATTCCTTCCTCCTTTGTAGTATCTGAGCAATATTACATCCTTTTCACACTTTGGGTCAAGATGTGCAAGCAAACTTTCACAAACATTGACAAAATACGCCTGTTTTCGCTACAGTAGAGACGGGAGACCCTACATACATGAGCTTGATATCACTGTGCAGGTTTGGAAGGGGATTCGGTTTTATGGGGATGTGCCTGGATGAAGATTGCAGATTTCAAAATCGAGACAAAGCTCGCTTCTGTGCTAAATGTGGAATACCGGCACAGGGTGCATTAATACAAGGGCGCTATAAAATCCGCTACCTGGTAAGCAAAGATCATAGCACTGTCACGTTGCATGCTATTGATCGCCATCAAGGGCTGCCCGTGACTGTGCGAGCTCTCATCCCTAATAAGAACAGCGCGGAAGCACGCCAGATCTTTTTGCAGGACGCTGAACTGGCCGTCGCATTCTCGAATGGCATCAATGAAGCTGGCAGTATCCGTGTTACCGATTACGGACAAGATGGGCCAGTAGTGTTTCTGGTGAAGTCTGAACTCAACGACTCCATGACCGATCCGGCCAGGCCTCGTATGACAGTACGCATTGGCAGCGATGTTTTCGAACCAGCGCAATTAGCTGATGACAAACTCGAAGACGACATGCAGACCGAGTTGCGTCCCGTTGCTCCCAAGGCGTCCACAGCCATCTCAAAGCAGGTTCCTCAACGGGCAGCCGGGCCACAGCCCCGGCGTGACTGGTTGACCGAGGGTGACCGTTCCTATGAACTTGGGAACTACGAGAAGGCGCTCGCCGCTTATGAAGCTGCGTTAGCCGATAACAGCGTATCTGTGGAAGCATGGAGTGGCAAAGGAGCTACTCTGCTGCACCTGGGGCGTGCAGCAGAGGCGCTGATAGCATACGATCAAGCGCTCTCGCTGCACCCGGACGACCCTGACCTGTGGAATTCGCGAGCAAACGCGCTGCATGAACTGCACCGCTATGACGAAGAAATGCATTGTTACGACCAGGCACTGGCATTAGATCCAGGTTATGCATTTGCCTGGAGTGGCCGGGGCATGACCCTGGTTGAACTGAATCGTCCCGAGGAGGCATTGCTGGCGTTTGACCAGGCGCTCCTACTTGATGCAACGCAGGCTGTGATCTGGCAGGCAATGAGTGATACACTCTACAGCCTGCACCATTATGATGACGCGCTGCTTGCCATCGACAGGGCGCTTGCAATTGAACCAAACAACGCGGCTATGTGGGACATCAAGGGAAATATTTTACGCCGCATGCATACTCCCGACCAGGCCCTGCTTCTTCATGAACGTGCCACTTTCCTTGCGCCCGAGAGCGCCACGGCATGGTTCGATAAGGCAAATGACCTGCGCGATCTAAAACGCAATGGCGAGGCGCTGGCAGTTTATGACCAGGCGCTCTCTATTGACCCAAAGCTCGCCGGAGCATGGTATAATCGAGGGAATGTTTTAGCGGCTATGCATATGTACGAGGATGCCCTGGAATCCTATGACCAGGCATTGCAATACGATGATGGGCTGACATCAGCCTGGTACAACAAGGGTAGCCTGCTGCACGAGTTGGGGCGTGATGAAGAAGCATTAACCGCCTTTGATTTTGCCCTGACTCTGGATGCCCATTACATCGCTGCCTGGAACAATAAAGGGCTTTCACTCTTTACCCTGGGTTACCTGGAAGAAGCACTGATTGCCTTCGACCAGGCAACATCGCTGGCGCCTGAGCAAGCCGATGCGTGGCATAATAAGGCCATCGTCCTTGAAAAGCTAGGCAGATCAGAAGAGGCTCTCGCGTGCCAGGAGCGGGCACGCTCCCTGGAACAGCAAGCGACCATATAGGCACTCTGCATCTCCAGGATCAGGATATAGAGGAGGATGAATGCAACGCTGCGCCGACCTGGCTGACTGCGGACATGACAATAGGGATAACGATAGGTTTTGCCGTGCGTGTGCATTACCTTTACTGAATACTGCGTTGGCCGGGCGCTATGTGGTTGAAGCGCTCATCAGTAAGGGCGGCTACGCGGCGGTGTTTCGTGGCGTCGATCAAAACCTTTCTCGCCGCATTGCCATCAAAGTACTCCTGCCGAGTAAGACCACACCCAGCGAACAAGAGCATTTCCTGCGCGAAGCGCGTATCGCCGCCACGCTGGATCATCCCAACATCGCTCCAATCCTCGACTATGGCATAGACGGCCCGAGCGTTTTCCTGGTTATGCCTTTGTATACCGCGGGGTCCTTACGTACCCGGTTGGCCTTCGTCAATGGACCGCTGCCGGCTGCTGAGACAATCCATGACTTTCATCAACTTGCAAGCGCGCTTCACTATGCACATACTCGCCCGCGACCGGTCATCCACCGCGATATTAAACCTGAGAACATACTTATCCACCAGGAAGACAGCCGCCTGGTTATCACCGACTTTGGCATCGCTCGCTCGCTGGAGCCTGGGGTGCGTGTTGGGAAGACGATCACGGTACGGGGTACCGTGGGTTATATGGCGCCAGAGCAGACCAGCGGAGTGGTAGATCCACGCACCGACCAGTTCGGCTGCGGCGTGGTGCTGTATGAGATGCTCACAGGCTACAACCCTTTCGACGCACAGGGTGGGCCAATCCTGCCCCCATCCACATTCAATAGAGAGTTGCCTTCGGCCCTGGATACAGTGGTACTGCGAGCCTTAGCAGCGCGACCAGAAGATCGCTTTGGCGACATGTTGGAGTTCTTGTATGCGTTCGACCAGGCTACCCGCCCAAGTTCGGGGGTAAGAGTCCCAGTCCAAAGGGCACAAGCTGATGCCTGGAACACACCTATTCCCAGTGGCCTTTCAAATCCTTCTTTGCAGGCTGCGCAGCTCGGGACTGAGCGAGGAGAATCTCCAGGCCGCCAAAAAGCAGTGGCGGTGAGTACGAGCGTTGGCGTACGCGAGAAGTGCCAGGAGGGGGATCAACTACTCAAGCAACAGCATTACTCGCAAGCTCTACGCGCTTATGAAGAAGCGTTAAGTATTGAGCCACGCAACTTTTATGCCTGGAATGGCAAGGGGACAGCGCTCTACAGCCAGGGCAATTACAAAAAGGCCTACGAAGCCTACCAGCGAGCAATCGAAATTGAATCGGAGAACCCTGTCGTATGGGTAAGCGCGGGGCTTGCATTGAAGCGCCTGCAGCGTTACCAACAGGCGCTGGTTCATTTTGAGCGAGCGCTGACGATAGAACCACAGTATGTAGCCGCCTGGATTGGCAAAGCCGACACGGAAATTGATATGAACATGCCAGAAGAGGCCATTGCTTCCTATGAGCAGGTACTTCGCTATGATCAAAATAGCTTCCAGGCCTGGAACGGCCTGGGGAATGCGCGATCTTTCCTGCGCGATTATGCTGGAGCTGTCGATGCCTATAGCCGCGCGCTGCTGATTAACCCGCGCAGCGCTGTTGCCTGGTGCAACAAAGCGGAAGCGCTCGTTCGTTATGGCAATAACCGTGCTGCGCTGGATGCGCTCAATGAAGCAACCGAGCTGGACCGCAACTACACACCCGCGTGGGTTCTCAAGGCGGACGTGCATGAAGCGTTGGGCAATCGCCAGGAGGCGCAGAAGGCTCGTAAACGGGCTAAGCCCTGGGGGTTGGTGAATTGACGATTTGAATCTGCTAACAGATGCTTCTCCCCAGAAGGCTCATCATGCGCTTATACATCTTGATCCAGGCGCTTCAATCGCTCCATAAAGCGGCCGCGTAAAGGGTCTGACATGGCTGTGCCTGTACCACCGTGGCGCAGCATGATGATCTCTGCCATGATGCAGAGAGCGATTTCTTCGGGAGTGCCGCCGCCAAGGTCAAGGCCAATCGGAGCACGCACGCGGGCCAGCTTGCCGGCAGGAACGCCCTCTTCGCGCAGGAGCTTGAAGACAGCCCAGACGCGCCGCTGGCTGCCGATCATGCCGATATAGGCAGCGGGCGAATCTATAATGGCGCGTAGCCCCTGAACATCGTGCGCATGGGCGCGGGTGACAAGCACAATGTGGGTACGCGGCGTAAGGGGATAATTCCTGAGAATCGATTCGATATCACCTACCAGTACTTGTTTGGCATTGGGGAAGCGCTCGCGGCTGGCAAATGAGGCACGGTCATCGGTTACGCTCACAGAGAAGTTCATCAGGTGGGCAAGCTCAGCAAGCGGCGCTGCAATATGTCCTGCACCTGCAATCAACAATACCGGGTTGGGAACAAACGGCTCGATAAATACCTCCGCCCACGCATGAGCAGGGCCAGACACATTTTCAATGCGCGGTTTGCCTGCTGTGATGGCTTGCCGGGCAGCTTCGATAAGCTGGAGAGTAAGTTCAGCAGGAGCACCAGAGAGCATCAAGGCACCGAATGTTTCGCTATTTTCGTGCACAAGCACCTGTTGACCAAGGCTGGGACGCCATGCTCCGCCAGCAGCAATGATGGTAGCCAGAACGACCGCCTTTTCACCCTCCAGGGCATCGTTAATGGCCTGGGCGAAGTCCTGCATACCTGGTTGTCCCGGGATTGCTGTGTTATGCCACGGCTGCACAAACACATCAAAGATACCGCCGCAGACGCCCTGGCTCTCCATGGAGATTTCCTCGGTAAGATCAACCTGCACCATGCTGGGACGTTGCGTGTCGATTACATTGAGGGCGCTGCGCCATACTTCGGCCTCACCACAGCCGCCACCCACGGTGCCGCTGATCTTGCCGCCGCGATGCACCAGCATCTTTGCTCCAACTTCACGCGGCACGGAGCCTTTGCGCTTGACGATGGTCGCCAGGGCGACTGTTTCACCGGTTGCCAGTTCTCGTATTATTTCCTGAAAGAGTTCGCGCACGTTGTTATTTCCTGTTGGTCTAGTAGTTAGTCCAGATAGATCTTTGAGGTAGAAATGTAGTGACACCCCTTGTGGGTGTCAGGCCCCACCGCAAAATGCAAACTGGACTGACTACTAGTGGTTCCAGCAAAAATTGGGGATTGGCACCCAGGGCCAAGATTAGCGACCAGGGCGGGGGCATGGGTTCAGGGCGACCGCAAGGGTCGCCCCTACCATACACGCCGTCGCTAATCCCCACTGTGGCAACAGATCAAAGATTGGCGGCCAGGGAGGGGGCATGGGTTCAGGGTGACCGCAAGGGTCGCCCCTACCATACCCGCCTTCGTTAACCCCCATTGTGGCAACAGATCAGTCGCCGCCCTCGTACTTGAACGAGAGCTCCATCCTCACCCGGTAGGTCAGAGGATTGCCAGACTCGATGTGGATGTCTTGCTCGACAATGCGGGCGATCCGAAGGTCCCGCAAGGTCTTTGAAGCCCGCTCGATAGCTGCCGCAGCTGCCTTCTCCCATGACTCGTTGCTGGTTCCCACCAGCTCGATCACCTTGTAAACACTTTCTGCCATGTTGCTCTCCTTTCGTTCAGGTGGCGGGAGTGAGTAGTCAGTTGACTGACTAGTGATCTCCCCTTCAGAAACAAATGTAGGAGTGCATCTTCACACGAGGAGCGCCGTTGCTCCTCATGTGATTCCTACTGCCATTGCTAATAGTGATGCTAAAGTGATTGTACCCTATCAGAGATAGGACTTGCTCACAAGTTTATCACAGTGCGCAAAGAGTTGCTCATAGGGAGAAATTATGACTTGCAAACACATCAATTCTGCATCCCCAGTAAATTTCCGCTTTCGTACCTTTTCAATCCCAACTGGAACATCCCGACAGCCACAGCTACAAACAATAACGTGAAGCCGGTCATTCCAGCTAGCAGCGGCCAGCTAAACCGCTGTAACAACTGCAACGGCACGAACGAGACGAACCCAGCCGGAACAACCGTGAAGAGTAAGAGCCTTACGACGCCAGTAAAGATGTTCATTGGATAGGTGCTGAACGTGGTCAGCGCACCAAGCATTTGCTGCGCCAATCCCTCTGTATTGCCCAGGAAGAACGCCAGGGAGCCGAAAATCACCAGGAAAGCGGCGAAGATCAGCGCGGCCTGGAATGCAAGCAGCAGGAACAATGCGAAATGCAGCGGATCTGGATGCAGAATCAGCAGGAACGCTCCTACGGCGAACATGATATCACCCCAGGCGCTTGGATCGCTGGCCGTGATACAGACATGCAGCAGGACGTTGCGCGGCATGCCGAGGTAGGCATCCAGGCCACCATTCATGATGAGCGCGGCCAACCTGGGCGTATTGCCGAATACAGCCATACCTATACCAAAACCGCAGGCGGCTACTGCCCAGATGACGACGATATTGGTGCTCTGCCAGCCATGCACCAGGGGGAACTGGCGGAAGTATGTCCACCAGAAGAACAGCCACAGGCTATCGTTCGCAATCATCGTGATAACCTGCGCTACGAAAGCGGCGCGATACTCCATCGCAGCTTGAAGATTGGCAACGAGATACGCGCCAATGAAACGCAGCGTCCGGACGCAATTCTTGATTATGGACATCTCGCTCTAGCCTCCGTTGATATTCACGCGTCGAATCGCTACCCGGTACACAGCCAGCAGAATGAGACCGCCAACCGCCAGGGTTATCAATTGCTGCCACAGCAGCAAGACAAAACGATCAAGTTCAAAATGCACGAGTGTACGTGAAGGACCATACAGGATGGTGCTGAAAGGCAGGGCCTGGGCGATGCTGCGCAGCGGCTCAGGGAAAATCTCCAGCGGAGCAAGCACTCCTCCCAGCACCAGGGTCAGGCGGCTGAAGATCAAGGCAAAGGATGCAGTCTCTTCGGTCCAGAAGGCGAGCAGGCCGATGCTGAAGTAGGCAACGAAATCGATGCACAGCGCCAGGAAGGTGACGAGCGGCCAGGCAAGTATTCCCATCCAGGTGAAGTGCGGCAGCCCCACCACGATGAGTGCCAGTATTGAGCCCACCACTGCATTGATGGTGAGCCGTACGAGTCGCTCGCCCAGGTACTGCGCGAAGTTATAGAAGATGTAACTGCTCGGTCGCCCCAGCAGGTAGGCCAGTTGACCGGAACGCACCTCCTGGTCGATGCGGCGCGTCAGCGCAGGCAATGACATCGCTATGGTTTCAGCCGCAACCAGGTACCAGACCATATCGTTGATGCTGAATCCGCTCAGTACTGTTGCTCCCCGTGATGAGAAGGTTGCCCTCCATAACTGGCTGAGTATGAAGACCAGCACGACGAGCAACAAGGCGCGGAAGAATACCTCCATCACGTAGGCCAGGTTATTCGCAATGCTCACGCGCATCACAGCGCCATATTTTTGCAGTGAAAGGCTCACCTTTCGCCAGGCACCCCGCCCGGGACGCCATATCGTCGTATCCATATGCCATTCTCCCGTCAATTGAGTGATCCCAGGGGATCATCCCTGCTGTGTCCCCTCTCGACCTTCTTGCCTGTAAATCGTGGCGATGATCTCTTCCATCGGCGGGTCAGAAATGGTCATGTCCAGTATGTGAGAGTGCTGCATTACCGCGGCTATAACGGGTTCGAGCGGTGTACGCGAGGTGTCAATCGCCAGCTTCAGGCCATGACCCTTTGCCTTCAGCACCTGCACTCCCTCTGTATCCAGAAGCTCTTCATGAATGGAGGTCGGTAACTGCACGCTCAGGTACTGCCTGCCGGTCTGACTGTCTATTTTCAATAACGCCTGCGCAGGCTCTTCCAATAGCAGGTCAATCGTTTTCACCTTCAGGTAGTCGCGCTTCAGTTTCGCCACGGGGGCGTCAAGGATGATGTCACCGTGGTTAATCACAATCGCACGGCGGCAAACCTGCTCGATATCGCCCGCGTCGTGTGAGGTCAGAAAAACGGTGACGCCTTCTTCCGCATGCAGGTGCCCGAGCAGGTCGCGTATGCGCTGCTTGGCGATCACGTCTAAGCCTATGGTTGGCTCGTCCAGGAAGATGACCGAAGGTTTATGTAGCAGCGCAGCCGCCAGTTCGCAGCGCATACGCTCCCCGAGGCTCAGTTTACGTGCAGGCGTGCGCATGTAGTCCCCGATGTCGAAGACCTCTACCAGGAAGTCGCGGCGCTTGCGGTACTCCCGCATATCCAGCTCATAGATGCGGGCCAGCAGGTCAAACGTATCCTGCGGCGGCAGGTGGTACCAGAGTTGCGACTTCTGCCCATAGACACTGGCTATACGAAATGATAGCCTGTGCCGCTGCTGCCAGGGTACCAGACCCAGTACGCGAGCTTTACCCGAGGTAGGGTACAGGATGCCCGTTAGCATTTTAATGGTTGTAGACTTACCCGCGCCGTTCGGTCCGATGAAGGCAAGCAACTCTCCTGGTTCAAGCGAAAAGCTGATCGGCTTGACTGCTTCACGCTCGCGGTAACGCGGCGCTACAAATGAACGCAAACTGCCGGCAAGACCCGCTGCACGTTCGCGAGTTCTGAACGTTTTCGCTAAAGCTTCAACCTCGATGATGGACATCCTTTTCCTCCTCTGCCTGACGTGATTGAACATTCAGAGAGCCGAGCACCTGCAAGGGAGTGCCACTACATCTCAACTACACTGACACCAGGGCAAAAAGAAGGGGGCGCAGGTGTGTCGCCTGCGCCCCCAACGGATGCTTCTACGAAAACCAGTCTCTGCTCAAGTAAGCAAGGACTGCGTGCATCGAGAGGACAGCGACGACCCGCTGCATGCCGTAGGCATGTAGAACTTGGAGGTAAGCATGAGATGCACGAATGAGAAGCGCTTACGCTGCACGGTCGTTATCCTCTTCCTGACTGATACTCCGTCAAATTTTGTTTGATAACCAGAACCTGGAAACCACTACAAACAACGGTTTATCTATTGGTACAAATGATACCTGCAAACACTCTCGCTTGTCAAGCGAAATTTGCTGCTGATTTTACACATGCTTGAGATTATTCAGCTTTTTGACCCAGTAGGATCAACCGAAAGCTATCCATTGTCAAGGGATTGTGATCCCAGCCGCCATAGTACGCCTTCACCCGCAGGCCTGCCATAGCCAACATATGAGCCAGTTCTGTGAGCGTGTAGATACGCAAAGATTGGCTATACTCAGTGCGTTGACCATCAGAGGTTAACATAGTCACCACTATGTCATTCCTGCTGGTAAGCAGATCGAAGGTGCGTTCTTCCAAGACAATCAGCCCATCGGGATGCCGACTGATCGCTTGAGAGGCATAGTGGCGCATGAGTCCGTCACGTTGTAATGTTTCCAACAAGAAAAGGCCACCCGGCTTGAGAGCCTTGTACACTTGCTGAAGCACTTTCTGATCCTCGTCCTCGTTCTCCAGGTAGCCAAAGGCGGTAAAAATGTTGATGACCGCATCAAACTCGAGCTCAAATGGAATAGTCCTCATGTCGCTATGCACCCAGCGTACCTGGACTTGCTGTGCGTCGGCTTGTACCTGTGCCTCATGGAGAAAGACTTCGCTCAAATCTTGACCAGTCATCTGGTAGCCACGCTTGGCAAGAGAAATGGTATGACGTCCATGACCGCAGCATAAATCTAAGATGCAACTACCTGCTGGCAGCGCCAGAAGAGTAACAATGCCATCAACTTCTCTCGCTGTTCGTTCAGCAGGCAAAACCGGAGCATTCTTACGTAAATAATCCTTGCCAAAGTATGTTTTGTACCAGGGAGCTTCGCTCATCATCAGGTATCTCTCTTTCTAATTTTCGGTACACAGAGCCGATAACAGGTCACTTCATTCGTAACTTCTTACTTTATTGACGGAAAAGGAATGAGGTTTTGGAAGGTGCCTTGCACTTCTCTCAAAGCTGAGTATTGTGTCCAAGACTCACCATACAGGATGCCCGTTAGCATTTTGATGGTTGTAGACTTACCCGCGCCGTTCGGTCCGATGAAGGCAAGCAACTCTCACGGTTCAAGCGAAAAGCCGATCGGCTCAGGGAACGCTCCTCTCTCACAGTTATGTATCAAGGAACGCTCGGGAGGAACGGTTGAGCAACGGTGCAAGCGCTACACTCTCATCAAGATGAACAACGTGATCATCTTTGCAGAACACCTGGTTGCTCTGCGGGAATGCCGCGAGAGGGAAGGCATAACTATTCGACGGATCTACATAGATCGATGCTCACAAAAAGGAAAAGAGAGAAGGAAGTAGCAATGAGCAAAGAAACACAGACTGAGAAGGAAGCGGCACCGAGCACCACAGCACAGCGGATCGGCCTGTTAACGCGCCAACCGCTCTCCACCCTTGGCAAGATCGCCTTCAGGGGATTTCTGGTGGCAACGATCGCGGCTACAGGTGGCGCTATCGCGCTCACGCTCTTCGCCGGTGGAAGCCGCGATATCGACATCTTCGCTGCGTCGCTATCGGCAGCCACTATCCTCATCGTGACCGGTATCCGCTGGTTGCAAGTGATAGCCACCCTGGTAGGCGTCTCTATTCTTTACCAGTTCTTCACCCAGCCTTTTGTCATTGAAAGCCTGGCCAATCCGAAAGATGCGTCGATAGGCGGATATGGTCACTTTATCGGGGATGTGGTTCCCCTGGGCCTCCTCATTAT
>Ga0207646_10000343_pt1 | contig 62896 bp, 67 predicted proteins | sample KBSK5502metaG_FD_184343 | JGI IMG/M metagenome (GOLD analysis project Ga0207646, IMG submission 184343) | Corn, switchgrass and miscanthus rhizosphere microbial communities from Kellogg Biological Station, Michigan, USA - KBS K5-50-2 metaG... | ecosystem: Host-associated > Plants > Roots >... | reverse complement strand
CCCTTGGCGTCATGGCCGGTGACAACCGTGCGTACCTTCATTCCCTGTCTCTTCTCGTCCGGCTTGTTCATGGTCACGTTCTTGGATACTTGTAATTTCGTTTTCATTTTTAGTTTTCCTTTCGTGTTGAAGTCTCCACTCTCTACAACGAGACTCAGGCGCCCACGGCCGAGATGGCTGTGACCCCGCCGTCGATCAAGAAGTCTGCCCCGACGACGTACGCAGAATCGTCCGACGCGAGGTAAACTGCCAGCTTCGCGATTTCCAACGGATCGGCCATCCGCTTGCTTGGATTGTTGGTTCGGAGGACGCTCTTAACCGCCTCGCCCTGCTCTTCGCCTGGGAAGCGACCGAACATCGCCGTGTCCGTAGGGCCCGGGCTTAGGGTATTCACGCGAATACCGCGGTCCACGAGTTCGGCGCTGAGGATGTGAGCCAGATGGACCACTGCTGCCTTGCAGGTCGAGACGGTCGAGGTTGTCGGCCACCCCTTGCGCGCGCCAACGGACGCATTGATGATTACAGACGAGCCTTGCCTGAGTAGCGGCAAGGCCTTTTGAATCGTGAAGTAAGCCCCTTTGAAATTGACGGCTATCACCCTGTCGAAGCTTTGCTCGGTCACGTCTTCGAACAACAGGAACTCGCTATAACCCGCATTTACGAAGACGCCGTCCAGGTGCCCGAACTCGCGCTTGATCGTGGCGTACATCGTGTCGAGGTCAGGGAGATTGCTGACGTCCGCGCGAACGGCGAGACTTCCAGCTCCGAGCGTCTCCTTAGCCGCCTGCAGCGACCCCTCATTCAAGCCGCAGATGGCAACGCGCGCGCCCTCTCGGTCGAATTCCTGCGCTGCGGCCAGCCCGATTCCGCTATTGCCGCCGGTGATGAGGATGTTCTTGTCCGTTAGCCTACCCATTGTCGTCACTCCTTTAGCCGGAATTTCCAATTTCAACCCCGTCTTTGCGCAAGAGGCTATGCCAGCCGCCCTTGTCTCCTTGAGACTCAAGATTTGGCTGTCTCGCGCACCGGCTGGCGGTTTCGCGTTAGGTGAGGCACGATGCCAAGCAACCGCTCGATCACCATGAGCTGCGCCCGATGGTGCATTTCGTGTTCTTTGGTCCCGAGCAGCCATTCAAAACGGCTTTGCGAAGCACCGCCGGGCATCCGTACTTGCTCGGCCAGCAGCGCCTCTGGAAGGCTCTCCACCCACCGAGACCACCGTTCTCCTTCCGTGCGCAATAACTCGACGATCTGGTCCTTTGCTCTTGCGCGCTTCTCCTCGAACTCCGATTTCTGAAGGAGCGCCCCAAAATCGAAGCCCTCCACCGACGAGAGGTGTTCTTCCTCGAGGAGAAGACGATCGAACTGCGATCGAAACACAATATGTACAAGCGTTTCCGCCACGGAGCGACTTTCCGGCACGGGACGATAGCCATAGTCCTTTTCCGGAATGTCTTCGGCGATTAAAATCGTGTTCTTGCGCACCGTGCGCATGCTGTCTGCCAACTGCTTGGGTCCATAGAAATTCATTGTGTCCTCCTCACTTTTGCCCTTGAATCGCCTAACTTGAGGCCGAGCCGATCCGCCCCTGGAGAAGATGAGTGCACGGCGATAGGCGACAGCCTCCTTTGACGTGAAACATTCATGGTGTCGGTTTGTTCGTGGATACAGGGCCGCCTACACTCCAACCGCCACCTAAAGCGCGATAGAGTCCAACCAGATTGGTAGTGACACTCGTCTGACTTTGAACGAGCTGGTCTTCGTTGGCGTAGAGCTCGCGTTGCGCCTCTAGCACCGACAAGAAATCGACGAGACCCGCCCTGTATTGCTCTGTGGCGAGATCGACCGCCAATTGGCTGTGCTGCACCGCTTCGTTCAGCCGATCGCGACGCTCCTGTTCCTGCGCATAGGTCACCAACGCGTTCTGGACTTCCTCCAGGGAATTGAGGATGGTTGATTGGTAGCTGATTAGCGCCGCACGCTGGCGCGAGCTCTGCACGGCGATGTTAGAGCGAATGCGTCCCCCGGTGAATAAGGGCAGACTTATTCCCGGGCCAACCCCATAGAAGTTGCCTGCTCCCAACGTGAGATCATGGAGTTGAGTGGCCTGGCGCCCGGCTGTGCCGGTTAGTACAAAGCGAGGAAAGAGATCCCGTTTCGCCTCGCCGATCCGAGCGGTTGCGGCCGCTACCTGAGCCTCGGCGCGGCGGATATCCGGCCGTCGCTTCAGCAGGTCGGATGGCAGGCCGACTTGAACATCCGGTCCCGCAGAGGGAATCGGCCTCGTTTTCTCCAGCTCGCTGCGCAGCGCGCCGGGTTCTTCTCCGAGGAGAACACTCAAACGATGAATGGAAACGTCGATTCCACTGAGAAGGGTCGGAACCGAAGCCTTCGTGGATTCGAGTTGCGCTGCGGCGCGCGATACATCGAGCTCAGTAGCCAACCCTGCCTTCGCCCTGGCGGCAGTTAGATCAAGAGTGTCCTGTTGCGTCTTGATGTTCTTGTTTGCGATCTCCAACCGACGTTGGAAGCCACGCAGCTGGGCGTAGACGCGACCAACATCTCCCAAGAGAATCACGAGCACGTCGCGGCGATTCTCCTGGGCAGCGGCCACATCCGCGGTGGCTGCCTGGACCCCGCGACGAGTTCCCCCAAAAACATCGAGCTCCCAAGAGGCGCTCAGATTCCCCTGGAATGAGTTGGTCTCGAACGGAGAGATCAAGCTTGGGCGCGCATTGGGGTCAGCGGAGGACGGCACTGCGCGGATCACCCCTTGGTTAATTCCTCCTCGCAGCCGCGTCGCAGAAGCGTTGGCGCCGACGGAGGGAAAATAACCTGATCGTGCGATGCCTCGTGCTGCGCGGGCTTCCTGTACCCGTTCGAGAGCCAGCTTGAGATCGAGGTTTCGATCTACGGCCCGCACGATCAGTGAGTTGAGCTCCGGGTCTTGAAACGATGCCCACCACTCGTCTGTCTGCGGTGGATTCGTTGAGGTTCCCCGAGCCGGCGCAACCGTCCACTGTCCGGGAACCGCGACCTGCGGCCGTTTGTAGTTCGGGCCAACTGCGCAACCTCCCAGCAGAAGAAAGGAAAAGACGGCCGTGATCGAACCTATTCGCTTCACCGTCCACCTCCTGCTGCCGAACCAGAATGCTGACGGAACGTGTTAGCTGCGACCGGCGTTTCGATGTACACGTCCATTTGTTGGCCCACATAGAGAGGCGCGTCCTGTTCTTTCACGCGATAGATGACCTGTAGAACGCGTGTGTCCACGCGTTCGGTGCTGTCGCCTGTCAATGACTTTTTGGGGATCACATAAGGCTCAAAGCGCACGAACTCCAGAGGAATTCTCAGAGAACCGTTGCCACGGGGAGACGCCACGGCCGCGGCACCACCCCGCACGCGCCAAGCATCGTGCTCATCCACATCCACGCGAACGTGCAAAGGAGTGACACTTCCGAGGATCATTAGAGGCTCACCGAGCGGGCCGCATTGCGCGTACTGACCCAGCCGTACTTTGTTCTGCAGAATGACTCCAGCGATCGGGGCGCGCGTGGTGAGACGATCAACGTTGGTCTCTACCTGCTTGAGCTGAGCTACTGCCTGGGCCAGCTCGGATTTCGCCACGGCAATATCGGGCGCCCAGGCGCCTGCCTTCAACAAAGCCAGTTGGGCCTGCGCCTCTGCCAAACGCGCCTGTGCCGCTTTGTATGCGAGTCTCCTGCGCTGAACGTCCTCCTCGCGGACAGCGCGCTTATCCGTGACGCTTTCGATCAATCTCACTTGCACCTCTGCGTCCGCCAAATTCGCCTGTGCCTCGCGCACGCGCGCTTCTGCCGGTGGGATGTCCTCCCCACGCGGCTGCTCTTTGAGCTTCGTCAGGCGTGCTCGCGCTGCTTCAAGTGCCGCGCGCTTTACTCCCAGGTCCGCCTGCAGGTCCCGGTCATCAAGTGAGAAGAGCTTCTGTCCTGCTTGCACGCGGTCGCCCGCTTTCACGTACACCCCTGTGACCATGCCCGAGACGGCGCAACTAAGGTCAATGTTCTCCGTGCTGGCTTCGACCAAGCCAACCGCTCCCACAGCCGATTGAAACTTGGTGGCCGGAGGAGGGGATGGCGGAGGTTCCGCGTGGCGGACCGGCTTCATGGCGATCACTGCGCCCACAGCAAAAACCAACGCGATGGCGGCGATCAAAGGTACGGTTTTCTTCATGATCCTAGTCTCCTGTCGTCGTGTAAGACCTTGCGTCTGGCTCCGCCAATGACAATGTTGCAGAAGCTGCCGCAAGACCGTTCATCAGAGCCCCGTTCTTTCGGTTTTCCTCTAAAGAAACAATCCGGCCATCATCCATATGGGCGATGTGGTCGGCGAAATCGAAAATGCGAGCATCATGGGTGACGATGATGACGGCGCGGTCGGGGCGAACCGCTGTCGCACTCAACAGCTCCATGACCGCATGACCGGTCCGTCCGTCGAGGGCTGACGTCGGTTCGTCGCAAACGATCAACTTCGGCTCGTGAATTAGCGCCCGGGCCAAGGCGACCCGCTGCTGCTCCCCGCCCGAGAGCTCGGAAGGCAACGCATGGGCCCGATGGGCCATGCCCAAAGTTGCCAGGAGCTCTTTGCCTCGCGCGAATGCCTGCTGCCTTTTGACGCCACCGGCCAGCAGGGGCACGGCCACGTTTTCTGCGGCGGTCAAAGCGGGAATCAAGTTGTACTGCTGAAAGACAAAGCCCAGATTCTCCCGTCGAAAGAGAATGAGCTCCTCCGGCGAAAGCGCTGCGGGGCGTTCGCCCAAGACGACGAGCTCGCCTGAAGTGGCGTCGAGCAGGCCGGTGATCACACTGAGCAGAGTTGTCTTGCCGCTGCCGCTCGGCCCGACCAACATCGTGAGCTCGCCCAGGCGGATTTCAAGGTCAATGCCACGCAGGGCATGAACCTGTGTGTCCCCACGGCCAAACACTTTTGTTACGTCACGCGAGAAAACCGCCATTCCATCTGCAACCATGTGCTTACCCCCGGAAAACCACTGCGGGTTCGAGCACGAGCACGCGGCGGACGCTCATCAGGCTGGCCAGTCCAACCACAAAGAGCACGACCACCGCGATGCCTGCCATGACCTGCCAGGGCAGAACGATCCCGCGGGTGGGAAGATAATTCACTGTGATGGAAAAAAAGGCCGCGGCCATTCCCATGCCGATGGCGTAGCCGGTGCCGCCAACAACCATCGCTTGCAGCAGGATCATCGAGACGATCCGGCGATTGGTCACACCGATGGCCTTCAGGGCGCCAAAGTGTTTCAGGTTCTCGATGGTGAAGATGTAAAAGGTCTGCCCGGGTACCACAGTGCCGACGATCAGAGCAATCATTACCGTAATGCCGAAGTTCACCGGGATGCCTGTGTTCCGCAGGTAGAAAAGGAACGCGTCCCGGGAAAACTCTTTGCTATTTCTTGCCTTCAATCCCGTCACAGCCTCGATCCGATGGCCCACATCCCCAGCCGAGAGCCCTGCCACGGGCTTGGCGAGAACAAAGGAGAGCAGATTGCGCTCGCGCCCCACAAACCCAAGCGCTTGGCTGTAGCGCGTGTGGAGGACAGGGAAGCTCTGAAAGGGAGCCGATGCGTCGCTGATCCCGACGATCAAGACTCGCTTCTCGTTCATCTGTAGAGTCTTGCCTGCTTGAAGGGGCTCGCCAGGGAAGAAGTATAGGAATCCAGCCCTGTCTATGATGGCTGCATCCGGTTGGTCCAGGTCGTGGATCGATCCCGAGAGCATCTTGCGAGGAGCGCCCACAAGGCTCGCATCGTCCACACCCAGGAGAATCACGGTGCGGAATCTTCCGTCAGGACCTTTCGCGCGGCCCAGGCCCTTGTAGAGCGGGACCGCCCACTCCACTCCGGGCACACTGCGGACTCGATAAAGGTCGGAATCCCGCAGGGCGTACACTTCATCGCTATAAAGTGTCTGGGGATCCATCACCCAGATGTCGGCGTCTACAACGTCGCGAATCTGGCTGGCGGGTCGCGCCATGATGCCGATGAAAATGGAGATCTGATTGGCTAGGAGGAACGAAGCGAAGGCAATTGCAAAGATCAAGCCGAAATACTTGGCCCGATCAGCTACCAGCATCTTCAAAGCAACAAAGTTCATCTTTGGGCCACCTCAGGCCACTCGATTCTCAGAACCATACGTACCGGTCGGTATCTGTTCAGGGCGCAATCGGCCTCCAGGCAAGCAAACAAGGATTAACTCCTGCTATGCGACTCCTGGGCGCGCAGGCTTTCCAGGTAGCGGGACAGGCCTGCCTTGCAGCTCAGGAACAGCTTGCCGTCGCCAGCGTTCTTGGCCAGCGAGACGCTACCCTCGAGTGCGGCGAGGATGAAGTCGGCCGATTCAAAAGGGTCCACGTCTGATCTGACCTGGCCGCTCTGCTGACCTCGCCGCAAGGCCGCGGCAATTCCCTCTCGCCAGGCGTTGAACACGCCCTCTACCCTCTCCCGGAAACCTTCGTCGAGAGGGGACATTTCCTGGGCAAGGTTATTGAGCGGGCAGCCCAAACGCAGGGTAAAAGAGGGGAACGGGCCTTTGTCGGGAAGGCCGGCCACGGGAAGGCCAGCCAGCAGACCATCAATGGCATTGGGGGATTTTTCGAGGGGACGCACCCATCGTTCGAGAATGCCTTCGCGGATCAGCTCGTCCACGACGGCGTAACCCAATTCCTGCTTGCTGCCGAAATGATGGTAGAGCGCACCTTTGGTGACGCCCGCCTTGGAGAGGATCCTGTCGAGGCTGGCGGCTTGGAACCCGGACTCGTAGATCTCTTGAAAGGCTGCCTGGATCAGGCTCTTCCGGGTCAGGTCGGGATTTCGTTGCGTTGCCATGATACGCGCCCTCGCTGCTCTCACTAGGTCCATAACATACCGACCAGTATGCATGTATAGATGCTGGTGTCAAGCGAAAAGTTTCAAAAAACTAGCTGTGGGTTGCACTGCGCTTTTCGGCCCTATTCCCCTTTCCGTTGTTCACTGGACAAAGGGGGTTTTCTCGGATTAGGGCGCTTCGGCGTTCGCGGGATCCTGCAGAAGAAAATGGATGCCCTGTTCGAGGGCTTCGATGTTTTGGCGGCCGCGTCGCTGCCCATCGTCGCCACGCCGCTCGAAACCAACCTGGAGACCGATCTCAACTTTCCCGATCCGCTCGGTGGGATCGGTAACCTCTGCGGCCTGCCGGTGATAAGCGTTCCGTGCGGGTTCAGCGAAGCGAATCTTCCGGTCGGCCTGCAATTCGCCGGGCGCGTGCGAAACGACCGCGCCGTGATTGCCGCCGCCCATCTCTTCCAGCAACTCACCGACTTGCACACCAGGCGGCCACCTGTCGCCTGAGCCGCGCGCCTGACCCGATTCCCTCCTTGACAGTGCCAGGGGGATGGCATATGGTGCAGCGCCTCGGGTCGGTTGTATAAGCTTCGAGTTTCGCAGCATGCCGGCAGAAGCGCCGGCAACACATCCAACATCAACAGGCTGAATCACTCTGATTGCGAGACATCATGAGGGCTATCACGCCCTTCAAGGGAGGAAGGAATGTCTAAGCGCGTTTTGATCTTGCTCGCCGGGTTTGTCTTCGTGCTGCTGGCGCCGCTCGTGGCCTCGGCGCAGCAGCAGGAGGAACCACCACCTTCACGTTTGTTTCCGAATGGGCTGTCCCGCGGGCGCAGTGGGCCGATTGGGTCGCCTACACCGACAAGAGTGTGAAGCCGATCTTCGACAAGTTGCTGGCCGACGGCACAATCATCAGTTGGGGCACCTATGTGACCATCGTGCACGACGAGAGCGGCATCACGCACGGCTCCTGGTACGAGGCCAACAGCATCGCCGCCATCGAGCGCGTGCTTGGAGAGATCGCCAAGCTTGGCACGGCCCCGATCACATCCACGGCCACAAAGCACCGTGACTACTTCCTGCGCTCTTCCCTGCGCCGCGCCAAAGCCGGCAGCGGGGCGAACGGTTACCTCTGGGTCGGCGCCTACCAGATCCAGCCCGGCAAGGGCCGCGAATGGCGAGATCTCTGGGACAAGAACAATAAACCACTTATCGAGGAATTGTTCGCCAACGGCACCATCTCGGCCTACTGGGTCGAAGGAGAGCAGGTTCACACCGATAATCCGGGGTGGATCTATGTCGTCTGGACAACTCCGAACGCCGACGCCGTGGACAAATTCTTCACGGCGGCTACTGCGCGCAGCCAGAAGCGCAGCGCCGAAGAGAACCGCGCCATCGGAGACGCCTTTGCCGCTGTGTCCGTGGCCGGCACGCACCGCGACTTCTTTGCACGCGTGACCCACTACGCCCAGAAGTAGCGGCCACAGCAATGCAGGCCTTTCGAGGGGCGCAGCAGGCTGCGCCCCTGCAAGGAAACACATCGAAGCGCTGAGGCGCCCGAGCCCGATTTGACTCGGTAAGATGCCTCGCCTATACTGATCTTTCCGGACGGTGCCCCACTCGCTGGTGTTCCCTGCCTCCTTTTCCCGGGTCCTGAATGGGTGAAAAGTTTGCGGCGGCAAGTGCAAGGGCAACCCAGCGGTGCGGGGCCGAACTCTCCCAAGCGAAAGCAAGATGACCGAAGCCACCTGCCGGCGCGAATTGGACCTGGAAATTCCCGCCGAGGACGTGCAAAAAGCCATGGAGCGCGTGGCGCGGGAGTTTGCTCGCGTGGCCCGCGTCCCGGGTTTCCGGCCGGGCAAGGCTCCGGTGACTCTGATCCGCCGGCGCTTCGCTGAAGACATCAAGAGCGAAGTTCTGCAATCGCTTGTGCCGGACCGCATCGAGCAGGTGGTCAGCGAGAAAAAGCTGGTGCCGGTGACGCGCCCCCAGGTGGATAAGGTGGACTTCGCCGAGGGCGGCCCGCTGAAGTTCCGGGCCACGTTCGAGGTGCTGCCGGAGTTCGAGCTGGGCGAATACAAGAACCTGGAAGTGGAGATTGAGGCGCTCGAGATCGGCGACGCGGACGTAGAAAAAGCGCTCAAAGAGATGCGCGAGCGTGCCGCGACGTTTGTCCCGGTCGAGGGCCGCGCCATCGCGGACGGCGATTTCGCGCAGCTCAAGCTGCTGGGCACCCCGCAAGGCGGAGGTGAGCCGCTGCAGGCCGACAACGTGCTCTGCCACGTCGGCGCTGAGGAAACCCTCGGCTCATTCAACGAGAACCTGCGCGGCGCGCAAGTGGGTGAGCATCGGCGCTTCGAGGTGCGCTACCCGGAGGATTACCCCGACGCTAAGCTCGCCGGCAAGGTGTACAACTACGCGATCGAAGTCCTGGCCATCAAGGAAAAAAAACTGCCGGAGTTGAACGACGAGTTCGCCAAAGACATCAGCGACGCGGCCACACTCGACGAGCTGCGCACCAAGCTCCGGCAGAGCCTCGAGGCGGCCCGCGACGAGCGCAAGGCTGAGCAGGCGCGCGAGCGCCTCCTGGCCAAGCTGATCGCCGCGCACGATTTCCCCGTACCCGAAGCGCTCGCTGAGCATCAAATGGACGTGCGCCTGGAGCGCGCCGTGCGTTCGCTCGCTGCCCAGGGCGTGGATCCCCGGGCGGTCAACGTGGACTGGGTGGCGCTGCGCCGTCGCCAGCGCGACCCCGCCGTGGAAGACGTCAAGGCCGAGCTGATTCTGGACCGCATTGCCACAGCCGAAAACATTGATGTGGACGAGAAGGAACTCGAGCGCGAGCTGGCCGCGCTCGCCGAGCGCAGTGGCGAATCGGCCACAGCCATCCGGGCGCGCTTGACAAAGCAGGGTGCGCTCGATAGGATGAAATCGAAGCTCCGGAGTGAGAAAACTCTCGAGTGGCTCTACCGAAACACCCGGATTCAAACGACAGCCGAAGCGAAACGTTAGGTTCTTAACCGGGTTCCTCAGCATCTCCTAGATCCTTAGATGACTCACCCCGACGATCCGGCCCCGCGCGCGACAACGCTCATCCCCATGGTGGTCGAGCAGACCAATCGGGGCGAACGGGCCTACGACATCTATTCGCGGCTGCTGAAGGACAACATCATCTTCATCGGCACGCCGATCGATGATCACGTGGCCAACCTGGTGACCGCGCAGCTGCTGTTCTTGGAAGCCGAAGACCCGGAGAAGGACATCTCGCTTTACATCAACTCGCCCGGCGGCTCGATCACGGCTGGCATGGCCATCTACGACACGATGCAGTTCGTCCGTCCAAGCGTGGTCACGATCTGCGTGGGCCAGGCCGCGTCAATCGCCGCGCTGCTGCTGGCGGCCGGAGCGCCGAAGAAGCGGTTCGCCCTGCCCAATTCGCGCATCCTGATCCACCAGCCGTGGATGTCAGGACTTTCCGGGCAGGCTACTGACATCGATATCCATGCGAAAGAAATTCTGCGCATGCGCACGGTGATCAACACGCTGCTCGCCCACCACAGCGGGCAGCCGCTCGAGAAAGTCGAAAAGGACGTCGAGCGCGACTTCATCATGTCGGCGCAGCAGTCCAAGGACTACGGCGTGGTGGATGAAATCATCCATAAGCACCGCTAGCCCGTGCGAAACGGTTAGTAACAAGATGGAGCGGCGGCGCCGCTGAGGAGAAAACGGGCTACAATGGTCGGCGCGACTCCCCCCGCAGAGTTTTCCACAAGGGGAGGCCGCCGGAGGCCAGCACTCTGGTGAGAAAATTTAATACCGACGAACCGCTGCGCTGCTCGTTCTGCCACAAGACGCAGGAGCAGGTCGAGAAGCTGATCAGCTCGCCCTCGGACTATCCGCGCGCCTACGTCTGCAATGAGTGCGTCACCGTCTGCCAGCAAATCCTCGAGGACGAAAAGCGCGAGCAGGCTAACCCGGCCAACCGCCGCCTTCCGCGGCCGCCGGAGGTCAAGGCTTTCCTGGAGGGCTACGTCATCGGTCAGGACAAAACGAAAAAGAAGCTGGCCGTGGCCGTCTACAACCACTACAAGCGGATTTTCCTGAACCGACAGCCGGGCGACGTGGAACTGACCAAGTCCAACATCCTGCTGATCGGGCCCACCGGTACCGGCAAGACGCTGCTGGCGCAGACGCTCTCGCGCATGCTCGAGGTGCCCTTCGCCATTGTGGACGCCACGACCTTGACTGAAGCGGGCTACGTCGGCGAGGACGTCGAGAACATCATCCTGAAGTTGCTCCAGAACGCCGACGGCGATGTCACCAAGGCCCAGCAGGGCATCATCTATATCGACGAGATTGACAAGATTTCCAAGAAGGACGAGAACCCCTCGATCACCCGGGACGTTTCGGGCGAGGGTGTGCAGCAGGCCCTGCTGAAGATCCTCGAGGGCACCATTGCCAACGTGCCCCCGCAGGGCGGCCGCAAGCACCCGCACCAGGAATTCACGCCCGTGGACACGACCAATATCCTGTTCATCTGCGGCGGCGCGTTTGTCGGGCTGGAAAAGATCATCGAGCGGCGCGCCGGGCAGAAGTCGCTGGGCTTCCACACCGACGCTCAGCCGGCCACCGCGCACCGCCGCAACATCGAGTTGCTCGAGCAGGTGCAGCCCACCGATCTGATCCGCTACGGCTTGATCCCCGAGTTCGTCGGCCGCTTGCCGGTGGTGGGCGTACTGGCCGATCTGGACAAGAGCGCGCTGATGCGCATCCTGACCGAGCCGAAGAACGCCCTGATCCGTCAATACCAGCGGCTGTTTGAGTTCGAAAATGTGCGGCTGCGATTCACCGATGAAGCGCTGGAAACCGTCGCCGACCTAGCCCTGCAGCGAAAGGTAGGCGCCCGCGGGCTGCGCATGATCTTGGAAGACTTGATGCTCGAGCTGATGTACCACCTGCCAGCGCAGCGCAAGGTCCGCGAGTTCGTGGTCACCGCCGAGATGGTGCGCAGCCGGGAAATCAACTGGAACCTGCTCGAGAAAGCAGGCTAATCTGACCGAGGGAGCCATGTTCAACCGGGAAAAAACCGAATTGAAGCGCGTGCCGATGATGCCAGTGCGCGACATGGTCATCTTCCCGCAGATGATGACGCCGTTCATTGTCGGCCGCGAGGCCTCGGTGCGGGCACTCGAGGAAGCTCTGGCCGGCGATAAGAAAATCTTTCTTGCCACCCAGCACGATGCCTCAGTGGATGACCCCAAGCCCGACGAGATCTATACGATCGGCACGCTCGCCAACATCGTGCAGAGCGTCAAGCTGCCCGACGGCAACATCAAGGTGCTGGTCGAAGGCTTCGAGCGCGCAAAAGTGGTGCAGATCTCGACCGACGAGGGTTTCTTCCGGGCCACCCTGCGCCTGGTGCCGGTCAAGGTCGAGCCCTCGCCGCAGCTCGAACAGATCGTCAGCAAGGTCACCGGGCTGTTTGAGCAGTACGTCAAGCTGTCGCAGAGCCTGAACTACGACACGATGATCGCCGCGGCGCGCGTGGACGACCCCGGCAAGCTCTCCGACACCATCGCCGCCAACCTTCAGCTTCCGGTCGAGGAAAAGCAGGAGTTGCTGGAGAACTTCGACCCGCTCGAGCGCCTGAACCGCGTCGCCGAGATCCTCGAGGTCGAGATTGACAAGCTCAACGTGGACCGCAATATCAATACCCGCGTCAAGCGCCAAATGGAGCGCGCCCAGAAAGAGTACTACCTCAACGAAAAGATGAAGGCCATCCAGAAGGAGCTTGGACGGGGCGAAAAAAGCGAAATCGACGAGCTGAAGAAAAAGATTGACACCGCGGGCATGTCCAAGGAGGTCCACGAAAAGGCCATCCAGGAGCTGAAGCGGCTGGAGATGATGCCGCCGATGTCGGCCGAATCCACCGTCAGCCGCAACTACCTCGACTGGTTGCTGGCCGTGCCGTGGAAAAAAAGGTCCAAGGAGATCCGCGACATCGCCGTGGCCGAACGCATCCTGGAAGAAGACCACTACGGCCTCGAAAAGATCAAGGAGCGCATCCTGGAATACCTGGCGGTGCGCCAACTGGTGAAAAACCCCAAGGGCTCGATCCTGTGCTTTGTGGGGCCTCCGGGCGTGGGCAAGACGTCGCTGGCGATGTCGATCGGCCGTGCCACCGGCCGGAAATTCGTGCGCGTCTCGCTTGGCGGGGTGCGCGATGAGGCCGAAATCCGCGGCCACCGCCGCACCTACATCGGCGCGCTTCCCGGCCAGATCATCCAGATGATGAAGAAGGCCGGCACCGTCAATCCGGTCTTCGTGCTGGATGAAGTGGACAAGATGTCTATGGACTTCCGCGGCGACCCGTCGGCGGCGCTGATGGAAGTGCTCGACCCGGAGCTGAACCACGGCTTCACCGATCACTATCTCGACGTCGAGTACGACCTCTCCAAGGTGATGTTCATCTGCACCGCCAACGTGCTGCACACCATCCCGCAGCCGCTGCAGGACCGCATGGAGATCCTGCGCCTTCCCGGCTACACCGAACTCGAGAAGCTCCAGATCGCCAAGCGCTTCCTGGTGAAAAAGCAGCGCGAGGCCACCGGGCTCTCCGAGGCCAACGTAAGTTTCTCCGACGAGGCCATCACGCACATCATCCGGCACTACACGCATGAGGCCGGGGTGCGCAACCTCGAGCGCGAGATCGCCAACATCAGCCGGAAGATCTCACGCAAGGTGGTGAAGGAGGGCAAGGAGATCAAGCTCGAGCTCACCCCCGCCAACCTGAATGATTTCCTGGGCGTCATCAAGTTCCGCGAGATCTGGGCGGAAAAGCACAATGAGATCGGCCTGGCTACCGGGCTCGCCTGGACCGAGGTGGGCGGGCAGGTGCTTGGCACCGAGGCCACGCTGATGGAGGGCAAGGGTCGCCTGACGCTCACCGGAAAGCTCGGCGACGTCATGCAGGAGTCGGCGCAGGCGGCGATGAGCTACGTCCGCTCGCGCACCGCCAATTTCGGCCTGCCTAAGGATTTCTATCGCCACCTCGACATCCACGTGCACGTTCCCGAGGGCGCCATCCCCAAGGACGGGCCTTCGGCTGGCATCACCATTGCCACCTCGATCGTGAGTGCGCTGACGAGAATCCCCGTGCGCTGCGACGCGGCCATGACCGGCGAAATCACGCTCCGCGGCAAGGTGCTCCCCATCGGCGGCGTCAAGGAGAAAGTGCTGGCGGCGCACCGTATGGGGCTGCGCACCGTCATCCTGCCGAAGGACAATGAAAAGGACATGCCGGACATCCCGGCGGAGGTCCAGGCGAGCGTGGCCATCAAGTTCGTCGAGACGATGGACGAGGTCCTGGAATTTGCGCTCGAGCGGCCCCTCCAGCCGATTGTGCTCCCGTCGGTCCCGGAGGTCACCGCGAAGTTTGAACCGGAAGTGGAGAAAGACCAGGGATTGACCAATTGATGGACGTCCCCGGCCGGTTTTTCCGAGCCCTCGGGACCGGCCCCGCTGTTTCGGGATCCGCGGTCCGGGACACCCGGCGCCGCCCGATTTAAGGTTCGTTGCACTGACCCGTATTAAAGTCTGGATACCCCGGTCGGAAGCGAGTACCGCCTGCCCGGAGTCGATCGTGACCACAATCCAAGCCTGATCCCAACGCATCGGGATGGAGGCCCATATCAAGGAAAGACTACGATGAGCATTAGCCTTGCTGAACTGAAAGATCGCAACATCACCGACCTCGCAAAAATCGCCAAGGAACTGAACATCCCCGGCGCCAGCGGCATGCGCAAGCAGGAGCTGATATTCCAAATCCTGCGCGCCCAGACGGAGAAGAACGGCCTGATCTTCTCGGAAGGGGTGCTCGAGTGCCTGCCCGACGGCTTCGGCTTTCTGCGGGCGCCGGAGTACAACTATCTGCCCGGCCCCGACGACATCTACGTCTCGCCGTCGCAGATCCGCAAGTTCGATCTGCGCACCGGCGACACCGTCTCCGGCCAGGTGCGCCCGCCGAAAGACGGCGAGCGCTACTTCGCCCTGATCAAGGTGGAGGCGGTCAATTTCGAAGACCCCGAGGTAGCGCGCAACAAGATCTTCTTCGACAACCTGACGCCGCTCTACCCGCAGGGCCGCCTAAAAATGGAGTCCGCCAAGGAGAATCTCACCGGACGGGTGCTCGATCTGCTCTGCCCGGTGGGCAAGGGCCAGCGCGGGCTGATCGTGGCGCCGCCGCGCACCGGCAAGACGATGATGCTGCAATCCATCGCCAACTCGGTGACCGCTAATCACCCCGAGGTCGCGCTGATCGTGCTGTTGATCGACGAGCGGCCCGAAGAAGTCACCGACATGCAGCGCACGGTGAAGGGCGAGGTGATCAGCTCGACGTTCGACGAGCCGCCGCAGCGCCACATCCAGGTGGCGGAGATGGTGCTCGAGAAGGCCAAGCGCCTGGTCGAGCACAAGCGCGACGTCGTCATCCTGCTCGACTCCATCACACGCCTGGCGCGGGCCTACAACGCCGTCACCCCGCCCTCGGGCAAGGTGCTTTCCGGCGGCATTGACGCCAACGCGCTCCAGCGGCCGCGGCGCTTCTTCGCCGCGGCGCGCAATGTCGAAGAGGGCGGCTCGCTCACCATCATCGCTACCGCTCTGATTGACACCGGCAGCCGCATGGACGACGTCATCTTCGAGGAGTTCAAGGGCACCGGCAACATGGAGATCAACCTCGACCGGCGGCTGGTGGACAAGCGCATCTTCCCCGCCATTGACATCAATCGCTCCGGCACGCGAAAGGAAGAGCTGCTGCTGCCGGCCGATGAGCTGAACCGCGTCTGGGTGCTGCGCAAGGTGCTGAACCCGCTCTCGCCGGTGGAGGCCATGGAGCTGCTTTGCGGCCGGCTGGTCAAGACCAAGTCCAACGCCGAATTCCTCGCCTCGATGTCCAGCCCGAGCTAGAAGTTTTCAGTCGTCGGCCGTCAATCCTCAGGCAAAAGTGGGGACTTGGGAGATTTGTTTCCAGAGGCGTTTCTGAAATCCGCGTGGTGCTTGCTCGTTGCGGGACTCTCTTTTCCCCCGCTTCACTTTTTCCCATGATCTTGCTTCACCTGCGCCAGCAGGACGATCAGCCGCGAGGTTTCCTCCACGTCCATCGCGGTGTTGTCCACCAGTACAGCGTCTGGGGCGCGTACGAGCGGCGAAGTTTCGCGTCCGCGGTCGCGCCGGTCGCGTTCGTGTACTTCCTCGACCGTCCGAGCCAGTTCGATGGCGTCGCCCTTCTGCTGATGCTCGCGCCAGCGTCGCTCGGCGCGCACCTCGACCGTCGCATCGAGATAAATTTTCAAGTCGGCGTCGGGAAAGACAACCGTGCCGATGTCCCGCCCCTCCATTACCACCCCGCCCGGCGCGCCGGCGCGCCGCTGCTCCGCCACCAGCAGCTTGCGCGCACCTGGGAACATCGCGATTTTCGAGGACGCCTGCGACACCTCGGCGCTGCGGATTTCCTGGGTCACGTCCGCCCCGTCGAGGCGCACGCGCAGGCCGCCGGCCGCGGCCTCCAGGTCAATGCGCGTTTCGCGGGCGAGCGCCTCGAGCTTCTCGGCCGAATCGAGCGGCACGCCGCGGCCCAACGCTTTCCACGCCAGGGCTCGGTACATCGCGCCGCTATCGAGATAGGTATAGCCCAACAGCTCGGCCACCCGCCGGGCCACGGTGCTCTTGCCCGAACCGACCGGCCCGTCAATGGCGATGATCAGCTTCCGCATTGTCCCTCTGGTTCGGGGAGATACAGAGATGCGTCATGCGCGCGGGCTTATAGGCTCAGATGCCATGCAGAACATCGTCCTGAAGGCGCACCAGTCCGGCCGCTTGGACCGCGCCGCGAAGCGGAGCGAGCCGCGTGCGTTCGAGGTCGTCGCGATAGAACAGGTTGTAGGTGTCGAAGGGAATCAGGCGGCCGTCGGGATGCACGATGTGGATGCAGGTTTTCTTCACCGAGCGCACGTCGAACGAATAGGCGTCGAGGAACTGCACGATGAGCACGCGGAAGACGTTCTGGTAGCCGATGCTTTCGGGCGCTTCGACGCGCGGCAGGCAGCAGAGCAGGTCGCGCAGCGTCGTGGCGGTCGATTCAGGCGAGTGGTTTGTGGCAAAGAGCTGGAAGATGTGCTCGCGCACGCCCGGCTCTTCCTCGTACACGATCGTGCTGCGCGCGCCGTTAAGTAGCACCTGCGGATCGATCAAGCCAGTGAGCGGCACGGTCTGGCCGCCGAGCTTCAGCGCGTAGGCCATCGCCAGGCAGTCCGGATGGCACGGCACGGGGATCAGGTCTTCGGGACGGAAAAGTGAAGTCTGCTCGAGAATCTTACGACGCACTTCGGTGAGCGTTAACCGGTCGGTCGCCGGGTCGAAGCACTCCAGGCGCCCCGCGGCCTGGATCGGCTGGAACGTGACGCCGCGAACGCACGGTTGGGCAAGCGCGAACTCGACGATGCGGCCGAGTTCGTCGTCATTCAGGCCCTTTTTCACCGTCACGACGAGCGTGGTGGAGACGTTGTAGCGGTTCAGATGTTCGAGGGCAAGCTGCCGCACGCTGCGCAGGTCAGCGCCGCGCAGCTCAAGGAGCGGCTCCCGCTCGAACGAATCGAATTGCAGATAGACCTCGAATGCAGGCATGTAGCTTGCAAGCCGCTCGGCGAACGCTTCGTCCTGCGCGATGCGGATGCCGTTGGTGTTCACCATCAGGTGGCGGATCGGGCGGGCTTTGGCCATGTCCAGAACGGTGAAGAAGTCCGGGTGCAATGTCGGCTCGCCTCCAGAGATCTGCACCACGTCGGGATCGCCCTCATTGCGCACCACGGCATCGAGCATGCGTTCGATCTCCGCCAGGCTGCGGAACTCGGCGCGGTCCGGCCCGCTTTCCGCGTAGCAGATGGGGCAGCGCAGGTTGCAATGGTCGTTGATCTCGATGAGCGTCAAACAGGAGTGCTGCTCGTGGTCGGTGCAGAGCCCGCAGTCGTAGGGACAGCCCCAGCGCACGGGCGTGTTGTAGCGCACCGGCATCTCGGGCGGCTTTAAGAAGACCTCGCGGCAGCGGCGGTAGTAGTCAACATCATCCGCGAGCAGCACACGCTCCGCGCCGTGCTCGGAACAGCGCTTCAGCAGAAAGACGCGGCCGTCCTGAAAAACGATCTTGCCCTCGATCTTGCGCAGGCAGGTGGAGCAAAGCGAAAGAGCTACATCATAAAAAAGGTAGGGACGCACGCGTGCTGGCATGGCGGTCACCTTTCCCCAAAGATCATTCGATACAAAAAAGTGAGAAGACGCCACAGCACCCCCAGGGCTCCAAAGACAAACAAGTAAAAGCCCACCATGACGAAATCTTGGCCGAGAATTCCGGAGCAGGAAACCACCATGAAGATGAAATAGCACACGCCCAGGATGATGAAGACGGGCGCTCTCCGCTCTCGCCAGTTTTCGAGAAGGGTCAAAAGTTTCCCGGCGTCAATCTGCTTGCCCAGCTACGGTTGCTGGCTCGCCTGCGCGGCGCGTTGGGAGCCAGCGCCAGATGTCGCGGCTGTAGTACAAGAGCACTCCCACGCACGCCCATTGAATCGAAGACAGGCCGAGGGCAACGCGCACGTCCGGCTTCAGGAAATCCACGAGAAGCCGGAATCCCATGTAGCCTGCCATGAAGCCTTTGAATAAATCGCCTTCGGCGTGCGGCCGCAAAGACCAGCGCCATAAGACCGCAGTGAGGGCAATCAGGAAGCTGATTTCGTAGAGCTGCACCGGGTGGCGACCGACCCCGTCACCGAAGTTGATGCCCCACGGCAGCGCGGTCGGAGTCCCGCTTGTGTGATCCTGAGGGCCAGTGAGAAAGCAGCCGATGCGCCCGATGGCAATGCCCACGCACAGAGGAACGGCAAACAGATCCCCGGTGCGACGCTTGAGGCCGAGCTGCTTCTTCGCCCACTCGACCGCAGCAAGTCCGCCGATCAGCCCGCCGACAATCGTCTTGCCGGCCATCAGGTAGAACGGGTCACTCAGATGCGACCACGTCAGCCTCGGCTCTTCGAACCAGTAGAGCGCCTTGCTGCCGAGCGCCGCTCCTACAGCAGTCGCTGCGACCACCCACCAGCGCGCGCCTTCGTCGATCGCGTCGCCCTGCCGGCGTCGTAACCGCAGGTACACGCGGAAGCCGATGGCGTAGGCGAGCCCTTCGAAAACCCAGTGAGGATGCAGCCTCAGAGGCCCTAGCGGGAGGTGCACGGGGAACTGCATGTCAACCGGAATTTCCGATTTCAACTTTATCTTTGCGCAAAACCATATGCCAGGCACCCTCTGGTGTCAAGCTCGCATCACCGTGGCCACAGTTAAGTGGCAAGCGCGGCTCGTTGGGCAGTTCCGCTGACTGGCCTGGTCTGGTTCTCGCCTCCAGCCAGCTTCGCCGCTGACACTTCTCCCCACCGGATGAGTTCTTAGCGCTCGATTCGCTGTCTGTCCTGGTTCGCTACCCGTTCGGCAGCTCAAATCGGAAATCTGGGCTGAGGCCTCGACAGAGTCAGGACCGAGGCATCCCTCTGCGACAACTCAAGTTCGCTTGAAGGCTTTCTCGATTTCGCGCACCGAATAGCGCAGCACGATCGGCCGGCCGTGCGGGCAGCTCATCGGGCATTCGGTCTTGGCCAGCTCGGCCAGCAGCCACTCCATTTTCGTCTGGTCGAGCGGCATATTCACTTTGATGGCGGCATGGCAGGAGGTCGAAGCGGCGATCTTGGCCTGCAGCGTCTCCATGGAGATGGCCTGGTTCTCGCGCTCGATGCCGTCGAGGATTTCGGTCAGCAGCCGCTCGGCGTCCGCGCTCGAAATCCCCGCCGGCGCCGCCTGGATGGCCACGCTGCGCGGGCCGATGGGCTCGACTTCGAAACCGTTTTCGCGCAGCTCTTCGGCGATGCGCTCGAAGATCACCAGTTGCCGCGGTGAAAGCTCGGCCACCAGCGGCACCAGCAGCCGCTGGCCGTTCACCCGGCCGGCGCGGCGCGCCGCAAGGTGCTGCTCGAATAGCACGCGCTCGTGCGCCACGTGTTGGTCCACGATCCACAGGCCCTGCGCGTTCACCGCCACGATGAAGCTTGCGTTCACCTGCCCCAAAGGCTTCAGCTCAGCGAGACCCTCAGCGGCACGGCTCGCAGCCGGCACCTCGAGCTGCAGTGCCGCGGCGTGGTGGAACCGCTCGGCAAACTCCTCGGGCGAGGCGGGGAAGCCGACGGCCTGGCCTGCCTCGAACCGGAATCGCTGCGGCTCGGGTCGCAGCGGCGCTCCGCTCAGTTGAAAAGCCTCCGCGGCGCTTGCGTTCTCGATGGGAAACGCCTCCGGGATCACTGCCCGCGGGGGGCCTGAGGCGCCCGCCCCGGCAGCAGCGACTTCGGCTCCGGCGTTTGCGGCGACGGCCCGATCAGGGGCTTGCGCTCCCGAGGTCGCAGTCGCGCCAGGGAAACTTGGGATAGGCCGCGCGCGCAGCAGCGCCTGGCGGATGGCGTCGCGGGTGAAATCGTGGACGAACTGCGGATGGCGGAAGCGCACCTCGATCTTCGACGGGTGGACGTTGACGTCCACTTCCTGATAGGGAATTTCGAGGAACAGCAGCACCACGGGAAAAACATTGGGCGGCATGATGTTGCGGTAAGCCTCGTGGATGGCGTGCAGGACCAGGCGGTCGCGCACCAGTCGGCGGTTGACGAAGACGTAGATGCCGTTGCGGTTGGCGCGCTGCACCTCCGGACGCGAAACGAACCCGCGCACCTTGAGCTCCGCCGCCCGCTCCTCGGGCTCGAGCTCCGGCTCTGTGATCGCCGCGCGCACCGGCGAACTCGCCGGCGGGAGCTCCAGCAACTCCTCGAGCGCCTGCCGGCCAAAGAGTTGATAGACGCGCTCGGAAAGGCCCTCGACCGGCGCAACGTTGAGGATTTCCTGCGTGGGTGTCTTCAGTAGGAACTGCTTTTCTGGATGCGCCAGGGCGTAGTGCGTCACCAGCGAGGCGATGTGGCCGAGCTCGGTGGTCTCCGACTTCAGGAACTTCCGCCGCGCCGGCACACAATAAAAAATATCGGCCACGCTGACTGCGGTGCCCACGGGCACACCAGCCGGCTTCACGCTCACCAGCTTGCCGCCGGCAAACTCGATCCGCGTGCCCTGCTCTTCTTCGGCGGCGCGGGTTTCCAGCAGCAGCCGCGCCACCGCCGCAACCGAGGGCAAGGCCTCGCCGCGAAAGCCCAGCGTCGAGATGGAGAGCAGGTCGTCGGCGGTGCGCAGCTTCGAGGTGGCATGACGCTCAAACGCCAGCAGGGCGTCGTCGTGAGGCATGCCGCTGCCGTCGTCAATGACGCGGATCATGCGCTTGCCGCCCGCTTCGGTTTCAATGCGCACGAAGCGCGCGCCCGCGTCCAGCGCGTTTTCCACCAACTCCTTCACCACCGACGCGGGCCGCTCGACCACCTCGCCCGCGGCGATCTTGTTGGCGACACCCTCCGGCAGAATGCGTATCTTGCTCATGCCCTGAACCGTTACGACTTCACTTCCTCCACGGCGTATGCTACGCCAGGAGGAAGCAACAGCCTCATATCATTGCCGCAGGCGCGACAAGTAAATGGCTGTGCCGCTCCACCTGGTTGCGTGAATTGGTAGCCGCAAATCTTCCATTGCTTACCACAATTTGTGCATTGCAATTTCCTGTCGTGAAAAGGAAATGCAATGTTCAGTTCTTCCAACTGTAGGGGATCAACGGCTGACGGCGCGTCGGCCATCAGGTCTTGCGCCGCGGTGGTCTTGGGGAAGGCGATGACCTCGCGGATGGACTTTTCGCCGGCGAGCAGCGCCACGACACGATCGAGGCCCAGGGCAATGCCGCCATGGGGCGGGGTGCCGTAGCTGAGCGCGTCGAGGAAGAAGCCGAAGCGCTGGCGGGCCTGCTCGTCCGTCAGGCCCAGGGCACGAAATAGTCGCGCCTGCACGTCCTGGCGGTGGATTCGGATGCTGCCCGAGCCCAGCTCGACGCCGTTGAGCACCAGGTCGTAGCCCTTCGAGCGGACCTCTCCCGGCGCCGACTCGAGTTTTTCCAGATCTTCTTCGACGATGCCGGTGAACGGGTGCTGCGCACTCACCCAGCGCTTCTCGGTCTCGCTCCATTCAAACAGTGGAAACCCGGTGAGCCAAACGAATTCCCAGCGGTCTTTCGGGACCAGCTTCAATTGCTCGGCGAGATGCAGCCGAAGCTGCCCGGCAATCAGCGCGGCGGCTTCGGTGCCTTTGATCTGCTCCTTGGCTGCCACCGCAAGGACCAGGTCGCCCTGTTTCGCGCCGACAGCTTCCACGAGTTTCTTGAGCGCCTCTCCACCGAGGGTCTTATCAAGCGGCGAGGTGATGCCCTCGGCGGCGACCTTAGCGGTGTAGAGCCCGCGGGCGCCAAGCGATTTGACACGCTCGGCCAGCTCATCAAGCTGCTTGCGGGAAAACATCGACGCGCCCGGCGCCGCCAGCGCAAAGACTGAGCCCTCGATGTGCAGTGCCTCGCGAGCGGCCGCGAACAGCTGCGTGATGTCGTGCAGCTCCATGCCGAAGCGCAGGTCGGGCTTGTCCGAGCCAAAGCGGCGGACGGCCTCGCGGTGCTGCATCCGAGGAAACGGCGGCTTGAGCGTGACGCCGGCGGCCGCCCAGGTGCGGGCCATCACGCGCTCGATGACCTCGAAGACGTCGTCCTGCCGGGGAAAGGACATCTCCAGGTCGAGCTGGGTGAACTCCGCCTGGCGGTCGGCGCGAAAATCTTCGTCGCGGAAACAGCGCACGATCTGGAAGTAGCGGTCCATGCCGGCGATCATCAGGATCTGCTTGAAGATCTGCGGCGATTGCGGCAGGGCGTAGAACTGGCCGTGGTGGATGCGGCTGGGCACCAGGTAATCGCGCGCGCCCTCCGGGGTGGAGCGCGTGAGCATGGGCGTCTCGATTTCGTAGAAGCCCAGCTCGTCGAGTGCCTTGCGGATTTCGAGGATCACGCGGTGGCGCAGGGCCAGGTTGGCGCGAGGCTTCGGCCGGCGTAGGTCGAGATAGCGGTAGCGCAGGCGCGTCTCCTCGCTGGCGGTGATCTCTTCCTCGACTACAAACGGGGGCGTCTTCGCCGTGTTCAGGATATGGAGCTTTGCGGCGAGCACTTCGACTTCGCCGGTCGCAAGCTCCGGATTCGCTTTCTGCCGGCGCACCACGCGCCCTTCGACCGCGACCACATATTCGGCGCGCAGCTCTTCGGCTCGGGCGTGCGCGGCGGGCTGCTGCTCCTTGTGAAAGACGATTTGCGCGATGCCGGAACGGTCGCGCAGGTCAATAAAGATCAGGTGTCCGAGGTCGCGGCGGCGGTGGACCCAGCCCATCAGGACAACATCGCGCTCGGCATCGCCCGAGCGGAGTTCGCCGCAGTAGTGCGTGCGTTTCAGATTGCCCAATGAATCCAGCACAGTCTCTCACCCTATGCGAACATCGTAGGGGCGCTGCTTGCTGCGCCCCCGCCTATACGTCACAAGCGTTTAGGGGCGCCGGTCTGACTTCAGATACCCGACCAGTTCGGGCTCCGACAACTTCTTCTGCTCGCCATCGGCGAGCCGCCGCAGGACGTAGCTGCCCGAGGCCAGTTCGTCTTCCCCGAGCAGGACAGCGTAGCGCGCGCCGAGCTTATCGGCCAGGCCAAGCGATTTCTTGAGCTTGGTCTCCTCGGGCGGCAGTTCGACAGTGAAATTCTCTGCACGGAGTCGCCGAGCGAGTTGCACCGCCGGCAGATAAGCGCTCGCGCCCATCCACGCCACAAAAACGTCCAGGTCGCTTGCGGCCTCTCGCTGGCCCGACTCCTGCAGCGAAAGCACGAGCCGGTCGGTGCCGATGGCGAAGCCGATTCCCTTGGCCGGGGGGCCGCCCAGCAGCTCGACGAGGCCGTCATACCGCCCGCCGCCACAGATGGCGTTCTGCGCGCCCAGGCCGGGCGCGGTAATCTCGAACGTGGTGCGCATGTAGTAGTCGAGGCCCCGCACCAGCCGCCAGTTGACTTCATAGGCGATGCCGCGCTGTTTCAGTTGCTCTTGGAAGGAAGAAAAATGCTCCCGGCAGGCGTCGCAAAGGTGATCGGTGATGCGCGGGAGCTTCTCGATGATGGGCTGGTCGGCCTCCACTTTGCAGTCGAGCACGCGCAGCGGATTGGTGATCGCGCGCCCCTGGCAATCCTCGCACATCTGCGCGCTCACCGATTGCAAGGCCCGGCGCAGCACTTCGATGTACTTCGGCCGGCACTGGGCGTTGCCGATGGAATTGACGTAGAGCGTCGTGCCCCTGAGCCCGAGCCGCTCGAGATAGGCCATCAACATTTCAACCACTTCCGCATCGATGTTCGGGCTGTCCGACTGCCCCAGCACTTCCGCTCCGATCTGATAGAACTGCCGGTAGCGGCCCTTCTGGGGCCGCTCGCGGCGGAACATCGGCCCGATGTAGTACAGCTTTACGTCGCCGGGCAATGTGTGCATGCCGTGCTCGATGTAGGCGCGCACGACCGAGGCCGTTGCCTCCGGCCGGAGACTGGTGAGACGCGACGCGGCGCTCTCGATGCCTTCACTCAGCCCGGCGAACGCCGCGGCGACGTAATCCTTGGCCCTGGCAATGGTGTAGCCGCGATTCTTCTGGTAGGCATCGTGCAGATCTCGCAGCGCGCGCATCCCGGCGAGAAAATTTCGGTCTGCCACCACCGTCGGATCGGGAAAGGTGTACATCTCCTTCAGGACAATATCGGTTTCAATTCCCACTGAACGCGCGAACAGCTCCGAGTGCTCGATCACCGGCAGGCGGATCTCCCGGAAGTTGTAGGTCGCGAAGACATCGCGCGCGGTCTGCTCGACTCGGTTCCACAGCGCAGATTCCGGCGGCAGGATGTCGCGGACGCCCTTGATGGCCTGGAATTTCTTGGCCTGCTTGTCCTGGGTCACTGGTTCGCTTCTGCCTTGTAGGATTGCGCGTACTCAACGTAGCGGGCGGCGTAGCGGTCAATCGCTTCCTGGTCCTCGGCCGTGAGCGCCCGGCGGAACTTTCCCGGGTGACCCATGAACAGGCTCCCCGGCGGGACGACGGTGTGCTCGGGCACCAGCGTGCCTGCGGCGATGATTGAGCCCGCGCCGATCCGGGCGTCGTTCAAGACCACCGAGCCCATGCCTACCAGCACGCGAGACTCGATGGCGCAGCCGTGGAGGACAACGCCGTGACCGATCGTGACGCCGTCGCCCACCGCGAGCGGATACTCATCGCGCATCACATGCAGCACCGAGCCGTCCTGGATATTGGTGCGCGCGCCGATGCGGATCCAGTGGACGTCGCCGCGGATCACCGCGCACGGCCAGACGCTTGAGTGCTCGCCGATCGTGACGTCGCCGATCACCACCGCCGCTGCGTCAATGTAGGCCGACGCGGCGACCTGCGGCGCACGCCCGCGGTAGCTCCGGATCAATTCCTCACCTCGAAGGACACTCCCCCGGCACACAAAATCGCATGCGCCCGCGGAATAAACACGCAAAGCTAACACACGCCTCGCAGGCTGACAAGGAAGGCAGCGGGAACCACAGATGAGCACAGAAAACCGTAGATGAAGAACCTTCACCGGGGAGAGCACCCAGGACACAAAGAGCAAGGCATCAACAAGATGCAAACTTTCAGCCCAGGGCTTCTTCGTGGGAGCGAGCCTATCGCGCCGGATGACCAAGCAAGTGGGCCCGCGGAGGCGCACGGGCCGTTGTTATCAGGCAACACCCGACCGTTGGTACCATTGTCACTTTGTGCCCCTCACGCTACGTTGCCCGAGGGACTTGGGAGCCACCCGTCCCCTCCCCGCACGGGATGCAGACTGACGTCAAAATCGCGGACGCCAGGGTCACGGCGGCGCGCGCATTCGTGCGCACCCTGAATATCCTGCTCAAATACGCCCGCCTCTACGGCTTCGAGCATACCCGCACCGCCGGGCAGTTCCGGACCGCGTGGAGCGAGCTAGGGACTGCCGTTTCCTCCGATACGGCAGCCGGCCTGCTGCTGGGCGCCACCGGTTCCCAGCTTCTTCTCGATGGCGTGCCGCTCGCGGCGGCGCCCGCCGAGCGGAACTTCGCCCAACTGCTGTCAGCCGCGGGCCTCGCGAGCATCTATTTCTCCCCAAAGGTTACGCCGGACGACCTGAACCGTTTTGCCCGCGCATTCCCCACGGGCGGCGCGAAACCCTCGGTGCTCGCCGAGCAGTTGAAAGCGGCGCTCGACGGGGTTTCCGGGATCCGCATCAACGAGATCCGTTTCGTGGCCGAAGATGCCAGCCTGGCCGACGCCAAGATGGCAGCGCAGCTCACGGCGCGCACCCTCGGCGCCGACGCCGCGCAATTCAAGGCGTGGCTCAACGACCCGCAGAAGCTGCTGCAACTGATCGCCGCCGCCGAAGGCTCGCGGGAAGGACCCCGAGGGAGCGGAGGCGCCGGCGGACCGGAGACAGGACCTCCCGCCGGTGGCGGAGCGCCGGGCGGGCTGGAAGGCGCTGGCGGGAGCGGAAGACTCGGGTCGAAAGAAGATGAGATGGACGCCGTCCTGCGCGTGCTCACCCGACTCGGCCAGTTGAGCAGCCAGCCGGGCGCGGAGCCCCAGCCCGCCATGCTTCAGCAGCAGATGTCCACGCTGCCGGAACAGGCCCAGGGCATGATCCGCCAAGCGCTTGCTGCGCTGGCAGCTCAGGCGCCCACGGGCCGGCCGGATGATCCGGTGCTGCTGCGGCTCGCCGAGCACCTGGCCATCCGCTTCGCGCTCGAGCGCTACGAGCGCGGCGAGGTACGCGTCAACGCCGTCCGCCAGATGCTGGACCGCATGGGCCAGGAGATCGATAGCCTCCGGAAAATCCTCGGCTCGCACGAGGAGAAGATGACCGGCGCCGGAATGATGGTTGAATCCCACGTCGAGATCCTCGACCGGCAGTTCTGGGCCGCGGTGCCGGAATCGGGCAAGCAGGGGGTGCTGCTTTCGCCGGAAGCGTGGTGCATCCCGCCGCGGAACATCCGCCAGTATGTGGAAGAGCTGCGCCGGCGCGGCGATGCAGAGCTTGCGAATGAAATCCTGACGCAGTACGCCGGGTGCACGACCAACACACTGGCCGAAGCGCGGCGCAAGACCGCCATCGGCCTGAGCGAGCTGGCCGAAGTGTACGGTGCCGGCGATCCCCGCGCCCTGATCGAAGCGATCCGCCAGGCGGGCATGCAGTTGAGCCTGGAGCGCGATGCCGAGTTGCAGAGCCTGGTGAGCGCCTCGTTTGTGCGCCTGACGCAGGAGGCTGGCACACAACGCTGCTACGCGGCCGTGCAGCAAGCTCTGGCATCGCTCGATAGCGTGGAAAACCAGCGGCCGGCCTTCGCGCAGAGCATCCGACCGCGCATCGGCGTGGAAAGCCGCCTGCCCGAGTTCATTGAAGAGGCGCTGCGTGCAGAGCGCATCCCCGAAGGCCTGGCGGACATCCTGCGCCTGATGGTGCGGCCGGCCGTGGATCATCTGGCCGGGCGGCTCAACCGCTGCGGCTACCGCCGTGACTGTGATCGCCTGGTGGAGTTGGCCCGCGAGCTTGGGCCGGACGGGGTCTCCTACCTGCGCGAGACCCTTCGCGCCGGGCCTCCCGCCGAGGCGGGGGAGACAGTCGGCCTGCTCAGCCGGCTCGATTCCGCGGCGCTCGAGCAGTGGCTGCCCACGCGCCTGCGCGATCTGCAACGCTCGGCGCACGACCGCGTGGTGCGGCAGCTCGCCGGATGCGGCGCGCCCGAGCGCGGCGGCCTGCTGCTGGCCATTCTGGAAGGGCTCGACGCGCTCATCCAGCCGTTGGCGCTCGACGAGATCGGCATGTGCGGCGACACCTCGGGCGCCGCCAAGCTCGTGCGGCTGGCCGATACCGACCTCCCCGGCGAAGGAGGTCCCTACCTGCGGCTGAAGGCCATCGAAGCGCTTGGCCGGCTGCGGGTCACCGCGGCAGCCGCTGTACTCCGCCGCATTGCCGAGACGAAACAAATGTGGCGATGGGTGCATCACAGCGAGCTGCGCATCGCGGCGATACAGGCGCTAGAGAGGTTCGACGCGGGATGGGTCCAGGAGTTTCTGGCCCGCAGCGGTCTGAACCAGATGGACCTTTCGGCGGCGCTGGCCCCGCTCGACCCGGTCGCGGATTCGCCGTGGTTCCGCCAGCGGCGCTACCAGCGTATCCGGCTGGCGCAGCCGCTCACCGCAGCCACTATTAATCTGCGCGACAACTGCCACATGGAAGTCAAAGCGCTCAGCCTGAGCGGCGGCCTGGCCACCTTCGACAAGCATATGGTGCCGGGCACAATCGCTTCGCTAAAGCTCGGAGCCGGGATGCGCCCCATCCGTGCGCAAGCGATCATACGCGATGCGCGTGCGCACGGCCTGGGCTTCGAGTTTGTCGAAATGGACCTCGAAGATCGCGCCAAGCTGCGCCGGCTGCTCGCCGGCGAGCTCGGTCCCTCGGCCGCGATCCGGCACGGCAACGACAGCCGCCGCACCAACCGCACCCAGGTCAGCAGCCGCTAGCCGCCGGCATCCGCCGTCGCGCCTCCCCTGCCCGTCTCACGCGCTTCAACAGATTGGGGCACGCTTTGGAATGCGGGAGTTTGCTCCCAACCTTGCAATGCGGCGGCTGCATGCAGGCGCTGAGGCAGACTTTGCGCCGCATGCGCCGACCGGGATACAATGAAGTGCAGCCTGCGTATCAATAGGAAGCAGTCCTGTTGTTGCGGGACTGCTTCTGTTGTGTGCGGGCGACCCCAGTGGCCGCCCGGAAGCATCGAACAGGGAGATCATGCGCGTAGAAGAAGTTTTCGACCGGGTCGTCGCCCGGTTCATCGGCACCAAGCACGAACGCGACATCAAGCGCATCGCGCCGCTGGTCGAGGCCATCAATGCGCTCGAGCCCGAGATGCAAGGGCTCAGCGACCTGCAACTGGCCGCCAGAACCCCCGAGCTGAAGGCGCAAGTCGAGGAGCGCCTGGCCGGGCTCGAGCCCGACGACCCGCAGTTCAAGCAGCGGGTGGCCGAAGCGCTCGAGCCGGCACTGGTGCCGGCATTTGCGCTGGCGCGCGAAGCGGGCCGGCGCAAGCTGAACATGCGCCACTTCGACGTGCAGTTGATCGGCGGGATCGTGCTGCACCAGGGCAAGATCGCCGAGATGAAAACGGGCGAAGGCAAAACGCTGGTCGCCACGCTCCCCGCATTCCTGAACGCGCTCGCCGGGCGCGGCGTGCACATCGTGACCGTGAACGACTACCTGGCGCGGCGCGACGCCGAGTGGATGGGCCCAATCTATCGCGCCCTGGGCCTCACCGTCGGGGTGATCGTGCACGACCTGGACGACGCCGAGCGCCGCGCTGCCTATGCCGCCGACATCACCTACGGCACCAACAACGAGTTCGGCTTCGACTACCTCCGCGACAACATGAAGTACGACCTGGCCGACTGCGTGCAGCGCGGCCACCAGTTCGCCATCGTGGACGAGGTGGACTCTATCCTGATTGACGAAGCGCGCACCCCGCTGATCATCTCCGGCCCGGCCGAAGAGTCCACCGACAAGTACTACCGCATTGACAAGATCATTCCCAAGCTGATCCAGGAGATCGATTACACCATCGACGAGAAGCACAAGACCGCCACGCTCACCGAAGAGGGCGTCAGCAAATGCGAGCGCCTGCTGGGCCTGGGCAACCTCTACGACCCGGCGCACATGGAGACCATCCACCACGTCTACCAGGGACTGCGCGCGCACACGCTTTACAAGCGCGACGTGGATTACGTGGTCAAGGACGGCGAGGTGGTCATCGTGGACGAGTTCACCGGCCGGCAGATGCCCGGCCGGCGCTGGTCTGACGGGTTGCACCAAGCCGTCGAGGCCAAGGAAGCCGTCAAGATCGAGCGCGAAAACCAGACCCTGGCCACCATCACCTTCCAGAACTATTTCCGCATGTACAAGAAGCTCTCCGGGATGACCGGCACAGCGGAAACCGAAGCGGCGGAGTTCGCCAAGATCTACAACCTCGACGTCGTGGCGATCCCCACCAACCGTACGCTGATCCGCCACGAGCACTCGGACGTGGTCTATCGCACCGAAGGGGAGAAATTCGAGGCGGTGGTGAACGGCATTCTCCAGGAGGACAACTCCCGCGACTCCGGCATCCGGCAGTTGCACCAGCGCGGCCAGCCGGTGTTGGTGGGCACGATCTCGATCGAAAAGTCCGAGCACCTGAGCGAGTTACTGAAGAAAGCCGGCATTGTGCACCAGGTGCTCAACGCCAAGCAGCACGAGCGTGAGGCCAAGGTGGTCGCGCAGGCGGGGCGCAAGGGGGCCGTCACGGTCTCCACCAACATGGCCGGCCGCGGCACCGACATCCTGCTCGGCGGCAACCCCGAGGCTATGGCCCGGGAACACTGCCTGAAAAACAAAATCGCCGTGCCGTATGCCGCGGCGCCGGCGGTGATCGGAGGCAACGGCGCCGACGGCGGCAGCGCGCCGAGCATGGTGTTGTTCCAGGCCGAGGGCAGGATCTTCCAGGTGCCGCTCGAGCAGTGGAAGCCCCTCTACGAGCAGTTTGCCGAGCAGTGCCGCGCCGAGCACGATGAAGTGGTGGCCCTGGGCGGCCTGCACATTCTGGGCACCGAACGGCACGAGGCCCGCCGCATTGACAACCAGCTCCGCGGCCGCGCCGGCCGCCAGGGCGACCCGGGGTCGTCGCGGTTTTTCCTCTCACTCGAGGACGACCTGCTGCGGATTTTCGGCGGCGAGCGCGTCAAGGCGCTGATGTACCGGCTGGGGATGACCGAGGGCGTGCCCATCGAGTCCGGCCTGATCTCCCGCCGGATCGAAAACGCCCAGAAGGCCGTCGAGGCGCAGAACTTCGAGGCCCGCAAACACCTGCTCGAGTACGACGACGTGATGAACAAGCAGCGCGAGACGATCTATTCCATCCGCCGCTCCGTGCTCGAGGGCAAGGAACAGAAAGAATACGTGCTCGGCATTGCCGAGGATATCGCCAGCGGGATCGCTGAAACCTTCTGCCCCCGGGATCAGCACCCCGGCCAGTGGAACACCACGCAGTTTGCAAACGAGGTGCTCAATCAGTTCGGCCTGGACCTCAAGACCGCCGGCATCGATCCCGCGAAGCTGAACCACGACGAGCTGGCGGATCGCCTTGTCGCGGCGGCCAAGAAACGCTACGAGGAAAAAGAGGCGCTGTTCGGCGCGGAGCTGATTCGATGGCTCGAGCGCCGCATCGTGCTCGACGTCGTGGATACGCAGTGGAAGGACCACCTGCTCACGCTCGACCACCTCAAGGAAGGCATTGGCCTGCGCGGCTACGGCCAGAAGGACCCGCTGGTGGAGTTCAAGAAGGAAGCCTTCACGCTGTTTGAAGACATGATGGAGCGCATCGACACTGAAACCGTCCGCTACCTCTTTCTGATGCAGCCCGGCCGGCCGGAAGACCAGGCCGGCCCGCGCGAACCTTCGGGGCCTCCCACGCCTCCGCCGCTCCTGGAGGCCCTCGAACGCAAGCAGCGGCGCGCACAGCAGAACCTGCAGTTCCAGGCCGCCGCCCAGGCCGAAGCGCCGCGACCGGTGCGCGCCGGCGCCAAGATCGGCCGCAACGATCCCTGCCCCTGCGGCTCCGGAAAAAAATACAAGAAATGCTGCGGCAAAGCGGCCTAGTCGCGCCTCCAGGGCCCGCTTCCCCGGCGTTCGCCTTCTGTTTACTGGCAGGAAAACTGTTCTGGGATTCGCGTGGACAGTTGCCGTATTGTTCGCTAAAAGAGATGGCGTGTTGGTGGGAGCTTGGGAGCCCAGGAGGGTCATCCGATGCGAAAGACTTTAGCACTGTGTGGGGCCGTGCTATGTTTTGCCCTCGCGGCGGCGGCGCAGGATAATTCCGCAGCGCCAGCGGCCGTCAGCTCGGCGACGGCCACAGCCGCTCCGGCAAGGGCCTCCTCCTTCGATCTTTACCCCTGGCAAGTCGGCGTCAACTACGTGTACACCCGCTTCCGGTCAACAACCAGTTTCCCAATGAACGGCTTCAATACTTCCGTCACCCGGTACCTGAATGACACATTTGGAGTGGAAGGCGACGTTGGGGCTCACTTCGGCACGACGCCGAGCATCGGCGGGCCAGGCCCGTTTACGGCGCCGAGCCTCAAGGCGAGGCTTCTCATCTATGGCGGTGGGCTGCACATTGCTTACCGCCACAACCAGCGGATCGAGCCTTGGGGCCATGTCCTTTTCGGGGGAGCCCATTTCCGGTTCAGCCAGACCGGACCGCCAACAGCCTCCCTAACGAAGTTGAACAACTTCGCTCTGGTCGCCGGCGGCGGCGCGGATATCAAACTGGGTACGCGGCTCGCCTGGCGGGTTCAGGGCGACTTCCTGGGAACACACTTCTTCAGCACCTGGCAAAAAAACATCCAGTTCCAGACGGGACTAGTTATCAGCTTCTGAGCGAAATCCCCTGAGGGAACGGGCTGGCTCCCGATCCCGGTCGTCGGCGACGGGTAATGCCGCGGCTGATTCTTTCTCCGCTCGCCGCGAATTCCCAGACGGGGAACTTTCTACCCACCAGAGACTCTCCGAGCTTGTCCAACTCAAGCCGTACTCCACTAACTCCTTCCCTTGCATTGCGGCGCTGACTGCAGCGACTGGCAAATAGCTTGCACCCCATCCGACGCCTTCTCGAATCGCGACGGGAGTGCCCTGTGGAGACGGCCCCACCTCGTTCCTGCCGGATGGTTGGGTGCGGCCAGGACGTACCCGCAACCCTGAGCCGTGAAGTGCTCTGTCCGGACCACTTCGTCGAAGAGGCGTTTGCCCGCCTGCGTAAGGCGCTCGAGCTCTGCCAGCAATGCCGGCCGTTGGACCGGCACATCCTCGATTGGCTGTTGGCGGATGCCGATATCGCCTTGCAATCGCTGGCGTTCGACGGCTGTGGGCACACTCCGGCGCAACGCGCCAGGCTGCTCGAGTTGGTGCTCGGCTTGGCGAACCTCCAGGAGTACCTGCGCCATCACTCGGTGCAGGTAAAGCTCGCCGATTGACCAGCACTCCGACGGGCACATTCGGGCCGCTGCGACTTGTCGTTGTGCTGCCCACGCACTAAAATGAACCGAGACACCGAAAACTCGCGGGCTGATGTTCCGCCGTTCCCGACTCGGCTCCGCGAGGAGGCCTCCGGCGGTTTGGACGGGTGCTCTGCCATTGCCGCCAGCCCCAGGGGAGCTGTGGATGTCCGGCGAACCCATGCCGCGTTGCGAGTTCGATAGCAAAGAACTGATCTTGCGCTTCGAACTCACCATCGCCGCTGACGTAGCGGCAGTCTCTACTGTGGTGGACAGCGTGATGAAGCTGGTGCGCGAAATGGGGTGCGCGGCGGGTAAGGAAGACCACATCGAGCTGGCCTTGCGCGAAGCGCTGGCCAACGCCATCATCCACGGCTGCCGGAACGACCCGAAGAAAATGGTGGAGTGTTGCGTGGCCTGCGATGAGTCACGGGGCATGCTGATCATTGTGCGCGATCCCGGCCCAGGTTTTGACCCGGCGTCACTCCCCAACCCGGCGATGAGCCAAAACGTCTATTCCGAGCATGGCCGCGGGATTTACTTGATCAACCAGTTGATGGACGAAGTGCGCTACGAGCGCGGCGGCACCGAAATCCACATGCGGAAGTACTGACGACCATGCCGGATGCCACGGAAAAATCCGACCGCTTTAAGCCGTCCATGCCAAGTATTCCCGGCGTGACCGGCAATCCCGCCGAACCTGAGATCGAAAGTCAAGCTTCGGTCGGAAATCCGACGGCGCGGCTGGCCGTGCGGCTCGGAGTCGCGCTGGTCTTGGGTGCACTGGTCGCCTGGTGGGCGCTGCGTCCGGCAGGCCCCGCGCCCGGCACGACCTTGGAGACCCGACCAGTGTCGCCTCCCTACCTGCCGGCGGCGGTTCCGGCGCCCGTTGGTGGTACGCCCGGAAGTGGTTCGGTTGAGGCGGCAACCCTCCAGGAACTGGCGCAGCCCTGGTCCTCGAAGAAGTTCCTCTTCCACAAGCGGTCTTCCGGCGAAAACATTCCGGCAATCGTGGTGCGCTTGCCGGGCGGTCAGTCCGGCCGCAGCGCGTCATTTTGGGCGTTTTCGCTCCAGGCACCATTCGGGCGATGCGAGCTGGAGTACATCACCGACCTCGCCCGGCTGGCCAGAGAGTATGGCTACCATGCGCGCCACCCTATGGTGACTGACGCCTGCAACGGCGCCATCTATGATCCCCTGCGCCTGGGCACGCTGCCCAGCGGCGCCTGGGCCCGCGGCGAGGTTGTCAAGGGAGCCGGCATTCGCCCGCCGGTTGCCATTGAAGTGCGCGTGCAGGGCAAACAAGTGGTAGCCTTGCGAATTGAATGAGCGAGCAGTCGCGAAGTTGTCCAAAGCCCCCTGCGCACGACTGCGTGCCGCGTCCTGATCCCTACAATCGAAAGGTTGATTCAACCCCCGGGCTCCGTGTAGCATCGTAAGGTCATTGAGCAACGCAGAAACGGGTGTTCCGAGATGATAGGGAATCCTGGCCGTCCGTCTGTTTCACACACCGCCCCGGCCTGCCCCCGGAGCGGCTGGGCGCGAGGCATCGCCGCGGCGCTGGCCCTGGTCTTGTTCCTGGGCGCGGGTGTGGCCCTCGCCAAGGAAAAGGACAAGCTGCCGGCGCGCTACCGCGATTGGCTCGAGAAGGATGTGATCTACATCATCAGCAAGGAAGAGAAGGACTCCTTCCTCCGGCTGGCTCGGGACGAGGACCGCGACAAATTCATCGAAGAGTTCTGGGAGATCCGCAATCCCACGCCCGGCTCGCCGGTGAACGAGTTCAAAGAAGAGCACTACCGTCGCATCGCGTTCGCCAACGCCCGCTTCGGGAGCGAATGGGTCGCCAATGGCTGGCAGTCGGACCGCGGCCGCATCTATATCATCCTGGGGCCGCCGGGCAGCCGGCAGTTCTTCACCAGCGGCGGCCAAGTCTATCCCATCGAGCTATGGGTCTGGCGCAGATGGACCTGCGCCGGTGGAAGGACGCGGAATCGGCTCTGGAAAAAGCCAGCGAGCTCAACGAAAAGCTGGCCGCCGCCTACCTGGGTCTTGGCGCCTGTCTGAACCTGCAGGGCAATTACGCGGCGGCGGAGAGGCCGCTGGTCCGCGGCCTGGAGCTTGATGCGGAAACGGCCGACGGCCAGTTCGAAATGGGCAAGACCTACTGGGCGCTAGGCCGCTGGCAGGACGCCGAGCCTCACGTCCGGAAGGTGATTGCGCTGCGTCCCGAGTTCCCTGCCGCTCATCACCTGCTGGGAAATATTCTGCTGCGCAAGCAGGATGCGCCGGCCGCTTTGCTGGAGTTTCGAGAATACCTTCGCCTCGAGCCCAATGGGCAGTTTGCCCCACCGACGCGTGCAGTTGTCGCTAAAATCGAGCAAGCGCTCGCCACCCCTCACTGATCCCGCCGCCCGCGAACGGGCTTGGCCAGCCTGAACTGAATGTCGCCTGGTTCCCTTTCGATATACAAGCGCCGCCGACTGAGAGGAGAGTGGCTGAGACCTCTACCGAATTAAGTAGAATAGAGAGGGCAACCCTACCATAATCCATAATTTGGCTATAAACCGCCTCGACAAGAGTCTCCTATACCTTGCTAATCTATTGATAAGATAGAACTTACTTTCATCTAACAACCCTTCCTGTCTGGCCTGCTGATTGCTCCAACACGAGGGACGGTCAGGTGCGGGGGTGTTCTCGCGGGGTAACGGGGTAACCCTGAGAATAATCAAGAAGAGGACTTGCAGTTGCGTGCCAGCGAAACGGACCCCAGCCCGGCTTTCCTATCGAGGAATTAGCAAATTCTGGGTTTGACTATTAGAGAAGACTGCTAAATAATGCGCTCCCATCCAGGGCGGGGAGTGTTTCCAAAAGGAGAAAGGAAAATGCGAATCATCAGGGGGCTTTCCCATTGGACGCTATGGCTTCTGCTTGTGGCTACGTTTCTCAGTTGGTCCGCAAGTATGTGCATGGCCCAGATCTCTGGGGCCACGATCACGGGACGGGTGAGCGATCCGAAGGGCAACGTCGTCCCTAACGCTACTGTCGTGGCCAAGAACGTAGATACAGGCATCGAGCGGACTGCGAACTCTACGTCTGAAGGCTTATACCGATTCGACGGCTTGCCGCCCGGCTTCTATGACATCTCCGTGGAAGTCGCGGGCTTCGCCAAAGCGTTGGCTAAAGCTGTCAAGTTACAAGTGGGTGAGGTGAAAGACGTCAACATCAGCCTTTCTATTGGCGCCGTGACCGAGACGGTGACGGTGACTGCCGCGCTGCCTCTAGTGCAGACGACCAAAACCGACTCCTCCTCTTTGCTCGACGCCAAACAGGTAGCTGTTCTCCCCACCACCACAGCTTTCACCGTAGGTGGGACAGCCGGTGTTACCGGGATTAGCAACGACTGGGCAGGCCTCGCCGCTTCGGTGCCGGGCGTCAAATATGATTTTACCAGCATCCTCACTGACCTTGTCGGACCGGGGGGGTTAAACGGTCGCGGCAACTTGGTCAACGTGGACGGCGCAAATATCAGCGACCAAGTGGTCTCGGTGCGCGACGTTCTGGGCGCTTCCCTCGAAGAGGTGAAAGAGTTTCAGGTTATCACCAACAATTACAACGCCGAGTATGGCCAGGCGGGGGCGCTCATCCTGAACGTGATCACCAAGTCGGGCAGCAACGGCTTCCATGGCGATGCTCACGGCTATTTCCGCGGGCGCAACCTGACAGCCAACACCTTTTTTTACAACCAAAGCCCTGAGGCCCGGTTTCGCCGCGCCCCCTTCCATAAGCAGGAAGGCGGATTCACGGCAGGCGGGCCGTTCGTCAAGGATCGCAGCTTCTGGTTCGTCAGCTTGGAACGCGCCCAGCAGGGCTCGCCTCTCACCTTGACGCCCCCCGGGGGTCCCATCACCGTCCAGCAGCCCACGACCGAGCTCCTTTGGTCGGCCAAGTGGGATCACCAGATCACGAAAAAGCATCATCTGACTGTGCGCTACAACGTGCAGCGTGACCTCTCGGACAACCTATTAGTTCAGGTGCCGAGTACCGCTTTGCCCGAGTCGCTGGTGGCGTCCATCATTCACGACAACACCCTCAACGTCGGCATGGTTTCAACCCCTACACCCAGCACGGTAAACGAAGCGCGCTTTGCTTGGCATCGGTTCCTGACTTCAACCCCGGACAAGACCACCCAGCCAGGGCAGTTTGGACCGAACTTTTACAAAGGCGCGGCTTTCTGCTGCCCCCAGGGAGGGCTACAGCATCGCTTTGAATACATTGACAACCTCTCTTGGACGCATGGGGCGCATACCGTAAAGACCGGCTTCAACATCAGCCACTTCCCCTATAACTCCCTTTTCCAGCAATTCCACTTTGGTCGCTACGAATCCTTCAAGGGTACCCCTCTTCTCCCGACGCAGTTCACGATTGGCGTGGGCCCCGGGTTCGTGGAGACAACTGATAACATCTACGGCCTCTACCTTCAGGATAGCTGGCAGATCCGACGAAACCTTACGCTCAACTACGGCCTCCGGTATGACCTCGAAGACGGCGCATTCACCGGCGGTAGGGTGAACAAGCGAGGCTCCAGCTGCTTCCAGGGCAACGGAATCATTCCGGCCTGTTCCTCCGACAGAAACAACATCCAGCCCAGAGTGGGGATCGCCTGGAGCCCGAACTTTCAGTCTGGCTTCCTGCACGCGCTCTTTGGCGATCCGGGTAAATCAGTCATCCGTGCCTCCTTCGCAGAAGTCACGATGCTGGCTTTCCTGAACGTTTCGCTCGACTCGTTGAACTTCGACGGGACAAACCTGTTCACGGTCTCGATCAAGGCCCCCTCGGTCCTTGCCTTCTTCCCGAACGCCCCCAGCCAGGCCGCACTCGCTCCCTTTACCTCAGCCAGCCGTACCTCGTTTGGGCGCGTGCGTCCGATTGCCCCTGACCTGCGCAACCCGGAATTCCGCCACGCCAATCTGACCATTAGCCGGCAGATCGGCGCGAATCTCTTGGTGGACTTCGGTTACACCGGCGTGTTTGGCTTTGGCCTGTTTGGCGAGCGCGACCGCAATTTCCCTGCTGTTCAACCCGACCCCGCTCACGCAGGTTTCTTCTTCCTCGGCCCTCGGCCCGACCCACGGTTTGCGGCCGTGCGCGTGAACGAGAACTCACGCACATCCACCTACCATGGCTTCACGGTGAGCGCGACCAAACGGCTAGCTCACCACTTCCAGTTCCAGGCGGGCTATGCCCTGTCGAAACTTCTCGCCACAACGGAAGACTTCTTCGGCATCTCCGAGCCGGGCGATCCACGGAACATCCGGGCTGAGCGGGCCCTGGCGCAGAACGACGTCCGCCACCAGGGTAACTTCAGTGTGGTCCTGGATACCGAGCGGGTCTTCAGTAGCGCCTTCGTTAGACACCTTTTCAACGACTGGACGTTCGGCCTTATCGGCCAGCTTCAGTCCGGACGCCCATACCCGGTTTCCACAGGTGACGGGGCGTTTGCGGGCTCGATCTTCGGCGGCGTGGGTGCCGAGACTCTGCAACGACCGAACATACTGTCGGACGGCACTCTGAGCACTACGAACATCGCCTCGGCTTCCGGTACAAACTTGTTGATCAGCCAGGCGGCCGTTGCCCAGTGCCTCAGCTTTTTCCCCGCATCTCAATGCCCGGCACAAACCACTTTCCTCGCGCCCGCCGGTGCCAGCGGCCTCGGTCCCTCGGATAGCTTCACGGGGGATCCAGTCGATTTCCAGTTCCTCAACGGAAATCTCGTGCGGAACGCGGGTCACAGCAGGCCTTTCACTCGCTTCGACCTCTCGGTGATGAGGGCATTTCGTATCCCCCGGAGCGAGACGATGCGGCTCGAGCTGAGGGCGGAGTTCTTCAACGTGTTCAACCACACCAACTTTCTGCTGAACAACAGTAACGACGTTCTGAACGTTCTGTCGATCCCACTGCCGACAAATCCCGACGGCACGAAGAACCCGGCCTTTGCCAGTGCGAGGACCTGCACCTTGTGCATTAACCCGTTCACCGGTCGCCTCGTGGGCGCGGACGGACGCGCGCTCAAGCTTAGCGACCTGCAGAACGGCCGGGTGAGCAACGACATCCAGAACTCGAACTGGGGAGGTTTAGGCGAACCCGGGTCCACCGACATCGCGCGGACAATTCAGCTGTCTATTCGTTTCCGCTGGTAGGGTAAGTTTCAGGGTTCGAACGGCTATCCAACTGAATTAACCGAAAGAGGTGGGCAAGGTGCCCACCTCTTTTTTTACGTTACGCGGCCGGAAAGGCCCGGCTGCACCCGATGCGGGCAGGTAAGCTTCTCGTGCACTGGGGGGTCGGAGGGAGGCACCATTTGGGCCGTTCGGCGCATCGTAGTACACTGGAAGCGATGGCAAGAGGACAGTCGCAATCGGCACAAGCCGGCTGCGTGCCGGTTGGCTGATCCCTCCAGGAGGGGCTATGCGCAAGTCAGCGATTTCACTCGTGATGGTTGTTCTGGCGATAGGGCTGGCTGCCGGCTGCTCGAGAGGTCGCAGCGACCAGGACATAACCACCGACGTCAAGGCGAAGATGTTCTCCGACCCGCAACTGAAGGGCGCAAACCTCGAAGTCGCGGCGAAAAACGGTGAAGTGACCCTCGGCGGCGAAGTGCCGAACGACGCGGCTCGCTATCAGGCCTTCAAACTGGCCACCGAGACCCCGGGTGTGACCAAGGTCAACGACCGGATGAGCGTCAAGATCGCTGAGGCGCCGCCGGCCCCGTTGCCGGAAGCCAAGCCGGAGCCCTTGCCCGCTCCCGCCCCGGCGCGGAAACTGACCCGGAAGACATCGGCAGCGCCGCTCCGCGAGGCGGCCACGCCGCCTGCTGCGGAGCCTGTAGCGGCCGCCCCCGCGCCGCCCCCCCCGCCACAGCCCAAGCACGTGGAAATCCCGGCAGGGACTTCGGTGGTGGTGCGCATGATTGACGCCATTGATTCCGAGACCAACCACACGGGCGAGATCTTCCGCGCCTCGCTCGATTCGCCGCTGGTGGTGGACAACGAGATCGTTGTGCCCACCGGGACCGACGTGTACGTGAAGCTGGTCGAGGCGCGCTCGGCAGGACACATCACCGGCCGCAGCGAGTTACGGCTCGAGTTGGTGCGCATGCAATTCCAGGGCAAGTCGTACGTGCTCGCAAGCAGCGAGTACGAGCAGGTGGGAACCTCCCGCGGCAAGCGCAGCGCAGAAACCATCGGCGGCGGCGCAGCTATTGGCGCGGCCATCGGCGCGATTGCCGGCGGGGGCAAAGGCGCGGCCATCGGCGCCGGCGTCGGCGCCGGCTCCGGCACGGCCATTCAGGTCCTCACCAAGGGCAAGCAGATCAAGATCCCTTCGGAAACCAAGCTCGACTTCAAGCTCGAGCAGCCCGTCGAGGTGAGCTACTTCCCGGAAAAGAACAAGTCCCGGCGCTGAACCGCCGTAGCTGAGGAAGGCATTCCCGTAGGGGCGCCCGCCGCGGCGGGCGCCCCTGCTTTTTTTTGTGCCTTCGGCCACGGGCGAGCCCTTGACACTGAGGGGGCGTCCCGCGTAAAAGCGCGGTTTCATACTTGCAGCGGGAGCAGGAGGAGCTATGCCCATTTCGCGCCGCGGCTTGATGAAGAAAGGGCTCAAGACCGGCGCCCTTCTCACCGCGGCTGCAGCGCTGCCGGAGCTTCCGGCCCAACAGCGGCGCGAGCTGCCCGCGCCGTTCGAAAAGCTCAAGCCCGTCCGCGACCGTATCCGCCCGATCACCACCGCGGAGTACCGCGGCCGCATCGAGCTCGCGCAACGCTTCATGGCTGAGGCGAAGCCGGCGTTTGCCGCGCTCTACATCACTCCTGGCACTTCGTTGTACTACTTCACCGGCATCCGCTGGGCGCTGAGCGAACGCTTGCTCGCCGTGGTGATACCGCGCCGGGGCGAGCCGGTGATGATCTGCCCCGCCTTCGAGGAAGGACGCCTGCGCGAACTCCTGCCGGGCGGCGTGGGACCCATCGAAGTGCGTGCCTGGCAGGAGGACGAAAACCCTTCAGCGCGAGTGAGCGAGTGGCTGGCCGAGCGCGGCATCCGCACCGGCCGCGTCGGCATTGAGGAGACTACGCGCTTTACCTTCTATGACGCCCTGCGTCGCGCCGCCCCGGCGCTCGAATACTCGAGCGGCGACCCCGTGACCTTCGGCTGCCGCGCCTCCAAGACGCCGCACGAGCTTGAGCTGATGCGACTCGCCTGCGAGGCCACCTGCGACGTCTACCGGGCCGTGTTCGCATCGCTGAGCGAAGGCCTGACCCAGCGCGAGATCGGCGCGCTGATCACGCAGGGTTTCGGGCGTTTGGGGCTCGCGGGCGAGGCCCTGGTGCTCCTGGGTGAGTGGGCAGCCCTGCCACACGGCACCACACAGCCGCAGAAGCTCCTCGAGGGCCAGGTTGTGCTGGTGGACGGCGGCACTTCGGTGGAAGGCTACGCGTCGGACGTGACGCGGTGCACTGTGCTCGGCAAGCCATCGGACAAGCTGCGGCGGGCGTTTGAAACGGTGCGCCGGGCCCAGGACGCGGCTCTCCAGGCGGCGAGGCGCGGGCGGCTTGCAGGCTCGGTGGACGACGCTGCCAGAGCCGTGATCACCACTGCGGGCTACGGCAAGGACTACGAACTCTTCACGCACCGCGTAGGCCACGGCATCGGCCTCGACGGCCACGAATATCCCTACCTGGTCCGCGGCAGCAAGACGCTCCTCGAGCCGGGCATGACTTTTTCCAACGAGCCCGGCATCTACGTGCGCGGCGACTTCGGCCTTCGGCTCGAAGACGACATGGTCATCGCCGAGCAGGGCCCCGCGCACCTGCTCACGCCGGGGTTTAGCGCGTCGCTCGAGAACCCGATGGGCGTGGAAGGCTGACTCGCCGCGCTTGGGCGGATCCGTGCCCCGGGTCTAACCGATTAGCGCCGAGTGTTGCTGGCAAAATTCGACGACGCGGGCCTCCGCCCAGAATCGCTCGTCGCCTGCATTGCGCGAGATGAAGGCGCAATGGCCCCCGTGTGCCGGGGCCATCAGGGCGATTTGCGGGTTGCCGGCGACGCCCGGATCGCGGAAGGCGCCGAACGCAACGAACGGGTCGTCCTGCGCCGTGAGGATCAATGTCGGGACGCGGATCGCGGCCACCACTCGCAGGGCGCTGGCCTGGTGATAGTAGTCGTCCGCATCGCGGTAGCCGAAGCTGGGAGCGGTGAAGGCCTCGTCGAATTCGCGCAGCGTGCGCACCCGCCCGAGCCCATCGAGCGAATAGCGCCCGGGAAACAGCCGCGCCTTCGAGCGCATCCGCCGCTTCAGGCCGTGCAGGAAATTCCACTCATAGAGAAAGTTCTGCGGCAAGGCAATCGCGTCGGCGCAGGCGGCCAGGTCAATCCCCGGGTTGACGGCGCATACGCCGCGAAGCTGCGCAGGCGCCCGGTCCGCCAGTTCGCCGGACATCTTGAGCACCAGGTTGCCGCCCATCGAGTAGCCGGCAAAGAAAACCTCCGGCAGGGGGTCGCGACCCGAGGGATCGATCAGCTCGGCCAGCACGGCGCGGTAGTCTCCCGATAGGCCGGAGTTATAAAGCGTGGGCGTCAGGCGCTCAGTCCCGCCGCAATTGCGCTGGTTGAGCCGCAGGGCGTTGAAGCCCGCCGCAAAGGCCTTCTCCGCGATGCCCAGCATGTAGAGCGACTCGCTCGAGCCCTCGAGGCCATGCACCAGCACAATCGTTGGATGATGCTGCGGCTCGGCCTGCCAGTGACACTGCGCCAGGATCTTCGAACCGGGCTCGACTTCAAACAGCCGCTCTGCCGGCGGGCGAAGCCGTGGAAACCGCCGCAGCCAGAACGCCGCCGCCAGCGTCATCAGGTGGGGATGGCGCAGCAGCGGGTGCGGCTCAAACGCTTGCATCGCGTCCGGAATGTACAACAGGCACTACGCCGGCGCAACTCGGGCGAGTGTTTGCATCACAGTCTACCGGGGCAGGCCTCCTTGCTCAGCGCGGAAATTTGGCGCGGCCGCTTCGGGTCTGTTTTGAGCAAGACTGGACGTTCAACCCTATTGGGAGAGACTCTGCTGGTAAAGCACGTTGAGCCACTTGTCGCCACGCTTCACATATACGGAACTGGCATAGAAAGGCTTGGGGGGAATGGCCTGCCCCTTGAACGAGCCTTTTTGTGTCACCTTGTAAGTGAGCAGCGCAGCGTCTTTGTCGAGCATTACAACTTTGGTGTCTTCCATGAGGTAATCGGTCAGAGCAAGGTCGGCAAGCACCTTGAGCACCGCAGGCCTGCCTGACACGATGCCGGTTTCATCCACCATGACGAAGTCCGCGGTCATCAGGGCACCCAGCCCATTCCAGTCCTTCTTCTTGATTGCCTCCCATCCCTCTTTTTCCAGTTCAACTATGCGTTGATTGACCGCCTTTGTGGTTGTCGCCGCGCCCTGTTTGGTCGCTGCTGGTTTTTCATACTGAGCAAGGCACAGAGCGGGCAGAATCGATAAGGAAAGTACGGCCGTGCAAATTCCGTATTTTTTCACGATTCCTCCATGGCATTGATTCGGGCTGGCGTTTATCCGGGATTTCCACTTTGGTTTTCCGGACGGCCGGTAATATATAACTGAACGCCTCCGCATGCAATGCTCGAGGTGCCCCACTCTTGCCCGGCCTGTGGGCAAGGGTTGGATTCTTTGGTTTGGGCCGCGATCCGAGACAGCTCAACCCCCGAGGCCACTCTTTCCGAATGCGTAATTTTTTCTGAAGAAAATGCGCAATGCGCGCACTCGACGGGCCTGCCTTGTGGTAACATGAAGCGTAATACGGGTCATCGACCCGAGTGCTTTCCTGATCCCTAGCCGTTGCGCCACGAATATTCGCGAAAAGAATCTCTTTGCGCGGAGAGGCACGCTGCGCTTGACCTGGTCGCTGTGCGCGCCTAGAATGGCAGATTCATCTATGAATGGGCACGGCGACAACCGGGCGGAAAGCCACCGCGGGCCGACAATGCGTCGGCCCTGCGCTGTTTTAGGAGACACATTTCCGGTGGAAATGAGGAGACGATGAACGACGGGGCCATACCCGAGGGGCTGACGTTCGACGATTTACTGCTGCTGCCGGGGAAGTCCTCGGTGCTGCCCACCGAGGTGGACACCCGCACCTGCCTGACGCGCAAAATCGCGCTCAATATCCCGATGGTCTCGTCGGCGATGGACACGGTCACCGAATCGCGCCTGGCTATCGCCATGGCTCGACAGGGCGGCGTCGGGTTCATCCACCGGAACATGACGGTGGAGCGTCATGCCGAGGAAGTGGACCGCGTCAAGCGCTCGGAAAGCGGGATGATCGTGGACCCGGTCACCATCTCCCCGGAACTCTCCGTGCGCCACGCGCTCGAGATCATGAACAAGTACCGCGTCTCCGGCTTGCCGGTGACCCGCGGCCCGCGCCTGATGGGCATCCTGACCAACCGCGACCTGCGCTTTGAGAGGCACCTCGACCAGCCCGTGAGCGCGGTGATGACCAAGGACAACCTGGTGACCGTCGCAGTAGGCACCACGCTCGAAGAGGCGGAGCGCATCCTGCAAGAACACCGCATCGAAAAGCTGCTGGTGGTGGACAAGGACTTCAACCTCAAGGGCCTGATCACGGTCAAAGACATCCAGAAGAAACTGGAGTTTCCCAGCGCCGCCAAGGACGAGCACGGGCGGCTGCGCGTGGGCGCGGCCATCGGCGCCACAGGCGACTACCTCGAGCGCGCGCAGGAATTGGCGCGGGTCAAGGTGGACCTGCTGGCGATCGACACCGCGCACGGCCACTCGACCCGGGTGATGGAAGCGATCCACGAGGTGAGGCGCAGGCTGCCGGAGATGCAACTGGTCGCCGGCAACGTTGGCACCTATGAGGGCGCGAAGGATTTGATCGCGCTTGGCATTGACGGCCTGAAAGTGGGCATCGGGCCGGGCTCGATCTGCACGACTCGCGTCGTGACCGGAGCGGGCGTGCCGCAGATCACCGCCATCCAGGAAGCGGCGCGCGCCGCCAAAGGCACCGGCGTGCCGCTCATCGCCGACGGCGGGATCAAGTATTCAGGCGACATCACCAAGGCCATCGCCGCCGGCGCTTCGGTGGTGATGATCGGAGGGCTGTTTGCCGGCACCGAGGAATCCCCCGGCGAGACGATCCTCTATCAGGGCCGGACTTTCAAATCCTACCGCGGGATGGGCTCGCTCGGCGCGATGGAAGCGGGCTCCGCCGACCGCTACGCCCAGGAAGGCGCCGACCGCGGCAAGTCGGTGCCGGAGGGCGTGGAGGGGCGCGTGCCGTACAAGGGCTCGCTGGGCGCGCTGGTGGACCAGATGGTGGGCGGGCTGCGCAGCGGCATGGGTTACTGCGGCGTGTGCAATCTGAAGGAGCTGCAGGAACGCGGGCAGTTCGTGCGCATCACCTCCGCCGGGCTCCGCGAGAGCCATGTGCACGACGTGATCATCACCCGCGAGGCGCCCAACTATCAGATGGAATAAATCGCGCACGGGATTCGCTGGCCCCCAGGGTACTGCCTGAGGGAGATTGCGCGAATCCCCCGTGGCCGGAGCCTCGGGCTCACTACATAAAAATAAATGACTCGACCAGAAGACGGTTTTTCAAACTGGCCAGATGGACCCTGGAGCGGCAGGAACGCGGCAAGCCCTGCTAAGTTGAGGCGGCTTCGCTAAGCATGCGCTGGCTGCGGTATTGGGGTCCGGCGATTGCCTGGGCCACCCTGACCTGGATTTTTTCCACGGCATCTTTCTCCGCGGCATCCACCGCGCGATTTATTATTCCGCCGCTCCACTGGTTGCTCCCTCAGGCGTCGCCGGAAACGCTTGTGATGCTGCATGGCGTGATCCGCAAGTCCGCTCACTTCGTCGAATATTTCATTTTCAGCCTGCTGGTGCTTCGCGGCGTGCGCAGCGGGCGCGCCGGGTGGAAGCTGTCCTGGGCGCTGGCGACGGTGGCCATCGCCGCGGGTTACGCCGCGCTCGACGAGCTGCACCAGGCATTTGTGCCCGAGCGGACCGGTTCAGCGCTTGATTCGCTGCTTGACACCTGCGGCGCAGCCGCAGCTCAACTCGTGGCCTGGGCGTTCGCGCTCTGGCGCTCGCGCCGCGCCAGCACTCCAGCCTGACCGGCGGGCCGCAAGTCCGTTACACCCAGGAACAAAAAGCCCGCCCCAACACTTCGGAGCGGGCCGGTCAAGATCGTTCAGCGCTGATGAGCGGTTAGCCGCCAGCCTTCTCTTCCTTGGTCTCCTCCGGAGCTTCCTTCTTGCGGCCTTTTTCCTTCTTTGCCTTCTTCTTGAGCTCGGAGCCGATCAGTTCGAGGATGGCGACCCGCGCGCCGTCGCCGATGCGCCACCCGGCATGGACAATGCGTGTATAGCCTCCGGGACGATCGGCGAACCGCGGAGCGATGTCGTTGAACAGCTTCTGCGTGGCCGCCGGGGTCATCAGGTAACTCGCGACCTGGCGACGCGCATGGAGCGAATCGCGCTTGCCCAGGGTGATCATGCGCTCGACCAGCGGCCGGGCGGCTTTCGCCCGGGTGAGTGTGGTGCTGACGCGCTCCCGCTCGATGATGTTGGTCACCAGGTTGCGCAGGGTGGCCCGGCGGTGGGCCGGGTTGCGCCCGAGTTTGGAGCCCGACTTGAGGTGTCGCATGATCGCTTCACCGGGCCCTTACAGCCCAGCGGTCTCCTCCGGTGTGGGCGGAGCGGTCTGGCTGGGCAGCGGAGGCCAGATAATGCGGCCGTGCTCGTCGAACTTCATACCCAGGCTCAGACCCATCCGCTGCAAGATCTCCTTGATTTCGTTGAGCGACTTGCGGCCGAAGTTCTTGGTCTTGAGCATCTCGTTCTCGCTCTTCTGTACGAGCTCGCGGATGCTCTGGATGTTGGCGTTTTTCAGGCAATTGTAGGAGCGCACGGAAAGCTCAAGCTCTTCGACCGAGCGGTCCAGGTGCTCCAGGCGCGGGTCGTTGTAGGACTCCACCGCTTCCTCGGGAAGCTCCGGCTGCTCCTCGAAGTTGATGAAGATGCTCATGTGGTCCTTCACCAGCTTCGAAGCCAGGCCGATGGCATCCTGCGGGGTAATGGCGCCATTGGTCCAGACCTCGAGCGCCAGCTTTTCATAGTCGGTCATCTGGCCCAGGCGCGCCGCCTCGACGGCATAGTTCACCTTGCGCACCGGCGAGTGCACCGAATCCACGGGGATGTAGCCGATGGGTAGGTCTTCGTCAAAGTTGCGGTCGGCGGCGACGTAGCCCCGGCCGTTCTTCACGCGCATCTCGAGCTGCATCTTGCCGCCTTCGCTGACCGTGGCGATATAAACGGACTTGTCGAGGACGGCGAAGTCGGCGTCCTCTTCGATCATGGCCGAGGTAACCACGCCGGGATTTTCGACGTTGAGGTAAATCGTCTTCGGCTGGTCGTTATTGAGCTTGAGCGGCACCTGCTTGAGGTTGAGGATGATGTCGGTGGCGTCTTCGACCACGCCGGGAATAGACGAGAACTCGTGCAGCACGCCCTCGATCTTCACCGCGGTGATGGCCGCGCCTTCAATCGAGCTGAGCAGGGCCCGCCGCAGGGCATTGCCGACGGTGGTGCCCCAGCCGCGCTCAAACGGCTGCGCCGAGAATTTTCCGAACTTATCGGTGAGCGACTCGAGTTCGGCCGCCAACCGCTTGGGTTTCTGAAAGCCTTTCCACATCTTGCCAGTCCTTCCTCCCCGAACGGGTCGGGGCAAAGAATCGAAAGTCGTATTCCGGTGCGCCTACTTCGAGTAGAGCTCGACGATGAGCTGCTCATTCATGGGCGGGGTTTGCACATCCCCACGCTTGGGCAGCGAGACCACCCGGGCTTTGAAGTGCTCGCGGTCGATTTCCAGCCACGGCACCATGTTCTGGCTCTGGGCGAGGTTGCGAGCCTCCAACACCATGGTGTTCTGGTGCATTTTTTCCTTCAGCGTGATCTCGTCGCCTACGTTGACCAGGAACGAGGGGATATTCACTTTGCGGCCGGAGACGCGGACGTGCCCGTGCAGCACCAGTTGCCTGCCCTGCGCCCGCGAGCCGGCCAGGCCCATGCGGCAGACCACGTTGTCCAGGCGCCGCTCGAGCATCACGATCAGGTTCTCGCCCGTGGGACCCTTGGCGCGCTCCGCCTTATCCACGTAGGTGCGGAACTGCCGCTCCAGCAGCCCGTAGGTGCGCTTCACCTTCTGCTTCTCGCGCAACTGCAACCCGTAGCCTGCGAGCTTGGCCCGGCGGGCCTGGCCGTGCTGGCCGGGAACGAAGTTGCGCTTTTCGATGGCGCACTTTTCGGTGAAACACCGCAGGCCTTTCAGGAAAAGCTTCTGCCCTTCCCGGCGGCACAAGCGGCAAACCGCTTCACGATGTCTTGCCAATGGCTCTTCTCCTTTACTACTCGGGGCAACCGCAGCAGCCGTCAGACGCGGCGGCGCTTCGGCGGCCGACAACCGTTATGGGGGATCGGCGTCACGTCCTTGATGTGCACGATGTGCAGTCCGGCCGAAGCCAGCGCGCGCACCGCCGATTCGCGCCCCGAGCCCGGCCCCTTCACGCGTACTTCCACCGATTTCATGCCGTACTGGTCGCGCGCCACACCGCCGGCAGCCACGGAGGCCTGCTGGGCGGCGTAGGGCGTGCCCTTGCGCGAGCCCTTGAACCCGATCGAGCCTGCCGACGACCAGCACACGGCCCGGCCGTCCGGGTCGGTGATGGTGACGATGGTGTTGTTGAACGTGGCCTGGATGCACACCACGCCGTGCGGCACGATGCGCCGCTCGCGCTTCTTCTTGAACTCCTTCTTGCGCTTGCTGGGCTTCGCCGGAGCAGTTGTGGCTGCGGCGTCCTGCGGTTCTTTTGCCAAGTGGCTACCCTCTGCTCGAAAAGATTACTTGCGCGCCATCACTTTTTTCTTGGCCGCGACCGCGCCCTTGCGCGGCCCCTTGCGAGTGCGCGCATTGGTGTGCGTTCGCTGGCCCCGCACCGGGAGGTTGCGCCGGTGCCTCAGGCCGCGATAACACTGGATTTCAATCAGCCGCCGGATGTTCATCTGGATCTCCTTGCGGAGATCGCCCTCCACGCGGCCTTCGGATTCGATCGCCTGGCGGAGGTGCGTGACCTCCTCCTCGGTCAAATCCTTCACTTTCTTGGTGAACTCGACCTTGGCCTTCGCGCAAAGAGCCTGCGCCCGCCGCAGCCCGATGCCATAAATGGAGGTCAGGCCGACCCATACGCGCTTTTGCGGCGGCAAGTCCACACCAGCAATGCGTGCCATACGCGCTCCCTCCCTATCCCTGGCGTTGCTTGTGCTTCGGGTTGCTGCAGATCACTCGCACCACGCCGCGCCGATGAATGATCTTGCACTTATCGCAAATCTTTCTGACAGACGACCGAACTTTCATTTCGCAGCTCCCCTCCGGGCCGCCCCGGGTTTACTTGTACCGGTAAACGATTCGGCCGCGCGTCAGGTCGTACGGCGAAAGCTCGACAGCAACCTTGTCCCCGGCCAGGATGCGGATGAAGTTCTTGCGCATCTTTCCGGAGATGTGCGCCAGCACTTGGTGCTTGTTCTCGAGCTCAACGCGAAACATCGCGTTGGGCAGCGGCTCGATCACCGTCGCCATGACCTCGATGGCATCCTCCTTCGGATTGCCCGAGTCAGTCTTCTTTTTATCCCTCTGGGGTTTTCTCGCCATGGGCTCCTAAGTCAATTTACCAGGACGGGCCGCTCACTTCCCGCGGCCGTGTCAGCACCCAGGGGCCGTTCGACGTCACGGCCACCGTGTGCTCGAAATGGGCCGAATAGCTGCCGTCGGCGGTCACCGCGGTCCATTTGTCCTCGAGCACCTTGACTCCCGCCCCACCGGCGTTGACCATTGGCTCGATGGCCAGCACCATGCCTTCCTGCAGGCGCGGACCGTGGCCCGGTTCGCCGTAGTTGGGCAGTTGCGGCTCCTCGTGCATCTTCGTGCCGATGCCGTGGCCGACAAAATCGCGCACGACCGATAAGCGGTGCTGCTCCACCCACTCCTGCACCACCGCGGAGACATCGCTCAGCCGGTTGCCCGGGCGCACCTTGTCAATCGCCCGGTCGAGCGCCTCGCGAGTCACCCGCAGGAGGGTCTCGAGCTCCGGCCGGATCGCGCCCACCGGAACCGTGACGGCAGCGTCGGCGTAGTAGCCATCGAATTCGACGCCGAAATCAATCGAAACGATGTCACCATCCCGCAGCCTGCGCGTCGCCGACGGGATGCCATGCACCACCTCTTGATTGATCGAGGTGCAAAGCACGCACGGGTATCCCAAGTACCCCTTAAACGCCGCCCGCGCGCCGAGTTCAGCGGTGCGGCGGTCGGCAAACTTTTCCAGCTCCATCGTCGTCGCACCCGGTCTCACCATCTTCCGCAGGGACGTCAGCACGTCCCAGACAACCAACCCGGCGCGGTGCATTTTTTCCAGTTCGGCGCCCGATTTGAGGATGATGCTCATTGCGCTTGCGCCAGGATGCCCAGCACTCGTCGGGTCACGGCGCCCACATCGGCCGAGCCGTCGACGTCCTCGAGCACGCCCTGGCGGCGGTAATACTCCACCAGCGGCCTGGTCTGCCGCTCGTACGCTGCCAGTCGCTCGCGGATCACCTCTTCGCGGTCGTCGCCGCGTTGCACGAGCTCCCCGCCGTCGGCGTCGCACCGGCCGGTCACCTTCGGCGGGCGTTCGTAGATATTATAGATCTCGCCGCCGACGCTGCAGGTGCGCCTCCCGGTCAGCCGCTTGAGCAGCCGGTCCGAGTCCACTGCGAAATACAGCACCAGCGGCCTGTCAAAACCCAGCCCGCGCAGCAGCTCGCCCAGTTTTTCCGCCTGGGGCAGCGTCCGCGGGAAGCCGTCGAGCACGAAACCGCTACGGCAATCGGGCCGGGCGATGCGCTCCTCGACCATGCGCAACACGATCTCGTCGGGTACCAGCTCGCCGCGCTCCATGATCGGCCGCGCCTTCAGGCCCAGCGGAGTGCCGCGGCCGACATGGTCGCGGAACATGTCGCCAGTGGAGAGGTGCGGCACCTGATAAAGCCGCGCCACCTCTTTGGCCTGCGTGCCCTTGCCCGCCCCCGGCGGCCCCAGAAAGATCACCGCTCGATTCAGTCCTTCGGCCGCGGGAATGGAGCCGGGGCTAGCCACGGCGGCCGCGCAATCTTCCCTTCTTCACAAATCCCTCGTAGTGGCGCATGACCAGCTGCGCCTCCAGCTGCTGCACTGTGTCCATGGCCACGCCCACTACGATCAGCAGCGAGGTTCCACCAAAATAAAACGTCACATTCAGTCCTTCGAGGACAAACCGCCACGCGTGCGCGTCAAACCAGGCACCGACCGCCCCGGGCAGGTGGTGCAAGTGAATGCCCGTGATCATCCACTCGGGCAGCAGGCAGACCATGGCGAGATAGATGCCGCCGACAAACGTCAGCCGGCGAAGAATCTTGTTAATGTGCTCGGAGGTATTCCGTCCGGGCCGGATGCCGGGAATAAACCCGCCGTACTTGCGCATGTTGTCGGCCAGCTCGGTGGGGTTGAACACAATACCCACGTAGAAAAAGGCGAACAGGATGATCAGCGTGACGTAGATCAGCGTATACAGCGGCTCGCCCCAGGAGAGCGCCCGCGCGAAGTCGTCGAGGAACTTTGATTTCTTCTGGAAAAACAAGTCGATGGTCCCCGGAAAGGTGAGCAGCGAGCTCGCGAAGATTGGCGGGATGACGCCGCCGGAATTGACCCGCAGCGGCAGGTAGGTCATCTGGCCGCCCATGACGCGGCGGCCGACCACGCGCTTGGCATACTGCACGGGAATACGCCGCTGACCGCCTTCGACCAGCACAATGAAGCCGATCACGGCAATCATCACTGCGCCCAGCAAGATCAGGGCCGGGGCAGTGAATGGACCCCACTGGTTGGTCGAGGCCTTTTCAAAGAGGTCGCGCGCGGCGCGAGGCAGGCCGACTACAATGCCCGCAAAAATGATGAGCGACATCCCGTTGCCGATGCCGCGGTCGCTGATCTGCTCGCCCAACCACATAATAAAGGCCGTGCCGGTAGTCAGCGTCAGCATGGTCATCAGTGTGAAGGCAAAGCCCGGGTGATAGACCAACGAGCTGCCGCCGCTGCTTTGCCGCTGGAGCGTGATGGCGATGGAAAACGATTGGAAGGCACTCAACACGACGGTTAAATAACGCGTGTACTGCGTGATCTTGCGGCGGCCGAGCTCGCCTTCCTTCTGCAGCCGCTCGAGGTAAGGCCACACCACGGTCATCAACTGCAGGATGATCGAGGCGGTGATGTAAGGCATGATGCCCAAGGCGAAAATCGTCAGACGGCGGAAGTTGCCGCCGCTGAACAGGTCCAGAATGCCCAGGACCGAGCCGCGGCCCTGCTCGAACAATTGTTGCAACAGCTCGGTATTGATCCCCGGCGTGGGAATGTGCGCGCCAATGCGATACACAGCCAGCAACGCAAGCGTGAACAGGACGCGCCTGCGCAGGTCCGGGATGCGGAACATGTTACCGATGGCTTGGAAAAACCGGTTCATGACAGAATTTCGACCTTGCCTCCGGCGCGGGCGATCTTTTCCTGCGCCGATTTGCTGAACGCGTGGGCCTGGACGGTGAGCCCCACCTTCAGATCGCCGTCACCCAGAATTTTTACGTCGGCACTCTCGCGATGTATCAGCCCGCGGGTGGCGAGTGCCTCCGGCGTGACCGTCTCGCCAGGCGCGAAGGCGTTGAGCGACTCGACGTTCACGACCGCGAACTCCCGGGCGAACGGGTTGTGGAAGCCGCGCTTGGGGATGCGGCGGTGCAGTGGCATCTGGCCGCCCTCGAAGCCGGGGCGCCGCGAATAGCCCTTGCGCGATTTCTGACCCTTGTTGCCTTTGCCGGCAGTCTTGCCGAGCTTTGACCCCATGCCGCGCCCGACGCGCACCTTGCGGTGCCGCGAGCCTCGCGGGGGTCGCAGATTGGAAAGGTTCACCGCCATGTTTGCCTCAATCCTTACTCGCTCACTTCCACGAGGTGGCGCACTTTGCCGATCATCCCACGGATGGCGGGTGTGTCAGGCCGCTCCACAACCTGCTGCATCCGGCGGAAGCCCAGGCCGCGGATGGTCTGCCGCATTCCCCGCGGACAGCCGATGAAGCTGCGCACCCACTTGATCTTCAACGTCGTTGGTTTTTTCTTCGCCATCGTCTTTTCTTTTCCGCCCGGCGCGATGCCTAGCGGGTCAGCTCCTCCACGGTCTTGGAACGGATCTCGGCCACTTTGCCCGCGTCTTTCAGTCGCAATAGGGCGTCGAAGGTGGCCTTGACGACGTTGTGCGGGTTCGAAGTGCCGATCGATTTCGTCAGCACATTGTGGATGCCGGCGACTTCCATCACGGCACGCACCGGCCCGCCAGCGATGATGCCGGTGCCTTCCGGAGCGGGCTTCAGAAGCACCTGGCCCGAGCCGTAGTGACCGATCACCTGGTGCGGGATGGTGCTGCCCTTTAAGTTGAGCTTCAGCAGGTTCTTTTTAGCCTGCTCGATAGCTTTGCGGATGGCCATGGGCACTTCGCGGGCCTTGCCCATGCCGAAGCCGGCGTGGCCCTGCTGGTCGCCAACCACCACCAGCGCCGAAAAACTCAAATTCTTGCCGCCCTTGACGACTTTGGTGACGCGATTGATCGAAACCACCTGGTCTTTCAAACTGTTCAGACTGACCTCAATGGGCCGGCGCACTGCCAGGGTTTCTCTGAGAATTTGTTTGGACATATCCGTTAGAATTTCAACCCCGCTTCCCGTGCCGATTCCGCCAGCGCCTGGACGCGGCCGTGGTACTTGTAGCCTCCGCGGTCGAAAACGACCAGCTCGAGGCCGGCCGCTCGCGCTCGCTCGGCAATCGCCTTGCCGACCACTTTGGCCGCGGCGACGTTGCCGCCACCCTTCAACTGCTTGCGCATCTCCTTGTCAAGCGAGCTCGCCGAGGCGAGCGTGCGGCCGGTGCGATCGTCAATCAATTGCGCGTAGATGTGGCCGAGCGAGCGATACACGCACAGTCGCGGCCGCTCCGCGGTCCCGGTAACCCGGGTGCGCACCCGCAGGTGAACCCGCTGACGGTGCGCGTTGCGCGATAATTTCCGAACTCGTACGGTTGCCACGCTCTCTCTCCTCACGCAGCGGTCTTCGCGGCGCCCGCCTTGCCAGCCTTCTTCTTCAGCCGCTCACCCGTCAGGCGAATACCCTTCTGTTTATAGGGGTCGGGCGGGCGCAGGCCGTGAATGTTGGCCGCCACCTGGCCCACTTGACCCTTGTCGGCGCCGCTCACGACCAGATGGGTCTGCTTCTCGATAGTGATCTGGATGCCCTCGGGGATCACAAACACGATCGGATGTGAAAATCCCAGGCTGAAGTTCACGCTCTTGCCCTTGATTTCGGCGCGATAGCCGACGCCGACAATGTCGAGCTCCTTCTTGAATCCCTGCGTGACGCCCTGGACGGCATTGGCCACCAGGGCCCGCGCGAGGCCGTGCAGCGCGCGCTGTTCCTCGGTCTGGCGGACAGCCACCAGCGCGCCATCCTTTTGTTCCAAGCGGATGCCCGGCGGCAGCGGCACGTTTAGCTTGCCCTTGGGACCCTGCACCTCCACGGCGCTGGCCGAGATTTGCACTTTCACGCCCGCGGGCACTGGAATCGGCTTGCGTCCAATTCGTGACATGTCTCTTTCGTTCTCCGACCTACCAGATTTCGCAGAGCACTTCCCCGCCGACGCGGGCCCTGCGCGCCGCACGCCCGGTCATCAAGCCGCGGGGCGTGGTCAGGATGCTGATGCCGAGACCGCCCACCACGGCGCGGATGCGCGTGGCGCCGACGTAGCGCCGACTGCCCGGCCGGGAGATCCGCCGCATGCCGGTGATGACGCTGCGCCGGTCCGGGGTATACTTCAGAAACAGCCGCAGCGTCTTGCGCACCTTGTTCTCGTCCACAAGCTTGAAGGTGGAGATGTAACCCTCTTCTTTGAGGATGCGCGCAATCTCGGCCTTGAGCTTCGACGCCGGCACATCCACGCGCGCATGCTTGGCGCGGGCGGCATTGCGGATGCGCGTCAGCAGGTCAGCGATCGGATCCGTATTCATCGTGTTTTTCCGTTCGCTCCTTACCAGCTCGCCTTGAGCACGCCGGGGATTTCGCCCTTCAGGGCCAGACCGCGGAAACAGATTCGGCACATCTGGAACTTGCTCAAATAGCCGCGGGGCCGGCCGCAGATGCGGCAACGGTTGCGCACCCGGATCTTATACTTGAGCTTCTTGCGCATTTTTGCGAATTGACTGGTTCGCGCCATGGCTTCTCCTCTCGGCTCTCTCGCACTACGGGCGGAGCGGCAGACCCAACTGCTTGAGCAGCTCGCGCCCTTCCTCGTCATTGCGAGCGGTGGTGGTCAGGGTGATGTTCATGCCCTTGATCTTGTCCACCCGGGTGTAATCGATCTCGGGGAAGACGAGCTGGTCGCGCAGGCCCAGGGTGTAGTTGCCGCGGCCGTCAAAGGCGTTGGTGGCCAGACCCTTGAAGTCGCGCACCCGCGGCAACACAACGTTGCACAGCCGGTCCATGAATTCGTACATTCGCTCGCCCCGCAGTGTCACGCAGCAGCCGATGGGCATGCCCTTGCGGATCTTGAAATTGGCGATCGACTTCTTCGCCCGGGTGATGATCGGCTTCTGCCCGGTGATTTGGCCCAACTCCTGCGCCGCCACATCCAGCAGCTTGATGTTCTGGCTGGCCTCGCCCAGGCCGATGTTGACAATCACCTTCGAGAGCTTCGGCACGGCCATCGGATTCTTGTACCCGAAGCGCTTCATCAGCGCCGGGATGACATCTTTGCGGTAGCGTTCACGCAGTCGGCTGATCATTGCTTCGTCTCCGGCCTACTTCTCGAGCGTGGTGCCGCAGCGGCGGCAGGTGCGCACCTTGGTGCCATCGGGCAGCGACGCATGGCCGATGCGAGTGTGCTTGTTGCACGCCGGGCAGACCAGCAGCACGTTGGAGATCGCCACCGCCCCTTCGCGCTCCACGATTCCGCCTTTGATGTTCTTCGACGGGTTGGGGCGCGTATGGCGCTTGATCATGTTGGCGTGCTCGACCGTCACGATGCGCTTGGCCGCATCCACAGAAAGGACGCGGCCCACCTTGCCCTTGTCGCGCCCGGTCATGACGCGCACCTGGTCGCCCTTGCGAATGCTCACGCTATGACGGGCGGTTTGGTCGGTTCGCATCGCTACCACACTTCCGGCGCCAGCGAGACGATCTTGGCGAATTTCTTCTCGCGCAGCTCGCGGGCCACCGGCCCGAACACGCGCGTGCCCACCGGCTCGCCGGTTTCGTTGATCAGCACTGCGGCATTGTCGTCAAAGCGAATGTAAGTACCATCCTTGCGGCGGTACTCTTTGCGGGTGCGCACAACCACGGCGCGCACCACCTTTCCTGCTTTGATCTGACTGTCCGGGGCGGCTTCCTTCACCGACGCGGTGATGATGTCACCCAGTCCGGCGAGACTGCCGGCATCGCCGCCCAGCGGGAGGATGCACATCAGCCGGCGCGCGCCGGAATTGTCGGCCACGGTCAGCCAGCTCCGCATCTGAATCATCGCTGTGCTCCGTGTTTCATCGTTCCACCGTGGTGCCTAATCCACACGCGTGCGGCGCGTTACCACCTCGGCCAGCCGCCAGCGCTTGAGTTTGGAAAGCGGTCGGGTCTCGACAATCCGTACAGTGTCGCCGGCGCGCGCCTCGCTCTGCTCATCGTGCGCGTAGAATTTCTTCGAGACGCGCACCACACGCTGGTAAAGTCCGTGCTGCACCATCCGCGTCACCTTGACGACGATCGTCTTCTGCATCTTGGCGCTGGTAACCACGCCGATCATCTGCTGGCGGGGCCGGCGCTTCGGCGCTTCCGGGCGCGACTTGACGGTTTCAGTTGCCATGATCCTTCCTTACCGCGCGTTCTCGCAGTAGCGTCTTGATGCGCGCCAGGTCTCGACGGGCCTCGCGCAGGCGCTTGAGCGCCTCGGCCTGACCCGTGGTGAGCTGGAAACGAAGGCGAAAGATCTGCTCGTTCAGCTCGCGCTGCTGGACTTCGAGCTCCTTGGTATCCACCTCGCGCAGCTTTTCAATCCGCCGCGGCATCAGAATCCTCCCGCACGGGTGACAAAGCGGGTCAGGATGGGAAGCTTGTGCGCCGCCAAGTCCATGGCCTCGGTCGCCGTGGCCAGATCCACCCCGGCCATCTCAAACAGCACCCGCCCGGGTTGGACCACCGCCACCCAACGCTCCGGCGGGCCCTTGCCTTTGCCCATGCGCGTTTCGGCGGGCTTCTTGGTGAACGGCTTGTCGGGAAAGATACGGATCCAGAGTTTGCCACCGCGCTTGATGAACCGCGTGATGGCGACGCGCGCCGCCTCGATCTGCCGGTCGGTGATCCAGGCGGGCTCGAGCGCCTTCAGACCGTACTCACCAAAGGAGAGCTCGCCACCGCGCCAAGCCTTGCCGCGGCGCCGGCCGCGCTGCTGCTTGCGGTACTTCACTTTTTTCGGCATCAACATGATCAGTTATCCATTCCCGCCGACCAAAGTCTCGCCTCTAGGCCTTCATCGCAGGGGTCTCGCCGCGCTGCGGAATGTTTTCGCCCTGATAGACCCAGCACTTCACGCCAATAACGCCGTAGGTGGTGTAGGCCTGTGCAAAGCCGAAATCAATGTCCGCGCGCAGGGTCTGCAGCGGCAGCCGGCCCTGCAGATACCATTCCTTGCGGGCGATTTCGGCACCGTTCAACCGGCCGGCAACGCGCACCTTGATCCCCTTGCAGCCGAAGCGCAGAGCCGAGTCCACCGCCTTGCGCATCGCACGGCGAAAGGCCACGCGCTTCTCCAGTTGCAGGGCGATCGATTCGGACACAAGTTGCGCATCGAGCTCCGGCCGGTGTACTTCCTGGATATCAATGTGCACCTCGCGGCGGGTCCGCTTCTGGATTTCATTCTTCAGTTTATCGATCTCCGCGCCCTTGCGCCCGATGATGATGCCCGGGCGTGCCGTATAAATGCGGATAACCAGCTTGTTGGCGGCGCGCTCGATATCAATCGAGCTCACCCCCGCCGAGCGCAACCGGTCCTTGAGCTGCCGGCGGAGCACGACGTCTTCGTGTAGCAGGTCGGCGTAGTCGCGGTTGGCGAACCAGCGCGACTTCCACATCTTGTTGTAGCCCAGCCGGAACCCGTACGGATGTGTCTTTTGACCCAATGTCCCCTCCTACTTCTTCGACTTCTTGGTTGCGGGTTTCTTGCCCGCCAGCGCCCGACGGGCCTTCTTCACCGCGCCCTTAACGCCCTTGTGCGCTTCGGCTTCGGCCGCAGCCGCCGCGGCACGCTCCTGAGCAGCTAATTGGTGCTCGGCCACCGCCACAACGATGTGGCTGGTGCGCTTCTGATAGCGGAAGGCGCGGCCCATCGGCGCGGGGCGCAGCCGCTTCCAGCGCGACCCCTCATTCACAAAACACCGCGAGACAAATAGACGGTCGACGTCGAGCGATTCCCCGGCGTCTTCCGCCTTTCGCTCGGCATTGGCGATGGCGCTGAGCAGAACCTTTTCGATGTCGCGGGCGGCGCGCTTCCGCGTATAGCGCAGAATCTGCAAAGCATACTCGGCCTTCTGGCCGCGGATCAGATCCACCACCAACCGCACCTTTTGCGGCGACATCCGGACGTGTTTCGCCATGGCGTGGGCTTCGATTGCCGCTGTAGCAGAAGGTTGCGTAGCCATCGGTTATGCTTTTGGCGGAGCCGGCGCGGTGCCGCCGCCTGCCGGAGCGGCACCCGCAGGGGCCGGAGCGCCCGGAAGCGGAGCGGCGCCGGCCGCCCTTTCCAGCGCGGCTCTCACCGCGTGCCCCTTGAAGGTGCGCGTGGGCGCGAACTCGCCCAGCTTGTGCCCGACCATCTGCTCGGTGACGTACACCGGGATGAATTTCTTGCCATTGTGCACGGCGATCGTGTGACCCACCATCTCGGGGAGGATCGTCGAGCGGCGCGACCACGTCTTGATGACCTTCTTTTCGTTCCGCGAGTTGAGCGCATCCACCTTCTCGCGCAAATGGTCATCTACAAACGGTCCCTTTTTGAGCGATCGGGGCATCGATTCCTCTACTCCTCAACCCGGCGCAGCTTGATCCACTGAGCCCGCCGCAGCTTACGGAAACCCCGCACCGGCCCGGGAACGCGGTGCGAGAGCGGGCAGAACGGGCAGACAAAGCGCGTGCCCTGCGCGTTGGGCAATTTTTCAACGGTGACCGCCCAGCCAGCTTTGCACAGCCGGTAAAGAACGATCTGCGGCGCGGCCAGGGTGGCCTTCTGCGCCGGCTTGACTGCCTTCGTAGGGCGCTGGGCCGCGGCGGACTTGCGGGCGCGATTGGTGCGCCGCGCAGCCGCACGTGTTGATCGGGATGCTCTCATCGTTTTGCTCTCAAGTACCCGCCGCGCCGGGTTCATTTACTAACTCCTTCAAAATCCTTCCTCGCCTCAGGGCTTGCGACGCTCCACAATGACTTTGTCAGAACGCCGGTTGCTGCGCGTCTTGGCCCCCAGAGTTGGAAAACCCCAGGGCGTCTGCGGGTGGTTGCCCTTGACGCGGCCTTCGCCACCGCCGTGCGGGTGATCCACCGGATTCATGGCCACGCCACGCACCGTCGGACGCTTCCCGCGCCAGCGGGTGCGTCCCGCCTTGCCGTAGGTTACGTTTTCGTGGTCGAGATTGCCGACCTGGCCGATGGTGGCCATGCAGTCGAGCGCAAACTTGCGCACCTCGCCCGAGGGCAGCTTCACCAGCGCGATCTCGCCTTCCTTGCTCAGCAGTTGCGCGGCGCCGCCCGCAGCGCGCACCACCTGGCCACCCTTGCCAGGGTGCAGCTCGAGGTTGTGCACCTGCGTGCCGGGCGGGATGAAGCGAATCGGCAGCGCGTTGCCGGGCAGGATGTCGGCGCCGGCACCGGTCAGAACCGTCATGCCGACCTCCAGGCCGTTGGGGTGCAGGATGTAGCGCTTCTCCCCGTCGGAGTAGTGCAGCAGCGCGAGCCTCGCCGAGCGGTTCGGGTCATATTCGATGGCCGCGACGCGCGCCGGAATACCCACTTTGTCCCGGCGGAAGTCGATGGCGCGATACTGGCGCTTGTGACCGCCTCCGCGGTGCCACACGGTGATTTCGCCGTGGGCGTTGCGCCCGCCTGAGCGCTTCTTTGGCTCGGTGAGCGATTTTTCGGGGCGCTCCTTGGTCACCTCGCTCTTGTCGAGCATAGTGACGAAGCGCCGCGACGCTGTATACGGGTTGAAGCTTTTCAGTGCCATCATTGTCCTCACTTGGCACGCCCCGCGGGTTCCCGCCCCGGCCTTCCCGCTGCGGCGGGCCTGCCGGAGCCGAAATCGCGGGCTAGATATTCTCTGCGTACTCGATCATCTTTTCGCCGGCCGCCAACTTGACGTATGCCTTCTTCCAGTCGCGCCGGTAGCCTTCGGCACGGCCGCGGCGGCGAAACTTGCCGTGAAAATTCGCCGTGCGCACGGCGGCGACCTTCACCTTGAAAATCTTCTGCACCGCTTCCTTGATCTGCGTCTTGGTGGCGCCAGCGGCGACCTCGAACACTACGGTGTGCTGGGTCTCCTTCACCCCGAGACCTTTCTCAGTAATGATCGGCCGGCGAATAATCTGATAGACGGTGGCAGCCATGGCTTATTCCTTGCCCTTTTTCTTCGGTGACGCCTTCCGCGGAGCACGAGGTTTCTTCGCCGGCGCTGCTTTGGCCTCCGGCGCAGCGGCCTTGGTCGGCTTGGCATCCGCAACGGGAGCGGCTTCGCCCTTCGGACCGAGCGTGGTCCCGAGCTTTACAGCGGCGTCCTTCGAAATCATCAGCCGGTCGTGCCGCATCAAGTCGTATGGCTGCAGCACCGAGAGCGAAACCAGCTTGACGCCATCCAGGTTGCGGCTGGCGAGCTCCAGGTTGCGGTTGGCCGCGGTTTCCACCAGCAGCACCGTATGCGTATCGCCCGACAGGCGGTCTAGCACCTGGCGGAATGCCTTGGTCTTGTGTGATTCGAGCGCCCAGGCCTCCACGATTGCGAGTTTCTGGTCGGCGAGTTTGGCCGAAAGCGCCGAGCGCAGCGCGCCGAGCAGCATCTTGCGCGGCAGCCGATAGGCATAGCTGCGCGGCTGCGGGCCATGCGCGGTGCCACCCTTGCGCCAGATGGACGATCGGATCGAGCCGACGCGGGCGCGGCCGGTGCCTTTCTGCCGCCACAGCTTCCGGCCCGAGCCGGCGACCTCGCCGCGGCCTTTGGTCTTGTGTGTGCCGGCACGCTGGCTGGCCAAGTACCACCGCACGGTCTCGTGAAGCAGATGCGGGTTCACTTTTGCGGCGAACACCGCGTCAGCGAGCTCCAGCTCGCCGACCTTCTTGCCTTCCAGATTCAATATGTCCACAACCGGCATCGGTGTCTCGCTCTACTCTATTTGGCCCGACGGGCCTTGCGGATCATGATATAGGCGCCGTTCGGGCCCGGCACCGCTCCCCGCACCAGCAGGAGGTTTTCTTCGGCGTCCACTTTCACCACGCGCAGGTTTTTCACTGTGACGCGCTGGTGGCCCATGTGTCCGGGAAAATGCTGGCCCGGCCAGACGCGTGATGGGAACGAGCTGGCGCCGATTCCGCCCGGCGCGCGGTGGAACATCGAGCCGTGCGTGGCATCGCCGCCTCGGAAGTGCCAACGCTTGACGCCGCCCTGAAAGCCTTTGCCCTTGCTGATGCCGGTAACGTCCACGTACTCGCCCGGCTGGAAGCCGTCCACCAGAACGCGGTCGCCGACCTTGGTCTCCTCCGCGGATTCCTCCAACCGCAGCTCGCGCAGCAGGCGCAGGGGCGCCACATTGGCCTTCTTGAAGTGGCCGGTCATGGGCTTGTTGACGCGCTGCGGCTTGATGAATTCAACCAGCCCAAGCTGCACGGCGTCGTAGCCGTCTTTCTGCTTGGTGCGACGCTGTACGACCACGCAAGGGCCGGCCTGCAGCACTGTGCACGGCACCGCGGTGCCGTCTTCGGCGAACACCTGCGCCATACCCAGCTTGATCCCCAGTATCCCGTTAACCGCCATTGGGTCGTTCCTTGTGTGCTCTCTGGCCGAGAGATCCTTCGCTTCGTTCAGGATGACAACGCATCCATCGCGTTGTCACTTCGTCGCGTGCTCGCGCCCGAAGGCCTTGATCTCCACATCCACGCCCGGCGGCAGGTCGAGCTTCATCAGCGCGTCCACCGTATCCGGGGTGGGTTCGAGGATGTCGATCAGCCGCTTGTGCGTGCGCATCTCAAACTGCTCGCGGGACTTCTTATCGACGTGCGGCGAGCGCAGCACCGTCCACCGGTTGATCGTGGTGGGCAGCGGGATCGGCCCGGCCACTTCCGCGCCGGTGCGCTTGGCCGTCTCCACAATCTCCCGGGTCGACTGGTCCAAGATGCGGTGGTCGTACGCCTTCAGGCGGATGCGAATTTTTTCTCCGGCTGGCATCGCACTACTCGACGATCTCGCTGACGGCACCTGCGCCGACGGTGTGGCCGCCCTCGCGGATAGCGAAGCGCAGCCCCTTCTCCAGCGCCACCGGGGTGATCAACT
>Ga0207646_10000342_pt1 | contig 63021 bp, 57 predicted proteins | sample KBSK5502metaG_FD_184343 | JGI IMG/M metagenome (GOLD analysis project Ga0207646, IMG submission 184343) | Corn, switchgrass and miscanthus rhizosphere microbial communities from Kellogg Biological Station, Michigan, USA - KBS K5-50-2 metaG... | ecosystem: Host-associated > Plants > Roots >... | reverse complement strand
CCGCGGCGCTCGCGATCCAGGCCGCGTAACGCGCGAGGCGGACGTGCCTCTCGGGAAGGCTGGCCACGCCCGCGAATGGGGCCTGGGTCACCCGAAATACGTTGGCAATGACCGCGTACATCACCAGGCTCATGATGAGGCCGCCGGCGATGAGCGCCGCGGTTCGATGGGCTTGTCGAAGCTCGCTCATGGCTTCCATTCCCGCCGCATCCGGGGATCAGGATAGCACCGGCTCTCGGTCAGGGCCGATTCGAATAGAGCCGCCGGCCCCCGCCGTCGACGAGCAGATGCACCCGATCCGGGGGGAGCTCGCGCACCACACTCCGGGCCGGCGCGGAGGAGGAGAGCAGGAGCACGTGACGATCCCCCTGCCACGCACGCGCGAGCGCGGCGCCGTCCCAGAAGATGCCGCGCGCCTCCGGGAAGGTCGCCCCGAAAGCCAGGTTCGACTGCAGCCCGTTGACGATCTGCACGCGCCGGTCCAGCCGGAGTAGCGCGGAGGCGCTGTTCTCGAGCGCGCCCTCGTGGGCCAGGACGGCCGCCGGGCCCGCCCGCAGGAGGATCGCGTCGGTCATCAGCCTCACCGAGCGGCTCTTGGCGAAGAGAGTGAGGCCTTCGACCGAGACCGGCAGGAACGCGATCATGCCGGCGAGCAGCGCGCCCATGCCCAGGCGCGGGAGCCGGCGCCACGCGGCGGCCGTGAGGGCCAGCGTGACGAGGGCCAAGATCGCGGTGATGCGCCCGAAGAGTGGGCGGAACTGGGCGATGAAGTCGGTGGTCACCGCCTGGCCCTGCGCGGCCATGTTCCGCGCCGAGACGTCCGCGATCGCCACCGCTCCCGAGGAGAAGCTGAGCCAGCCGCGCCACATCGAGAGCGCCACCACCGCGAGGGCGGCGGTGGCGAGCAGCGCGGGAAGGACCAGGCTCCGCGAGCGCGGTGCTCCCGCCGGCCGCTCGATCGCCTCGTCCCAGACCTTTGCCACCAGGAGCGCCATGGCCGGGAAGGCGGGCAGGCCGTAGTGCGGCAGCTTGAACGGGGAGAGCGCGAAGACGCCAAGGACCGAGACCGTCCACAGGGCGAGCAGCTTCCAGATCCGCGCCTCCGGCGTGGTCCACGGCCCCTTCACGACCCGCCAGACCCCGAGAGGCAGCGCGAGCACCCAGGGAAAGAAGCCGGCGGCGGTGACCGCGAGGAACTCGAGCGTGGAGAGCGGCACGTCCTCGTCCGGGAAGACGCGCTGGCGGGCGACGTTGAGGAGATGGTTGTCCACGACGGTGTACCAGAGGAAGCCGCGGTACTGGCGCTCGACCAGCAGGTACCACGGCACCGCCACCGCCAGCAGCAGCAGCACCGCGCGGGCGGGGGCCCATTGCCGCCATGCGCGGTGCTCGCGGGTGAGCCACAGGAAGAGCGCGACGATCGCGAGCGGGCCGAGAGCGCCCATGAAGTCCTTGGCCAGCACGGCCAGCCCGAGGCTGCCGTAGAAGAGGGAGAGTGGCCACCGCCCGCCGCCGACGTATGCTCGGATGAATCCGTACAGCCCGAGCAGGATGCAAGCCACGAACAGGAGGTCGGGCTTCACCATGCGCCCGAAGAGGAACACCTCGAGATTGGCCGCCACCATCAGCCCGGCCATGAGGCCGACCCGCGCCGAGGCCAGGCGGACGCCGATCAGCGCGGTGAGCGCGGCCACCGCCACCGCGGCCATCGCCGACCAGAGGCGGGCCGCGACCTCGGTGGGGCCGAGCCAGGCGAAGGCTGCCGCCATCAGCCAGTAGAGCAGCGGGGGCTTGTCGAAGTAGGGCACGCCGTTCAGGTGCGGCGTGATGAAGGCGCCGCCACGCAGCATCTCCCACGCGATCTGTGCGTGGACGCCTTCGGGTGGGTCGATGAAGGGGGCGGCGCCGATGCGCGCCACGAAGAGGGCGGCCGCGACGATGGCGACAGCCAGGGGGACGGTCAGCAGATCCGCCCGTCGCGGGAGCGGCTCACCGCTCGACCCGGACCACCGCGTCCTGGGGCAGGCGGCCCAGGAGATCGACCACGGCCTCCTCGAGGTAGCCGCGGTCCTTCGACTCCAGCGTCACCTTCACCTTGTACTCGGGGTTGGAGAACTCAGGATAGGAGCCGAGCAGTAGATCCGGATGGCCGGCGAGCAGCGCGTTGAGGTGGTCGGCGAGAGTCCCCTCGCCCATGCTCACGTACACGCAGCAGAGATGAAAGGGCGCATCGCGGAACCGCTCCTTGAGCGCGTCGAACTTCTGCCGGAAGATCTCCGGAACTCCGGGCAGGATGTAGATGTTGCGGATCACCACCGCGGGGAACACCAGCTCGCCGTCGGCGGTCAGCTCGGCTCCCTCGGGGACCTCGGCCATCTTGAGCCGCGCCTCGTTGAGCCGGCCCTTGTAGTAGCCCTCGAGCAGTCGGACCAGGCGTGGCTCCCGCACCACCGCGACCCCGAGTGCGCGCGCGACGCCCTCGATGGTGACGTCGTCGTGGGTGGGGCCGACGCCTCCCGAGGTGAACACGACGTCGTACTCGCCACTGAAGGCCCGCACTGCGGTCGCGATGAGATCCACCTCGTCGGGGATCACCGTGATCCGCCGCACCTCCACGCCCAGGGCCCGGAGCTCGCGGCAGAGGTACGCGGCGTTGGCGTCGGTGATCTTGCCCGACAGGATCTCGTTTCCAATCAGGAGGATACCGGCCGTTTTCGCCATAGGCGCTCCACATGGTAGCACGGAGTTCCGGTAGGACTCGGAGGGGTCAAGCAGGAGAGCAGAACGAAACCTCTACCTTATCCTGCGAGGGCGGCGTGAAGAGATCCGGGCATCGCGCGGGGAGTGGGCGGTGTTGGGATCATGTCTCCCCGAGCGCGCGCGCGAGGCGCGCCCGGATGTCGCCCCAGGCCGCGTCCACGTCGGCCGTGGTGGGTGGGCGGGCGACCGCGATGTCGCGAATCCGCTCGTAGATCTGGTGCTTGCCCCAGTCGCGCACGGCCGGCGGCACACTCCCAAGGACCCGGTGGGCGGCATCCTGGATCGCGGGTGGCCACCGCCGCTCCATCTCGGCCCGGCGCTCGCCGAAGTCGAACGCCGCGTTCGGCGGGGCCGGCATGGCCGCTCGCAGCCGCGCGGTCGCCTCCGCGTCGACCTGACCGTCGGCCAGCGCGACGCCGTACGCCTCGCGGGCCCGACTGACACTGAGGAACCCCGCGCGCACATCATCCCGCACCGCCTCCGGGGCCCGGCTGCGCGGGTCGCCGTGGCCGCCCCCGCTCGGCGAGAAGAAGCTCACCACGTCGCCGGGCTCGAGGTGCAGCACGTCGACCTTGCCGATGTCGCGGGCCCGCGGCGTGCCACGGTTGACGACGCAGCTTCCCGACGTGCCCGCGCGGCCGCCGGCCACACCCCAGGGCTCCAGGCGGCATCGCTCCATCCCCCGCGCGGTCACGATGGCGTGCGGGTGAAACACCTGGAAGTCGAGCCGGACCGCGAGGCCGCCGCGGTACTCTCCCGCCCCGCCCGTGTCGGGGATCAGGTGATAGCGGCGCATGACGATCGGCACCTCGGCCTCGATGGACTCGACCGGGGTGTTCCGGAGGAAGCCCGCGGTCGAATCGGCGCCGCTGATCCCGTCCATCTCGGGGCGGCCTCCGCCGCCGCCCAGCATGGGCTCGACGACCTGAACCTGCCGCTGGCCGGTCATGAGATCCAGGACCGAGGCCACCACGGGCGAGATCCCGCCCGCCGGCGCGGCGGGCACGCGGCCGGGGAGCGCCTGCGCGAGCGCGCCGAGGACCGCGTCGAAGACTCTCAGCACCGTCCCGTAGCGCACCCCGATCGGCGACGGGAAGAGCGCGTTGACGAGACAGCCGGGCGGCGCGGTCACCCGCACCGGCCGCAGGATGCTCGACGCCTTGGGAATCCCCGGATCCTCGGTGACGAGGTAGGCGTTGATCGCCTGGCAGAGGAACGGATGCGTCACCCCGTGGCTCGCGATGTTGAGCGCCGAGCCCACCTGGGGATCGGTGCCCGTGAAATCGAGATGGATCGAGTCGTCCTCGATCGTCAGGGCGACCTGGATGCGGATCGGCACCTCCGAGCGGAGGTCGTCCTCCATGTACTCGGTGAACCGATAGGTGCCCGCGGGGATCTTCCGGATCGCCACCCGCGCCCGCTGCTCGGCGTAGTCGAGGACCGCGTCGATCCCGTCCACCACCGTGGCGAGGCCGAACTTGCCGATCATCTCCTGGATTCGCCGGTCGCACGAGCTGACCGCGGCCACCATCGCCTTGATGTCGCCCCAGTTGACCTCGGGGATGCGGCAGTTGTCGGAGATCATGTTCTTGACGTCTTCCTGGAGAACGCCGCCCCGGAAGAGCTTGGTGGGCCGGAGCCGCAGCCCTTCCTGGAAGATCTCGGTCGCCCGCGGCCAGACGCTCGCCGGCACCGCACCCCCGATGTCGGAGGAGTGGACGAAGGCGTAGCCCCAGCAGATGATGCGTCCCGCGTGGAAGATCGGGCGGAGGATGTGGATGTCCGGCAAATGGGTGCACAACGGGCCCGACAGATAGGCGTCGTTACAGATGACGATGTCGCCCTCGTCATAGTGGTCGAAGTAGGCGAGGGTGTGGGCCATGTTGAGCCCGAGATACGACGAGGCGCCCAGGTTCCAGGGATAGGCGACGTATTCGCCGCCGCTCGAGACGAGCCCGGTCGAGAAGTCCGCCGTCTCCTTCACGAAGGTCGTGTAGGCAGTGCGCTCCATGATCCGCGCCATGTCCTCCACCACGGCCTGGTAGTGATTGCGCAGGATCTCGAGCGTGACCCGGTCGATCGACATCTCTAGCGGCCCTCGATCACCAGGTTGCCGAATGCGTCGACGGACGCGCGGAAGCCCGCCGGCACCAGCGTCGTGGTGTCCTCTTGTTCGATGACGGCCGGGCCATCGACGTGCTGGCCGGCCATGAGGTCGCGCCGGTGGTACACCGCGGCGTCGTATCGCTGCTTCCGGTAGTGGATCGGGCGCCGCCCCGCCGGCGTGGCCGAGCCCTGTCCCGTCGGGACAGCCCTGAGCGCCGGCTTCGGAGTGTCGCCGGTGATGGTTGCGCGTAGATCAATGAGTTCAACGTCGGCGGCGCGGTCGGCGTGGGCGTACAGGCGGTCGTGGCGATCGTGGAACGCGGCCCGCAGGCGGTCGGTGCCGGGCTCCTCGAGCCACGCGGGGTCGATCGGCACCTCGATCTGGAAGGCCTGCCCCACGTAGCGGAGGTCGGCGCTGTGGGCGATCGTGCTCTCCGAGACCGCGGGCGCCTCCTCGGCGAGCCAGCGCTCGGCGCGCGCGGACAGCTCCGCACACTCCGCGGCGAGCAGCTTTCCCGAGGTCGCGGAGAGTTTCCGGTGGATCGTCTTCACGTAGTCGCTCTTGACGTCGGCCATCATGGCGCCCTGGGCGCAGAGCGTGCCGGGGGACGGCGGCACGACGACGCGGGGGATGTGGAACTCCTCGGCCAGGAAGCAGGCCTCGATGGGGCCGGCGCCGCCGAAGGCGACGAGCGCGAAGTCGCGCGGGTCGAGCCCGTGCCGGGCGAGCACGTTCGAGAAGGCCGCGTACATGTTCGCGGTGGCGACCTCGATCACCGCCTCGGCGGTCGCGTCCACGTCGAGGCCGAGGGCCTCGCCGAGCGGGCGCATTGCGAGGGCGGACTTGTCGGGATGAAGGCGGAGCCGCCCCCCGACGAAGTTGTCGGGGTTGAGAAACCCGCACAGCAGGAAAGCGTCGGACAGCGCCGGCTCGGTCGCGCCCCGGCCGTAGCACGCCGGACCGGGATCGGCGCCCGCGCTCCGCGGGCCGACCTTCAAGACCCCGACCGGGTCGAGCCACGCGATCGAGCCCCCGCCCGCCCCGATCGACGACACGCCGACCACCGGCATGACGATCGGGAAGTCGCCCACCGTCTCGTCGGTCGAGTACACGGGTTGACCATCTCTCACCAGTGCGATGTCGGCGCTGGTGCCGCCCATGTCGAGGGTGATCAGATCGCGGTACCCGGCTCGGGCGCAGACGTAGGTCGCCCCGATGACGCCCGAGGCCGGGCCCGAGAGCATCGTCTCCGCGGTGGCCTGGCGCGCGTCACGGGCGGTCGTCACGCCGCCGTTCGACTTCGTGATGTACAGGGGCACCCGCACGCCGACCCCGCCCAGCTCCCGCTCGAGCTGCGCCAGGTACTGGTCCACGCGCGGCCGCACGTAGGCGCTCAGGATCGCCACCATCGTGCGCTCGTACTCCCGGATCTGCGGCCACACCTCGTGGGAGCAGGTGACGTGGAGACCGGGGAAGCGCTCCGCCAGCACCTTGCGGGCCTCCGCCTCGTGCGCGGGCGTCCGGTACGCGTTGACGAATGAGACGACGAGGGCCTCGGCGCCTTCCCGTTCGATGAGCCGGGTCGCCTCGCGGAGGAGCTCCTCGCGGTCGAGCGTGGTGTCGACGGTGCCGTCGGTCAGGATGCGCTCGGTCACCTCGCCCACGCGGTAGCGCGGGATGAGCGGCCGCGGGCGCGTGGCCGTGAAGTTCACCGGGCTCGCGAGCCGGAGCCGCTGGATCTCGAGCACGTCGCCGAAGCCGGCGGTGACCAGGAGCCCCAGCGAGGCCCCGTTGCGCTGGATGACGGTGTTGATGGCGATCGTCGTGCCGTGGACCAGATAGTCGAGCGCCCCCGGGTCGAGAGCCCGCTCGGCCACGAGAGTACGAACGCCGTCGAGGACACCGCGGCCGGGATCGGTGGGCACGGTCGGTGACTTGAAGCTGGAGAGCTCGCCGGTTCTCTCGTCGAGGAGACTGAAGTCGGTGAAGGTACCGCCGATGTCGATGCCGAGCCGGTAGCGTCCCACCTCGTCACCTATCGGTCGCGACACCGCGTACCCTCACTCTCCCACGCACCACCCGCAGCCCGATCGCCACGCGCCATGCTAGCCAGGGGCAACGGTACCGTCAAGGGGCTGCCCTGGAGCGCAACTGTAAACGTTCGGCGTCCTTCTGGTAGAATGGCCCGGGCGGCCAGGCCGGTGAATCCCGCAACTCGAGGAATACCATGACGACCGACGCTTCTCCGATCACGCTGCGCGGCTGGGCCCTCGTTCTGGGCGCGTCCTCCGGCTTCGGTGCCGCCACCAGCCTCGCGCTGGCGCGGGCCGGACTCAACGTGTTCGGGGTGCACCTCGATCGCAAGGCCACCCTGCCCAACGTCGAGCGGCTCGTGGGCGAGATCGGAGCGCTCGGCCGCCAGGCGCGCTTCTTCAACATCAACGCGGCCGACGAGGAGAAGCGCGCCGAGGTCGTGACCGAGATGGACCGGGTGCTCCGCGAGCGCGACGAGATGGGCCAGGTGCGGGTGATGCTCCACTCGCTCGCCTTCGGCACCCTCAAGCTCTTCGTGACCGACCCGATCAAGGAGGCGGTCACGAAAGCGCAGATGGACATGACGCTCGACGTGATGGCCCACAGTCTCATCTACTGGGCGCAGGAACTGGTCGGCCGCGGCCTCATGGGCCGCGGCGGCCGCATCTACGCGATGACATCGGCGGGGGGCGCGCGAGTGCTTCCCTTCTATGGTCCGGTGTCGGCGGCCAAGGCCGCGCTGGAGTCCAATATCCGGCAGCTCGCCGCCGAGCTGGCGCCGCACGGCATCACCGCGAACTCCATCCGGGCCGGAGTGACCGCGACGCCCGCCGCACAGAAGATCCCCAACTACGAGGAGTTCTCCCAGCAGGCGGCGCGGCGCAACCCGCATCGCCGGCTGACCACCACCGAGGACGTGGCGAAGGCCATCGTCGTCCTGAGCCACCCCGACACGCACTGGATCACCGGCAACGTGATCGGAGTCGACGGCGGCGAAGAGATCGTGGGCTGACCGCGCGTGCCTGAGTGGCTGGCCGTCATCATCCTGGGCGTGATCGAGGGCATCACCGAGTTTCTGCCCATCTCCTCGACCGGCCACCTGCTTCTGGTGGAGAACTCCGAACTGCTGCCGCGGCAGTCCGATCTCTTCAACATCACGATCCAGTCGGGCGCGGCGCTCGCGGTGCTCGCCGTCTTCGGCGGCCGCGTCCGGGACCTGCTCGCGCGGGTGTCCGAGCCCGAGTCGGGCGGCTACCTGGCGAAGCTCCTGCTCGCCTTCGTCATCACCGGGGCGGGAGGCGTCGCGATCAAGCGTCTGGGCTTCACGCTTCCGAAGGAGATCGCGCCGATCGCCTGGGCCACGCTGGTCGGCGGCATCGTGATCCTGCTGATCGAGTGGTCGCTGCGGGGACGCCCCGGGGCCCGTGAGGTCACGTGGGCGATGGCGATCGCGGTGGGGCTGGCGCAGCTCCTCGCCGCCGGCTTCCCCGGCACCTCTCGCGCCGCCGCCACCATCATGATCGCCATGCTCTTCGGCCTCGCGCGGCCCGCCGCCACCGAGTTCTCCTTCCTGGTCGGGGTCCCCACCCTGCTCGCGGCCGGCGCCCTCGAGACCTATCAGGCATTGCGCCATCCGGCCGGCGTGCCCACCAAGTGGGGAATGCTGGCCCTGGGTACCGTGGTCTCCGCGGTGACCGCGTTCGTGGTCGTGCGCTGGCTGCTCCGGTGGGTGCAGACGCACAGCTTCGGTCCCTTCGGCTGGTACCGTATCGCGCTCGGACTCGTGATGTTGGCCCGGCTGGTCTGAGCCGGACGTACTGGAGGCCCTCGACGCATGGCGCATGACGTGGTGGTGATCGGCGGCGGCAACGCCGCCCTGTGCGCGGCCCTCGCGGCCCGCGAGGGCGGGGCCTCGGTGCTGGTGCTGGAGAAGGCGCCGGAGCCGGAGCGCGGCGGCAACTCCTTCTTCACCGCGGGCGGCTTCCGCTTCGCGCACCAGGGTCTGGAGGACCTGCGCCACGACGTGATCCCGGACCTGAGCGACGAGGAGGCGCGGACCATCAGCATCCCCGCCTACACCGAGGACCAGTATTACGACGATCTCATGCGCGTGACCGAGGGCCGCTCGGATCTCGATCTGGCCCAGCACCTGGTCCAGCGCTCGAAGCCGACCGTGATGTGGATGCGCACGCAGGGCATCCGCTGGATCCTCATGTTCAGCCGCCAGTCCTACAAGGTGGGCGATCGCCATCATTTCTGGGGCGGGCTCAACGTGGAGGCGGTCGGGGGCGGCCCCGGCCTGGTGGAGGCCCTCTTCGAGCGGGCGGCCAAGGTGGGCATCGAGGTCCGCTACGGGGTGGCCGGCCACCGGCTGATCCAGGATGGCTCCGGGCGCGTCACCGGCGTCGTCACCCGCAGCGCGGCCGGCGCGAGCGAGGTTCCGTGCCGGGCGGTGGTCATCGCCTCGGGAGGCTTCGAAGCCAATCCGGAGTGGCGCACGCGCTATCTCGGGCCCAACTGGGATCTGGCCCGCGTGCGGGGCACCCGTCACAACGTGGGCGAAGGCATCGCGATGGCGCTCGAGATCGGCGCGCAGGCCTACGGCCACTGGTCGTCCTGCCACGCGGTGGCGTGGGACCTCAACGCTCCCGCCTTCGGCGACCGGCGCGTGGGCGACATGTTCCAGAAGCACTCGTACCCGCTCGGGCTGATCGTCAACGTGCGCGGCGAGCGCTTCGTGGACGAGGGCGCGGACTTCCGCAACTACACCTACGCGAAGTACGGGCGCGAGATCCTGCGCCAGCCGCAGGAGGCCGCCTTCCAGATCTTCGACCAGAAGACGGTGCCGCTCCTGCGCGAGGAGTATCGCATCCGCGAGATCACCAAGGCGGAAGCCGCGACCGTGGAGGAGCTGGCCAAGAAGCTCGAGGTGAACCCGGAGGGTCTCGTTCGCACCGTGCGCGAGTTCAACGCGGCGGTGATGGACCAGGTGGAGTTCAACCCGGCCGTGCTCGACGGCCGCGGCACGCGCGGGATCACGCCCCCCAAGTCCAACTGGGCGCAGCGCCTGGACACCCCGCCCTACGTGGGCTTCGGGGTCACCTGCGGCATCACCTTCACCTTCGGCGGCCTGCGCGTGGACACCCGCGCCCAGGTCCTAGACACGTGGGATCGGCCCATCCCCGGGCTCTACGCGGCCGGCGAGCTGGTCGGCGGCATCTTCTACCACAACTACCCCGGTGGCACCGGCCTCATGTCGGGCGCCGTCTTCGGCAAGACCGCCGGCGACTCCGCCGCCGCCGACCTCAAGTAGGGGCAGCTCGCGAGCATGGCGGCCGCGCGACCGTCGGTTCGCTCGGTCCCGATCGCCGGCCTGCTGGCCCTCCTGACGGTCTCCGGCTGCTCTCCCCGATCCGGCAATCCGGTACGGATCGCCACGGGCTACATCAGCCATGTGGTCTGCTCCTATGTGTTCGTCTCTGGGTTGGACCCGGCTCGGGTGAACGAAGAAGACGTCGCCGGCAATCCGGTCTTCCGCGGGTTCCACTGGGCGCTGCATCACGAGGTGGACCGGGTCAAGCGCGAGGTCCGAGCCCGGACGGCCGGCGGCTACGAGAGCCGCGCGGTTTATCGGGATGGTCTCGGCTGCCTCAACTTGAACGGGACGGCACCGCCCGACGTGCCGACCCGGGCCGAAATCGAAGCCGATGGGCCGATCCCCGTGCTGCTACCCGACATTGCGGGACCAGAGACCGTCGCGCCGGCGCAAGCCGGCCTGAGGGTGGCGCTCGACGGGGCCTTCGACGAGCCGGATGGCAAGCCGGTGCGACGCACTCACGCGGTCGTCGTCGTCCACGGCGGGCGCGTGGTCGCGGAGCGCTATGCCGAAGGCTTCGGCATCGACACGCCGGTGCACGGCTGGTCCGCGACCAAGTCGGTCAACAATGCGCTGCTGGGAATTCTCGTCCGCCAGGGAAAGCTGAAAATGCAGGATCCGGCGCCGGTGGCGGCCTGGCAGACCCCCGGCGATCCGCGCCGCGCCGTCACGCTGGATCACCTGCTGCGCATGCAGAGCGGGCTCGACCTTGGCGACTCGCTTTCGGCGAGCTTTTCGACCGCCTGGGACACGTCCGCCCGGATGGTCTTCAACGAGCCCGACATGGCCGGATTCGCCGAGGGCGCAGCCCTCAAGGCCGCACCGGGGACGGAGTGGAGCTACGCTAACGGCAACCCGGCGATCCTGGCGCGCGTCGTCCGCGACCGGGTCGGCGGCCACGCGGTGGATGTGCTGCGCTTCGCGCGGCGCGAGCTGTTCGGGCCCCTCGGCATCCGCGACGCCACCCTGGAGCTCGACTCCACCGGCGCGCCGATCGCTGGGGCGTTCCTGTTCGCGACGCCGCGGGAATGGGCGCGCTTCGGGCTGCTGTTCCTCGAGGAGGGCGTGGTGGGCGGACAGCGCATCCTGCCCGAGGGGTGGGTGCGCTATTCGACGACGCCCACGCCGAATGCCTGGGTCGGGTACGGCGCCGGGTGGTGGATCAACCAGGGGGATAGCCAGGGCGCCCGCTTCCGCCGGGACCATGGGATGCCGGCCGATGCCTTCATGGCCATGGGCATCTACGGCCAGACGGTCGTCGTGGTCCCCTCCGAGCGGCTCGTGATCACCCGTTTCGGCACGACCTATGACCTCAGGAAGGCCATGATCGACATCTGCCGGCTCACCGCCGACACCATCGCCGCCCTGCGGTAGGATCACCACCACATGTCAAACTCGTCGACCTTCAACGCGTCGGACGGCGCTGGCTACGAATTGGTCATGGGACGCTGGAGCAAGCGCCTGGCCGGTCCCTTTCTCGAGTTTGTCGGTGTCGCGGAAGACGAGCAGGTGCTGGACGTCGGGTGCGGAACGGGCAGCTTGACCTTCACGCTCGCCGAGCGAGCCAACGTTCGGAGCATTTGCGGCATCGACTATTCGGCCGCATATGTCGCCTACGCGAAGCAGCGCAGTAGCGACTCGCGGATCGAGTTCCGGGTTGGCGATGCCTGCAGCCTGCCGTTCCCGGACGGCAGATTCGATCGGGTCCTGGCGCTGCTGGTCCTGCATTTCGTGCCGCAGCCAGAGCGGGCCGTGGCCCAGATGTGCCGGGTGGCCCGACCGGGGGCGACCGTCGCCGCGGCGGTGTGGGACGCCCGCGGCGGCCTCGTCGCCAACCGCATCTTCTTTGACACCGCGGCCATGCTCGATCCTGGCGGCAACGCCCGCCGTGCCCGCAGCTACACGCGACCGATGACCCGTCCAGGCGAGTTGGCCGCGGCGTGGCGCGGCGCCCGCATGACTGGGGTGGAGGATACCTCCCTCACCATCCGCATGGAGTTCACGTCATTCAACGACTATTGGTCTCCGTACGCCACCCAGGACGGACCGGGCGCCGAATACGTTGCCACTCTTGACGAGCCTGCGCGCGTGAGGCTCCGCGATGCGGTTCGGTTGGCCTACCTTGATGGCGAGCCGGATGGCCCCCGCTCCTACGCAGCCACCGCCTGGGCCGTCAAGGGTGTCGTCGCAGACTGAGGCATCGAGACCCGACCTGACCCTATTGGTAGTGGCGGAGGACTTCGAGGAAGATGTCGACGATCTTCGGATCCCAGTAGCCGGCGTCGGTCTCGCGTATGAGTAAGGACACCGCGTCGGAGTGCGGGAGGGCCGCCTTGTAGGGGCGGTCGGTGTGGAGCGCGTCGTAGACGTCCACCACCGAGATGATGCGAGCGCCCAGCGGGATCGCTTCACCCTTGAGCCGGTCCGGGTAGCCCGAGCCGTCCCACTTCTCGTGGTGGTGGCGCATGATCGGCCGCACCAGCTCCAGGCTCCGCAGGCCCAGCACGAGGTCCGAGCCCGCCCCCGGATGCGCGCGGATGCGCTCCTGCTCGATGGGATCGAGCGGCCCCGGCTTGAGCAGGATGCCGTCGGGCACCGCGATCTTGCCGAGGTCGTGGAGGTAGCCGCCCAGCCGCAGCGCCCGTAGCATCTCGTGATCGAGCCCGAGCGCCTCGCCCAGGGCCACCGCGTAGCGCGAGAGGCGATCGCAGTGGCCGAGGGTGTAGGGATCGCGCGCCTCGATGGTGAGAGCCAGGGTGGTGATGACGGCCTCGGCCCGATCGAGCTGGCTCAGCAGCGTCTTCACGCGCAGGAGCGCGGCGAGCCGCGTGCGCAGCTCGACGAACTCCACCGGCTTGGTGAAGAAGTCGTCGGCGCCCGCGGCGAGCCCGGCCACCCGGGCCTCCAGATCGCCTACCGCGGTCAGGATCACCACCGGCATCAGCTCGTAGAGCGGGTCGGCCTTGAGCTGCGCGCACAGCTCGATGCCGCTCATCGCCCCCAGGTGCACGTCGGTCAGCACCAGGTCCGGGCTCACCACGGCGAGGGCGTCGAGCGCCTGCTCGGCGGAGGCGGCCATCAGCAGCCGGTAGCCGAGGGCCCCGAGGAGGCCCGACAGGAGGTCGCGGATGTGCGGATCGTCCTCGACTACGAGAATGGTTGGTCGCTCGGTGGCGGCCGAGAAATCGAGCCTACCGCTCATCGACCACCCGCTCCATCCACGCCAGCACGTCCTTGAAGGGCCGCTCCCAGCCGTCCTCCAGCATCAACATGTGGGCGTGGCCCGAGGCCTCCTGGTACGCGGCGCGATAGCGCCGGGCGATGCGGCGCTGCAGGGCGGGCGGCGTGATGCGATCGTGCTCGGCCCCCACCACGAGCGTCGGGCACCGGACGGAGCCGGCGTCGACCATGAGCCCGCCCAGGGCCAGCTCACGCCCGGCGCGCCCGGACTCCGCGCCGAAGCGCGGGAAGGCCCAGTCGCGCTGCTCGGGGGCGAGCCCGTTGAGGAAGAGGAAATCAGCGTGGGCGCGGCTCACCGTGAAGGCGCGGCCGGCGAGCATGGCCGGCAGGTAGCGGGCCATGCGGGAGAGCACGGGCCACCGTAGCGCCACGATGCCGCGCGGCGGCGCGCTGGTGATGAAGACGGCCGCCGCCACGCCCCCACCCTCGGCGGTCTTCTGGGCGATCAGCCCGCCCATCGAGTGCCCGACGAGCACCGCTTCGCCGAGACGATCGAGACAACCGCGCACGTCGTCGACGTAGTCGTCGAGGCGGACCCGGTCGAGCCCGCCCGGTGCCGCGCTCTCGCCGTGGCCGCGCAGGTTGACGGCCCAGGCGTCCCAGCCGGCCGCCGCCGCCGCGTAGAGATAGTTGCGCAGGTACCAGCTCCCGCCCCACATGCCGTGGACGAAGAGGACGGACCGGGAGCGAGCCCGTCCGGCGGGGACGGCGTGCTCGAGGACTAGGTCGGCGATCCGCTCGGTCAACGTCGTGTGGTCCAGAGGTGAGTGGCGCCCGGCTATCTTACTTCATTCCGGGGTCGACCGGGCAAGCGTCAAGCCGCGTTGAGGCGGACCGTCTCGAGCACCAGTCCCGCGGTGAGGACGAGATCGCGCACGTCCACCCACTCGTTCACGGTGTGGATCTCGCGCATGCCGCAGGCCAGGTTGGCGATCTCGAGCCCGCGCTCGACGAAGACGTTGGCGTCCGAGCCGCCTCCGGTGGAGCGGGTGCGGCAGCCGCGGCCCATCGCGCCCGCCGCCGACTGCACCAGCCGGACGATTCCCGCGTCGTCCCGGATGTCGAGGCGGCCGTACTGGCGGTCTACCTGGGCCTCGACGCGGGCCTGGTGGCTCCGGTCACCCACCCGCACCGCGTAGCGGGCGACCGCCTCGTCGAAACACCGCCGCATGTGTGCGGTCTGGGCCTCGAGCTTCTCCGCGCTCAAGCTTCGCGTCTCGCCCCGCACCGTTACCGCCGCGGGCACGATGTTGCCGGCGAGCCCGCCCTGGATCACGCCCAGATTGGCGGTGGTCTCGGCGTCCAGGCGCCCGAGCTTCATCGCCGCGATCGCCTCGGAGGCGATCCGGATCGCGCTCATCCCCTGCTCCGGGCAGATCCCCGCGTGGGCGGCCAGGCCGTGCACCGTGAAGGTCAGGCGGTTGGCGGCGGGCGCGCACGTGATGAGCTCGCAGACGCCGTCGACGTCCAGCACGAGGCCGCGCTTCGCGCGCAGGCGTCCGGTGTCGAAGTGCTTGACCCCGAGCAGGCCGTACTCCTCGCAGATGGTGAGCACGACCTCGATGTCGCCGTGCGGGATGACCCGCTCGCGGAGGACGCGGATGGCCTCCAGGATGGCCACCACGCCCGCCTTGTCGTCGCCGCCCAGCACGCTCGTGCCGTCGGTGCGCACGACGTCGCCCTCCACCACCGGATGGACGGCCTCGGCCGGCCCCACCGTGTCCATGTGACCCGACAGCAGGAACGGGGGCGCCCCCGGCATGTTGCCGGGAAATCGCGCGAGCAGGTTCCCGGTGTCGCTGCCGACCCGCTCGCCGGCGCCGTCCACCTCGACGCTCGCACCCATGCTCTTGAGAATGCTCTCCAGCCGTCGCGCGATCGTGCCCTCGCGCTTGGACGGGCTCGCGATCGAGGTCAGCTCGAGGAACTCGTCCTTCAATCGCGCCGCGTTGATCATCGCGCCGTCCTCGACGGCTCTTCCGCGGCCAGATGGGCGGCGAGCCAGCGCCGGCTCTCCCCGAGCGCCTCGAGACGGTGGCCGAGGTCGGAGAGGCGATGGTCGGCGCCCGCGATCATGTGCAGCGCTCTGGGCTCGCGCGCGCGCGCGAACAGCATGCGCCCGTGGACGGGCGGCACCACCTCGTCGCGGTCGGCCTGGATCACGAGCACGCGGGGGACACCTGCGGGCGCCTCGGCGTGGTCGCCCCGCCGCACCTCCGCCACCAGCGCGTCGCCCGCCTGGTCCGCGTCGGTGCCGGGCAGATCGCGGAGCGAGGCCGGCGCATTCCAGGTCACGACCGGCAGGGATGCCCCCGAGCCGGCCCGGCCCGCGGCGGCCCACAGGGCGACGAAGCCGCCGAGGCTCGACCCCAGGAGCCCGAAGCGGCCGTCGAGCTCGGGTCGCTCGGCGAGGTGGTCGAGCACCGCCTCCAGGTCCGCCACGCGCGTCGCGATCGTGACCTCGCGATGGAGTCCGCCCGACTCGCCGCTGCCTCGGAAGTCGAAGCGCGCCAGCGCGAGTCCGGCCGCGGGTAGCTCGCGGCCGAGGAGCAGGTACTTGTCGCTGTCCTTGGACGCGCCCATGCCGTGGCAGGCAATTACGCATGGGCTTGGGCAGGCGCTCGGGCCCCGGTCCGGAAGGTGGAGGACGCCGACGACGTCGGCGGCGCCGACCGCGATCACGAACCGGTGGAGGCTCACGCCCAGACGAGGTCGAAGACGCGGCAGGTGTTTACGCTGAGCTGGTACATCGCCTCGTCCACGGGTAGCCGCTTGATCTTCGCCACCTCTTCCGCCACCCGCGCGACGAGCCACGGTCCCGAGGTGACGTTCTCGAACTCGCCCTGGTACGGCCAGGGCGCGTCGCTCTCGACCAGGAGGGACTCGATCGGCACCGCCTCGACCATCTCCCGATCCCGGTCGCGATAGACCAGGTCCGGGGTGACCGACAGCAGGTACCCCGCGTCCACGATCTCGCGGGTGACGTCGGCGGCGGCCTTGTGCCAGTGAAAGACGGCGCGCTCCGCCCCTTTCCGCTTGAGCGCGGCCAGGGCGTCCGCGGCCGCGCCGTGGGGCGCGTGGAGGATCACGGGCAGGTCGAACCGGCACGCGAGGCCGATCATCCGGTCGAGTCGCTCGCGGGCCTGCCGCCGGACCCTATCCGCGTCGTCGACCGCCCCCAGCCCATACCAGGGCAGCCCTACCTCGCCGACCGCTACGAGCCGCGCGTGGTTCTGGCGGATCTGCTCTTCCACCGCGGCCAGGTCCTCCTCGGAGAGCTTCCACTCGGGATGGAAGCCGAGCGCCGGCCACACCGCCTTCGCGTTTTCGGCCGCCGCCTGCAGCGTGCGCTCGTTGGTCGCGAGATCGCACCCGACCGCCACCACGCCCCACACGTTCTGCTCGGTGGCGCGCACCACGGTGCCTCTGACGTCAGCGAAGGCCGGATCGTGCAGGTGGCAGTGGCTGTCGATGATCATGCCGAGCCGCGTTTCCTCAGGACCCGGCCACCGTCATCCGGCCGATCAGCAAGGTCGGCGCGGCGGTGCGGTCCCGGAACACGAGATCGTTGCCCACCCCCTCCACCGCGTGCAGCATGTCGAGCAGGTTGCCGGCCACCGTGATCTCCTCCACCGGATAGGCGAGCTCCCCGTTCTCGATCCACAGGCCCACCGCGCCCCGCGAATAGTCGCCGGTGACGCCGTTGACCCCGAAGCCGATCAGCTCGGTGACGTAGAGTCCGCTCTTGACGCTGCGGATCAGGTCGGCCGGCGCGCGGTCCCCCGCGGCGAGATGGAGGTTGGTCGTGGACACGCTCACCCCGCTGCCGTCGCGGGCCGCGTGATGGGTCGAGGGCAGCCCGAGCTTGCGGCCGGTGTAGGTGTCGAGCACGTAGGAGCGCAGCACGCCCTGGTCCACCAGGACGGTGCGGCGAACCGGCAGGCCCTCGCCGTCGAAGGGACGCGAGCCGAGTCCGCCCGGGATGGTGCCATCGTCTACGATCGTGATGGACGGCGCCGCGATGCGCTCGCCCAGCTTGCCCACCAGGAAGGAGGCCCGCCGGTAGAGGGCGGGGCCGGAGGCCGCACCCGCGATGTGCCGCACGAGGGTGGCCGCCGTCTCCGCGTCGAAGATCACCGGCACTTCGGCCGTCTTTACCCGCCGCGCGCCCAGCCGGCGGACCGCGCGCCGCGCTGCGATCCGCCCGATCTCCTCCGGCCCATCCAGCCGCTCCCGCTTGCGTGTCACGTGATACCAGGAGTCGCGCTGCATCTCGCCGTTCTCGGCCGCCACCGGGGCGACCGCGAGGCTGAACGAGGAGGTCTCGTACGCGCCCGAGAAGCCGTGGCTGGTGGCGTAAGCGTAGCGGGCGCGCCGATCGCCGAAGTCGCCACCCTCGGAGTTGGTGATGCGCGCGTCGGCGCCGAGGGCGGCGGCCTCGCAGCGCCGGGCCAGCTCGATCTTCTCCTCGGGAGGCAGATCGTGGCCGCGCGGATCGCGCAGATCCAGATCGGGCACCTGGCGCGCCAGCTCCGTCGCCTCGGGCAGCCCCGCCAGCTCGTCCGGGCTCGTGACCCGGGCCAGCGACACCGCCTCGTCCACCAGCCGGGTCATCGCCTCGGCCGAGAGATCGGAGGTGGACGCGGCCGCCACCGACTTGCCCACGAACACCCGCAGCGCCATGTGCTGCTCGCGGGCGTGCTTGACGGTGTCCACCTGGCCCAGGCGCACCTGGGCCGAGAACGACTGGTCCTGCACCACGAAGGCATCGGCGGCGGTGGCGCCGCGGCGCGTCGCCTGCTTCAGGAGATCGGCGAGGAGATCCTGCATCGGCCGCTCAGACCTGCGTCCCGCCGACCGTCATGCGGTCGATCCTTATCGTCGGCAGGCCCACGCCCACCGGCACCGACTGGCCGTCCTTGCCGCAGGTGCCCACGCCCTCGTCGAGCTTGAGATCGTGACCGACCCGGCTCACGCGGGTGAGCGCTTCCGGTCCGTTGCCGATCAGGGTCGCGCCCTTGACCGGCCTGGTGACGCGCCCGTCCTCGATCAGGTACGCCTCGCTCGCCGAGAAGACGAAGCGGCCGCTCGTGATGTCCACCTGGCCCCCGCCGAAGTTCACCGCGTAGAGCCCGCGGGGCACCGAGCGGATGATGTCGGCCGGCTCGTCCTGCCCCGCCAGCATGAAGGTGTTGGTCATGCGCGGCATCGGGGGGTGCGCGTACGACTCTCGTCGCCCGTTGCCGGTGACCTCCATGCCCATCAGGCGCGAGTTCAGGCGATCCTGCATGTAGCCACGGAGGATGCCCTTCTCGATGAGGACATTTCTCCGCGTGGGGACGCCTTCGTCGTCCACGTTGAGCGACCCGCGCCGGTTCTGGATGGTGCCGTCGTCCACGACGGTGACCAGCTCGGAAGCGACCGGCTGGCCGAGCCGTCCCGAGAACGCGGAGGTCTTCTTGCGGTTGAAGTCACCCTCGAGCCCGTGACCGACCGCTTCGTGAAGGAGGATGCCGGGCCAGCCGGGACCGAGCACCACCGTCATCTCCCCCGCGGGCGCTTCCACCGCGTCGAGCTTCATCAGCGCCTGACGCACCGCTTCCGTGGTGTAGTGCTTCCAGCGATCCTGCTCCAGGTAGAAGGGGAAGCCCACGCGCCCGCCGCCGCCGTAGCTGCCGATCTCGCGCCTGGCCCCGTCCTCCACGATCACCGTGATGTTGAGCCGCGTGAGGGGGCGCACGTCGCCCACCGTCCAGCCCGACGGGGTCGCGATCATGACCACGACGTCCTCGCTGCCCAGGGTAGCGATGACCTGGCGCACCCGCGGATCGAGGCCGCGAGCGGCGGCGTCCATCTGGCCCAGGAGCTGGAGCTTGCGGCCGAGGTCGGCCGCGATGGGCGGCTCGGGCAGGCTGTACAGATCGTGCGGCGGGCCGTCGGCGCCCACCGCGACCACCGCGGAGGTCGAGGCGCGATCGGCGATGGCGCGGGCCTGGCGCGCCGCCTCCTCCAGATTCGGCAGCGCGAGATCGTCGGTGTGGGCGTAGCCGGTGCGCTCGCCGGACTGGGCCCGGATGCCGGCCCCCTGACTCACGTGCCGGGACGCCTTCTTGACCGCGCCCTCCTCGAGCACGAGCTCCTCGCTGACCCGGTACTCGAGGTAGAGATCGGCGTGGTCCACGCGGCCGGCCAGGGTCGTGCCCAGTAGCCGCTCCATGGCCCTCGCGTTCAGGCCGAAACGATCCGCAAAAAAGCGCTCAGGGCGCGCCAGCATTTCTTTCTCCTCGGAGTCTCAAAGGGGCTTCATCCTAGCATCGGCCTCGGGATGGACCCTCATGTTTAGTGCGGCATTCGACGTTCCGCGCGACTGCTTCGATTATCTCAGATATGTCCACGTCTTGCCGACGCGGCACTCGGAATCGCGTCGAGCGATCAATCGCGTCCGCCGAGCGCTTGCTGCACGAGCTCGTGCACGTGCCGCAGGCCGGCCAGCATCGCGGGCCCTGGGCTCAGGATGTCCGCGCCGTCCACCTCGTGAACGCGGCCGTCTCGCACTGCGCTGATGCGGCTCCATCCGGGCCGGGCGCGCACCGACTCGAGGTCGGCCGGCTTGCCGCACCAGGAGACGAGGATGATTTGTGGATCCCGGTGGACGACTTCGGCCGGCTCGACCACCCGGTCGCGCGCGCTCCGGCGGTCCCGTAGCTCCGCGAAGACGTCGCGCCCGCCTGCCAGCTCGATCAGCTCGGACACCCAGCGGATCCCGGTGATGAGGGGCTCGTGCCACTCCTCGAAGTACACGCGCGGCCGGTCGGGCCACACGCTCGAGAACTCCCGTACCTGGTTGATCTCGTCGCGCATGTCGAGCACGAGCGCGCGGGCGGCCGTCTCGGCCCCGATGAGCCCGCCCACGGTCAGGATGGCCTGCATGACCTCGTCCACCGAACGCGGGTTGGTGCAGAGCACCGGCAGACCGGCGCGGATCAGCTCGGCCGCGATGTCGGCCTGCAGATCGGAGAAGGCCAGGACCAGATCCGGCTCCAGCGCCAGGATCCGGTCCACGCGAAAGCTGGTGAACGCGCCGACCTTGGGCTTGTCCCGCGCCTCCGCCGGCCGCCGGGCGGTGCCGGGTACGCCGACCACTCGGTCTCCCGCGCCGAGGGCGTAGCAGATCTCGACGTGCTCGGCGCTGAGGCAGACGATGCGGCGCGGGAACTCGACGGGCGACTTGCCGTACAGGGTCAGAGGTCCTTCGAGCCGTCGTAGAGCTCGGTCTTGGAGATGGAGCGCTGGAAGCGCAGGTACGCGTCCTTGGTCAGGCGCGGCTTCCAGGACTCGAGAATGTCGCGCGCGCCGCCGGCATCATCCCACAGGAGGTCCACCGCCATCAGGGCGAGCTGCTTGGCCGGTTCCACGTAGGCCATCTTTGAATCGGCGATGGCGTAGTCGGCCCCGTGTCCGCTGCCGGAAGCGCCCCCCATATACGGATGAAGAGTCGGCATCACGTGGGAGATATCACCCATGTCGGTCGAGCCGCTGCGGTGCCCGGACTCCGTCACCTGGTCGCCCCCGAGCAGGGCCGCCGCGTTGGCCTTGAACTGCTCGGCCATGCCCATGTGGTTGAAGAGCGGGAGGTAGCCCGGCAGCGTCTCGATCTCGACCTGGGCGCCCAGGGCGAGGGCCCCGGCCTTGAGCGCGCGATCCACCCGACGGTTGACCTCCAGGATGGCCTCCACCGTCTTGCCCCGCACGTAGGTCTCCATCCGGACCTCGCCCGGGATGACGTTCACCTGGCTGCCGCCGTGGGTGATGATCGGGTGCACGCGAATCGAGTCCTCGTCGCGGAACGTCTCTCGCAGCGCATTGATGGCCGAGAGCCCGATGTTGGCGGCGTAGAGAGCGTTGATGCCCAGGTGCGGCGCGCCCCCGGCGTGCGAGGCGCGGCCGATGTAGCGCACGGTCTTCACGATGCAGCCGTTGTTCGAGGCGGCCACCCCCGCCCTCTTCATGTCGGGCTGCGAGGTCGTATGGATCATCATCGCGAGATCGACGTCGTCGAAGTGACCCAGCCGCAGGAGCTCCGGCTTGCCGCCCAGGAACTCGAGGCGGCCCGCTCGCGCCTGCTCCACGCGCCACTCCACGTCGCCGTACTCCTCCGCGGGCACCGCGAAGAAGACCACCCGCCCGGCAAGATGCTCGAAGGCGCGCGCTTCGAGCAGCCCCATCGCCGCGCCCAGCAGGCCGGCCATCTGGGCGTTGTGCCCGCACGCGTGCGCCGCGCCCGTCTCGGGGTCCGCCACCGGGTGTCCGGCCACGACCAGTCCGTCCAGCTCGCCCAGCAGGGCGAAGGTGGGACCGTCCTTGGTCCCGGCCGCCTCGGCCCTCACGCCGGTGAGGGCGAGGCCTCCGCGCGGCTTGAGCCCCAGCTCGCTGAACGTCTCCTCGACCAGCCGCGCGGTCTTGAACTCCTTGAAGCCGAGCTCGGGCTGGCGACGGATGCGCTCGCCGAGCGCGATGATCCGCTCGCTGTTCCGGTCGATGGCCGCGCAGATGAGCTGCTTCAGAGTCTCTTTCTTGGTCGTCATAGGGCTGTCACTCCGGCTTGTGGGTTGGCCTCTTCGCGCCTTGGGCGGTCTTTCATCGCGCTTGAATGTGGAGGCATTCGGGTTGGTGGTTTGGTCTCTTCGCGCCTTGGGCGGTCTTTCATCACGCTTGAATGTGGAGGCATTCGGGTTGGTGGTTTGGCCTCTTCGCGCCTTGGGCGGTCTTTCATCGCGCTTGAATGTGGAGGCATTCGGGTTGGCGGTTTGGCCTCTTCGCGCCTTTGGCGGTCTTTCATCGCGCTTGAATGTGGAGGCATTCGGGTTGGCGGTTTGCCCTCTTCGCGCCTTTGGCGGTCTTTCATCGCGCTTGAATGTGGAGGCATTCGGGTTGGCGGTTTGCCCTCTTCGCGCCTTTGGCGCTCATCGGGGCGTCGGGGCTAGCGTGAGAAGCGGCGGGGAAGAAACGGCGTCAGTTGATCGGGTGTCTCGCCGTCGGCGATGCAGCGGGTCAGCAGCGCCGCGGTCACCGGCGCGAGCAGGATGCCGTTGCGGTAGTGGCCGGTCGCCGCGAAGAGGCCGACCACGTCCGGCCACGGCCCGAGCACCGGCAGGCCGTCGGGCGCCCACGGCCTGAACCCGCACCACGTGCGCGTGACGGGACGGCGGCCGATCTCGGGGACGAGGGCGACGGCGGGGGCGATGAGCCCGCCCAGCCCGTCGGGCGTGACCGCGCGCACGAAGCCCGCGTGCTCGACGGTCGCGCCGACGAGCAGCTCGCCGGAGGGTCGCGGCACCACGTAGACGTCGTCGCCGTGGATCACGCGGGTGATGACCGGCGGCACGTTGCTCACCGCCAGCATCTGGCCCCGCACCGGCCCCACCGGCAGCCGGGCACCCAGCGACGCGGCCAGCGCTCCCGACCAGGCGCCGGCCGCCAGCAGCACCGCGTCGGCCGGGAGCGCCTCGCCGTCCACGAGCACGCCCCGCGCGCGGCCGCCCTCGACCAGGATGCGGTCCACCAGGGCTCCCGTGCGAACCGCCACGCCCCGCGCGGCGGCGGCCTGGGCGTAGGCGGTGACCAGGCGCTGATTGTTGACCCATTGATCACCCCGCACCAGCAAGGCCGCGCTCACGTCCTTCGAGAGCGCGGGCTCGAGCGCCGCGAGCTCGCTCCCCTCTACCAGCTCGACGCCGAGCTCGCGGGCGAGCGGCCAGCCGCAGCGCGCCCGGCCCGATTCGAGATCGCGCGAGCCCCGGAGCGGATAGAGCGTCCCCGCGGTCATGTGCTCGACGTCCACGCCGGTCAGCTCTCGCAGCTCGGCGACCACGCCCGGGTAGAGGCGCCAGCTCTCGAGCGCGAGCCGGCGGAAGGGATCGAGGTCGGAGGAGCTGCCGAGGGCGGTGAGGAGCCCGGCCGCCGCGCTCGAGGCCTCGCCTCCCGGACTCGCGCGCTCCAGCAGGGTGACCCGGCAGCCGCGCTTGGCCAGCTCGTAGGCGGTGGCGCAGCCGATGATGCCGCCGCCGATCACCGCCACCGAGGGCGCGACCATCACGCCCTCCCCAGCGCGTCGAGGAAGGCCTTCGTCGCGTCGGCCGGCCGCGGCACGGCGTAGATCGCGCCGATCACCGCGACGCCGGCCGCGCCCGCCGCGAGCACCTCGGGCACCCGCTCGGGGGTGAGCCCGCCCACCGCGAGCACCGGGCGGGCGGCCGCATGCGCCACCGCCTCGAGCGCGGCCAGGCCCTGCGGGGGCCCGTAGCGCCGCTTCGATGGCGTGTCGTACACCGGACCGAAGACCACGAAGTCGGCGCCCTGCTCCACCGCCCCCCGCGCCTCCGGCGCGGAGTGTGCCGAGGCGCCGATGAGGAACCCGGCCGGGGTGATCGCGCGTAGCGCATCGACGGGCAAGGAGACGTGGGTGCGCTGCACGCCGTCGGCCCCAGCGGCCAGCGCCACGTCGGCCCGGTCGTTGATGAGGAGCTGCGCCCGGTGGCGCCGCGTGCTCTCACGCAACGCCCCGGCGAGCGCTAGCAGCTCGCGCACCTCGAGATCCTTCTCCCGGAGCTGCACGGCCCGTAGGCCCGCGCCCAGGCACTCCTCCACCACGTCGACCGGTGACCGCGCCGCCGCGGCGCGGTCGGTGATGAGGTAGAGCGAGAAGCCTAGCTGGTCCACTCGGGCACGCCCTCCAGCGGGGAGGACGCGGTCGCGTAGAGCTTCTTGCCGATCCGTCCCGCCTTGAAGGCGAGCCGTCCGGCCTCGACGGCCAGGCGCATGGCGGTGGCCATCGCCACCGGGTCCTTGGCCGAGGCGATGGCCGTGTTCATCAGCACGCCGTCGCAGCCGAGCTCCATGGCGATGGCCGCATCCGAGGCCGTGCCCACACCCGCGTCCACGATCACCGGCACCGTCACCGCCTCGAGGATCAGCTTGATGTTGTAGGGGTTGCGGATGCCGAGCCCCGACCCGATCGGCGCCCCCAGGGGCATGACCGCGGCGGCCCCCGCGTCCTCGAGCTTCTTGGCCATCACCGGGTCGTCGTTCGTGTACGGCAGCACCGTGAAGCCCTCACGAGCCAGGGTACGGGTGGCGTCGAGCAGGCCCAGCACGTCCGGGAAGAGGGTGCGCGAGTCGCCGATGACCTCGAGCTTGACCAGCGTCCCGAGGCCCGCTTCGCGCGCCAGATAGCAGGTCCTCACCGCCTCGTCGGCGGAGTAGCAGCCCGCCGTGTTCGGCAGCAGTGTGTACTTCTTCGGGTCGACGTAGTCGAGCAGCGACTCGCCCTGCCCGGGCAGGCTCACCCGACGCACCGCGACCGTGACGATCTCCGAGCCCGAGGCCTCGATGGCCTCCCGCATGTTCTCGAACGACGGGTACTTTCCCGTGCCGACGATGAGACGTGACTTGAACTCTTTTCCGCCCAGCCACAGTGATGTGTCGTACATGATTACCCGCCTCCCATCGGATGAACGATTTCCACCTTGTCGCCGTCCTGGAGCTTGGTCTCGGCGTACCGAGAGCGCTGAGCGACCTCGCGGTTCAGGGCCACCGCGGTGAACTCGCGTCGGACCTTGAGCCGGGCCAGCAGGTCCTCGATGGTGAGCCCCACGGGCAGCTCCATCGGCTTGCCGTTGACGGTCACCGTCATAAAAAAACCGCACACCTTTCCAGGAAAGGGTGCGGTCCAGTGATCGAGCCTCGCGTCGCGTTCCCTTCGCTGGAATTACCCAGTGCAGGTTCGAGGGGTCCCGGGCCGCACCCGGTTCTCAGGAAACCTCCCCCAGCGACGCGATCCGGATTATACCCCAGCGTCGAGCTGCCCCGCGAGCGCCTCCGGCTCCGTGACCGGGAGCTGACAGACATAGTGCCGGCACACGTACGCGGTGGGCCGTCCGTTCACCGTCCCCCGCTCGGCCAGCAGCGGTAGCCCGCCGGCTCCCGGGGCGCCTTCGGCGGCTCCCACCACCACGCGGTTCGGCTGGTAGCGTCCGAACACGGTGTCGAGGAGCGGCGCGACCCCCCGCTCCTCGCCGGGCGGCCAGACCAGCGCCACCTCGGCCACCGGCCCAAGGTGGAAGTCGAGCGCGGAGAGATAGCGGCCGAAGCCCGAGGGGTACCGCTGCATGAGATCGGCCATCGGGCGGAGCGCCTTCAGCGCGACGGCCTCGTAGCGCTCCTCCCCCAGCACCACCGCGAGCCGCAGCAGCCACTCGATGGTCACCGACGTGCCGCTCGGCACCGCATTGTCGAAGAGGTTCCGCGGCCTCACCACCAGGGTTTCCTGATCGTGGCCGGTGTCGAAGAAGGCCTCCCGCTCCTCGCTCCAGAAGAGCCGCAGCGCCTCCTCGGCCAAGCGCCGCGACTCGTCCAGCCACTTCCGGTCGAAGGTCGCCTCGTAGAGGGCGAGCAGGCCCGCGCCGACCATGGCGTGGTCCTCGAGATAGCCGGTGATGCGGGCCTGGCCGTCCTTCCAGGAGCGCCGGAGCCGACCGTCGCGGACCATCTGGCTGGCGAGGAACTCCGCGTTGTGGACGGCGGCGGCCAGGTAGTCGGTGCGGCCCAGCACCGCGGCCGCTTCCGCGAAGGCGGCCAGCATGAGCCCGTTCCACGAGGCGAGCACCTTGTCGTCGAGCCCCGGGTGCACGCGCTTCTCCCGGGCCGCGTGGAGGACTTGGCGCGCCCGCGCGAGAGACGCTACCATCGCGTCCTGGGTCAGGCCCAGGCTCTCGGCCACCGTAGCGGGGTCGCGGGGCACGAACAGGATGCTGTGGTCCTCGAAGTTCGGCCCGTCGTCCACGCCCCAGTAGGCGAGCGCGACCCGCGCGAGGGCGGGATCGCCCAGGGCGGCGCGGATCTCATCGGGCGACCAGACGAAGAACTTGCCCTCGGCGCCCTCGGAGTCCGCATCCTGGGCCGAGTAGAATCCGCCCGCGGGATGCGTCATCTCCCGCCGCACGTAGTCGAGCGTCTCCTCGACTATCAAACGGTATTCACTATCGTTGGTGGCGAGCCAGCCGTGCAGGTAGAGCGACGCGAGCTGCGCGTTGTCGTAGAGCATCTTCTCGAAGTGGGGCACCAGCCACTGGGCGTCCACCGAGTACCGGTGGAATCCGCCCCCGAGCTGATCGTAGATGCCGCCCCGGGCCATGCGGGTGAGCGTGCGGCGGAGCATCTCGAGGGCACGGGCGTCGCCGGTGCGCTTCCAGACGCGCAGGATCGCCTCCCACGTCATGGGCTGAGGGAACTTCGGCGCCTGGCCGAGACCTCCGTCGCGCTCGTCGAACTCGCCGGCGAGACCGAGATAGGCTCGGGTCACCACGTCGCGGCTCAGGAGGCTCGCGGACCGGCTCAAGCGCTCCGACTGCCCCATCGTCTCCACCAGCTGCCGACCGGCCTCGAGGACTTCACCCCGGCGTCCGTGGTAGGCGTCGGCGATCGACTGGAGCAGGCGCGGGAAGGCGGGCATGCCGTGCCGGTCCACCGGCGGGAAATACGTGCCCCCGTAGAACGGCACGCCGTCCGGGGTCATGAACACGGTCATCGGCCAGCCACCGCGGCCGGTCATGGACTGCACCGCCTGCATGTAGATCTGGTCCACGTCCGGCCGCTCCTCACGATCGACCTTGATGGACACGAAGAGGCGGTTCATGAGCGCGGCGATCTCGTCGTTCTCGAAGGACTCGCGCTCCATCACGTGGCACCAGTGGCAGGCCGAGTAGCCTACCGAGAGAAGAATTGGCTTGTCCTCGCGGCGGGCGTGGTCGAAGGCGTCCGTGCCCCAGGGGTACCAGTCAACCGGGTTGTGGGCGTGCTGCAGCAGATAGGGGCTCGTCTCGGTGGCGAGCCGGTTGGCGGGACGGGAGGAGGACACGCCGGCGCGCCCGCTCAGGACCGGGTCACGAACGGCAGCGCGACCACCCGGGCCGGCTGCTCGCCGGCGCCGTCGACCACCACGAGCGCGCGGCCCGGCTCGAAGTGCTCGCGCCGCACGTAGCCGAGCACGATCGGCCGGCCGAGCGCGATCGAGCGCACCGCCGAGGTCACACGGCCGACCTCGTTGCCTTCCGTGGTCAGGCGCGCGCCCGCGTCGGGCACGCGCTCGCCCTCCACCACGAGGCCGCTCAGGGCCCGGTTGACGTGCCCGCGGTACTTCACGCGCGCCACCGTCTCCTGCCCGATGTAGCAGCCCTTCGTATAGCTGACGAGCGACTCGAGGCGGGTCTCGGGAAGGATCACGGAGTCGTCGACGTCCTGCGGATACCAGGGCTGTCCCGCCTCGACCCGCAGCACGTCGAGCGCCTCCGACTCCGCGACCACGGCCCCCGCCGACTCGAACGCGCTCTTCACCGCGGCCGCGTGCTGGGCGGGGACCCAGCAGTGGAACCCCGGAGCGGGTCCCTCGGCGCGATTGATGACGCGCACCGGCGCGCCGTCCATCGAAACCTCGGCGTGGCCGTAGTCCGGCAGATCGAGCGGCACGCCGGCCAGGCGCTCGAGCAGAGGGCGCGCGCCCGGTCCTTGCAGCGAGACGATCGCGAAGGCCTCGTCCACCGCCTCGAAGTACGCCTTCTCCGAGATGAGATAGCGGTCCAGCGTCTGGAGCGTCTTCTCGGTCAGGTTGGCCGGCAGCTCGAGTAGCAGCCGGTCCACCGCCGCGTAGACCGCGAGCAGCGCCATCACCTTGCCGTGCGCGTCGAGAAACGCGGCGGGGACGCCCTGGCCGGGGGCGAGGCCCTTGACGTCGTTGGTGAGCATGCCCTGCAGGAAGGTCTGGCGGTCGCGGCCGGTCACGGTCACCTTCCCCAGCGACGAGCGGTCGAACAGGGCGACCGCTTCGCGGGCGGCGCGGTACTGGCGGGCGATGTCCTCGGGCATGGCTCATTGTTGACGCGCGGGGAGCGCCTGTCAACTTGCGGGGCCGGATCGACTCGTCCACAATGGCCGCCGTGCCGCCGACCCCGTTGCCCGACCGCGCCGCGCGCTCGCGCTTCCGCCGCCGCCTCCTCGCATGGTACGGGCGCCACCGCCGGGATCTGCCCTGGCGGCGCACCGACGATCCCTACCGCATCCTGGTGTCGGAGATCATGCTCCAGCAGACGCAGGTGGAGCGGGTCGTGCCGAAGTACCACGAGTTCCTCGACCGCTACCCGACGCTCGAGGCCCTCGCCGGCTCGGCGCCGGAGGAGGTCAAGCGCCTGTGGTACCCGCTCGGCTACAACATCCGGCCGCTCAACCTGCACGGCATCGCGCGGGAGGCCGTAGCTAGCTACGGCGGCCGGCTTCCCGATGATGGGGCGGTCCTGCGCGGCATGCGCGGCATCGGTCGCTACACCGCGGGGGCCCTGCTCTGCTTCGCCTACGGACGCGCGGTACCCCTCGTGGACACCAACGTTCGCCGTGTGCTCGGCCGCGTCTTCCTGGGTCCGCGCCGGCTCGGGCGCCTCCGGGGCCAGAAGGCGATATGGGACCTCGCGGGCGCGCTGGTCCCTTCGCGCCAGGCCTACGACTACAACCAGGCGCTGATGGACTTCGGGGCCACCTGGTGCACGGCGCGCGCCCCCCGCTGCCCGCCGTGTCCCATGAAGCGCTTCTGCGTGACCTATCGCGCCACTTCGGGTCGGCGGGAACGAATCGATGGGCACCCTCGACGGTAAGGTCGCGATCGTCGCGGGAGGCGGCACCGGAATCGGCCGCGCCATCGCTCTGCTCTTCGCCCGGGAAGGCGCTCGCGTGGCGGTGTTCGGTCGCCGCTCCGCGCCGCTGCGCGAGGTCGCGGAGGCCATCTCCGCCGACGGCGGGACGGTGCGTGCGGTCGCGGGCGACGTGGGAGTGGAGAGCGACGTGGCGACTCTGATCGCCGAGACGCGCCGCGAGCTGGGCGGCGTCGACGTGCTGGTGAACTCCGCGGCGGTGCGGCTACGCTCGCCCCTCGTCGACATCCTGGCCGCCGACTTCGCCGAGGTGCTGCGCATCAACCTGGTGGGGGCCTTCATCCTGACCAAGCTGGCGGCCGGGCCGATGCGCGAGCGGGGCGGAGGCTCCATCATCCACATCGGCTCGGCCCTCGGCAGCGTGGCAGCGCCCGACTTCTCTCCCTATGTCGCCTCCAAGGGAGGCCTCAACGCGCTGGCCCGCGCCGCCGCGGTCGAGCTGGTCCAGGACGAGATCCGGGTGAACGTGGTCGCGCCCGGGACGATCGACACGCCCATCGGTCAAGGGGTGCCGGAGTTCCGCCGCCATCTGCTGAAGCATCGGATCCCGATCGGCCGCGCGGGTCACGTGGACGACATCGCCGCGGCCTGCCTCTACCTCGCTTCCGATGCGGCCCGCTACGTCACCGGCTCGATCCTCGCCGTCGACGGCGGGTGGACGGCTTCTTGACTCCCCTCACCCTGCCCCCTCCACCGGCGGGTGATGGAGAAGAGCGGGTCGAGGTGGTGGCGGCCGTGATCGAGCGGGACGGTCGCATTCTCATCGCGCGGCGGCCCGCGGCGAGCCACCTGGGCGGTCTGTGGGAGCTCCCCGGCGGCAAGCAGAAGCGGGGCGAGAGCGCGCGGGAAGCGCTCGAGCGAGAGATATGGGAAGAGCTCGGCACCGCGGTGACGGTGGGGCCGCTGCTCGAGACGGTGGACTGGACCTACCCGGAGAAGCGCGTGCGCCTCTCCTTCTTCCGCTGCTCGATCGCGGCCGAGCCGCGCTCGCTCGAAGGCCAGGAGATCGCCTGGGTGCGACCGGCGGATCTCCGCCGCTACGAGTTCCCGCCGGCCGACGGGGTGCTGATCGAGCGGCTCAGCGGTGGCTCTCCGCCCGGATCGTCAGCTTGACGCCACCCGGCCCCGACGCATACGATGCGGCTCTCCTGTCGTCTCACCACTTGCCCGCGGAGGATGCAGAGCATGAGTAGACGCCTGACCGGTATCTTGTTGGCCCTCGCGACCCTGGCCGTGCTCGCCACGCCGGCCCTCGCCCAGAAGCCGGTGAAGATCGGCGTCCTCACCCCCTTGTCCCCTCCCGGGGATGCTGCGGCGGGGCAGTTCATCGTGCGCGGGGCCAAGATGGCCGCGGACGACATCAACGCCAAGGGGATCCTGGGCGGCCGCAAGATCGAGCTGGTGATCGAGGACGACTCGGGCACCCCGGAGAAGGGGGCGGCCGGCTTCCGCAAGCTGGCGACCCAGGACGGGGTGGTGGCGGTGCTGGGCCAGTTCCACAGCTCGGTCGCGCTCGCGGTGCAAGACCTCGCCGAGCAGTTCAAGGTGCCGCTCTTCGCGACCCAGGCGTCCTCGCGGATCTTCACCGAGAAACATCTCAACTACAGCTTCCGCACCCACGTCATCGACACCGACCGCGTGCAGCTCTGGAACCGCTGGATCAAGGAGAAGGGGTTCAAGAAGGTCGCGGTGCTCGCCGAGAACACGGACTACGGGGTGGGGCTGGTGGAAGACACCAAGAAGCTCTTCGGCACGATGGGGGTCACCGCGGAGCTGAAGACCAGCATCTTCGATCGCGCGGTCGTGGATCTCACCCCGCAGCTGCTCGAGATCAAGAGCTGGAAGCCGGACCTGCTGATCAACGTCGGGGTCGGCACGCCCGCCTACCTGATCATCAAGCAGGCGTTCGACGTGGGCCTCCTCCCGGCCACGTCGATGCTGGTCTCCTACGACATGCCGGCCCGTCCCGAGTTCTGGAAGAATCTCGGCGACAAGGGCAACTACGTCGCCTTCATGGTCTACTACCATCCGACCATGAAGCTCACGCCGCGCGGTGAGGCCTTCCGCACGAAGTACCGCGAGCAGTTCAAGGAGGACCCGGTCTACGCGGCCCTGAACGGCTACGCTCAGGTCGCGCTCATCGCCGACGCGGTCGACGCGGCCAAGAGCGACAGCAGTGAGGCTTTGGTCCGCTCCCTGCTCGCCAACAAGTTCCAGGGCTGGAACGCGACCATCGCCTTCACGCGCGGCGAGGGTCCCTACTGGCAGCAGTGGGCCCCGCCGATGCTGGTCCTGCAGTACACCAGGCCCGAGATGCCCTTCACCGAGGCCAAGATCATCTACCCGGCCGAGTTCAAGACGGGCGATCTGGTCGTCCCCCGCTGACCCGCCGCGGGCCGGACCCGGGAGCCGCCGCGCTCCCGGCCCGGCCCGGACGGGCCGCTCCCGATGGATCTCCACCTCTTCTCCCAGTACCTTCTGGCCGGTGTCGTCATCGGCATCATCTACAGCCTGATGGCCCTCGGCATCACCTTCATCTACAGCATCATGAAGATGATCAACTGGGGGATGGGCGAGTTCTACATGATAGGCAGCTACGTGCAGTACGCCCTCCTGGCCTCGGTCCTCGGCTGGGATCGTTGGTATCTCGCCCTGCCGCTGGCCATGGGCTCCGTGTTCGTGCTGGGGCTCTTCGTCCAGCGCTTCCTCCTGCGGCCCATGTACGTGGGCGGAGTGGAGCGGCGCGACGAGTACGCGACGGTCATCACGATCGCGCTCATGGTCCTCTTCCGGAACCTGGCGATCGTGCTGGGCGGCCCGAACCAGTACGCGCCGCGCGACTACGCGCGCCCCACCATGCTCTTCACCCTGCCCATCTCCGGCAACCGCTTCGTGGCGTTGATCGGCGCCCTCGTGCTGCTCGCGCTCTTCTACCTGCTCGTCACGCGCACCTGGGTGGGGCGTGCCCTGCGCGGCGCGGCCCAGAACCGGGTGGGAATCCAGACCGCGGGGATCGACGTGCTCCGCCTCGACATGCTGGCGTTCGGGGTGGGCGTCGCCATGGCCGCGGCCGCGGGGGCCCTGCTGGCTCCCGACTTCCTCGTCTACCCGGAGAATGGCGCCATCTCGACCTTCAAGGGCTTCGAGATCATCGTCATCGGCGGCCTCGGCTCGATCCTCGGCAGCGTGGTGGGCGGCGTCCTGCTTGGAGTGATCGAGGCGCTCGGATCGGTGTTCATCTCGCCCGCCTACAAGGACCTCTACGGATTCCTGCTCCTGATCGCGCTGCTGGTGGTGCGGCCGACCGGGCTGTTCGGCGAGCGCGAGCGTACGGTCTAGCCGTCAGTCGGCGGGGCTCCGGGCGCGCAGGAGCGGCGCCAGCATCGGCAGCCGGGCTCCGACCCGCTCGCCGAGGGCGCGGAGCAGCCCCACCAGCCCCGCCGGGTAGACGCGGACGACCGCGATCACGAGCAGGGCGAAGAGCACCATCCGGATCTCGCCCCAGCCGCGCAGGAGCTCGGAGAGCACCTCGATGAAGACGGCGCCCAGCGCGGGCCCCGCGAACGTGCGCAGACCGCCCACGATCACCATGATGATGACGGTGGCCATCTCGTTGAACTTCATCGGCGTGGGCGACAGGAGGCCGATGTAGTGTCCCTGGAACGCGCCCGCCACCGCGGCGAACACCGCCGAGACGACGAAGGCGAAGCGCTTCCATTTGAAGGTGTCCACCCCCATGGTCGCGGCCGCTTCCTCGTCGTCGCGAATGGCCCGCAGGTAGGCACCGACCCGTGAGTGGACGATCTCCCGGCCCACCAGCAGCGCGGCCAGGGCCAGGCCCAGGAAGAGATAGAAGTAGGGCGTGGCCCGCGGGGTGCCGAAGAGAAGTGGCGTCGCGAGTCCGAGATCGCCGCGCGTGATCTGGTACTCCACGGCCACGAGGAGCCGCACGGATTCCGCGAAGGCCCAGGTGGCCAGCGCGAGGTAGATCGCGCGCATGCGGAGGCAGAGGCTGCCGAGCCCGTACCCCACCGCCGCGGCCACCGCGGCCCCCGTCACCACCCCGGCGAGGATCGGCAGGCCGGCGCGCTGCACGAGGAGGGCCGAGGTGTAGGCGCCGATGCCCGCGAAGGTGTGGTGCGCCAGCGAGAACTGGCCGGTGTAGCCCGCGAGCAGGTTCCAGCCGACCGCGAGGATCACGTAGTAGAGGCTGATGACGAGGATGTGGGTGTGGTACTCCGAGGTGACGAGCGGCACCCACGCGACCGCGGCGTAGGCGGCGAGGCAGAAGCCCACGCGACGGAGAAGCGCCGTCATCGCCGATCAGGCCCCGAGCAGCGAGTCGCGGATCAGCTCGCGCAGATGATCGGCGAAGTCCGCCTGCGGACCCTGACGCCGTACCTGCCCGCCCTCGATCAGGTAGAGGTAGTCCGACACCTCCACCGCCTTGGTGATGTTCTGATCCACCAGGAGGATGGTGACCCCGCTCGCGCGCGCCTCCAGCAGCCGCGCGTAGACCTCGCTCGAGATGCGGGGCGCCAGCCCGGCGGAGGGCTCGTCGACCAGCAGCAGCTTGGGATCCGTCACCAGCTCCTTGGCGAGCGACAACATCTTGGCTTCCCCGCCGCTCAGTGACGTGGCCCGGTGCCGCCGCTTCTCGCGCAGACGGGGGAAGGTCGAGTAGGCCCGCTCCAGCATCCGCCCCACGCGCTCGCCGTCACGGCGCTCCACCCAGGCCCCCAGCTGCAGGTTCTCCTCGACGGTGAGCTGGGGGAAGACGTTCGCCCCCTGCGGCACATAGCTGACCCCGAGCCGCTTCACCTCGTGCGGGGCCGCCCGGTGGATCTCACGTCCGTCGTGGACGATGCGGCCCCGGCGCGGGTGGAGGAAGCCGAATATGGTCTTCAGCAGCGTCGACTTGCCCGCCCCGTTCGGCCCGATGATGCCGGTCATACTGCCCGCCTCCACGCGCAGGCTGATGTCGGCGAGGATGTCGATGCCCTCGACGTAGCCGGCGGCGACCTGGTCCACCTCCAGGAGGGCCATCTACTTGCCCAGATAGGCTTCGAGGACCACGGCGTCGTTGGCGACCTGGGCGAGCGGCCCCTCCGCGATGAGGCGGCCGTCGTGCATGACCGAGACCTTGGCGCACAGCCGCCTCACCTCGGCCATCTCGTGGGAGACGATCAGGAAGGTCACCGCGTGCTCGCGGTTCATGCGCAGGATGGCTTCCATGATGACCTCCCGGATGGTCGGATGGACGCCGGCAAAGGGCTCGTCCATGAGCACCACGTGGAGCGGGTAGATCATGAGGGCGCGGGCGATCTGCAGCAGCATGGCCTGGCCCCCGGAGAGCTGCTTGGCCAGGGCGTGGCGGTGCCGGTCCATGGTCACGAGCTCGAGCAGCCGGCGCGCCCTCTCCCGGATCTCCGCCATCGGCCGGGGCGTGCGGCGGCCGCGCTCCGCGTAGCCCGGCACCAGCACGTTCTCCAGCACCGTCATGTTGCCGAAGAGCTTGGGGATCTGGAACGTGCGGGCGACGCCGCGGGCCGCGATCTCGTGGGGCCGCAACCGGTCGACCCGCTCGCCGTCGAGATGGATCTCTCCCCTGTCGAGCCGATGGAGCCCGGAGAGAACGTTGACGGTGGTGGTCTTGCCGGAGCCGTTCGGTCCGATCAGCCCACGGATCTCGCCGCGGCTGAGGGCCAGCGAGAGGCCGTCCACCGCCACGAGGCCGCCGAACCGCTTGGTGATCTCCCGGGTCTCGAGGAGCGGTACCGGGGCGGTCAGCTGCGGCGCGTCCATTCCTTGAGCGCCGTCTCGTCGACCTCCACTCCGAGGCCGGGCCCGTCCAGTGAAAGGATGCAGCCGTCGGCGTACTGGACCGGCCGCCGCGTGATGTCGGCCGCCAGCAGCAGCGGGCCGAAGAGCTCGCAGCCCCAGGTCACGGGAGCGGCGGCGAGGGCCAGCTGCAGATATGCGGCGGTGCCCAGGGAGGTCTCGATCATGCAGCCCACGTAGCAGCCCATGCCCGCGGCCTCGGCGACGCGGGCGATCGCGAGGCTGCCGAGGAGCCCGCCCGACTTGGTGAGCTTGAGGCTCAGGATGGAGACCGAGCCCAGCCGGGCGATGGCCAGCGCGTCGTGGGCGGTGAAGCACGACTCGTCGGCCATGATGGGCACCGCCGAGCGCTCCGCGATCATGGCCAGGCCCTCCAGATCCCAGCGGGGCACCGGCTGCTCCACGAAGTCCACATCGTAGGGCTCCATCGCCCGGATCGCCTTGAGCGCGGTGGGCCGATCCCAGCCTTGATTGGCGTCCACTCGGAGCGAGACGGTGGGGCCCAGGGCCTCGCGGAGCCGGCGCACGCGCTCGACGTCAGCGGCGACGGGGCCGGCCGCCGTCTTGATCTTGAAGACCCGGTGGCCGAGAGACGTCTTCTCCCGCGCCTCCGCCATCTCCTCCTGCGGGTCCGCCACTGCCAGCGACCATGACAGCTCCACCCGATCGCGGACTCGCCCACCGACCAGCCGGTGCACCGGGACCCCGAGGGCCCGGCCGGCCAGATCCCACAGCGCCATCTCCACCGCGGCCCGGGCGAAGGGATTGCCCTGGACCCGCCGTGCCATCTCGAGCCTCAGAGCCTCGATCTGGGTCGGGTCGCGCCCGATGAGCCACGGCGCGATGTAGCGCTCGATGGTGGCCGCGACCGACTCGGCCGACTCCTCGCTCCAGGTGGGGCCGCCCAGGCAGGCGGCTTCCCCCCAGCCGGTGAGCCCATCCGAGGTCTCGAGGCGAACCAGCACGAAGTTCACGGTCTCGAGCGTGGTGAAGGACATCTTGTGCGGGCGCTTCAGCGGTATGTCGGCGAGTACCACCCGGAGGTCGGCGATCTTCAAGCTCGGCGGCTGGCTGGTCAGGCGGGCCGCGGCGGCAGGCCGTGGCGCACCGCCTCGTGCACCATGCGGACCAGCGTCGTGATGTCGAAGACGGGCAGGCCGGTGGCCGCCTGGATGTCGGCGCGATACGGTGGCATGTTCGTGCACTCGAGCACGATGGCGCCGATCTCCGGATGCTCCGCCACCATCCGCTGCGCCACCGTGAGATGCTCCTGCCGGGCGGTCTCCACGTCGAGGGTCAGGAGATCGTCGAGCAGGACGCGGGTGAACTCCTTCTCGGTCTCGAGCCCGGCGACCACCATGCGCGCGTCCGGCGGGATGCCCGCGCCCGCCATGTGCTCGGCGTGCAGCGCGGCCGCGTTCACGGTGAGGATCCCCACCGCGCGGCCGGGCGGCAGCATCCGCTGCACGAGCGGCACCAGCATGAGGCTCGAGGTGAACACGGGAATGGAGACCGCCGCGGCCAGCTCCGCCTGGAACTTGGCCAGGAAGCCGCAGTTGGTGGTGACGGCGCGGACGCCCTCACGCTCGAGGAAGCGGGCGCCCTCCACGAAGGCGGGCAGCAGCTCCCGCTGCCCCCGCCGCACCACGCGGTCGGGCGAAGCGCCGGGCACGCGGTGATAGCGCACCGGGAAGTCGAAAGTGGAGGCATTGCCCATGTCGCCCGGGATGCGGGGAAACTGGGTGTCGAGCATGAGGATGCCGACGGAGAAGCCGTAGAGGTTGGCCCCACCCTGCACCCGCATGCTAGTTGAGCTGGGCGAGCTTCTGGCGGACGCGGCGGAGCTGGCCGCGGACCTGCTCGTGGTCGGCCGCGTCGGGGAACTCGGTCAGGTAGCGCTCCCAGTCCGCCACCCCGCGCTCGAGGCGGCCCATGTTGCTCCAGGCCGCGCCGCGGTCGCGCCGCTCCCCGGCCGCGGCGGGATTCAACGCCAGCATGCGGTCGATCACCCGCACCACCTTGTCCCACGCTTCCTGCCGCCAGTAGACGCCCTTGAGGTTGGCCAGCATCCGGGTGAGGAACTGCCGGTTCTCCACCGGCGCGAAGTGCTCGGGCAAGAGGCGGACCGGTCGCCCCAGCGCCTGCCGCACCACCTGACCACAGGCCTCCACGGTCAGCACCGCGCCCCGATTGAAGGGATCGAGCAGCACGTGCTCACCCGCGATGCGCGCCCCGGTGATGAAGTGACCGGGAAGCCCGATCCCCTCGATCTGCAGCCCGAGTCTCCGCCCCACCTCGATGAAGACCAGGGACAGGGTGATCGGGATGCCAAGCCGGCGGTCGAGGACTTCGTTCAGATGGCTATTGCGAGGATCGAAGTAGTCCGAGCGGTCGCCCGCGAAACCCAGCTCCTCGAACAGGAACTCCCGTAGCCGGTGCAGACGCGAGAGGGCGTCGGCCGCGCGGCGGGCCGGCAGCGCCGCGTCGGCCAGGTCGTCGAGGCGCGCCAGGTATCGGTCCACGTCGAGGCCGGGCTGCTCGGCGGCCGCGATCAGCAGGGCGGCTCGCGCCAGCCGGATCTCGCCGTCGGGGCCACCCACCGCGGCGGCGAACTCGGCCAGCGACGGATCGGGATGCATCAACAGCCGGGTGCGTGGTGGATGCCGGCGGTCCGCAGCGCGGCGCCTTGCAGCTCTTCGGCGAGGGCGAGCGTGCGCGCGGCCGCGCGGCGCGCCGCGTCCTGCGCCTCCGGAGTCGAGGCCAGCTTGAGCAGCAGCGAGCGGCCGAGCTGGTGGTGGAAGCGCTCGTCCGGCTCGATGACGTCACGATAGAGCGTGGCGGTGATTCGATCGCCCGCGCGCTCGCAGAACTCGATGAACTGGCGGTTCTTCACCACCGCGATCGCCTCCCGCGTGAACTGGCCCGCGGCCACGCGCTCCACGGTCGTCTCGAGCGAGTCGAGGTACTTGAAGAGCGGGCCGAAGCCCTGGGCGAGCGGATCGAAGCCGCGCGCGTCGAAGCCCAGCTCCGAGAGCCGGTCGGCGATCATCCGGTAGTGCTTGGCCTCGTCCCCGGCCTGGCGGGCGAAGGCCATCTTGACCTCGGCGTCGGCGGTGGCGACGAGCCAGCGCGCCGCGATCTCGGTGGCCTCGATCTCGTTCTTCAACGCCACCTTCAAGAGATTCGTGACGTTCAGCGCGCCCGCGACCTCAGGTTTCAGGGTCGCGTCGGGCTCGAGCCGGCGGAGCACGGCCTGGTTAGTCTCGTCGAGCTGGGCCACGAACTCGGCCGAGGTCATGCCGCGAGCCCGTGCTGCAGGAGCGCGGGCAGCTCCTGGGTCAGCGTCTCCTTGGTCACCACGCGGCGGCAGCGGGAGTGGAGCGGCTGGGTCGCGCGGGCCAGCGCGTGGGTGGTGAAGCCCAGCACCGGCACGTCGGGCGCGGCGGCGAGCGCGCCGAAGATGGCGTCGTAGTCCCAGCCGTTGGTGGTCAGGTCCACGATCGCGAGCGCCGGCGTCTCGGCGGTCAAGGCCGCGCTGATCTCCTCGGGGCTGCGCGCGAACGTGAGCGGCGTTCCCACCAGGCGGGCGGTCTCCCGGATGCGGGCGACGAAGAAGAGATCCCGGACGACGGCGACGACCTTCATCGCCCGGGTGCCCTCAGTCGTCCTGCTCCTGGACGCCGAGCCAGTACTTGTTCCACTCGGCCAGATGCGTGAGCGTCGAGAGGTCCCACATGCGATCGAGATACACGAGGCCGTTCAGGTGATCGGTCTCGTGCTGGATCACTCGCGCGAAGAACTCCTTGGCCACCACGTCGATCCGGCCGCCCTCCCGATCGAGGGCCTCGAGCCGCACGCTCCCGAAGCGTGGCACCATCCCGCGCATGTCGGGGACGGATAGGCAGCCCTCCCAGCCGTCTTCCATCTCCTCGGTCAGCGGAGTGACCACCGGGTTGATGAGGACGGTGAGCGGGATGGCCGGCGCGTCCGGATAGCGCGGATTGCCGTGGACCTCGATCACGCAGATCTGCTTGAGCACGTGCACCTGCGTGGCGGCCAGGCCGGCTCCGTTGTACTCGCGCATGGTTTCCACCATGTCGTCGATGAGCCGCTGCGTCTCGGCGGAAGCGATCTCGCTCGGCTCCACCGGGGCCGCGACCTTTCGAAGCACCGGATGTCCCAGACGGGCGACCTTCAGGATGGCCATGCCGATCTCCTCTCGCGGTCGGATTGTAGCACAGCGCTCCCGCGGGCTCGAACGCGGCCCGCACCACGCGCCACCGGGGATCCTGGAGCGAGGGCTCGAAGGACGGATAGAGCTGGGTGCGGTCGTAGAGGCCGCGATAGCGCTCGCGGATCTTCGCGCCGATCTCCTCGAAGCGGCCGCTCACCGCGAAGAGGTCGAGCATCTCGTCGGTGATGAGATCGGCCATGCCCTCCCAGTCGCCCGCCAGCGACTTGGCGTGAAGCCGCGGCACGAGATCCTCGAGGCCCTGGGCCGCGAGCACGGATTGGTAGGTTCGAGTGGACGCGTAGAAGGCGATCTGCTGCTTCACCGCGCGCCCATTGCGGCGCCGGTCTTCGCTGTGGAAGGAATGGACGTGGAGGCCGCCGCCCGCGATGCGGCACATGTGCGGGTTCACCCCGGCCAGGTAGATCGGGATGCGGGGCGCCTCGATCGGCCACCGATATCCGATGTCGAGCCTCACGCCTGGTTCTTCAAATAGATCCTAGCGTTGCGTCTCAGCCCAGAAGACTTGGCTCGAAGGAGGGCTGTGCCCCGGAAGCGCTTCCTGATGGTCTCGTCGTCCATCCGGGAGAGGACCTCGGCTCCCGGATAGGCGTCGTGGGGATGCAGGTCGGTCTCCGCGGTCACCGGGGCCTTCCGGTTCCACGGGCAGACCTCCTGGCAGACGTCGCAGCCGAATTGCCAGCCCGCCATCCCGTGATGCAGGGCCGGATCGATCTCGCCCCGATGCTCGATCGTGAGGTACGAGATGCAGCGGCGTGAGTCGAGCACGTAGGGCGCGGTGAAGGCGCCGGTCGGGCAGGCGTCGAGGCAGGCGCGGCAGGATCCGCAGCGGTCGTGAAGAGGCGCGTCGTGGGTCAGATCGGCGGTGGTCAGGAGCACGCCGATGAAGAACCACGAGCCGAGGCGCGGGTGGAGCAGCATGGTGTTCTTGCCGACCCAGCCGAGACCGGCTCGCGCGGCCAGGTCGCGCTCGAGCACCGGGCCCGTGTCCACGTAGCCGCGGCTGCGCGCGGCGCCCGCCTCGGCCAGGTGGGCCGCCAAGCGCTCGAGCCGGGGGCCCATCACGTCGTGGTAGTCGCGTCCCCACGCGTAGCGGGCCACGGGTTGCCAGGAGAGATCCACCGGCTGGCCTTGGTGGTAGTTGAGGGCCACGCAGACCACGGAGCGCGCCCCCGGCAGCACCCGCCGGGGATCCAGGCGCTCGTCGAGTCGTCGCTCCAGATAGCCCATGGTGCCGGCATGGCCGGCGTCGATCCAGCGCCGGAAGTCCGGGCCGTGCTCGGGCGGGTCGGCGGGGCCGATCGCGACCAGATCGAAGCCCAGCTCGAGGGCCAGGGCCTTGACGGACTCCGTGAGCGTCGCGGCAGCGAGCGTCATGGGGCCCCGGCCGGGCGTCGGCGCGCCTTCACGAGGACGTGGCTGCGGGTCAGGGTGCGACCGCCGGATTCGAGGAATGCGATGTACCGGAACCAGCGCCCGTCGGCCTTCCAGCGATCCTCGAGGCCGACCGCGGCGGCCAGCCCCTCCTCCACGGAGGAGAAGCGTCGTACCTCGCGCTCCACCTCGAGGGCCTCCACCCTGAACCCCTGCCCTTCGAGCGCGCCGCGCATGCGGGTCTCGTCGTAGGCGAAGCGCGAGACCTTGCCCGTCTCCTTCCACTGGTCCACGTGGAAGGAGACCATGGCCAGGCACGAGCCCGGCTGCAGAGCCCGGGCCGCCCGCTCGATGATGGCGTCGGAGGCGCAGAGATGGGCGGTGACCAGATCCGGCTTCCAGGGGTCGTACAGCTCACTCTCGACGTCGGCCTCATGGAATTCGGTGTTGGCGAGGCCGGCCGCCGTGGCTCGCCGGTGTGCCTCCTGGATCACGGTCGCGTCGCGGTCTAGGCCGACCACCCACTTCGAAGCCGGGGCGAGGGCCAGCGCGAGGCGCCCGGCGCCGCAGCCCACGTCGAGCACGCGGCTCCGCGCGAGAGGCTCCTCCGCGAGCAGATCGAGGAAGCGGGCGCTGACGCCGGGGGCCTGAAGCAGGCTCGGCACGCAAGAGCCCCGGGCTACTCGGCCTTGAAGTACTTGGCCTCGGGGTGGTGGAAGACCAGCGCGGAGACGGAGGCCTCAGGGTCCATCATGAAGCCCTCGGTCAGGCCGAGCCCGATCTGCGTAGGCTGCAGCAGATCGAACAGGATGCGCTGGTCGGCCAGGTTCGGGCAGGCGGGATAGCCGAAGGACACGCGGATGCCCCGGTAGTGGGCCTTCAGCTTGTCCTGGAGCGCGAGGCCCGGCTCGTCGGGGAATCCCCACTGGGTGCGGAGCCGCGCGTGGAGCATCTCGGCGAAGGCTTCCGCGGACTCGATGGCCAGGGCCTGAAGCGCATGCGAGCGGAGGTACTGGCCCTCTTCCTTCCAGCGCTCGGCCAGCTCCCGGACCCCCGCGCCGCAGGTGACCGCGAAGAGCGCGACGTAGTCCTTCTGGCCGCTCCCCTGCTCGCGCACGTAGTCCGAGAGGCACAGCCGCTCGCCGGCCGGCTGCCGCGGGAAACGGAAGCGTGCGATCTCCCGGCCGCCGTCCACGAGCAGCAGGTCGTCTCCCGCGGAGCACGCCTCGTAGAAGCGATACAGGCCGCTCGCGTGGAGGATGCGCTGCTCGACGGCCAGCCGCTCGAGCTGCTCTACCACCTCGTTGATCTCCACCACCTTCGGGTCCCGCTGCTCGAGCAGCCGCGCCACCGAGCCCTTCACGCCGAGATGCTTGCCCAGCAGCATCTGGAGGTTGAGATACGGGAAGACGTGGGTCAGCGGCACGTCGCGCAGGACGTGGAGCTCCAGATCCGGCGGGGTGGGCACCGGCACCGCGCGGGATACCGTCGATCGGCTCGGCGCGGCCGACCGCGCGGGAGCGGCCGGCCCATCGCTCGCGTCCGCGCCCGCCCGGAGCGCTTCCTGCTCGGCCCGCACCCGCTCCACCAGCGCGTCACGCGTGGTGGCGCTGAAGAGGCGGTTGGCGAGGTCGAGGCCGTCCATCGCGTCCTTGGCATAGAGGGTGAGCCCGCCGTACTCGCGGGCGATCCGGGTCGCGGTGAACTTGCGGGTCAGCGCGGCCCCGCCCACGAACAGCGGGACCTCGACGCCGGCCGCGCGCAGGTCCTGGGCGGTGATCACCATCTGCTGGGCGGACTTCACGAGGAGGCCGGAGAGGCCGATCGCGTCGGGCTTGTGGCTGTGATACGCGGCGATCAGATCCTCGGGCGGCACCTTGATGCCCAGGTTGACGATGCGGTAGCCGTTGTTCTTGAGGATGATCTCGACCAGGTTCTTGCCGATGTCGTGGACGTCGCCCTTCACGGTGGCCAGCACGAGGGTGCCGCGCGCCGCGCTCTCGTCCTTGTCCATGAATTGCTCGAGGTAGGCGACGGAGGCCTTCATGGCCTCCGCGGACTGCAGCACCTCGGCCACGATGAGCTGGTTGTCGTTGAAGAGGCGGCCGACCTCTTCCATACCCCTCATCAAGGGACCGTTGACGATGTCGAGCGCCCCCGCCTCCTTTAGCTTGAGCGCGAGGTCGTCGAGGAGACCTTCCTTGGAGCCCTCCACGATGTAGCGGGCGAGGCGGGCATCCAGGGGAAGGCGGGGGCCGCTATCCTTCGTGGTCTTGACCCGGCCGCGGAAGTGGGCGGCGAAGGCCGCCACCGGATCCGCGCCGCGCCAGTAGATCAGGTCCTCGGCCAGCCTCCGCTCTTCCTCGGGGATGGAGGCGTAGCGCTCGAGCCGCTCGCTGTTGACGATGGCGTAGTCGAGCCCGGCCTTGGTGCACTCGTAGAGGAAGACGGCATTGAGCACCTCGCGTCCGGCCGTCGGCAGGCCGAAGGAGACGTTGGAGATGCCGAGGATGGTCTTGCAGCGCGGGAAGCGCGCCTTGATGGCCCGCACGCCCTCGATGGTCTCCACCGCCGAGCCGACGTAGTTGGCGTCACCGGTCCCCACCGGGAAGACCAGCGGGTCGAAGATGAGGTCGCGCTCGGGGAGGCCGTACTTGCCGGTGAGCAGCTCGTGGGACCGCTCCGCGATGGCGAGCTTGCGCTGGCGGGTCACCGCCATGCCCTGCTGCTTGTCCTCGTCGATGCAGCCCACGACTACCGCGCCGCCGTAGGTGCGAAGCAGCGGCACCACGCGCTCGAACCGCTCCTCCCCGTCCTCCAGGTTGATGGAGTTGACGAGGGCCTTGCCCTGGCATTTCTTGAGCGCCAGCTCCAGCACGCGCGCGTCGGTGGAGTCGATCATGAGCGGCGCCTTGACCTTGCGCGTGACGAAGTCCATGAAGCGGTCGATGTCGGCCGCCTCGTCGCGGTCCGGGTTGGCGAGGCAGACGTCCAGCACCTGCGCGCCGCCCTTGACCTGGGCCCGACCGATCTCGGAGGCCTCCTCGAACTTCTCTTCCACGATCAGCTCCTTGAAGCGGCGGGAGCCGATGACATTGGTCCGCTCGCCCACGATGACCGGGCGCAGGTCCTCGCTCGGGTAGACGGACTCGATCCCACTCACCGCGGGCGCGCGGTCCGCGGCCGGCACGCGCGGGCTCCGGCCCGCCACCAGACGGGCCAGCGCGCGCGTGTGGTCTGGAGTCGTCCCGCAGCAGCCGCCCACCGCGTTGACCCAGCCCTCGTCCACGAAGCGCCGCATCTTGTGGGCCAGGCTCTCCGCCGTCTCCTCGTAGTGGCCGTGCTCGTCGGGCAGCCCCGCGTTCGGGTACACCGTGACGAAGCACGTCGCGATCTCCGAGAGCGTGCGCAGGTGATCGGTCATGAACTCGGGACCGGTGGCGCAGTTCAGCCCGATCGAGAAGAGCCCCAGGTGCTCGAGGGAAGCGTAGAGGGCGTCCACGCCCTGCCCGGCCAGCATGGTGCCCATGGGCTCCACCGTACCGCTGATCATGAGGGGCAGATCGACCCCGGCCTCGGCCAAGGCCTGCCTGATCCCGATCGCCGCCGCTTTCACGTTCAGGGTGTCCTGGCAGGTCTCGAGCAGCAGCGCGTCCATGTTGCCCTCGATGAGGGCGCGCGCCTGGCGGTAGTAGCCGTCACGGACCTCTTCGAAGGTCACGTTGGCGGTGACGCTGATCGTGCGCGTCCCCGGCCCCATCGCGCCGATGGCGAATCGGGGCCGGTCCGGGGTGGACGCGCGGTCAACCGCGACCCGGCATAGCCGCGCGGCGGCCAGCGTGATGTCGTGGCATCGCTCGGCCAAGCCATATTCGGCGAGGACATAGGGCGCACACCCGAAGGTATTGGTCGAGATGATATCTGCGCCCGCCTCCAGATAGGCGGCGTGGATGTCCAAGATGACGTCCGGGCGCGTGAGGTTGAGATGCTCGTTGCAGCCCTCGTACCGGGCCCCGCCGAAGTCGTCGGCGGTGAGCCCGCGAGCCTGGATCATCGTGCCCATCGCGCCGTCCAGCACCAGGATCCGACGCTGGAGCTCGGTGGTCAGGAGCATGGAGCGCTCGGGCAGGCTCATGGCGATATCTTAGCATCCGCGAGGGCTAGCATCCGGACGCGCCCGGCCCGGCGGGCGCTCAGCGGCGCTTCTTCCGCTCCCGGAGGTCCAGGACGCCGGACCTGCGACGGGGATCCTCGCCCCGGGGGAAGATCTGCGCCTTCTGAACCTTCTGCGTCCCGGTGGTCGGCAGGCTCTCGACGAAGAGCACCCAGCCCGGGGCCTTGAAGTAGGCGAGGCGCTCGAGGCAGAAGTCGCAGAGGCGCTCGGCCAGCCCGGCGTCGGCCCGCGCCCCCGGCATCGGCACGACGCAGGCCATGACCTCCTCCTCGCGGATCTCGTCCGCGACCGCGACCACCGCCACCTGCGCCACTGCCTCGTGGGTCTGGAGCACCGCTTCCACCTCGGCCGCGGCGATGTTCTCGCCCGACCGGCGGATGATGTTCTTCTTCCGGTCCACGAAGACGAGCATGCCGCCGGCGGTCCGGCGCACCACGTCGCCGGTGTGGAACCAGCCGTCGCGCCACGCCTCCGTGGTGGCCTCGTCGTTCTTGAGATACCCCGCGAAGAAGCCGTGGCGGGGGCCCTCGGGTCCACCCCAGCGCACGACCAGCTCGCCCTCGGTCTCCGGGGCCACCTCGTGGTCGCGATCGTCCACCACGAGCGCTTCGAAGCCGCCGTGAGGTCGACCGAAGGCTCGGGTGTGGATGGCGCGCGGCTCGTGGCAGTCGGAGAAGATCCGGCCGGTCTCGGTCATGCCCCACACTTCCACCAGGGGAAACCCGAACCGCCGCTCGAACGGCTCGTGGAGCTGCGGCTCGACGCCCGCTCCGAACCCGGCCTTCACCCGGTGCGCGCGCTCCTCGGGTACCGGCTCCTGGTTCAGGAGCAGCGGCGGCATCACGCCCAGGTAGTGGATGATGGTCGCGCGCGTGGCGACCACGTCGGGCCACCAGCGCCGGGGGCTGAAGCGTTCGGGCAGGATGAGGCAGTTGGCGGTGAGGATGGCGCAGGTGGCGGTCACCGCCTGGCAGTTCATGTGAAAGAGCGGCAGCGGGTTGAGGAAGCGCTCGCGGCCCCGCTCGATGGTGAGGCGCCCGCCCAGGTCGCGATACCAGGCGCCCGCGTTGAGATAGTAGAAGTTGGTGAGCATGCAGCCCTTGGGCCGGCCGGTAGTGCCCGAGGTGTAGAGCAGCCCGCACTCGGTGTCGCGGCCGGGGTTGCCACCACGGGGCGCGGGGCCGGGAGGTGGCAGCGAGCGAGGCCACGCCCCCGCGTCCAGCACCGGGAGCGGCCGGCCGCGCTCTTTCGCCGCCGCCCCGAGGGTGGCCACGCGCTCGGAGACGGACACCGCGAGGTCGGCCTCCGAGTGTTCCATCTGGTAGGCCAGCTCGTCGTGACGGTGGTCGGGGTTCACGGGCACCACGCCGGCGCCCAGCCCGTTCAGCGCCAGGTAGTGGAAGAAGAACTCCGGGCGGTTCTCGAAGAGCAGCGCGACCCGGTGGCCGTGGCCGTACCCGGCCGCACCGTAGGCCTCCCGGAGAAGGAGCACCTCGGCGCGCACCGCCGCGTACGTGAGCTCGATGCCTTCCGGATGGTAGGCGCGGCCGGGCGCGGGCGGCGCGCAGAGGAAGGCATGGTCCGGCGCGGCGGCCGCGGTGGCCATGAACGCCTCGAAGATCGTGTTCACGGCTGACGACTTTCACCCACGCGGCCGACGGTGTCAAATCAAGGCTCGTCGCTGAGGTATACTCCGGACGCCACGATGGACACGCCTCTCGGCTCCCCGCTGCGCCGCAAGGAAGATCGACGCTTCGTCACCGGTCGCGGCCGCTATGTGGAAGACCTGCGCTTCCCGGGCATGCTGCACGCCGCCTTCGTTCGCAGCCCTCATGCCCACGCGCGCGTGCGGAGCGTCGACACCGCCCCCGCGCGCGCGACGGTCTCGGTGGTGGCCGCGTACACCGCCCGCGATCTCCCGGAATGCGGCCAGCCGATCCCGCCCTCGATGGCCGCCCCCGCCGGCTTCAGGCCGACGTCGCAGCCGGTCTTCGCCGATCCGCTGGTGCGCTACGTGGGCGAGGTGGTGGCCGCGGTGGTCGCCGGGGATCCGTACGCGGCCGCGGACGCCGCCGCGGCCGTCCGCGTCGACTACGAGCCGCTGCCCGCCGCCGGCACCATGGCGCGCGCGCTCGAGCCGACCGCGCCGCGCGTGTTCGAAGGCTGGCCCGACAACGTGGCCGGGCTCTCGACCGCCCGGGTCGGAGATCCCGCCGCCGGCTTCGCCGGCGCGGAGGTGGTCGTCGAAGCAGAGCTCGGGCTGGCCCGCGTCCACGGCGTGCCGATCGAGACGCGCGGGATCGTGGCGACCCCCGAAGGCCCCGACGGGCGCTTGACCTTGTGGACGTCGAGCCAGAGCCCGTACGGGCTCCGCGCGATCATCGCGGGCGTGTTCGGGCTCCACGAGGAGCAGGTGCGCGTGGTGGTGGTGGATACCGGCGGAGGCTTCGGCATCAAGGGCCACGCCTACCCCGAAGACCTGATCGTGACCGCGGCGGCCCGGCGGCTCGGACGCCCGGTGAAGTGGTCCGAGTCACGACGCGAGCACTTCCTCACCGCCTCGCCCGACCGCGGCCAGCGGCACACCGCCCGGCTCGGTCTCACCCGCGAAGGTAAGCTCACCGCGGTCGAGACGCGCTTCACCCGCGAGCACGGCGCCTACATATCGAGCGGCGAGGTGGTGACGCGGAACACGATCAACCACTTGCCGGGGCCCTACCGCATCCCGAACCTCGACGTGACGGCCCGCAACGTGGTGACCAACGCGGTGTTCGGGGCCGCGTACCGCGGCTCGGGCCGGCCGGAGGCCAACTTCGTTCTGGAGCGGCTGCTGGATCGCGGCGCCCGCGCCCTCGGCATGGACCCCGCCGAGCTGCGGCGCCGGAACATGGTTCGGGCCGAGGACATGCCGTATCGCACCGGTCTCGTGTACCGGGACGGTACGCCGATCGCCTACGATCCGGCGGACTACGTCGGCAGCTTCGAGCGGCTCCTCGCCGACTTCGACTACGAAAGCTGGCGGGGCCGGCAGCGGGAGACCCGGAGCGGCCCGTGTCCGGTGGGGGTCGGGCTGGCCGCCTACGTGCAGGGCACCGGTGTCGGGCCGTTCGAGAGCGCCGACGTCCGCATCGATTCGTCGGGGTCGGTGCACGTCTTCATCGGGGTCTCTTCTCAGGGGCAGTCGCACGAGACCACCATGGCCCAGATCGCGGCGGCCGAGCTGGGGGTGGATCCCGAGCGCGTGTTCGTGCTCGCGGCGGACACCACCCTCCTGCCCTACGGCAACGGCACCGGCGGCAGCCGCGTCGCTGCCAACGCGGGGCCGGCGGTGGCCCACACCGCGCGCCAGGTGGCGGAGAAGGCGCGCGCGGTAGCCGCGGAGATCCTCGAGTGCGCGGCGGCCGACGTGGTGCTGGCCGCGGGACGTGCGCACGTGGTGGGCGTGCCCCAGCGCGGGGTGGCCCTGGGCGACCTCGCACGCTCGGCGGTGCGGAGCAAGACGCTCCTTCGCGAGGCGCGGCCCGGCCTTCAGGCGTGCGGCTACTTCGCGCCCGAGACCGTCACCTTCGCGTTCGGCGCCCAGGCGTGCGCGGTGGAGGTCGACGTCGAGACCGGCCGTGTGCGGATCCTCCGGTACCTGGCCGTCCACGACTGCGGCCGGCCCATCAACCCGACGGTTGTGGACGGCCAGCTGCACGGCGGGCTCGCAGGGGGCATCGGGACCGCGCTCACCGAAGAAGTGCTCTACGACGCGGACGGCCAGCTCCTGACCGGCAGCCTGATGGACTACGCCATCCCGCTCGCCGGAGATCTGCCGGCCTTCGAGACGCGGACACTCGCGTTTCCCTCCGCGCGAAACGACCTGGGGATCAAGGGGGTGGGCGAGAGCGCCATCATCGCCCCGCCCGCCGCGATCGCCAACGCGGTCGAGGATGCCCTCGCCTCCCGCGGGGTGGACGTACTCGAGGTGCCCATCACCCCGGCACGGCTGTGGGAGCAGTTGCATTGCGAGGCGCAGCCGAAGGCGAGCCGAACGGATACACTGAAGAAGTCACGGTAGATTTACGCGTGCCAGGGGGATCTCGTATGCAGCCCGATCGCATCACGGTCTCCGTCATCCAGCACCGGCTCGAGTCCATCGTGCAGGAGATGGGCGAGGCGATGCTCCGCACCGCCTACTCGCAGATCTTGAACTCGAGCCGAGATTTCTCCACCGCGGTGTTCGACGGCCAGGGGCGGCTCGCGGCCCAGGCCGAGCACGTGCCGATCCACGTGGGCGCGCTCCCGTGGGCGGTCGCATCGGTGGCGGACTTCTTCAAGGGCAAGATCGCTCCCGGAGACCTGTTCCTCCTGAACGACCCCTACCACGGCAACAATCACCTGCCCGATCTCACCGTGCTGCTGCCCGTCTTCGTGGGCGGCCGCCCCGTCTTCTGGTCGATCAACCGGGCCCACCAGCACGACATCGGCGGCGCCACCCACGGCGCGTACAACCCGGGCGCCACCGAGATCTGGCAGGAGGGCATCCGCATCACCCCGCTCAAGCTGTACGACCGGGGCGAGCTGCGCGAGGACGTGCTGCAGATGGTGGCGACCAACGTGCGCCACCCGCGCGATTTCCAGGGCGACCTGCGGGCCATGATGGGCTCGGCTCGCCTCGGCGAGCGCCGTCTCCTGAAGCTGGTGGACGACTACGGGCTGGACACCGTGCTCGAAACGATCGGCGAGATTCTCGACGGCGCCGAGCGGCAGAGCCGCGAGTGCATCCGCGGCTGGAAGGACGGCGTCTTCAAGGGCGAGGCGATCCTGGACGACGACGGTCATGGGATCAACGACGTCCACATCCGCGCCACCGTCACCAAGAAGGGCGACGCGCTGACGGTGGACCTGAGCGACTCCCACGCGCAGGTGATCGGCTTCATCAACTCGTCCTTCCCCAACACCATGTCGGCCGTGCACATGGCCCTGGCCTATCTGATCGATCCGCGCACTCCGAAGAACGAGGGCACGTTCCGGCCGGTGACCGTGAAGGCCAAGCAGGGCACGGTGGTATGGCCCTTCCCGCCCGCGCCGGTGACGCTCTCGACCAACCACTGCGCGCAGGAGATCGCGGAGGCCATGATCAAGGCCCTCGCCAAGAGCTGCCCGGATCGCGTGCTCGCGGGCTGGTCGCGGCGCTTCCGCATCGCGATCTCGGGCACGAATCCGCGAAACAAGCGCAAATTCATCTGGCACCTCTTCCACGCGCGCGGCGGCGGCGGCGCCTCCTCCGCGGGCGACGGCTGGGAGACCGCGGGGGAAGGCCAGGCGGCGGGAGGGATCAAGTTCGGCTCCATCGAAGTGGCGGAGACCCGCTTCCCGCTCTTCTTCAAGCGCCACGAGTTCCGGCCGGACTCGGCCGGCGACGGGCGCTTCCGGGGAGGTGTGGGTTCGGTCCTCGAGCTGCGCATGGAGACGACCGAGCCGGCGCTGGGCAATACCGCGGGCGACGGCGTCCGCTATCCGGCCTACGGCGTGCTGGGGGGAAAGGACGGGCTGCCCCATCGCTACCGGATGCTCGCGCGCGGCACGACGCGCGTGCTCAAGACCAAGGAGGTCGGCGTCCCGATACCTCCCGGGGCGGTGTTCCTGGTCGAGTCGATGGGCGGCGGCGGCTACGGCCCGCCCACCCGCCGCTCGCCCGAGGCCCGCACCGCCGATCTCGAGAACGGCTTCGTCACCCGCCGGCGCGCCCGCTAGCCATGTATCGCATCGGGATAGACGTCGGCGGGACCTTCACCGACCTGGTGGCGGTGGACGACGCGGGCCGCGTGAGCCTCGCCAAGTCGGCCTCGACCCCCGCCGATCCGTCGCTTGGCGTCATGGACGGCCTCGGCCTCCTGGCGGCCGAGCTCGGCACCGATCTGCCCCGGCTGCTCGGGACCACCGGCCTCGTCGTCCACGGGACGACCGTCGCCACCAATGCACTGCTCGAGCGCAAGGGGGGCACGGTGGGGATGCTGACGACCGCGGGACACCGCGACATCATCGAGATGCGCGAGGGCCTGAAGGACGACCGCTACAACCTGCGGATGGCGCCGCCGGTGCCGCTGGTGCCCCGCGCCCGGCGCCTCGACGTGACCGAGCGGCTCCGCTTCGACGGCACTATGGACACGCCGCTCTCGCGGTCGTCGGCGGAGGCGGCGATCCGCCGGCTGGCGCGCGCGGGCGCCACCGCGGTCGCGGTGTGCTACCTGCATTCCTACCGCGATCCGCGCCACGAGCGGGAGACGCGCAAGCTGCTCACCCGGCTCCTGCCGGACGCCTACGTCTCGCTCTCCTCCGACGTGCTCGCCCAGATCAAGGAGTACGAGCGTTTCTGCACCACGGTGGTCAACGCGTACGTCGGCCCCGTGCTCGCGCGCTATCTGGGCAACCTCGGCTCCCGGCTCCGGAAGGCGGGCTACCAGGGCGACGTGCTGATCATGCAGTCGCACGGCGGCGTCGCCACCATCGCGGACTCGGTGAGACTGGCCGCGGGCGCGGTGCTTTCGGGCCCGGCGGGCGGCATCGCGGGCAGCCGCCATGCCGCGCGGCTCCTGGACGAAGGCGACCTCATCACCTTCGACATGGGTGGCACCAGCACCGATATCGCGCTCCTCGAGGGCGGGGAGCCTCACCTGACCGGCGACAAGGCGGTCGGTGGGAGCAAGGTCGCGCTGCCCAGCATCGACATCCACACCCTCGGCGCGGGGGGTGGATCGATCGCGCGGGTCGACGCGGGCTCCATCCTCCACGTCGGGCCCGAGAGCGCGGGCGCGGTGCCCGGGCCGGCGTGCTACGGGCGTGGCGGCACCTCGGCCACGGTCACCGACGCCAATCTCGTCCTGGGGCTGCTGGATCCGGCCGGCTTCCTCGGCGGCCGCGCGCGTCTCGATCCGGCGGCGGCGAGCGCGGCCGTGGAGGGCGTGGCCCGCCGGCTCGGCCTTGGGGTGCTCCCCGCGGCCGAGGGCATCCATCGCGTGGTCAACACCAACATGGCGGAGGGGATCCGGCTGGTCTCGGTGCGGCGTGGCGCGGACCCGCGGCGCTTCACCCTGCTCTCGTTCGGGGGCGCGGCGGGGCTTCACATCACGGAGGTCGCCCGCATGCTCGAGATCACGCGCGTGGTGGTGCCCCGCGTGGCCTCGGTGCTCTCGGCCTGGGGCATGCTGGCAACCGATCTCCGCTACGAGTTCGTGCGCACGCACGTCGGCGAGGCGGGGCAGGTCGGCGCGCCGCGGCTCCGGCGGCTCTTCGCCGAGATGGAGGCGGCGGGCCGGCGCCGACTCGGCAAGACCTTCGCAGGCCGGGTGGACGTGCGGCGGTCGGTGGACATGCGCTACGGAGAGCAGACCTTCGAGATCCAGGTGCCGCTCGACGGCGTGGACGTGAGCGCGAAGAATCTGATGGAGCAGGTGGTCGAGCGGTTCCACCGGCGCCACGAGGAGCTCTACACCTACAGCGCGCCCGGACAGGACGTGGTGCTGGTGAACGTGCGCGCCGCCGTGATCGGGCGCCTCCCCGCCCTGCCCGCCGAGCAGGTGCGTCGCGTGAGCACGCCGGCCGCGCCGCGGAGCCGCCGCGTATACCTCGAGCGGTGGATGGAGGTGCCGGTCTACGGCATGGACGGGTTACAGGACGGCCAGGAGGTGAAGGGACCCGCGATCTTCGAGTCCGCCACCACCACGGTGCTGATCCGGGCCCGGGAGCGCGCGGTGGTCACGCCGCAGGGGTGGCTGGATATCAGGCTGACGTAACTCTGCTCCCCCTCCGCACCTCGTTCTTGGAATTTGAGGAGGAGAGGCCTATGTAATGGCGCCGACCGAGGCGTCGGAGACGGTCATCGCGTACTTGTGAAAGACGCCGCTCGTATAGCGCGGCTTGGGCGCCTTCCACTTCGCCAGGCGCTTCTTGATCTCGGCCGCCGGCACTTCCAGGTCGAGGCGCCGCTTCTTGACGTCGATATTGACGATGTCGCCCGTCTTCACCGCCGCGATGGGGCCGCGCTGGGCCGCCTCGGGGACGATGTGGGCGATCATGAAGCCGTGGGTGGCGCCCGAGAAGCGGCCGTCCGTCATCAGGGCCACGCTCTCCCCTAACCCCGCGCCCTGCAGCGCGCCCGAGACGTGCAGCATCTCGCGCATGCCGGGGCCGCCTCGGGGGCCCTCGTAGCGGATCACGATGACGTCGTTGGGCTTGATCTTGCCCTTCTTGATGGCCTGGAAGGCGTCCTCCTCGCGCTCGAACACCCGTGCGGGACCCCGATGCGCGTACTTCGTCTGGCCGGAAAGCTTGATCACGCAGCCGCCGGGAGCCAGATTGCCGCGCAGGATGGCGATACCGCCCTCGGGCTTGAGCGCCTTCGCGAGCGGCTTGATCACCTGCTGGCCCGCGGGCTCCGGGGCCGCCTTCACTTCTTCCCCGATGGTCCGGCCGGTAACCGTCTTCTCACCCGCGTGCAGGATTCCGCTCTCGAGCAGGCGCTTACCCACCACCGGCATGCCGCCCGCCTCGTACATCTCGGGCGCGGTGTAGTTGCCCCAGGGCTTGAGGTCGGCGAGGACGGGAGTCTTGCGTGAGATCCGATCGAAGTCCTCGATCGAGAGCTTGACGCCGAACTCGCGGGCGGTCGCGAGGAGGTGCAGCACCGCGTTGGTGGAGCCGCCGGTGGCCATGACGCCCGCGATGGCGTTCTCGAAGCTCTTGCGGGTCGTGAGCGAGCGCGGCGTCACGCCCTTCCGCACCAGCTCCATGGCGAGCTTGCCGGATTCGAAGGCCACTTCCTCCTTGCGGGGGTCGATAGCCGGGATTCCGTTCCAACCCATCGGCGACATGCCGAGCATCTCGTAGGCGGTCGACATCGTGTTGGCGGTGAACTGGCCGCCGCAGGCGCCCGCGCCCGGGCACGCGTGGTCCTCGACGTCCTTGAAGTGCTCGAGCGGGATCTTGCCCGCGTTGTAGGCGCCCACCGCCTCGAACACGTCCTGGATCGTGAGGTTGCGGCCCGCGAACGGCCCCACCGAGCCGGCGCAGCGGCCGAACATGATCGAGCCGCAGTAGAGCATGAGGCCCGGGATGTTGAGCCGGCCCAGCACCATGGTCATGGCGGGGATGGTCTTGTCGCAGCCGGAGATGGTCACGAGCCCGTCGAACATGTGGCTGCGCGCCACCAGCTCGACCGAGTCCGCGATCACCTCGCGGCTGATCAGCGAGCCCTTCATGCCCTCGGTGCCCATGGTGATGCCGTCGGTGATCGAGATGGTGTTGACCTCTATGGGGGTGCCCCCCGCGGCCCGGATCCCATGCATGACCTTCTCGGCCAGCTTCCGGTGGTTCCAGTTGCAGGGCATGGTCCCGATCCAGGAGTGGGCCACGCCGATCTGGGGGCGGGCGAGATCGGCGTCGCTGAAGCCCACCGCCTTCATCATGGCGCGGGCGGGGGCCCGATCGGTTCCTTCGAGGAGGACGCGGCTGTGCTTCCGGGGATCGACCGCCATCGGAGACTCCTTTGTCGTGGGCTCGAGGTCGCCGCGATTCTACAGCAGCTCGCGGAGGGGAACCAGCGCGTAGCCCTGGCCGCGGAGACCTCCGATGAGCGCGGGCAGATGCTCCGCGAGGCGCGCCCCCGCGCCGGGCACGCCGTCCGCGTCGTGCAGATCGTAGATCGCTCCGGGCCGGGCGCGCGCGGTGCCCCGCCGCGCCTGCTCGGCCGGGTCCACCGGCCGCCGGCTCTCGGGCTGGACCGTCCAGAACACGCAGGGCGTGTCGAGGCGGCGCAGAACGCCGAACATGGCGAGGTTGGTCTTGCCCCAGGGCGGACGGAAGAAGCGCGGCGGCGTGCCCGCGGCCTGGGCGATGGCGGTGTGGCCGTCCCGGATCTCCCGCGCGGTGTCTCGCGGCCCGCAGCGCCAGAGGCTCGTATGGCTCCAGGTGTGGTTGCCGAGATCGTGGCCGGCCAGGGCGATGCGGCGCGCGATGGCGGACGCCTTCTCGGCGCGCTGACCGATCAGGAAGAAGGCGCCGCGCACCCCTTCGCGCTCCAGGAGATCCAGCACGCGCGGTGTCCACTCCGGATCGGGCCCGTCGTCGAAGGTGAGAGTGACCGCCCGGCGCTTCGTCGGCCCTCGCCAGACACTGGCGACGGTGAGGAGATGCGAGCCCCAGGTGTAGGCGCCCCAGAACGCGGGGGCCGCCCCCGCGGCCAGCCAGGCCGTCCGGCTCACGTCTGGGGCCGCTTGGCGACCAGCAAGGTCAGGCGCCCGCTCTGGACGACCTCGTCGCGCTGGTTCAGGATCTGACGCTCCTCGATCACCACGCCCCCGTCCTTCATCGAGCGCTTGGCCACCGTCTTCGAGACGCTGCGGATCGTGTCGCCGACGCGGGTGGGCTTGAAGAAGCGCCACTCGAATCCCATGAACGCGAGCACCACGAGCGGCGGTTGCGGGACGCGCCAGCCGAGTCCGGACGACACGCAAAGGGGCAGCAGATCGGGAACCGTGGCGGGCTCACCTGGCCGGCTCGTGGTGAGCGAGGCGAAGAGGGCGACGTGAGCCTCGGTGAGGGTAATGCCGGGCGTCTCGAGCGGCACGTTCACCTGCACGTCCTCGAAATAGAGCCGCCGCTCGGCCTGAGCCCTGGCCATTGAGCGATTCCCTCAGACGGTCCGGCGTCCGACAACGTGGTCGGTCTCGCCCTCCTGCACGACCTCGCCGCGCTGGTTGACCACCCGCCGCTCCACCGTCACCACGCCCCGGCCGGGCTGCTCCCCGTCCTTCTTCGCGGTGACCCGGGCCTCTACGTGGATGGTGTCGCCGATCTTGATCGGCCCCTTGAACTTCCACTTCACCGCGGCCAGGGGGCCCACCGTCTGCCCGGGGATGACCCGATCGAGCAGGCCCTGCTGGATGGAGAGCCCGAGTAGCCCGTGGGCGATCCGCTCGCCGAAGAGGGACGCTTTCATGTGCTCGGCGTCGGTGTGCAGCACGTTGAAGTCGCCGCTCAGGCCCGCGAAGATGACGATGTCGGCCTCGGTCACGGTGCGGCCGGGCGAGACGTACTCCTCGCCGAGCTGCACGTCCTCGAAGTAGACGACGGGCTCACCGCTCACGGGGCGCTAGGATAGCACGCCGGCTTTCCGGCTTCGCTTCGCGGGATCGCGGGCTCGGTCCCGGAGCGGCCGCGGCGTCCGTCGGTCCCACCGTGTTCGTCCGCCGCGCGCGCGGCGGATAGACAGCTCCGCCTATGACAAGTGGACCACGTGGGCTGCGCGGTCACTTACCGGATCCCGTCCTCGGGCTGCAGAACCGGCTCTGGGCCCTGGCGCCCCGATGAGGCCGCCCAGAGTCCCGGACTCCAGGGACCTTGACATCCCCGATTCCAGCTACCTAGAATCAGACCGACCAGTCGGTCTGGGCCACCCGAACACGGAGGCATCGATGGCCGTCGCCGCGCCCGCTCCACCTCGACTCCGCGATCCCGTCCTCCACCCGATCTGGGACAAGGTGCAGGCGGACGAGCGCCTCTCCCGCGAGGATGGGCTCGCACTCTTCGAGACCTTCGATCTCCATGGGCTGGGCCGGATGGCCGACTTCGCCAAGTCCCGCCGTCACGGCGACCGGGTCTTCTTCGTGCTCAACCGCTACATCAACCCGACGAACGTATGTGTCTTGTCCTGCAGCTTCTGCGACTTCGCCCGCAAGAAGGGCGAAGCGGGGGCCTTCGAGAACACCATCGAGGACGTGCTCAACATGATCAAGCCGGGCACGCGCGAGGCCCATATCGTGGGCGGCCACCACCCGGACTGGCCCTTCGAGTACTTCGAGCGGATGATCGAGGCCATTCACCAGGCTCGGCCGGAGACCCAGATCAAGGCCTTCACCGCGGCCGAGATCGACTACTTCTGGCGGCGCTGGAAGATCGAGCCGCGCGAGGCGCTGGCGCGGCTCCAGAAAGCAGGCCTCCAGTCGATGCCGGGCGGCGGCGCCGAGATCTTCTCCCGGCGCTTGCAGAAGCTTCTCCACTTCACCGGCAAGGCCGACGCCGACCGGTGGTGCGAGATCCACGGCATCGCCCATTCGCTGGGCCTCAAGACCAACGCGACCATGCTCTACGGGCACGTGGAGACGATGGAGGAGCGGGTAGACCACCTCCTACGGCTCCGGGAGCAGCAAGACCGGTCCGGCGGCTTCGTCACCTTCATCCCCCTCTCCTACCAGACCGGGACCACCAAGCTCGTGCCCCGCCAGACGCCGCCCACCGATGACCTGCGCACCATCGCCGCCTCGCGGCTGCTCCTCGACAACTTTCCGCACATCGAGGCCTACTGGGTGATGATCGGCGAGGCCACCGCCTCGCTCGCCCTGCACTTCGGCGCCTCCGACGTCAACGGGACGCTCGAGGACGAGAAGATCGCCCACATGGCCCAGGCGCAGAGTCCGGCCGGGCTCGCCACCGATCAGATCCTGCGCATCATCCGCGACGCAGGCAAGATCCCGGTGGAGCGCGACGCCCTCTACAACGCGATGAAGGTGTGGAGCTGACATGCTCCGCGTCGGCCGCATCCCGTATCTGAACTGCGAGCCGTTCTTCCACCGTCTCCAGGGGGTCGAGCTCGTGGACCTGATCCCGCGCCGGCTCGGAGAGGCCATGGCCGCGCGTGAGCTCGACGCCGGCCCGCTCTCGCTGATCGACTATCTTCGGCTCGAGACCCATCTGACCCCCCTGCCCTACGGCATCGGCTGCCCCACCGGCGCGCGCAGCGTGCTCGTCTTCTCCGGGCGCCCGCTGTCGGAGCTCGGGGGCGCGCGGATCGGCATCACCCGGGAGACCTCGACGTCGGTCGAGCTGCTGCGCGTGCTGCTGGCGCTCCGCTACGAGGTCGAACCGGCCGCCTGGGTGGAGGCCGAGGAGCCGTCCGACGCGGTGCTGCTGATCGGCGACCAGGCGATCCGCCGACTGACGGGGGGGCCGTCCGCGCGATGCGTGACGGATCTGGGTCTCGACTGGCGCGAGTGGACGGGGCTGCCGTTCGTGTTCGCGCGCTGGGCGGTGGCTTCCCGCGTGCCCGCGTGGGAGCGCCGCGCCTTCGAGAGCGCGCTCGACACCGCGCTGGACCGCGGGCTCGACGCGCTCCCCGCCATCGCGGCGACCCGACGCGACCTCGGCTGGACCGAGGCGCAGGTCGAGTCCTATCTCCACAACTTCGCCTTCCGCCTGGGGCCCGACGAGGAAAAGGGTGCCGCGGAGTTCGTCCGCCTTCGCAGCCTGATCGGGTCCTTGCCATGCTGAGCCGCATCCAGGAGAAGGTCGAAGCGGGGAAGCGTCTGGATCGCGCCGACGGGCTCTGGCTCCTCACCGAGGCACCGCTGCTCGACCTGGGCAGCGTGGCGCAGGAGACGCGCTTCCGTCGTATCCCCGAGGGCCGGGTCACCTTCGTGATCGACACGAATCCGAACTACACCAACGTCTGCATCACCGATTGCCAGTTCTGCGCCTTCTACCGGCGGCCCGGCGACAGGGAAGCGTACACCCTCACCGTGGACGAGGTGCTGACCAAGGTCGAGTTCGCGGCCCGCGAGGGCGCGACCACCGTGCTGCTCCAGGGCGGCCACAACCCGGCCCTGCCGCTCGAGTACTACCTGGAGCTGGTCCGCGAGACGCGACGCCGGTTCCCCTCGGTCACGCCCCATTTCTTCAGCGCGTCTGAGATCCGCACCATGTCGGATGTCGCGGGCAAGCCGGTGCCGGAGGTGCTGGCGCTGCTCAGGCAGGCCGGGCAGACGAGCATCCCGGGCGGCGGAGCCGAGGTGCTCTCCGAGCGAGTGCGACGGCGCATCGAGCCGAAGAAGGGCGGCCCCGGGGCCTGGCTCGAGGTGCACCGCGAGGCGCACCGCCAGGGCTTCCGGTCCACCGCCACCATGATGTACGGCCACGTCGAGCAGCCCGAGGACATCCTGGATCACCTCGACGCCATCCGCGATCTACAAGATGCGCACCGCGGCTTCACCGCGTTCGTGCCCTGGTCCTTCAAGCCCGGGAACACCCTGCTCGAGAAGTGGATCAAGCACTACAAGGGCCCGAATGCGTATTTGAGGATGCTGGCGGTCTCCCGGCTCTACCTGGACAACTTCGCCCACGTCCAGGCCTCGTGGTTCTCGGAGGGCAAGCGGGCGGGCCAGGTGGCGCTGTCGTGGGGCGCGGACGATTTTGGCGGCACCCTGTTCGAGGAGAACGTGCACGCGGCGGCCGACTTCGTGAACAAGACCACCGTGGAGGAGATCGTGACCCTGATCCGGGACGCGGGCTTCACCCCCGCCCAGCGCACCACCGACTACGAGATCATCAAGACGTACTAGATCGGGTCCATCGGCGCAGGACTTGATCACGCTCTGCGTGTACGGTCAAGACGTACTAGATCGGGTCCATCGGCGCAGGACTTGATCACGCTCTGCGTGTACGGTCAGGACGTACTAGATCGGGTCCACCGGGGGCATGGACTTGATCAGACCTCGCGCGTGCGCCAGCTCGTAGAGTCGCCGGAGCGCGGCGCGGCCGTCGTCGCCCAGCCGCATCGTGTAGTCGTTGACGTACATGAGCACGAAGCGGCGGCAGGTCTCCTTGTCGATGCCCCGCCCGTAGCGCATCGCGTATTCGAGCGCCTCGTCCACGTGGGCGTAGGCGTAGTCGATCGAATCGCGCAGCCCCTGGGAGAGCCGGCGGTGGGCCTCCTCGCCCAGGTCGCGGCGCATGACGTTGATGCCGAGCGGCAGCGGCAGGCCGGACTCCTTCTCCCATTCCTGTCCAAGGTCGAGCACCTTGTGGAGCCCCATCTGCTGGTGGGTGATCTGGCCTTCGTGGATGAGGAGTCCGAGATCCGCCTGCCCTTCGAGTACGACCTTGGGGATCTTGTCGAAGGCCACCTCGATGGTGGGCGGATCACCGACGTAGAGGCGGAGGAGCAACGCCGCGGTGGTGTGGCTGCCTGGGATGGCGACCACCTTTTCCTCGAGCCGCGCGCGCTCGATCGGCTCCCTCGCAACCAGGATGGGCCCGTAGCCCTTCCCCATCGAGGCGCCCGGATCCATCATGCGATACTGCTCGTGCACGAGCGTGTAGGTCGCGGCCGATACCGCGGTGACCTCCAGCTCGCCGGTCCGCGCGCGTCGGTTGAGCGATTCGATGTCTTCCAGCACGTGTTCGATGGTGATGTCGGGGATCTTCACCTTCCCCGCGTTGAGCGCGTAGAACATGAAGGCGTCGTCCGGATCGGGGCTGTGACCGACGCGAATCAGCATGCGACCTCCCTCGCGATGGATCGGGAATGAGCGGACCTGCGACGCGCGATCGGATCCTCCAGGCGGCGCTGGAGGTCTTCGCCGAGAAAGGGTATCACAGGGCTCTCGTCGACGACATCGTGCGCGCCTCCCGCACCTCCAAGGGCGCGGTCTATCACCACTTCCCGAACAAGGAGGCGCTCTTCCTCGCCCTCGTCGACGAGTTCGCGGGGCGGCTCGCCGAGGCGGTGGCCACCGCGATCGGCCGGGCCCACGGGGCGCTCGGCAAGGTGGAGGCCGCGCTCACCGCGGGCCTTCAGGCCTTCGCGGGGCATCGGGAGCTCGCCCGCATCCTGCTGCTCGAATCGGTGAGCCTGGGTACCGCCTATCAGAGCAAGCGCCTCGAGGTCCACGAGCGTTTCGCGTCGCTGATCCAGGCCCACCTCGACGAGGCGGTCGCGGAGGGATCGATTCCTCCGCTCGACACGCGAGTGGCGACCCTCGCGTGGCTCGGCGCGCTCAACGAGGTGGTGGTCCAGTGGCTCTACAGCGGGAAGCCCGACCTGCTGACGGAAGCGGTGCCGGCGCTCGCCCCCATGCTGCTGCGGAGCATCGGCGCGAAGCCTCAGGCGTGATGGATCAGACGCTCCATGCGCCGCCGAAGCGCGGCCGCAGGTCCCCCCGGAATCGGACCGAGAACTCCCCCGCCTTGATGGCGCGCAGGATGGCATCCCGGTTCCGGGCGGCCTCGACCTCGATCCAGGCCCGACCGAAGTCCTCGTCGCGGTGCCCGTCGTCGGTGGCCACCTTCGGGAGCTGGATGGCCTCCACGTCGTATTCGGCCTGGTAGATGCCGGTGTCGGTGATCTCCACCGCGTGGATCGGCAGGCCGTCCCGCGTGATCGCGCGAATGCGCCGCAGGGTCTGCTCGACGGTCAGCGCGTAGCGGGCCGGATGGTTCAGGATGAAGAGCGTCTCGCGATCACCGGTCACCTTCCCCACGTGCTGGCCCAGCGGTCGGTAGTCGATCTCCACGCCGGCCAGCACGAGCATGCGATCGTCGCCGGCGGGAAGCCGAAACCAGTACTCCTCGTCGATACGGTCGTCGTGGTCGGTGATGGCTAGGAAGTCGTAGCCGAGATCGCGATAGCGCGCGACGACCTCATCCACGGGTCTCCGCCCGTCTGAAAAGGTCGTGTGGGTGTGGAGGTTGCCCTTCAGTAGCGGCATCGGCCTACCGGCAGCGCCCCGGACTCAACCGCGGGACGGCTCAGCGGGGATCGGAGACTCGACGGGTCGAACCGGCTGGAACGGAATCCCAGACCACCGAGAAGCCCAGCGCGGGCCAACCGCTGCGGGCCCACGGCTCCTGCGAGACGTAGCTGCCGACCGGCGTCGCCGGGGAGGTCCAGCCGGACAGCCCGTACTTCGTGCCCCCCTGAGTCTGCCCGACGAAGGGCTCGATGAAGGCGGGCTCGTGGCGGACCCTCACGTCTTCGCGATAGAAGTCCGCTTCCCTCGGGCGGGTGGCCTCGCGGGTGGCCGGGCCCGGCTCGACGATGCGAAGCTGTCGGGGCTTCTCGGGGGCGGTGGCCCGGATCTCCACCGGGCTCTGAGCGTGGGCCGAAGCCGCCATCAGGCAACCCACCAGCCCGCCCGCGATCAGTGCTGCTCCGACGACTCGATTCATGCCACCTATCATCGCAAAACCCCTGGCTGGTCGCAAGAGAATCGGCCCCGAGGGTTCAGCGCGAACATGTGACAGCGAAGTTACCTTGATTGGGTATTGCTTTTCATAAAGAGATAAGCAAGAGTGGAAATGTCCGGTAAAAATGAGGCAATCGCGGAGGAAGCCTTACCCCGCACCTTCGGAGCGTGTCAGTCGCGAGAGGACCTCGGTGAACTGGGCCAGCCCGGCAGGCTTCATGATCACCTCCGAGGCTCCCAGCGCCATAGCCTCCCGGGTCTCTTCGTCTCCGGCATGGGCGGAAAGGATCACGACCGGCACGTGAGGAAAGCGACTCCTGATCCGGGTGAGGACGGCCAGTCCTCCGAGGCCCGGCATGACGAGGTCGAGAAACACCCCTTGAACCACGGTCGACTCGAGCAGGCGCAGTCCTTCCGTGCCGTCGAGGGCGACCAGCGCTTCGTGCCCGAAGGTCCGGACCGCTTCCGCGATCATCTCCGCGACCGACGGATCGTCGTCCACCACCAGGATTCGCATGCTTTTGGCCGGCTGCCAGTATCGGGACCCATCCCGGGTTCGTCAAGGGCCTGCTTCCGATGAGCGCGGGCTCGATCCTCGTCGTCGACGGACGGCCGGAAGGCCGGGCTAACCTTGTCCGGGTGGCGAAGGAGGCCGGCTACTCCGCCCTGGAGGCCGGTACCGCCGCCGAGGCCCTGGTGCTCCTCTCGAGTCTCCACCCCCAGGTGGTGCTGCTCGACATCGATCAGCTCGACACGAATGGCCTCGACGTGGCCCGCCAGGTCAAGCTGGAGAGCGCCGACGTCTCGATGATCATCCTGTCCAGCTCGGGCGACCGCGACCTCCTGGTCAAAGCGATGCGAACCGGGGCCTACGACTTCCTCGTGAAGCCGGTTGCTGGGCAGGCCCTCAAGGAGGTGCTGAGGTCGGCCCTCGCCCAGACGGACAGCCCGCCACTGCCCTCCCCGGGAGGCAACGGCTCGACCGCGGGTCAGGCTCCCCTCGATATCGATCTGCTCTTCAGGAACAGCGAGCGGATGCGCGCCGTCGAGGACATCGTCCGGCGGGCCGCCGACACAAACGCGACCATCCTGCTGCAGGGTGAGAGCG